>ERZ773027.212-NODE-212-length-37846-cov-5.524199_pt1 | contig 37846 bp, 30 predicted proteins | sample MGYA00511032_ERZ773027 | MGnify/ENA primary metagenome ERZ773027 (study PRJEB29015, sample SAMEA2738138) | human oral metagenome | biome: human oral; feature: human-associated habitat; material: saliva | place: China | collected 2190 ... | reverse complement strand
GGTAGAAAGGTCCCGTTTTTCTGAGCCCCAGATTTCCCCTTTTTTGCGCCATGCATTGGCCTCGGGAAGTAGGGTGGTAGGGGGACATTAAGCACCATTTAAGTCCGTCGAGGGACATCTAAGGACGAAATCGCCCGCAAGGGACTCCGGCCCTCAGAGTGCACTCTACCTTTGTGCTGTGAACGAGAGGATAACCTCTCACGTTGTATAACTCTAATTTACTATTTGTATCATGGCACTCAAGTTCAAGATCGCCAAGCGTAAGCTTAACCTCGGGAAGCGCAAGGGCAAGACCGTCTACTTCGCTATCCAAGACGAACACCCCCGTACTACCTGGCCTCAGGTAGAGCGTCGTATCATCCAGAGCACGGGTATCAGCCGAGCCGACCTCCGTGCAGCTGTCATCGCCCTGCATGATATCGTCGAGGACGAACTGCAGGCAGGCCGTGCCGTAGATCTAGCTGATCTGGGATCAATCAAGGCGCTGGCTCAGGGGAAGATGATGGATAAGTTCGATGAGGTCAACGCCACGACCATCCGTCCCGCCCACGTGCGCTTCTACCCCAAGATGAGCCTACGCTCGGTGACGAAGGAAGTCTCCTACGAAGTCGCCAAGGAGGCGTACCAGCCCCACCCGAAGAAGAGCCCCAAGGGAGGGAAGTCTAAGGACGGATCGGGTACGCCCGTCCCTCCCGGAGGTGGCACTGAGGGCGGTGGTCACGTCGGGGCTTAGCCCCAGCGGACTCCGCTAGACCTTCCTGCCCAGAGATTCCCCTTCGTCGGGGGCGTCTCTGGGTAGGGCTCTATAGAGGTCGCTTGGGACTCGGCTCAGCTTCGGCTGGGCTATGTCGTAGAGTTTTATTACCTTTGCAGGCAAAGAGACGAGAAGAGAGGAGGCGACAGAGCTTCCTCTCTTCGCATACATAGACTTACCCCCACGCGATACCCCATCATGATCGAGAAGAGCTATATAGAGGAGATCACCTCTAGCTATTGCGCCACAGAGCACCCCGAGTACTACATCGTAGAGGTGGCAGTGCACCCCGGGAATAGGATCGTCATCGAGCTAGGCGCCCCCACAGGGCTCAGCATCGATGCTTGTGTAGCCCTCTCCAAGCATATCGAGGGGAAGCTGGATCGGGAGACCGAGGACTTCGAGCTCGAAGTAGGGTCGGCAGGCCTTACCTCTGCCTTCAAGGTCCTTCGTCAGTACACCGATGCCGTCGGCGAAGAGGTAGAAGTCCTTCGCAAGGGCGGGATCAAGGAGAAGGGTACGCTACGTGCCGCTTCTGCCGAAGGGATCACGCTCGCAGTCCTGAGGAAGGTGCGCCCCGAAGGCCAGAAGCGAAAGATCGAAGTCGAGGAAGAACTCTCCATACCTATGGACGAGATCCTACAGACCAAGCGTGTCCTGAAGTTTTGATAAATAGAACCCCTACATATAGTATAGCCCTATGGCAAAGAAAAAAGAGACAACAAGCTTAATCGAAGCGCTCCTCGAGTTCCAGGAGCTCAAGAGCATAGACCGTAGCACCCTGATCTCGGTCTTGGAGGATTCGTTCCGCAACGTCCTATCTAAGATGTTCGGCTCAGACGATACCTTCTCCGTCATCATCAACCTGGATAAGAAGGGCGACTTCGAGATCTGGCGTACCCGCCATGTCGTCTCTGATGAAGATCTCATCGATGAAGTGCGTGAGGTACGCCTGAGCGAAGCCCAGGCTGTCGACCCCGATATCTCTGTCGGCGAAGACTTCACCGATGCTGTAGACTTCAATGCCTTCGGCCGTCGTGCGGTGATCAACCTACGACAGGCTCTGGCCAGTAAGATCCTGGAGCTGCAGAAGGATAACTTCTACCACAGCTTCGTAGGCCGTGTAGGCGAACTGATCTCCGCCGAGGTATATCAGGTCTGGAAGCGTGAGGCTCTCCTCATCGACGATGAGGGTAATGAGCTCCTCATGCCTAAGAGCGAACAGATCCCAGGAGACTTCTTCCGCAAGGGCGAGACCGTACGTGCTGTCATCGCTCGTGTAGAGAATGAGAACAGCAATCCTAAGGTGATCCTCTCCCGTGTCAGCCCAGAGTTCCTCAAGCGTCTCCTTGAGCTCAACGTGCCCGAGATCGCCGATGGTCTCATCACCATCCGTGCTGCAGCTCGTATCCCTGGGGAGCGTGCTAAGATCGCCGTCGAATCCTATGATGACCGTATCGACCCAGTAGGGGCTTGCGTCGGGGTCAATGGCTCTCGTATCCGCAGTATCGTGCGTGAACTCAAGGGTGAGAATATCGACGTCACGACCTACACGACCAATCCTATGCTCTTCATCCAGCGTGCTCTTAGCCCCGGTAAGGCCGTGGCTATCGCCCTGAGCGACGAAGAGGATGGTATCAAGCAGGCAGAGGTCTACATGCGTCCCGATCAGGTACCCTTGGCCATCGGTAAGAATGCTGCGAACCTCAAGCTTGCGTCCCTGCTGACAGGCTACCGCATCGAGATCTTCCGTGACGAAGAGGGTGCGACGGGCGAAGAAGATATCTACCTCGATGAGTTCTCCGACGAGATCGAAGAGTGGATCATCCAGAGCCTCAAGGAAGAAGGCTATACGACCGCTAAGGCCGTCCTGCGTGAGGATCGTGATACCCTCCTCACCAAGACCGAGCTCGAAGAAGACATGCTGGATCATGTCCTAGATGTCCTCAGTGCTGAGTTCACCGACGAGGATGCTCCTTCCGACGAAGAAGCAGACGGCGACGAGGAAGCTCCCGCTGAGCCTGCCTCAGAGACAGGAGAAGAAGATTAATTAGTCCCTCCCTCCTCTACTCCCCTAGAGACCTCTCCCCCCCGTGGAGTGTGTATCTGTAGTGAAGATCGAGAGCCTCCAGGCTTGAGTAGAGCGTAGTACAGAGAGACGGGACACAAACCATTCAAAAGAGAAGATACATGCCAAAGGACATCAAGCTCTTTACCTTGGCCAAGGAACTCAACGTAGGGATTGGCTCATTCAAGGAATCATTAGAGAAGAAGGACGTCTTAGACGTCAATACCATCAACCCCAATACGCGCGTCCCTCGTCAGATCGCTGAGCAGCTCATCGCTGAGCACGGCCGTGGTATGGGCAAGGCTGAGATCAGCCAGCTCCTAGACAAGCTGGATGGATCAGCAGCTACCCCCAAGACCGAGCCTGCCAAGCCTAAGGAAGAGCCTAAGCCAGAGAGTCGCCCCGCTAAGGAGACCCACATCGAGACCGTGATCCCCGAGGATCGTCGCCCTAGTCTCAATATCAAGGGTTCTATCGCAGACCTCAAGCCCAAGGCAGAAGTTAAGCCCGAGCCTAAGGTAGAGGTTAAGCCCGAACCCAAGCCTGAACCGAAGGCGACTCCCGCTCCTAAGCCTCAGCCCGAGGCTAAGCCAGCCGAGGCTCCTGCACCCGCTAAGGTCGAAGAGCCTAAGCCTACAAAGCCCGAAGCAAAGACGGAGCCTGCCCCCAAGGCAGAGCCCAAGGTCGAGGTTAAGCCCGAGCCCACACCAGCTCCCGAAGCTAAGGCGCCCGAGAAGGAAGAGCCTACCGTGCGTGAGCCCGAGATCTACCGCCCTTCTGCTCCCAGCGCAGGGATCAGCTTCAATGTCGTCGGTAAGATCGACCTCTCCACCATCAACGACAATACCCGTCCCGCCAAGAAGGCACATGGTGACAAGAGCGGTCGTAAGCGTACCCGCATCGGCAAGGGTCCTGTAGACGTCAAGGCAGAAGCCGCCAAGGTCACGGACAATGCTCCTAAGAAGCAGGGACAGCGTACCGGTGGTGCTAATGGCACGGGTCGCTCGGCAGACCCCAATAGCCGTGGAGCTAACCGCAATGCACAGTCCGCCGGCGATGGACAGAAGACAGGGCGCAAGGCAAAGCGTCAGAGTCAGCAGCCTCAGAAGGCTGTAGTCACCGACGAAGACGTACAGCGTCAGGTCAAGGAGACACTTGCCCGCCTCACGGGTAAGAACCAACAGGGAGCTAAGTCCGCTAAGCACCGTAGGGACAAGCGTGATGCTGCCCGCTCCGCTGCTCTAGATGCACAGGAGCGTAGCGAAGCTGAGAGCCGTACGCTTAAGCTCACTGAGTTCGTCACTGTCAGTGACCTAGCGAGCATGATGGACGTCCCCGTCACCCAGGTCATCGCTACCTGCATGAGCATTGGGCTGATGGTATCGATCAATATGCGTCTGGATGCCGAGACCATCGATATGGTCGCTGAGGAGTTTGGCTACAAGACCGACTTTGTCAGTGCTGAAGTCGTCGAAGCGATGACTCAGGAAGACGAAGTGGATGATGAAGCAGACCTCATCAGCCGTCCACCTATTGTCACCGTGATGGGGCACGTCGACCACGGGAAGACTTCGCTCCTCGACCGCCTACGTAATACGAATGTCATCGCCGGTGAAGCAGGGGGGATCACCCAGCATATCGGTGCTTATAGCCTCCGTCTCAAGGATGGCAAGCGCATTACCTTCCTAGATACGCCGGGTCACGAGGCATTCACCGCCATGCGTGCCCGTGGTGCTAAGGTCACGGACATCGCTATCATCATCGTCGCTGCAGATGATGACGTCATGCCTCAGACGAAGGAAGCCATCAACCACGCTGCAGCGGCAGGCGTGCCCATGGTCTTTGCCATCAACAAGATCGATAAGCCCGCCGCTAATCCCGACCGCATCCGTGAGCAACTGGCTGCTATGAACTACCTCGTAGAAGAATGGGGCGGTAAGTATCAGTGCCAGGAGATCTCGGCGAAGAAGGGAATCAACATCGATGAACTTCTGGAAAAGGTTCTCCTCGAAGCTGAACTTCTGGAGCTCAAGGCTAATCCCAAGCGCCGTGCTGTCGGCTCCGTCATCGAGTCGTCACTTGACAAGGGGCGTGGCTATGTGGCTACTGTCCTCGTGCAGAATGGTACACTCTCGCAGGGTGATATCGTACTCTCCGGTACCCACTACGGCCGTGTCAAGGCGATGTTTAACGAGCGCAACCAGAAGGTTGAGAAGGCAGGCCCCAGCGAACCAGTGCTGATCCTCGGTCTGGATGGTGCTCCTACGGCCGGTGAGACCTTCAATGTGATGGACACCGAGCAGGAAGCTCGTAGCATCGCTAGCAAGCGTGAGCAACTCAAGCGCGAGCAAGACAACCGTACGAAGAAGGGACTTACCCTCGACGAATTGGCTCGTCGCCGTGCCCTTGGCAATTTCCAGGAGCTCAACGTCATCATCAAGGGGGACGTCGATGGCTCTATCGAAGCACTCTCTGACTCGCTCATCCGCCTCTCGACAGAGGAGATCCAGGTCAACGTCATCCACAAGGGCGTCGGTCAGATCTCGGAGAGCGACGTCGTGCTTGCTTCTGCTTCGTCTGCGATCATCCTTGGCTTCCAGGTGCGTCCCAGCCAGGCCGCTCGTCGCCTAGCTGACCGTGAAGGCGTAGAGATCCGTACGTATTCGATCATCTACGATACCATCGAGGATATCAAGTCCGCAATGGAAGGGATGCTTTCGCCCGAAATCAAGGAGAATGTTGTGGCCAACCTCGAAGTTCAACAGACCTTCAAGATCACCAAGGTCGGTACCATCGCCGGCTGTATGGTCGTAGAAGGGAAGATCAAGCGTAATAATAAGATCCGTCTTATCCGTGATGGTATCGTCAAGTATCAGGGTGAACTCGGTTCGCTCAAGCGCTACAAGGACGATGCTAAGGAAGTAGTCATGGGTCAGGATTGCGGTCTGAACATCGACGGCTACAATGATATCATGGTCGGTGACATCATCGAAGCCTACGAAGAGATCGAGATCAAGAAGACGCTCGACTAGGCAGTCTCCCTTACGATTTACAGAGAATAAGCCCTCACCTGCATCTTGCAGATGGGGGCTTATCTATTTCAAGTAACAACAATTAAGTAAAGAAGAATCATGAACTACGTGACGCTAAATAATGGTGTGAAGATGCCTCAGCTCGGCTATGGCGTATACCAAGTCGATCCGCAGGAAGCTGAGCGCTGTGTCTTGGATGCCATCCATGTAGGCTACAGGATGATCGATACGGCTCAGATCTATCAGAATGAAGAAGGTGTAGGCCAAGCCATCGCTAAGTGTGGTGTGCCTCGCTCTGAACTCTTCGTCGTGACGAAGATCTGGATCTCTAATGCGGGGGAAGAGAAGGCTTATGCCTCCATCCTCGAAAGTCTACAGAAGCTCCAGTCCAACTATATTGACTTGCTCCTGATCCATCAGCCTTTCGGCGATTACTATGGCACGTACCGAGCTATGGAGCGTGCGTATCGTGAAGGTAAGGTACGAGCCATCGGCGTGAGCAACTTCTATCCCGATCGCTTCATCGATCTCCAAGCCCATGTCGAAGTAAAGCCCGCGGTCAATCAGGTGGAGCTACATGTCTTCAATCAGCAGATCACCGCTCAGAAGTATATGGAGAAGTACGGCTGTCAGATCATGTCGTGGGGGCCTTTTGCCGAAGGGCGCAATGATTTCTTCAACAATGAGACCCTCTCGAGCATAGGGAAGAAGTATGGTAAGTCCGTTGCACAGGTCGCCCTTCGCTATCTACTACAGCGTGGAGTGGTGCTGATCCCGAAGTCGACGCATCGTGAACGCATGGAGCAGAATATGAATATCTTCGACTTCGAACTCGTAGAAGAGGATATGCGGACGATCGAAAAGCTCGATACGAAGCAGAGCCTATTCTTCTCGCATTACGATCCCGAGATGGTCGAATTCTTGATTTCGCTCGTTCACGCATAGCCCGCTGGGGAGACTTCTTAGAATGCCCTTCCTCCTCTATAAGGTAAGGTCGGTCTAAGCACCCTTCGGTGCGCCCCTCTTTGCAGGCCAATTCGTCCAGTCCTCTCCCCGAGATGGCTGGGCGAATTGCTTCTACTTAGCGGGCTCTTTCTGTTGATCGGCGAATTGCCACCCTCCCTTCTCCCGAGCGCTTACGGGATACGCCTTTCCCCATTACAAGTAATTATTCGTTGAATTACTTGAAAGGGCGGGGCGCATTACGGGTGAAAGTGGGCGGGGAATATCGATAGCCTCCGAGGGAATGGAAGTAATTCCCCTCCGTGCAGGCTTTCATTTGCTCTTCCTTTCCTTGAGGGGAAGGGGTGGTTTTTCGTAGGGAGGCGAGGAAGTAGCCCGAGGAGAGCGAGCCTATGGCAGTCTCATTTCTTGGGGATAGAAGGATGCGGAGATGAGCGTATTAGATATTTTCGTACCTTTGCAAACGAATTTCCTATGTAGGGTAGGAGAAGAAGCACACCCCTTCTCTAGAAGGAGCAAGCGGGTGACACCCTACGGGGCTAACTTTTTAGTTATACAGCGTAATGTACGTTATCGTAGACATTCAGGGCCAGCAGTTCAACGTAGAGCAGGGTCGTCGTCTCTTCGTCCACCACATCAAGGGGGCAGAGAGCGGAGCAGTAGTAGAATTTGACAAGGTTCTCCTTGTGGGCAAGGATGGTGTAGTCACTGTCGGCACGCCACAAGTAGCCGGTGCCAAGGTCGTGTGCGAGGTCATCAGCCCACTCGTGAAGGGTGACAAGGTCCTCGTCTTCCACAAGAAGCGTCGTAAGGGCTACCGCAAGCTCAACGGTCATCGCCAGCAGTTCAGCGAAGTCCTTGTCAAGGAAATCGTAGCTTAATCGTATCACCGCATTAGTTTAGACATAAGACAATGGCACATAAAAAAGGTGTAGGTAGCTCCAAGAACGGACGCGAATCAGAAAGTAAGCGACTCGGAGTAAAACTCTTCGGTGGTCAGCACGCCAAGGCTGGTAACATCATCGTCCGCCAGCGTGGTACTCAGCATCACCCAGGTGCAGGCGTCGGGATCGGTAAGGACCACACGCTCTACGCACTCATCGACGGCAAGGTCGTCTTCACCCGCAAGAAGAACGATCGCTCGTACGTCTCCATCGCGGCAGAAGCCTAAGACGGAGCACACGTCAGTAGTATAGGAGGTTGCTCCAGAAGGGTCTTCACAGTCCCTGAGGGAGCAACCTCTCTTTATTCATACCAACCAATATGCTTACACTAAAGCAAATCCGGGAGAACGCAGAAGGTGTCGTCGAGCGCCTTCGCAAGAAGCACTTCGAGGCTCGTGAGGCTATCGACGAAGTGCTAGGCCTCGATGAGATCCGACGCAACGCCCAGCAGGAGCTCGATGCTTCACTCGCTCGTCAGAAGGCGATCGCTAAGGAGATCGGTGATCTGATGAAGAAGGGAGCCAAGGAGCAGGCAGAAGCCATCCGCACACAAGTAGCTTCGCTCAAGGAGCTCAGTAAAAAACTCGAGGACAAGAAGGCAGAAGCCGAGGCTAAGATCCGTGAGATCCTGCTCTCTGTCCCCAATCTCCCCGCCGATATCGTGCCCGAGGGCGCTACGGCAGAGGATAACGTCTGCGTCAAGACGGGCGGTGTCACTCCCGATCTCGGTGAAGATGCTCTTCCCCACTGGGAACTTGCCAAGATCTATGACCTCATCGACTTCGAACTTGGTGTGAAGATCTCGGGTGCGGGCTTCCCTGTCTACAAGGGGTATGGCGCTAGACTCCAGCGTGCACTGGTGAACTTCTTCCTCGACAATGCCCGTGAGGCGGGCTACCTTGAGGTACAGCCACCCTACGTCGTCAATGAAGATTCGGGCTACGGTACAGGTCAGCTCCCCGACAAGGAAGGGCAGATGTACCATGTAGGGCTCGATAATCTCTACCTCATCCCTACGGCCGAAGTGCCCGTGACCAATCTCTACCGAGATATGATCCTCGATGAGAAGGACCTGCCTGTACGTAATACGGCTTACTCTGCTTGCTTCCGTCGTGAAGCAGGTTCGTATGGTAAGGATGTACGTGGCCTGAATCGCCTCCATCAGTTCGACAAGGTCGAGATCGTCTGTATCGATAAGCCCGAGCGAAGCTACCAGCGTCTCGATGAGATGGTGGCCTATGTAGAGACTCTTGTCACGAAGCTTGAGCTCCCCTGGCGCATCCTTCGTCTGAGTGGTGGTGATATGAGCTTCACGAGTGCATTGACCTACGACTTCGAAGTCTTCTCAGCGGCGCAGAAGCGCTGGCTCGAAGTGAGCTCGGTATCGAACTTCGAGAGCTATCAGGCTAACCGCCTTCACTGCCGCTATCGTGATGCGGAGCAGGGCGTACAGCTGGTGCACACGCTCAATGGTAGTGCACTTGCGCTCCCACGTATCGTAGCAGCCCTGCTGGAGAACCATCAGACGCCCGAAGGTATCCGTATCCCCGAGGCACTTCGTCCTTACACGGGCTTTGACCTGATTCCTTTCCCCGAGAAGAAGTAATAGCCTTCTCCTACGGGACAGATAAAGCTGAGGCCCGGCTTCTACTCTAGTGGAGTAGAGGCCGGGCCTCGGTATATATTATGGTTGTAGGAGGTGGTGCCGGTGCTTCTTAGTTAAGCGTCCCGGCTATTCACCAAGAGAGAAGGCTGATTACTTCTTAGCTGGGTAGATCTGTGCGATCGTCTCTTCGATCTGCTCTGCAGAGAGGTCGCCGACTGTCTGAATGGGGATACCCTGCATTGGGATGAAGAGGACCATGGGGATGCTCTTCACGCCGAAGATATTCGCTAGTCCCGACTCCTGGTCTACGTTGACCTTGTAGACATCGATCTTACCTGCGTACTTCTTAGCAGCAGCTTCGAGCTTGGGGCTCAGGCTACGGCAGGGCCCGCACCAGTCAGCGTAGAAGTCGATGATGGCAGGACGGCTCCCCTTGAAGACGAACTTCGAGGGCTCTTCCTTATAATCCCAGATATTGGCACGCATATAAGCGGCATCGATATGCTTGACGGGGCTAGCACCTTCGGTGGTAGCTGCCTGAGCTTCACTACGAGCGTTGGTGTCGGAGGAGCTCCCACTGGCCTGTGCAGTGCAGGCTGTGGTGGAGAGAAGTCCCACCGCAGCGAGCGTTAGGCTTAGGATGACTTTCTTCATTGTCTTAATGTAACTACGAGGTTGAGTGAACTTGATTACCAAGATAAACGGATCATTGGTGGTTTTGTTCAAATAGAATACAAGCCGTGCTTCTCCAGAGAGGGAGAGGCACGGCTTGTATCATATAGGAAGAGTAGTCAGCAGTGCTTACTTCTTATCCTGCACTTCCGAGGAGCGGAAGAGGATAGTCGTGCGGTCCTTAGAGTCGTAGAGCTTCTTGGTGAGTGCCTGTACGGCCTGAGGTGTGACGGAGTCAAGCACCTTGTCGTAGTTGGTCACGAAGTCAAAGCCCTGACTGAAGAAGCGCTCGATCTGAGCAAGCCAGTACTGATTCTTACGAAGGTTCTCGCCGTGTGCCTTCTTGAGGTTCTTGACTGCCTTGTCAAAGTACTCGGCAGAAGGACCATTCTTGACGATGCCATCAAGACCCTTGAAGACAAGTTCGTTCATAGCTACGGCCTTCGCAGGGTCAGTCTGGAACTGGACACTGACCGAACTACGTACACTTGGGTAGCGCTCTACCTCGGACTGTACACCTACGCTGTAGGCACCACCGGCATCCTCACGGATGGTCTTCGTGTAGAGCTGGTCAAGGATAGACTCTAGGACGGCACCCGTCAGCAGTTCCTGCTGGCTATAGGTGCTGGGGACGGAGAGTGCATCGATGACGATACCCATAGGAGTAGCCATAGGAGAGCTGTACTCCTTGCTGTTGGTGCCGAGACGCTCCTGTGGTACACGGCTGGTCTGTGCCTTGTCGGTGTAGACCTTCTGTGCAGGTAGCGAAGCGATGTACTGCTCGACGAGCGGACGGAGCTTCGCTTCGTCGATGTTGCCGACGAAGTAGAAGTTGAAGCCACGAGCATTAGCGAAGCGGCTACGGAAGAGCTGAAGCACCTTGTCGTAGTTCACGCTCTTGACCTCATCGATCGTCAGAGGGTAGCGCTCGGGAGTATTAGGATAGAGGAAGCGGGATACCGAGTCAGCGAGGAAGGAGAGAGGATTAGCCTTTCGTGCTTCGATCGAGCTGATGGTACGTTCCTGCCATGCCTGGAAGGCTTCCTTGTCAGCACGGATACCGGTGAAGTTGAGGTAGAGGAGCTGGAGCATCGTCTCTAGGTCTTCCTTCGTGGTGCTCCCCGATACATTGTCTTCGATACCGGAGACACTCGTGGAGAGCGAAGCAAGGCGACCCGTGAGTGCCTTCTCAAGTGCAGACTCATCGAACTTACCGAGACCACCGACCTGGGGTACAGAGTTCAGGATCTTCAGGTCAAGAGGAGTAGCCTTGGAGAGGTTGTAGTATCCACCAGGGCGCTGTCCGCTCAGTAGGATCTCATCCTCCATGTAGTCGGTCTTCTTGAGGTATACCTTCGTCCCGTTGGAGAGTGTCCAGACGGTGGTGCCGAACTGAGCGTTCTTCTGCTCCTTGACGATCTTACCCTTCATGGGGAGCTTGTCGATGAGCTTCTCGTTGCTGACCTCGTTCTTGGGAGCTTCTACCTCCTGCTTGAGGTACTCTTCGTACTTCTTGATAAGCTCTTCGACGGAGGGGAGCTTGACTTCGGGCTTCTCGACGCTGGTCAGGCCGATGAAGACATTCTTGTTCAGGTCGAACTGCTGGGCAGCAGCGTTGATCTGCTCAAGAGGGAACTGCTCGGCAAGCCCCTGGTTCAGCTGATAGTAGGTAGGGATGTCGAGGAGGTAACCACCGTCTTCGAAGTAGTCGACATAGACATTGGCCCATGCTTCGCTGGTGCGCTTGTTGCGTTCGTTGAAGGTATTCTTCACCGAGACGAGGAACTCCTTCTTAGCACGGTCAAACTCTGCAGGTGTGAAGCCGAACTTCTTGATGCGGACGATCTCAGCGACTAGTCCCTTGAGAGCGGTATCCCACTGACCTTCCTTGAAGTCTGCACCGTAGGTCGCTGCGTCCTTAGTCTTAGCGATCAGGTAAGGACCGAACTCTACAGAAGCATTGATGAAGGGCGCATTAGGCTTCTTGACGATATCGTTGAAGCGCTGAGCGATCATCGAGGTCAGGATCGACTGGACGTAGTCTTCGAGGGGACCCATGAGTGTAGCACGAGCCTCTGCAGGAGTGACGTCGCTCTTGAAGGAGATGATCACGGAGTTGCGTGTAGCCTCCTTGTCAGCTACGATACCTACGATGGGCTTGTCGTTGTCGGCTACAGGCACATAGACACGCTCAGCAGCACCGACGGGAGCAGGGATGTCGGCGAAGATCTTCTTGATCTGAGCCTCTACATAGTTGACATCGACGTCACCGACGATGACCAGCGCCTGCAGGTCGGGGCGGTACCACTTCTTGTAGTAGTCACGCAGGACCTGATAGGGGAAGTTGCGGACGATGTCCATAGTCCCGATAGGGAGGCGCTGTCCGTACTTGTTGCCGGGGAAGGCCAGCTCGAGGAGCTTCTCCATGTTGCGCATGTCCCCGCTATTGCTACGACGCCATTCCTCCTCGATGACGCCACGCTCGGCGTCGATCTCCTTGTCCTCGAGGCTGATGAAGCTACTCCAGTCGTGCAGGACGAGGATACAGCTATCGATGATGCTCCGCCGTGGGACGGGGATCTTCATCAGGGTGTAGACCGTCTTGTCGAAGCTGGTGTAGGCGTTGATGTTCCCCCCGAAGCTAGCACCGATGCTCTCGAGGAAGTTGATGATCCCCTTGCCGGGGAAGTTCTTCGTGCCATTGAAGGCGATGTGTTCGAGGAAGTGGGCGAGGCCTCTCTGGCTCTCCTCTTCCTGCATGGATCCGACCTTCTGAGCGATGTAGAATTCTGCTCGGCCCTTAGGCTCTTCGTTGTGGCGGATGAAGTAGGTAAGACCATTGGGGAGCTTACCGATACGCACCGCTGTGTCGATGGGCAGGGGGGGCATCCCGCCTGGAGCTTGAGCCTTGGCTTGAGGAGCAAGCCCAAGGGTCGTGCCCAGGAAGAGCGCCGAGAAGATGGATAAGAAGGCTGTCTTTAGTCTCATCTCTGTTTAGTGGTGTTTTTGTTATTGATAGCACGGATCTCGAAGACCCTAGTTCAACGCAAATATACTATAAATCTATACTGGCTGTATCAGCGAAGTATATTAGTCTTTCTTTACAAGTTCTACGGCCCTCCTCGGGCAAATGGATGGGGTGCTGACGGGGGAAGCGCAAAGCCTTATCTGGAGCGGGTTTCTGACCCCCTCTTTTGCGACCTACGGTAGGTCGCCGAAAAAACCTACAGTAGGTTGTCTAGACGACCCACGGTAGGTCGCAAGGACGACCTACCGTAGGTCCCTTTTGAGGGGTAGGGGAGGGAGGGCAAATAAGACCTGCTGGGAGGTCCTTCTTTTCTCGGTACTCTACGAGTGAAAAGCTCGGTGTGCTTCGCCCCTCTTCTGGGGATGAATTGAGCCCCCAGGAGAGGAGCTTTTTGGAGGCGAATCAGAGCCGTATCCTCCCCCTAGGCTCTGCTATCAGGTATAATGCTGATAATTAGGGCTGTTTTCCTTATCTTTGCACAAATATTGCTAATACGAGCAATCTGATAAATTTTAGACTATGTTACTTCATAAGGAAGGGCGTGGCCCTCTCATTAGCTTTGCGATCATCCTCATCGGGATCAATGCCTTCATTGCTCTCTTTGGTGGGGCCTTTAGCCTCGTCTCCGTCATCCTCTCAGCCCTCTTCTATCTCGGAGTGCTGAACTTCTTCCGCTACGAGCCCCGCAAGCACTCCACGGGTGACCAGGAGATCGTCTGCCCTGCTGACGGACGTGTCGTCGTAGTCGAAGAGACCGAGGAAACGGAACTCCTAGGCTGTCGCTGCCTGCAGGTGTCGGTCTTCATGAGCGTCTTCGATATGCATGTGAACTGGATCCCTTGTAATGGCATCGTCGAGCATGTCTCGCACAATGATGGACGCTTCCTGTCGGCTCACCTGCCTAAGAGTAGCACGGACAACGAGCGCTCCTCGGTCATCATCCGCTCCGAGGGTGGGGACCAGATCCTCGTGCGTCAGGTGGCAGGAGCCATCGCTCGCCGTATCGTCACCTACCCCGAAGTGGGAAGTCGTGTCGGGATCAATGAGAACCTTGGCTTCATCAAGTTCGGCTCTCGTGTCGACCTCTATCTGCCACTAGGCACCAAGGTACACGTCAAGGTCGGACAGCATGTCAAGGGTAATATCACCGACATCGCTACCCTACCTCGCTAAGCTACATCACTCCCATCTCTATCCTCTACCTGCTATGAGTATCAAGAAGCATATCCCTAATATGCTGACCGCGGGGAACCTCCTCTCGGGCTTGTTGGCGCTGGTCTTCACCCTCCATCAGGGTCGTCCCGATATAGCAGCCTGGCTCATCGTCCTCTCTGCCGTCTTTGACTTCTTCGATGGGCTGGTGGCTCGTATGCTTGGGGTCGCTTCACCCATTGGGAAGGACCTCGACTCCCTGGCCGACGTGGTGAGCTTTGGCCTAGCTCCCGCCGGTCTCGTCTACTACGGTCTGTATCAGATCGACCCAAATAATGTACTGAACTACGGGGTCTTCCTCATCGTAGCCTTTGCAGCACTTCGTCTGGCGAAGTTCAATAACGATACTCGTCAGTCTACGTCCTTCCTAGGGCTACCCGTCCCCTCCAATGCCCTCTTCTGGCTGGGAGCTTCGGCTGCGCTCCCTTCGTTCGCCCTCTCAATAGGCCCCCTGCCTACGCTCATTACCTATCTGGTGCTGACGGTCATCCTCTCCCTGCTGATGGTGAGCGAACTGCCGATGTTCTCCTTCAAGCTCTCCAAGGCTCCTCTGTCCGCTCTGTGGCGTCAGATCTTCTTGGTGCTCTTTGCTGTTGTAGCAGTAGTACTCCAGGGTTGGTTCGGCTGTAGCTTGACGATCATCATCTACCTCATCCTCTCGCTCCTACCCGAGCCTAAGGCAAAGAAGGCCTAAGAGAAGTCATTGGCACGCTCTTTGATGCGGGGTACATATATATCCCTTAGAATAGATAAGACTGTATGAGCCTCTTGATCTTCCTCCTGATCCTCGTGATCCTCTTCCTCTTCTGGCCTCGTGTCCAGACGTGGTTACTTGTTCGCCTCCTCCAGCGTGTACAGCGCCGTATGTCGGAGGCCACGGGACAGCAACAGTACTATGACCCTCGAGGGGGGAGACAAGCCCCCGACTCCGATCGTGAGGCTCCCGCTTCTACGGAAGAGCGCCAGAAGCAACAGCTGGACAATATCGAGGCGCGTAAGTTCGATCGCTCATCGAGCGACGACTATGTTGACTTCGAAGAGCTCCCTAAGGACTAGCGTCGAGCTCTGATAATTCTCCTACGAGAGGAGGGCTAAGCACCGGCTTAGTCCTCCTCTCTTTTTACTGGGAAAGTGTGGAGGAGGGGAGGCTGTTCATTTGGTGGGGGAAGCACGGGTAGAACGGGTCGGCTGATCGGAGGCCTAAGCTAACCCCCAAAAGCGACCCACGGTAGGTCGTCTCTGCGACCTACCGTGGGTCGTCGAGACGACCTACCGTAGGTTTTTTCGGCGACCTACCGTAGGTCGTTTTTCGTCCCTCAGGAGAGCCCTCTGGTGAGGGTGGGGAAGAGCCTTCGGATGACCACCCCGAGACCAGTGCATTCGCCCTAGCGGAGGGATAAGGTGAATAGTTTGTATTTTTGTGCTACTGGTCCTATTAGATCCTGATAAGTAAGACAAAGAGCAAGCCCTATGATACCCCACGACAATGAGCATCATGAGCACCAGGAGCATCTCCACGGAGAGGGGTGCTCGGGGGAGCACTCCCACGCTCATGGTCACAGCCATAGCCACGGGCATGGCCACCATCATCATCACCACCATCATCATGCGGAGGGCAATATCCTCATCGCCTTCCTGCTGAATCTCTTCTTCGCCATCATCGAGCTCTTCGGCGGGCTGTACACGGGTAGTGTGGCCATCCTCTCCGACTCACTTCATGACCTCGGAGACTCCTGCTCTCTAGGGGTAGCCTGGTATCTGGAGCGCCTCTCGAAGAAGGGAAGAGACCGCCACTTCAGCTATGGGTACAAGCGCTTCTCCCTCCTAGGGTCTCTGCTGATCTCGACGATCCTCCTCGTCGGCTCCTTCTTTGTCATCAAGGAGTCAGTGGAGCGTATCATCGCCCCGGGTGAGCCCCATGCTGGGGGGATGTTCATCCTAGCGATCTTCGGCCTCCTGATCAATGGCTTCGCAGCCTGGCGCATGGGTGGTGGAACGTCGCTCAACGAGCGCTCCATGCGCCTGCACCTCATGGAGGACGTGCTGGGATGGATCGCTGTGCTCATCGTGAGCGTCGTGATGTACTTCTTCCCGACCTTCAAGATCCTCGACCCTCTGCTCTCGCTGGGGATCACCGCTTGGATCCTATATAATGTCTACTTCAATCTCCGAGACAATTTCCTCATCCTCCTGCAGGGGGTCCCTGTGGAGGTCGATCAGGAGGCCTTCTGCCGTGAGGTAGAGGCGCTACCTGGAGTCCTATCCATGCACGACCTGCACATCTGGACGCTCAATGGGGAGCAGCATATCGCTTCGCTCCATATCGTCTATGACTGTAGCGCCAAGATGAGCCCTCAGGCTCTAGCCGAACTCAAGGTGGCTGTCCGCCAGATAGCCGGGGAGTATGCTCTGGGACACATCACTATCGAGCTCGACCCTCAGGGCTGTAGTTGCGGTATGGAGCACTGCTCGTAGCTCCCGCCTCAGCCCCCACCGATCCGCCTATTTCCATTAGATGAAGATAAGAAGCACCCTATCCCTCCTCCTCTTATGCCTTAGCTGGGCATCAGCCTTTGCCCAAGAGCCTCGGCGCTCACCCTACGATCCCTATCGCATCGAGGAAGTGCGGGAGATCCCCGACGAGATCAAGATGGTCCGTGGTGACAAGCTCCGTGCCTACAAGATGATCCCTGATGTGGCTCGTGCTGTGCGTGTGGAGATGCCTGACACGCTGACGCACTACACCTTCGAGTATATCTCTCCAGAGTTCCGCTCCCTGGGTGTCTCCTACCAAGGGAATCTCAATCACGTGTGGCAGGCGAAGCTCTTCTTCGATCGTCCCCGCCGAGTCAGTGACTTCTTCTATCTGGATGGCTACTATCGGATGCTCTATACCCCCGAGGCCGTCCGCTTCTACGATACGAAGACGCCCTTCACCTATGTACGCTACCAGCGCAACTTCCAGACCAATGAGAGTGCAGACGTCTTGGCCGGAGACTTCGGGGTAAACCTCGGGAAGAGCCTCAACGTAGGCCTCAACTTCGACTACCAGAATATCGGGGGATTCTATACCCAAGCACGTAGTAAGGATGCCCGCTATCGGGTCTTTGCTTCGTACCGGGGAGATCGCTATGAGCTCTACGCCTATGTAGCGAACGACTACTACAAACAAGAGGAGAACGGCGGGATCACTAATGCCGACTATATCTACAATCCCGAGCGCTACACCAACAGCCGAACCAAGGTAAGCTCCCGAGATGTCCCTGTCCTGATCAATTCCGGCAACCTCACGAACCGCATCCGCTCGGGGCACGGCTACCTCGCCCAGTCCTACCGCCTGGGGAGCTACCGGACTGTACCCCGCAAGGAGGCCCCCCTCCCTGGTGTCGATGGGGAGCTGGCTAGCCTAGACTCCACCTACTTCGTCCCTGTCGCTGCCCTCTCCCTCACGACGTACTACAACAAGCAGAGTCGGCGCTTCTTCTCCCATACCGAGGATCCTCTCTGGAGCACAGTCTTTGGTACTCCGACGATCACCCACAAGCGCAAGCAGTCGGATGGCACCGAGCAGAGCTATGTCCTGCCTAATGACACGGCTCAGCTCGTGACCCTACAGAATACCGTAGCCCTCTCGCTGATGGAGGGCTTCCGCCCCTGGGTGAAGTTCGGTCTCTCTGCCTACCTCCGCCACGAGAACCGCTGGGCATCCCTCCCCGACAGCACTACACATCGCTATGCTAAGGACGTAGCTCTTAGCTCGACCTTCATAGGTGGGCTCATCGAGCGCCGTGAAGGTACGGGGCTCAACTTCTCGGCACGTGGCGAGCTGGGTATCCTAGGGTCTGACCTCGGAGCCTTCAAGCTGGAGGGGGATATTCGTACGGCCTTCCGCCTCTTCCGCAAGAGCTTTGCCCTAGAGGCTGATGCCTATGTAGACAATGCCCGTCCCTCCTACTTCGCAGCGCACCACCACGGCACGTTCGGCTGGTGGGATAAGGATCTGAAGTTCACCCGCCGTATAGAGCTTGGCGGGAAGGTGCACCTCGCATCCTGGGGTACTAGCCTAGAGGCACGTACGGCGAGCCTACAGAACTATATCTACTTCGACTCCAAGGGCGAGACCCAGCAGCATACCGATCTTCTTCAGGTCCTCTCCTTCAGAGCTCGACAGATGGGCGCTACAGGGCCTCTGAACTGGGAGCTCGAAGCGGCCTACCAGCAGAGCTCGAATACTTCGGTCCTTCCCCTTGCCTTGGTCACGGCGGCTGCTGACGTCTATCTCCGCTTCCTCGTGGCGAAGGTCATGCGTGTAGACCTTGGGGTGAAGGGCTACTGGCACACGGCATATCGGGCGCCCTACTATCTGGCCACCGACCAGCAGTTCGCCCTGCAGGCCGAGGGCAATGTAGGGGGCGACGCTCCGCTACTCATCGCCTACGCCAATTTCCGTCTCAAGCGTGCTCGCTTCTTCCTCCAGATGTACAATGTCGGCGAAGCCCTCATGTCCAACGAGCGCCTCTCCATGTACAAGTACCCCTACAACCCGATGCACCTAGCTGCAGGCGTGGTCGTAGACTTTAATAATTAGTTTCACCCTCCTTCCTCCCGCTAGCTATGCCGAAGTTCCGTCTGAATATTCGCCTTGTGGGCTATGCTCTTGCTCTAATCTTGGCTATCGGGCTCATGCTCTATCTCCACCAGCAGGGTAGGGGAAGTGACCGAAGCATCTCGGGGCTGGAAGTCGTCCGAAGAGACTATCCCGAGGTACACCAAGAGGGCGTCCTTCGCCTGCTCGCTGCCTATGGCGAAGGGGGCGAAGTCCAGGGCGGGCGTCTCACGGGATCGATCTACGAGCTCGCCCAACAGCTCCAGTCGAGAAGTGGCCTACGGGTCGAAGTCATCCTTGAGAACCGCTGGGATGAAGCCCTCAAGAAGCTGGCATCGGGAGCGGCTGACCTCGTAGCTCGTCCGCTGACACACACCTCGGAGGTCGATACGACGCTCTTCATGCTCTTCGCCGAGCAGACCTCGGGGCCGATCTATCTCGTACAGCGCCGTGCCGATAGCATGCACCACATCTCCCGTCAGGTCGAGCTCGCAGGTCGATCCATCACCCTCCCAGAGGCCTCTCCGCTCCGACTCTTCCTAGAGCATCTGGGCGAAGAGATCGGAGATAGCCTCCACGTCCAGATAGACACCGTCTACGCGGCCGAGCAACTGGCTATGCAGGTAGCTGCCGGATCGATCAGCTACACGGTCTGTACCTCCCCCGAGGCGAAGCGCTTTGCTCGTATCTTCCCCGAACTGGATTGTACCCTTCCCTTGAGCTATTCGGTGCGCACGGCTTGGCTCATGCGCCGAAGTTCGCAAGCGCTACGGGATAGCCTCCTCGTCTGGGGCGCTGTACGCTAAGGCTCAGCACCACCTTCGCATCCTCATCCTCTCCGCATCGGGATAAGGCGCTCTCTACGCTCCGAAGGCGTAGGGAGCGCTCTCTTTTTAAGCGCTCTCCGAAGGGGGGATTTTGTGACCTATGGAGGGGCGAAAAAACGATCCTCGGTAGGTCACCTGACCGATGCACGGTAGGTCGTCGAGGCGACCCACAGTAGGTTTTTTCGACGACCTACCGTGGATCGTTTTTTGACCCTCCCGAAACGCCCTCTGGAAGCGGGCTCTGGGAGGGTCTCTTTTTCTCCTTTGGAATGCTGATCAATCCTCAGGGAGCTACCTCAGTTTTCCACCCCTAGAATCAGATGCTCATCTCCGACTTCGATTCGCCCTTCCTCTCTGCTCCATTTTTTTAGGATTCAGGGATACTCTTAAAGGGAGTGTTTGCAGGAGAGGTATACCAATAGTATATTTGTGATCGTTGTATTAATGCATACATATCAGGCAACCAATGATGAGGAAACCTACACCATTCATTAACATGGGGCTCAGTCTGCTTACCATTATGGGGACTGGGTGCCGTCAGCAAGACACATTTGAGATTCACGCACAAAGAGAGCGACAAGTAGCTGAGCAAGCAAGAGTGTGGCGGAGTGCCATTGACTCGATCTTATCGCTAGGTGGAGAATTGCCCCGCCAGGAGCTTCGTCAGTTCTCACCCAATGAGCAAGTCCACGATGTCCTCGTTGGAGGAAAGAAAGTCGTTGAGCATAAGGCAACGGGAAGCCCTGATGTCCCGTCCTCGGGCTACTACCGAAAGGTGAAGCGTAGCTTTGACCTCTCGGGGTACGAGCTCAGTAGTCAGTATACGACCAACCTTGATGGCTCGGTCGTTTGGCCAGGGAACCTTGTCTATGCTAATTCTGCTAAGACCAATTCGCTAGCAGGGGTCTCCGAGCTCAATACCTTCCGGAAGCCAGGGCGCGTCACCATGGCGCTACTCAATGGGAATACAGAGCTTACACGTGGTCTATCAGACTATCGCTATTCAGAGGTAAATAAGCAACTCAATGATCTTGTTGCCTCTGTCAAAAATGAAATTCCAGCACAGATCTCCTATAGCGTACATACAGTACGCACACTTGGAGAAGCTGCCTACTACCTAGGGATCTCTAAGGATGAACTTGAGAAAGATGAACGCTACCGAGAATTCAGAGATGTGCGTTGGTCTAGCAATACGTTTAAGGCTGTCATCAACTTCTCTCAAGACTTCTTTACCCTCGTTTATGACGATCCAGAGGATGGCCCAGCAGGGCTCTTCACCTCCGATCTCTCCGCTGAGCGTCTTGGACATTATACTAGCAGAGGTAATCCTCTCGGATATATCTCTTCGGTCACTTATGGACGTCGCTTCTATGCTATCATAGAGGAGACTCGTCGCACCTACCAAGAGACGGATCAGCTCAAAAATGACATAGAGCTCCAGCTTGGTAAGACTCCAGCTGTCAAATCTCCCGGCAAGGGTCAGAAACAAGGGAGTACAGGAAAGCCTACTCCTCCGAACTCACCGAAAGCCGAATCCCGCAACGTGAAGATCCACCTGAAGCTCCTTGGCGGAAAGGATATCTTCTCCACCAGCATTAGTGCTATTCCTACGATGAAGGAGCTCCAGGACTTCATCACGGCTTCCTCTAAAGACTCCCAGATCAAGTATGGCCTCCCAGTAGCATGTACGATCAAGTACCTACATGGGCTCAAACCCCTCTCTGTACCTCGATCATTCCAGGGTAAGTATGAGTTTATAGACTATGTCCCCGAGCAGGATGATAACCAGATCACGATATCGGGACTATGCCTCAAGGGAACTGCTGCGGGTGATCGTACACGAGGAGGGAAATACGATAACGTAAGTAACTACTCGGCTATCTACATGCGTGATTTGTACATAGCCTATAGTGTTGATGGGAAGAATGAAACCAAGATCGATCTGGCAACCTCCTACAGAGACCAGAAGCTCAGCTATAAGAATGGTCTTGACATACGTTTCCCTAATCAACAGCTACCAGCCTTCGGTGTAGCCCCAGATGGATATATACGTATCCTGATGTACCTAGACTATCACATACACGTCTGGGGGGGAGGTCGTGATGACTTCAGATATCCAGTAATACGTGAAGTCATGCTACGCTACAACAAGACTCAAGAGTGCTGGTATGTCAGCCATGACGGGCGTACCGATCCTATTGATCAGGACTTCCGTCAGTTCGGACGCTGGATAACGCACCGGGGATGTCCCGTCGAAGTGATGCTCCAGTACCGAGTAGCCACTGCTACCAAAGGCCCTGTCGAATAATCAAACAGTAACATCATATTTATACAATCACTCTTATGAAGAAGACTACGCTTGCCCTAGCACTCCTTGCAGGGCTCTGCCTCGCTTCGTGTGACAAAACCCCCAATGGAGGTGATACCCCTAATCCTAATCCGGGGAACAAAGATCCCAAGAACATTCTGGAGGTAGGACAGCTCCTTAGTTCTGCGGGACGCGTCGCTGAAGCTGCCGAAGATAAGCTGACAGCCAAACCTATCGGCTCACCAACATCGGAACCAGCCCCAGGACACATCTTGGAATCTACTGGAGATAGAGAAGACTGTGATAAGGTGACTCAGACTATGCAGTACGACTTCTCTTCCAATGCAGAGGACTTCGCTATTCTTGATCCTTGGCCTAGTATTCTTTGGCCTGGGTGTTTGATCCAAGGGAGCTCGCTCCGAGGTAAGAATGTGCCGACAGCCATCCCTCTCATCAGCAAGCGCCAGCCAGGCCGTATTAACCTACAGATCATATCGGGAGCACGTCCAGTAGGCGATGAGGGTGAGGGTCTTTGGTATGAAGAAGTCCAAGAGATGCGTGAGAGCAATGTCATCCAAGCACAGAATAGGCTTATCCGTCGCTGGCAGGAGAGTGGTGTGCCTGCTAGTACCTCTTTTACTATGGAAGTGGTGCATAGTGCCGAGGAAGCTATCATAGCCAGCGGACTGGATATCAATAAGAGCTGGGCAAAGGTCAAGGCATTCTTCAGTACAGGCTTCGACAAGAAGAAGAGTCACGTTCTAGTCAAGCTCTATCAGCGCTTCTATACCCTCAGCTATGAAGATCCTGACGGCGGATTCAAGGGCGCTTTCAAGCCTACAATTGAGCAGAGCGATTTAGCGCCCTATACGGGACCGGGTAACCCTATTTGCTATGTGTCTTCCGTGTCTTATGGTCGTGTGTACTACCTCCTCTTCGAAAGTAGTCATGAGGCAAACGCCCTCGTAGGTGCACTTAGTACCAGTTTTAAGGGCTTCCAGGCTGGCCTAGGAGTACAGAAAAGTACAGTGATCGACGAAAGCCGAGTCAAGATGATCCAGCGAGGTGGGGATGCTTATGGTGGACTCGTCGCTGCGATCTCTCCGGAGCAGGTCTTCAAGTTTATAGAGGATGGGGCATTGCCTTCGGCTAAGAATGTGGGAGCTCCAATCTCCTTTACTATCAAACATCTGTATGATGCTTGGCCTGTTCGTATGTCTAACACCCTTAGCTATTCTTATGACAAGGTCACCTTTGTCCCAAGAACCAAGAACAATAATGTGGCAGTCTTCCTAAGGGATATCGTTGTTGAAACCAATGCTAGTGGTAAATGGGTTGCCTCAAATAGAGGGCATATTAAGCTACTTGAAGCAGAGGTTAGATACGGAACTCTAGGAAAAAATGAGAGTCTTGTCCGCAAGACACTATACAGGGATCTAGACGGAAACACCAAGGGAGGAATCAGGAGTACGACTTACCTAGGGGTATATAGAGGACGTGGGTTGGACTGTGATGTTGATGGTAAAAATCGCTATAACCTAGCTACCATCACTATTGATCTTGAGATTCGCCCCGAGGCATATAAGACCGGGGGACGATCAGGCGAGAGCAACCAGCGGGTGACCCTTACACGCTCCTTCTACTACGATCAGAAGATTCGTGAGTGGAAGCCTCTCGGTGATGATCCCAATGCGGGTGGAACTGCTTATCGTATCCTCTCTGCAACACGCACCTTCGATAACCTGACCTTCAATATTCGGGCAAACTTCTCCTTCTTCGTCAACAATACCCTCATCTAGTAGAGAAGCTCCCAGATTACTACTGCCTTCCCCGCCTTGCCAAGAGCAGGGCGGGGAAGGCTCGTTTTATGCCCTTTAGCTAGCTACCTCAGAGGGGCCGAAAAATGACCTACGGTAGGTCGCCTGACCGATGTATGGTAGGTCGTCGAGACGACCCACAGTAGGTTTTTTCGGCGACCTACCGTGGGTCGTTTTTTGACCCTCCCGAAACGCCCTCTGGAAGCGGGGAATAGAAGCCCCCGATACATATTATCCGTACCTTTGTCAGACGCTCAGATTATCCCCGATCTGAGCACTGTATATATACGACGTAGATGAATAAGTTCAAGGGTTTCCTCTTCGGGATGACCGCCTCTTCGACATTTGGACTCCTCCCGCTCTTCACACTCCCCATCATGAGCGAAGGTCTGACGACTAATAGTATCCTGTGCTATCGGATGCTCTTCGCCTCGGCGCTGGTAGCTGTGCTGATGCAGGTACGGAAGATCGCCTTCCGTACGAACCTCAGGGAGCTCCTGTGGTTTGCCTTCCTCGGCTTCTTCTACTACGGCTCAGCGTCACTGCTCTTCCAGGCCTATGGGACGATGTCCAGTGGGATGGCTACGACCCTACACTTCCTCTATCCTGTGGGGGTGACCTTGATCATGGCCTTAGTCTTCAAGCAGCGCCCTTCGCCCTTCACCATCCTGGCTATTATCCTGGGGCTATCAGGGGTGGCTCTGCTTTCGCTCAAGGAGGGTGGGGGCTCTTCGTCGGCCTCGCTGGTCGGGATCCTTCTGGTCCTGCTCTCGGGGCTCTCCTATGCCGCCTACCTCGTGACGATGAATAATGTGCGCCGTGTACGAGAGTCAAACAACCTCAAGCTCACCCTCTACGTCCTGATCTTCAGTGCCCTCTTCTTCCTCCTCGACACAAGTCTCAGCGGAGGGCTACAGATGATACCTAGTGGGCGTGCACTGACTAACCTCCTACTCCTGGCCTTCCTGCCTACGCTGGTCTCCAACCTAGCCCTTGTCCGTGCCGTCAAGAGTATCGGCTCGACGCTCACCTCCGTGCTGGGGGCTATGGAGCCACTGACGGCCATCGTCATCGGTGTGGTGGTCTTCGGCGAAGAAGTGACGGGGCCGATGGCTCTGGGGATCCTCTTGATCCTCCTCTCGGTCACGATCATCGTTCTCTCCCCCCTGCTTGATAAGAATATCGCCGACCGACTGCGCCGACTCTCTAAAAGGCCTATCAGAAGGCAATAGATTTGGCAAAGTCAAAACATATCTTTTAATTTGTAGTCAAGAGTTGGGCCTCAAGGCTCACTTGACCATAAAAGATTCTTATTAACGTAGTGTAAACAAAGACGCCTATCGAGTAAGCTATACATATCTACTAAATGTAAGTCTATCGCTAGTCTATCTCCTCCCGCTTCGGTGCGTGATCTCAGCCCATGGGTAAGGTCTGGAGACTAGCCTAATACAAAAGACGACAATGAGACGATATGACAGCATGAGCGATGACCAGCTGGTCGAGCTCTACTCTCTAGGTACGAACGAAGCCTTCGACACGCTTCTTCTGCGCTACGACGCCTATGTACATACGACGATCCGCTACTGGGTCACGGACGAAGACCTCGTAGAGGATGTCTTCCAGGATACCTTTATCAAGGTCATGATGACGATCCGCCAGGGACGCTATACAGCCGAGGGTAAGTTCAGGAGCTGGATAGGGCGCATCGCCCACAATCTGATCATGGACCACTTCCGCCGTCAGCGTGCCCGTGGACAGGAGCAGACGATAGAAGGGGCCTCCGGAGAAGAGCTCCTTCAGACGATCCAGATCCCTTCTCCAGATCCCACTGCTGAGGAGCGCCTGATCATGGGCGAATATGTCGATGAACTAGGCGTCGGTATCAGCCTCCTCTCCGAAGAGCAGCAGCAGGTCGTACGCCTGCGCTACTGGGAGGAGAAGAGCTTCAAGGAGATCGCCGAGGAGACAGGCGTGAGCATCAATACCGCTCTCGGCCGTATGCGCTATGCCCTCCAGCACCTGCGTCGGCATGTGCGTCAGTAGCGCTTCGCTACCGCCCACTACCTCACTAGAGCCACGAACGAACTTATGACCCCAAGACGCTTGATGCTCGGAGCTCTCACGCTCCTCCTCGGTCTTCTCCCTCTTAGCCTCAGGGCACAGGAGGGGGCCGTGCAGCGTCAGCCTTACCTTGATCTCCGTCGCTACTACCTAGGCTTCCGCTTCGGGCTTCATGCTACGGACCTTCGGCTCACCAATTCGGGTCGAACGGATAGTGACGGCAAGCAACTCTGGGCAGATACCCCCGAGTATCACCCGAGCTTCAGCGTCGGGCTCGTAGGTGGCTGGGTGCTCGTGCCCAACCTAGAGCTTCGCCTGATGCCTACGCTCCACATAGGCGATGCCCCTGTGGCCTATACCGACGGCTCACAGCGCATCCAGGAGATGAACGTGCGTACGAACTACCTACAGCTACCGCTGGAGGTCAAGTGGGGTGCTATGCGCTGGGGGAACTATCGCCCTTATCTCTCGGCTGGGCCCTATGCGTCGCTCTCCTTCTCGGGGAAGGATAAGCTCCTTCGCCTTCAGCCCCTAGACTACGGTCTGAGCATAGGGGCGGGTTGTGACATCTACTTCTCGTTCTTCAAGCTCTCACCCCAGCTCTCCTTCCACTACGGACTAGCGAACGTCCTGGATACCGACCGCCCCGACCTCCAGGGAGATCGACGTATACGCTTCACCGAGGCCCTACAGTCGGCATCGACACGGATGATCTTGCTGTCGCTGAGCTTTGAGTAGGGAGGGCGTGCCCTAAGCATTAGATACTTTTGCCTATCTTTGTACGAAATAGCCTTCTATAAAAGGCTGTAACTAACAAGAAAGAATAGTATGAAAAGATTAGCTTGGATACTGGGTGCACTCCTGCTGTGTGTAGGCTTCGTCGCCGCACAGAATGGTAAGGGTGCAGTCATCAGTTCTTCTGCTCCTGAGTTCGACTTCGGAGTGATCAAGGAGGCAAATGGAAAGGTCTCTCATACCTTCGTCATCAAGAACATCGGGGATGCGCCCCTCGTGATAACTCGTGTGGCTACCCCCTGTGCTTGCACGACACCAGAGTATAGTCAGGAGCCCATCGCTCCCGGGAAGGAAGGTCGTATCATCGTTACCTTCAACCCCGCAGGACGCCCTGGTCCCTTCTTCAAGAACGTAGCCGTCTACAGCAATGGCCGTGATGGTGCGTTCACCCTTCGTATCAAGGGGAAGGTAGAGTAAGAGTAAGGAGTCTCCCCTAGGGAGCTCACTAAGAACCCTCAACGACGAGAAGTCATCTCAGCGAAGACGCTGAGGTGGCTTCTCTCTTTTTGTATCGGTGCTAGCATAATTGTAGGGTAGGTGATGCCTTCTTTTTTGAGGAGGTGCTAGCCCTCTCCTTGGACTGGTGCTAGTCCTGTCCTCTGATCAGTACGGCTACCATTTTCTGGCTAGTGCTGTCGCTATCCTTGGGGCAGTGCTTCTTCGGTCTTTGGGCGGGTATTCCCTCGATTCTTCGCTGGGAGCGCCGTTCTCCTGGCTTAGGTGCTTCCCTTTTCTTAAAATAATAAGGTAGTCTGCGTAATTGATTGTACCTTTGTATTGTAAATCTTTTAAGGAAGTATGAGCAGTATCCCCTTTGACCTCTCCCGAATCCGTGCTTTTGTTCTCGATATGGATGGCGTGGTGAGTGCTACGGTCAGCCCTATAGGCCCCGATGGCATGCCTATGCGTACCGTCAATGTCAAGGACGGCTATGCGATGCAGTATGCCGTCAAGCAAGGCTATACCCTGGCTATTATCTCCGGAGGAGCAAGTGAAGCGATGACACAGCGCTTCCGCCAGTTGGGAGCAGCCCATATCTATATGCGTGTCTCCGACAAGGCAGCTCAGCTCGAGGTCCTCTGTCGTGAGTCCGGCCTCCGTCCCGAAGAGATTGCTTATATCGGCGATGATATACCAGATATCCCGATCATGAAGCTCGTGGCTCTGCCGTGCGCACCCGCTGATGCCGCCCCCGAGGTGAAGAGTATAGCTACCTATATCTCCCTCTGTGACGGAGGCTATGGTGTCGTCAGAGATGTCATCGAGCAAACCCTAAGAGCTAATGGCCATTGGTCCCTCTCTGCAGGCTTTGGTTGGTAGCCTTCCTCCCTCGACTCTCCCGTCTATGTGGCAGCACCTCAGTAAGTATCGCATCATCCTAGGCTCACAGTCCCCCCGACGTGTTGAGCTTCTTCGGGGACTCGACTTGTCCTTTGAGCAGGTCCTCCTTGAGGGGGTGGATGAGTCTTACCCTACTACTCTTCGTCCCGAAGAGATCCCGCTGTACATAGCTCAGCATAAGGCCGAGTCCTATCGGCCACTGCTCGATGATCAGACCCTACTGATCACAGCAGATACTCTGGTCTTCATCGAGGACCAAGTCCTAGGGAAGCCCAAGAGCGAAGAAGAAGCACGAGCGATGCTTCGTCAGCTCAGTGGGCGAAGTCATTCGGTCACGACAGGCGTGACGCTTACGACCAAGGAGCGTATGGAGTGCTTCTCCGACACCGCTACGGTCGAATTCCTCCCACTAGCGGACGAAGAGATCGACTACTACGTCCGCCACTACCACCCACTCGATAAAGCCGGCGCCTATGGTATCCAGGAATGGATAGGCTATCGGGCTATTCGCCGGATCGAAGGCTCCTTCTATACCGTCATGGGACTTCCAGTCCATCTGGTCGGTCAGTACCTAAGAGCATTCTAAAACAAATACACTACATAAGCATATGTATATACAGATCGTAGGAGGGCGTATCTATACACCCTCTGGTTGGATCGATGGAGGCTCAGTCCTCGTCGAAGGCAAGAAGATCAAGGCTGTCCTCAATACGGATCTCCCCATCGAGGGTGCCCGCACGATCGATGCCCGCGGCTCCTACATCATCCCTGGTGGGATCGAGACCCACGTCCACGGGGCAGCAGGGGCGGACTACATGGACGGCACGGTAGAAGCCTTCCGCACCGCCTCTGAGTATCACCTACAGTATGGCACGACGACGATCTTCCCTACACTCTCTACCTCCAGCTACGAGACCATCATGCATGGGATCGAATGTACAGAGGTCCTGATGAAGGATGAAGAGTCTACCGTCGAAGGTCTTCACCTCGAAGGTCCCTACTTCGCAGTAAAGATGGCTGGGGCACAGTTACCAGAGCTCATCCGTCCGGCTCGCCCAGAGGAATACACTAAGATCATGGAGCGTGGTATGGGCATCATCAAGCGTTGGGACGCTGCCCCCGAGGTAGATGGGACGCTGGAGTTCGGGCGCTATGTCAAGGAGCGTGGCGTCGTGGTAGCTCTAGCGCACACCGAGGCCAACGACAAGGATGTCAAGGCTGCTTGGGAGCACGGCTATACTCTAGGGACGCACTTCTACAACGCCATGAAGGTCTCTCACAAGGTCGGTATCTACAAGGTGCCCGGAGCCGTAGAGACGATCCTCGATATGCCCGACTTCGACATCGAAGTCATCTGTGATGGTATCCACGTACCTCCAGTGATGGTACACCTGGCTTACGCCGTGAAGGGGCGCGAACATATGGCGCTCACGACCGACGCCCTCCTCTATACGGGCACGGTGGACTTCAAGGATCCCACGGGGCACGCCATCGTAGAAGATGGAGTCTGTAAGCTCTCTGACCGCTCTGCCCTAGCCGGTAGTATCGCTACGATGGACCTACTGATCCGTACGGCGGTGCAGAAGGCGAACATCCCCCTGATCGACGCTGTATACATGGCCTCGCACACACCTGCTCGCATCATGGGTATCCAGGATACCAAGGGAAGCATAGCAGAGGGGCGTGATGCCGATATCCTCTTCCTCGACGAAGATCTACACCTGCACTTCGTCATGCACCGTGGACGTGTCGTCCGTGGCGAAGAATACTGGGCCTAGTCTCCACTGACCTCTAAGACAAGGACGCCTCATGCTCTAGGAGCGTGGGGCGTCCTTCGTTTATCCCCCGAGGTAGGGTTTGGTAGGTGAAAATCAGTATTTATAGGTATTGGAGTGCCTTGGGAGAAGTACTAGTTTTGTCCCAGTAAAAGGTCTGGCTTCGGCCAAGAAATAGAATAAACCATGGGACAAACCAACTTAGAGGGCCTGGGTGCTGTCCAGGAGACCCTCATCATACCGCTAGCGATGCGTGCGCTCGACCTCAAGAGCAAGCGCCCTATCCTCGGTGATAAGCGTGCTGCGGAGCTCTACGAGGAGATCACGTATAATCAGCAGAAGTTCTCCCCCAAGAAGAGCCCTAGCTACTACGGCTGCCTGAAGCGGGCAAGCTACATGGACGAAGAGCTTACCCGTCATGCCCAAGAACTGCAGGCGCTGGGGAAGCCCTTCGTCACCGTCAATGCCGGCTGTGGGCTTGACACCCGAGGGGAGCGTATAGCGGGGGCTACCTACGGCGCCGTCCACTACGATGTCGACTTCCCTAATGTCATCGAGCTACGCCAGCGCCTCCTCGGCGAGCATGCTACGGCGATTGGCTCCGACCTCCTAGAGGAAGGGTGGCTCCAGAGGATCGCTAGCGAGATCACGGCAGAGACGCATGTGCTCATCACGATCGAAGGGGTCTTCGCCTACCTCACCCTTGACCAGATCCAGCTCCTGCTGAAGCACATCAGCCAGTACTTCGCTGGGCGCTGTGTCGTCATCTTCGACGCTCTGAGTAGCTTCTGGGCAAAGCGCTCTAAGATGCATGACACCCTCAAGAATATGGAGGCGACCTTCGTCGGCGGGATTGACTCAGAGGAGGACATTCGGAGGCTTCTCCCCTCGGCGCAGTTCGAGCGCAAGACGTCTGTCGTCGACCTGATGGCAGAGGTCTGGTGGGTGGCTCACCTGATGCAACTGACCAGGAAGATGCGTGAGAGCACGCAGATCTTCACCTTCCGTCTTTGATCGAGCCTCTAGGGCTACCTCCCTAGAGCACATCGCCCCGCCTGTACCAACGTGGTACAGGCGGGGCGATGCTTTTTGTATAGGCCATCCCTTTCCGTTTGGCGAAGGCCTCCCTTCGTCCTTAGCTTAGCGTCTCGGAAGGAGCTTCGGAGGGAAATCGGTCGATTTACAAGCGAGCGTAGCTGAAGAGGAGGCGAGCGAACTCGTCCGTGATCAGCTCGCTTAGCCGTTCCCCTGCCCTCAGCTTCCTCTTTAGGACGAAGCTTTGTGGAGGTGAAGGCCTTACACGAGGAGCAGTGTCAGCAGGTAGCCTCCGAAGACCAGCCAGACATACAGCCCCGAGGCAAGGAGGAAGGCCTTAGCCCCCGACTGACGGAACTTCGCCAGCGTGGCATCCATCCCAATAGCCGTCATCGCCATCGTCAGGGCGAAGGTGTCGAGCTTCTCTATGAGGCCCGTCACCTCACGATAGAGGCTCTCTAGGGCGGAGCCCTCTGCTAGCGTGAAGAGGAGGGAATTAAGTAGGACGACGCCGACGAAGTAGAAGGCGAACCAGGGGACTTGGATCTTCTTCGTGCCCTTGTCCCTGCTTCCCCTTCGCCCTCGCCTCAGGAGATAGCTCAGGGCTAGCAGGGTCGGGGCAAGGAGGATGACACGGATCATCTTGGTGATCGTAGCCGTGGCAGCGATCTCAGGGTCCATCGCTGCCCCAGCACCGACGACATGCGCCACCTCGTGGACGGTAGCCCCCGTGTAGATGCCTACGCCCCTTGGGGAGAGCGCCTCGAGTAGCCCAGAGCGGTAGAGGAGGGGATAGGCGAACATCGACAGCGTCCCGAAGAGCACCACCGTGGCGACAGCGACGACGGTCTTGTGGGGCTTAGCCTCGACGACGGGTTCGGTAGCCAGCACCGCTGCCGCCCCGCAGATAGCGGAGCCTGAGGAGATCAGGAGGCGCTCGTCTTGGTCGAGCCCTAGGAGGCGCCCGAGGAAGTTCCCGAGGATAAAGGTCCCCAGGACGATGAGGCTATCGATGAGGATCGCTTCCTTCCCCACGAGGAAGACAAGACTGAGCGTGAGGCGGAAGCCGTAGAAGACGATCCCGGCACGCAGGATTTGCTTCCCTGCGATCTGAAGCCCGCCACTCCAGTCGTCGGGGAGGCGGTGGCGGATGGTGTTGGCTAGGATCATCCCGAGGACGACGCCGAGGATCATGGGGCTGAGGCTGAGCTGGCGACAGGCGGGTATCTGAGCTAGGGCGGTGACCAGAAGAGCCAGCCCAGCGACGAGGAGCAGTCCGTAGACGGATCCTCTAGGTAAGGGTTTCATCTCGTGTATCTCTTAGGTGAGCGTATGTTTTGCTCTGTAAAGGTAGGGCTTCTCCAGCGATTCGTCTTCGCCTGGACGGGGAAGGGAAGGGCGCCCGCTTCACTTCCTTCAGCTAAGGAAGGCTTCTTCCCCTGCCCTGGCCTTGAGCTCCTCGATTTTGAAGCTCGGGAGGAACCAGTAGCGCCTCCCCCGAGGCGCTACTGTAAATTCGTTTGAGGCGCTACTGCTACCTCCCTCGTGTCGTGCATCCCCGATAACCAGCGGGAGCGAGCGAGGGGGAGGGAAGGGAGGCCTTGTGGATAATAGATGGGGTCTATTAGGGGTGCTTGTTTGATCTATAGATGTGGATAAGTCATCCTAGCGCTTCTTCGCTCCCTGCTCTAATCGTGTGGCTAAGCGAGAAGGGGGCTTCCCCCCTCCTCGAGGAGGGCTTCCTCGACCCCTGAAGAGGGGGTGCGGAGGGGGTAGAACCATAGTGCAAAATTGCAGTTTTCATTGTAGCTTTGCATAACATTTTCAGGGGGGCTCTCCTGGAGGGCTTCCTATCATTACCTCAACATTTCCCCCATCATGACAGAGAGCAAACGCGCTTTATCTGAATACGTTTACCAAAGTAAGTATTCCCTATTTCGTGAAGATCTAGGTCGCAAGGAGACCTGGGAAGAGAGTGTCGAGCGCATCCGCCAGATGCACCTGACGCACCTAGAGCGCTTCGCTCCCCAAGCCTTAGAGAATGAGTGGTTCATGACTCAGTTCAACGAGGCTATCGACTACTATAAGCAGAAGAAGTTCGTAGGCTCTCAGCGCAACCTTCAGTTCGGTGGCGAGCCGGTGCTGAAGTCATCGGCGAAGTCCTACAACTGTAGCTACTCGCACTGCGACCGCCTCGAGGTCTTCCGTGAGACCGAATGGCTCCTGCTGAGTGGCTGTGGCTGTGGCCTCTCCGTCGAACAGCCTCACGTGGACAAGCTCCCTCCCCTGCTCACGGCCGAGGAGCTCAACAAGGAGAGCGAAGCCTACGTCATCGGCGACAGCATCGAGGGCTGGGCGGACGCTATCCATCGTCTCCTAGAGTACTTCTTCGTTGCTGGCGTCAAGAAGCCTGTCTTCGACTACTCGGAGATCCGACCCAAGGGCGCTAAGATCGCCGGTCGCTTCATCGCTCCAGGGCCCGACGGCCTTCGCCTAGCGCTGGACCGCATCCGTGCCCTCCTCAAGGGCGCAGTGGCCGACGGACAGAAGCGCCTCTCGGCACTGCAGTGCACGGACATCATCGCTCATCTAGCGGACTCGGTCCTCTCTGGTGGCGTACGTCGCTCGGCACTGATGATCCTCTTCTCTCCCGAGGACAGCGAGATGGTCAACTGCAAGCACGGCGACTGGTTCACGACGAACCCACAGCGTGCTCGCTTCAATATGTCTGCGGCGCTAAACCGCGGGGAGGTCGACCGTAGCCTCTACGAGTCCCTCTTCGAAGCGATGCGTACCAGCGGTGACCCCGGGCTATATTGGCGAGATAAGTTCGGCGTCGGGTGCAACCCTTGTTGCGAGATTGGCTTCTTCCCCACGGATAAGAATGGCGATACGGGCTGGCAGGTGTGTAACCTCGCCTCCATCAACGGGCTTGAGTGCACGACGGAGGAAGAGTTCTACAAGATCTGTCGCTGTGCCTCGACGCTGGCTACCGTGCAGGCTACCTACATGGACTTCCCCTATCTAAGTCCTGCCACGACCAACATCATCAAGGCTGACCCCCTCATCGGTGTCTCCATCGGGGGGATCATGAACAATCCACACATCCTCACCAATAAGGACATCCTCGCAGTAGGGGCCATGCAGGTGCGCCAGCAGAACTCCCAGTGTGCACGCATCCTCGGCATCAACCCCGCATCTCGCACGACCTGTGTCAAGCCCGACGGTACGGTGAGCCTCCTGCTTGGCATGACTTCCGGTATCCACGGAGCCTATGCTAAGCGCTACCTGCGCAGTGTGGAAGCCAACGTCGAAGAGCCTAACCTCAAGGCCTACGAAGAAGCGAACCCCAAGGCCGTCCAGCCTAACATCTTCAAGCCCGCCACCGATAAGAAGATCTTCTTCCCTATCGAGGAAAGCGAAGAAACGCTCCTTCGTAGCGAACTCAGTGGCGTCAAGCTCCTCGAGTACGTCAAGATCGTACAGCAGAGCTGGGTCATCCCCGGCATGACCGACATGGAGTCGCCTATCAAGAACAACGTCTCCAACACCGTCGACGTCCCCAACGACCAGTGGGACGTAGTCTGCGATTGGGTCTGGGACAACCAGGACTATATAGCGGGCGTCTCCTTCCTCTCGACCTACGGCGACATGGACCTTCCCCAGGCTCCCATGTGCAAGGTATCCTCGGCCGAAGAGATCCTGCGCGAGTACGGCGTCGGTAGCATGTTCGCTTCCGGTCTCGTGGTCGACACGATCGAAGTCTTCGGGGACCTCTGGAAGGCCTGCGAGTCTGCCCAAGGGCGTGGCGAGCAACTCTTCGTATCGGACTACGCCGTCGACGAGTACATCCAGAAGCACCTCACCGGCGACGCTCCCGAGCTTGAGCGCGAACACGTACGTGGCATCCTCTCCTCCAAGCTCCAGGACAAGGTCGAGAACCTCGCCGCCAAGCGAGACATCGTGCGCCGTATCGAGAAGTTCGCTCACAACTACTATCGTGGCGACATCTACAAGGCGGTGAACGTACTGAAGAGCGTCAACAACCTGCACCTCTTCGAAGTCCTCAAGAAGACCTATAAGCCCGTCGACTGGAAGAGCGTAGACTTCTCCGGCAAGCAGTACACCAACGCCGACGAACTCGGTGCTGTCTCCTGCGCCGGTGGTGCCTGCGAGATCAAGTAGCCTCTCCTGAGGCTCTTCGCCTCTCCCACCGAGGCTCGCCTCCTTCCGATCCGAAGGCCACTGCCCCTCTCTTCGAAGGCTCATTACCTTCCTTTTCGAAGGCTGTCGCCTTCCCTTCTGAAGCAGGGCTCCTTCCTCTTCAAAGGCTGTCGCCTTCCCCTTCCGAGGCTCGCCTCCAAGCAAAAGCCCCCGAGTAAGCGCTCCTGCTTACTCGGGGGCTTCTTCGTTCTCTCGGTCCAAGCTAAGCCGACTCAGCCCTTACGCTTGGGCGAAGGAAGCCCGCCCGCTTCGCCTTCGGGACTTCTTTTCCAGGCGAAGTCAAAGAACTTTCCTTGCCTGGAAAAGAAGTTTTCCTATCTTGGAAAAACTATTTTCCTTCGAAGGAAAGTTCCCTTCCTTCCGCAAGGCGGGGAGCTTTTGTCCGAAGAGAAATTCCCTTCCTTTCGAACGAAAAAGTCTCCCCTTCCGAAGGGAAAGTATTCCCCTTCCGCAGAGCGAAAAATTTCCTTCCGCAAGAAAATTTATTTCCTTGCGGAAGGAAATTTATTTCTGTGCGCACGAAAATAAATTTCCGCATATGCGAAAATATTTTTTCGTATATACAGAAATAAATTTTCTTATATACGGAAATTTGACGCCTTGCAAACCCGCTGGGAATGCGGGTTCTGAGAAGGGGAAGTTTGACGGGCGAAAAGGGGGCTTCCCTTGGGCGAAGAGAGGCTGGTTTTCTTGGCTCAGAAGGAGGTCAACGGGGGCGGTCCGTGAGGGCGGAAGACGCCGAGAGGTGGGGTGGGGGGCTTACAAAAAAGTTGGCAGTAGGGGGAGACGTGCTCCTTGCCCTACTGCCAACTCCTTTCGGTGCGCCTAGTGCGACCTTATTTCTTCTGCTTGACGACCAAGTTGATCAGGAAGAGGATGACGATGGCGCCGATAGCGCCGGTCAAGATCGATCCGACCCAGCCTTCGCCGAGCGAGGTGCCGAAGACCTCCGCCAGTAGCCAAGAGCCGACACCACTGCCGAGGATGCCGACGATGATGTTCCCAAGAAGACCGAGTCCGCTGCCTCGATAGATCGTGCCGCCTAGCCATCCGGCGATGGCGCCTGTGATAAGTGTTGCAATCATGCTGGTAAGCTTTGATGTTAGAATTCCGCCACGAAGGTAGGGATTATTGCCAAGAATACAAGTGCGCCTTGCCGGGCGACGCCTTTTGCCTTGCCCGGCAATGGGGCGTGTCTTGTAGGCTGATGACTTCCTCCTTGCACAGCGACGACTTGCTCCTTGTAGGGCGTGGGCTTGCGCCTTCCCTCCCCAGAGAAGCGCCCTTCCCCCAAAAAAGAACCTCCCCACCGAAGGCGCTGGGCTTGCGGTGGGGAGGCGTGTCTTGCGTCGGGGCTTCCCTCAGAAGGAGAATTCCCTGGGGCGGAACTACTAGCCGCCGAAGTCGTCGAAGAAGAGCTGCGAGCGCTCGACGCCGAGGTTCTCAAGCATTACCTTCACGGCGTTGGCCATGGGACCAGGACCGCACATGTAGTACTCGATGTCTTCGGGCGCTTCGTGATCCTTGAGGTAGTTGTCGAGGATGACCTGGTGGATGAAGCCCGTGTAGCCCGTCCAATTGTCCTCGGGCTGAGGATCGGAGAGGGCGATGTGGAAGCTGAAGTTGGGGAACTGCTTCTCGATCTCACGGAAGTCTTCTTCGTAGAAGATCTCCTTCTTGCTTCGTGCCCCGTACCAGTAGGATACCTTGCGGCTCGTGTGGAGCGTGCGGAAGAGATGGAGGATCTGTGCACGCAGTGGCGCCATCCCTGCACCACCACCGATGTAGAGCATCTCGGCATCCGTGTCCTGGATGTGGAAGTCCCCGTAAGGGCCACTCATGCGTACCTTATCACCGGGCTTGAGGGAGAAGATGTACGAGGAGGAGATACCGGGAGAGACGGGAAGCCACTTGTGCGTAGCGCGGTCCATAGGAGGCGTGGCGATACGTACATTGAGCGTGATGATGTTCCCTTCGGCGGGGTAGTTAGCCATGGAGTAAGCACGGATGGTCTCCGTGTCGTTCTTACACGTCAGGCTCCACATGTCGAAGTGATCCCAGTCGCTACGGAACTTCTCGTCGATATCGTAGTCGGCGTACTTGATGTCGTACTTGGGGATGGTGATCTGCGCATAGCTACCGCTCTTGAAGTTCATGACTTCGCCTTCGGGGAGCTTCACGACGAACTCCTTGATGAAGGTGGAGACGTTGCGGTTGGAGATGACTTCGCATTCCCATTCCTTGACACCGAAGACCGACTCAGGGACGATGATCTGCATGTCTTCCTTGACCTTGGTCTGGCAGGCTAGACGCCAATGCTCCTTCTGCTCCTTGCGGGAGAAGAAGCCCGTCTCAGTAGGCAGGATCTCTCCGCCCCCTTCGACGACACGGCAGCGGCACTGACCGCACGACCCGCTACCTCCACAAGCCGAGGAGAGGTAGATGTTTTCGCTCTGGAGCGTATTGAGGAGCGTACCCCCGATGGGTACTTCGGCTTCTTTCTCCCCGTTGATCGTGAGCTTGACATTGCCCGAAGGGATGAGCTTGCTCTTAGCCACGAGCAGGACGATGACAAGCAGTAGCGTGAGCAGCAGGAAGACTGCTACGCTGACGAGTATAATCGTTGTATTCATTACTTAGAGTCTTCGCTATTACATCTTGACACCAGAGAAGCTGAGGAAGGCAATACCCATCAGCGCTGTGATGATGAACGTGATCCCGAGGCCACGTAGAGGCTTGGGGATGTCCGAGTACTGGATCTTCTCACGGATAGCCGCC
>ERZ773027.208-NODE-208-length-38293-cov-10.188268_pt1 | contig 38293 bp, 50 predicted proteins | sample MGYA00511032_ERZ773027 | MGnify/ENA primary metagenome ERZ773027 (study PRJEB29015, sample SAMEA2738138) | human oral metagenome | biome: human oral; feature: human-associated habitat; material: saliva | place: China | collected 2190 ... | reverse complement strand
GGCGGCCCGCGCGCACCTCGGGAAGGGGTCTGGGAGCCTCGTGAGCGGCCGAACGGGGGCGGGTGTGTGTGCTGGCCTGGGTGGGGTGCCGGGAGACGCTCAGATTGGCTCCCGTGGCTTCGGGTGGTTCTGGTGGTGAACCATCCGGGATTCCCGGATGGTTGCGGTCGACTCGTCGTAGCCTGTATGCTTGTCGTGCTGATAGAGGCCCGCCGGATGGGTCGGAGTGAAGTTTCCTTTCCTTCTCCGTATGCCCGGCGGGCCTCGCCTTTTGCCGCAAAGGGGTCAGGTGTGGTAGGATGTACAGGTCAGCCACCGAAAGGACAACCATGACTGCTCCCAGCACTGACCGCCAGTTCCCGAAGTGCACTCACTGCGGCGAGCCCTACCGGCCCCCGCGCACCACGGCGAAGGAGTACCCCGGCACGAAGCCCTACGGCGGGCGCGGCACCTGCAACCCCTGCTATCGGGAGCTGCTGCGAGGATGCACCCCCAAGGCGCTCATCGACTGGACGGTCGAGCACAAGTGCTCCTCGTGCGGCCAGAAGATGCGCCCCCCGCGGAGCTCCGTGAAGGACTGGCCGGGTACGCGCCTCTACTCTGGGCAGGGGAGGTGCTCCACGTGCGCGAAGGAGGACCGGAAGGTCTATCCGACGGTCCGGGAGCTGGCCGAGATGGGTCACCCCTGTATCGAGCCATGCCCTCTCCCGTCCAACAAGCGATCGAACATCTGGTGAAAGGAACTACCTTGCTGTACCTGCTCGTCTATGGTGACAAGTCGTCCCCTGAGGTTGATGTGATCCTCTGCGACAATCATCCTGAGCGCACGAATGATGGCACCCTCATCTTCCGCAACGGGGGCCAGAGGGACATGTACGTCTACCCGGGCGATTACTTGTCGATCCAGCACGCCTACTTCGGAGGTAAGGATGCGTCTCCGCAATTCCTGTTTGACATCCGCGAGGGCTCTCCTTCGAATGAGGGTGTGTCTATGACTTACCCGGGGGGTGTGCGATGAGCTTCGTAGATGAAGCAGCGAGAGTGCATGAGAAGGTCACCTTGGCGGCTATCGACTGCGCCGCCGATGAGCTGCGCGACGCCTTGAATGATGCTGACCAGTGCGGCGCTTGGGATGTGCCGGCCCATAGGCGTGACGCGGAGCAGGATGAGGTGGTCATTCGTGTTCAGGAGGCGCAGGAGGCTCTGGAGGAGCAGTTGGAGATGTTCGTGGGAGACCGGTATGGTTTCGATTCTTGTGTCTCACTGGAGGTGATGGGTGGCGACGGTTTTGTCTCAGCAGTGGATAGGCTCCGCGTGGCGCTTGAGGACCTCGAGGAGACGTGGGTGACCTTGCAGAAATGCGAGGATCTGGATGACGGTGATCCCTTCATTGGAGAGGCTTGGGATGACTATGTGGCGGCCCGTATCGTCGCCGAGAATGCGTTCACTGACCTTGCACGGGACCTGACTGCCCTCTACGTCTTCGCTCGTATCACGAATGTGCATGTAGATGGCGTGGAGTAAGCAGTCCAGGCGCCGTAAGGAGCTCCCGAAGGACTGGGAGAAGATCAGGCGAACGGTCCTTAAGCGCGACGGCGGGCTTTGCGTGTTCTGCGGCAACAAGGCGAATCAGGTGGACCACATTTTCCCCGACGGCCCCCATGTCCCAGACAACCTGAGGAGCCTCTGCCAGCACTGCCACATGGCAAGGACACAGCAGCAGTCCGTCGAGGCAAGAAAGCGCCGCTACAATGGGCGCAATAAGACTCGAGGGCCAAGGCCGAAGAGTAAGCACCCCGGATACCTGTAGGAGACGAAGATGGGGGTTAAGGGACCGATCCCGAAGCGCAGCACGGAGGGTCACCGCACCACGCAGGCCAGGAAGCTTGATGGCGGCGTGGAGCCCATTAACGTGGTTGCAGAGCAGGTTAAGCCACCTAAGCCCGACCCTGACTGGCACCCAATCGCGAAGAAGCTATGGAAGGCCGTGGAGCAGTCCACGTTCACCCGCTACTACGAGCCGTCAGACTGGATCGTCCTCTACTCCACCTGCGATGACCTGTCGAACTACAAGATGCAGGAGCGGCGTTCCCCTACGATGTTGGCAGCGGTGAACACGATGCTCACCAGCCTCCTTCTCACCGAGGGGGATCGCCGGCGCGTGCAGATCGAGATCAACCGCGTTGACGAGTCCGAGGCCGAGTCTGCTGGCGTGGTCGCGCTGCAGGCGTGGGCTCAGGCGCGGGCCACGAAGTGACCGAGACGCTCCCCGCACCCCGGGAGCGCACAGACACGCTCCCCCTCGAGCTCCCTGAGCGGACGCTCGGGTATCACGCTGCCGCCTGGATGATGGACAACCTGACCCAGCCTAACGGGCCGCGCGCAGGTCAGCCGTTCATCCCGACGGACAGGCAGATCGAGTTCCTTGCTCATTTCTACGCCCTCACCCATAAGGGTTCCTTTGTGTACAGGCAGGGAATTAGAAGGTTAAGCAAGGGATCGGGTAAAGCTGTAAGCTTGCTCACACCCATTCTTACCCCCAATGGATGGAGGAAGTTCGGCGACCTTCGCCCCGGAGACTACGTGTTCCACCCGTCTGGAAAGCCGACCATGGTCACGAAGACTCACCCCATCGATCGGTGGGACACATGGGAGGTTGAGCTCTCCGACGGGACGATAGAGACCTTCACTGGTGAACATCTATTCACTGTCGAAGAGTTCGTCGGCGGCCCGAAGCGCAAGCGCCGCACCCTCGACGTTCGCACCATGGCACGTGAGGGCTTGGTGTTTGATCGTCCACTAACGAAGGGGTCCACGAAGGCCACTAAGGCCGGCGTTGGCAAGTTCTCCCTCCCCGAGACTGATCCGCTGGAGTTCCCTGAGCGAGACCTGCCTGTCGATCCTTGGGTGCTTGGCTATTGGCTCGGCGATGGCACTACGGGACATGGAGAAGCCACGGCTGACGTGGACGACATTCCTCACGTCCGCGAGCGCCTGCGCGCAGCTGGGTATGACATTGGTGGTGTTTGGGAGAAGAAGGAAGGCGGTCGTGGCCGTAAGTTCAGTATCCTTGGTCTCATAGGCGACCTCCGGAAGGCCGGGGTTCTGAACGACAAGCACATTCCCGACGCCTACCTGTACGCTAGTGTTGAGCAGCGTCGCGCCCTGATTCAGGGACTCATGGACTCTGACGGCTATGTGGACAAGAAGGGTTCCGCTGAGTACTGCCAGGTACGCAAGTCGATCGCCGACGGAATGGCATTCCTTCTGCGCTCAATGGGCGTGAAGGTGAACGTGCGTGAGTCGGAGGCGAAGCTCTATGGCCGCGTTACCGGTCCTCGTTACAGGCTGACGTTCAAGCCCTATAAGCACCAGAACCTCGTGACGCTGCCTCGTCGCGCAGAGCGCGTGCAGGAGCAGCGCAGAAAGCCGATCCCGCGCGTCATTAAGGATGTGCGACAGGTGGCCCCCGTAGATGCTCGATGCATCTCTGTGGCCGCTGAGGATGGCCTATATCTGGTAGGGGAGACCATGGTGGTGACCCATAATTCCCCGTTCGCCGCAGCTTTGTGCTTGTTTGAACTCCTTGGCCCTTGTCGGTTTGATGGATTCGATCGTCATGAGCCTTTTGGGGTGCGGGCGAAGCCTATGAGCATGCCGCTGGTGCAGATCGTGGCAACGTCGGAGGCTCAAACCCAGAATACCATCCGAATGGTCAGGGCGTTCTGCCAGAAGAAGGGGTCACTGGCCCGCAAGTACGACCTCGAGGTGGCGAAGACGTTCATCGAGACGCCGAGCGGGGGGAAACTCCAGCAGATGACGTCCTCCGCTCACTCGATGGAGGGTGGCGAGGTGTCCTTCGTCGTGGGGGACGAGCTCGAGCACTGGCTCCCAGCGCAGGGCGGGCCGGCCATGTTGCAGACGATCCAGCAGAACGCCGCGAAGATGGGCGGCCGCTTCATGGGGACCTGCAACGCATGGGTGCCTGGCGAGCAGTCGTCAGCTGAGGCGATCTTCGAGGCGTGGTGCGATCAGGAGGATGGCCTCACGCGAGGTAAGACGAAGATCCTCTACGATGCGCGTATCGCGCCCCCGAACACGGTCCTTACGGACGAGCCGGAGGAGGGGCAGGTTGGCCTCACGAAGGCCCTCAAGTACGTGTATGAGGACTGCCCGTGGGTGAACCTGGAGTCGATCAAGGAGCAGATTTGGTCCCCGGAGTACCCCGAGTCTAGGTCGATCCGCTTCTTCCTGAACCGCCCGAACGCAGCTGAGGCCTCCTGGATCACGTTGGAGGAGTGGACGCAGCTCCGTAAGCCTGACCGGAAGGTGGAGCCTGGGGAGCGGATCGTCATGTTCTTCGACGGCTCTAAGTCCAACGACCACACGGCCCTCGTGGGGTGCTGTATGGAGGACGGGCACATCTTCAAGATCGGTCACTGGAAGCCTGAGAAGCCTCTCGGGGTGGTTAATGTGGCCGCCGTGGATGCGGGGGTCAGGAAGGCGTTCGACACATACAATGTGGTCGCATTCTGGGCTGACGTGCGCGAGTGGGAGTCGTTCACCCGTACTGCGTGGCCTGAGGACTTCGGTGACCGTCTAATCGTCCCGGCCGTGCGTGGCGGCATGTCTGCGTCTCCGATCGCGTGGGATATGCGGTCGCACGCTTACCAGTTCGCTGAGGCGGCGGAGACGGCGTTCACGGAGATTCAGCAGCAGACGTTCACCCATGATGGGGACTCTGCGCTCGGTGAGCATGTGTCGAATTGTCGCGTGAATGAATTCAAGGGGCGCTGGTCGGTGAAGAAGGAGTCTCCGAAGTCGTCTAAGAAGATCGACCTCGCTGTGTGCATGATCGGCGCTAGAATGCTGTATAGACATGTGAAGAACTCGAAGGAGTGGGCGGACCTGACTGCTCCGCGAGGCGAGTGGAAGGTGTTCATGTGAGCTTCCAGAAGATGATCGCCAAGTTCGCGTCGGGCGCCTACCGGCCCATCACCTATGAGGGCTACTACGAGGGTAAGCGACGTCTCGACGCGGTGGGCATCAGCCTCCCCGCGAAGGCGCGCGTCCTGGAGATTCAGGCCCCGTTCGCCAAGATGGCAGTGGACGTCCTCACCGAGATTCTCATCCCTGACGGGTACCGCGTCGCCGATGACGACAAGCTGGGTGTGGTTGATCTACTGCGGAAGACGTGGCAGGCGAATGACATGGACTCCCAGTTCAACCTGGCGGCCGCGGAGGCCATTAGCGCTGGCGCCGCGTACTGGGTGATCGCCCCGCCGGATGACGAGCACGAGTTTGCGTCCATTCGGGCTGTGGATGCGAAGCACGCTAGTGTTCGGATCAACTTCCGTGGCGAGGTCGTGGAGGGCATTGTCCTCTACCGCCGCGATGACGGGAACGTGGGGGCCACCTACTACACGCCCGAGGGCGTGGAGTTCTATGTGAAGGGCAGGTACGACTGGAAGAGTGTCGGCCAGGGCCGCCAGGATCAGTGGGGGGCATCCATCGTCCCCATGTTCAACAGGGCGCGCCTGTCCGACAGGTACGGGCGCTCTGACCTGCGTGAGCTCACCTCAGTCATTGACGCCGCCTCCCGCACGCTCACGAACCTGCAGGTGGCTCAGGAAGTTGCGTCGTCCCCGCTGCGTGCGGTCGTGGGTGACGGTGCTTCCGCCATGATCGACCAGTATCCCGAGAAGATGCAGGCGTACATGGGGAACCTGATCGCCATCCCTTCCGGTGGTGACGTGAAGCAGCTTACCGGCATGGCACTGGACCCGTTCATCAACACGTACCGCTCCTACGCTCTCCAGCTGTCCGCCATGACCGGTATCCCCCCGTCGATGATGGGTGTCTCGTCGGACAACAATCCGACGTCGGCCGAGGCGCTGCGTGTGGCGAAGGACCGACTCATCGCTCGAGCGGAGAACAAGCAGCGCCAGTTCAGTGACGCCCTGGAGCGTGTAGGCCGGATCGTGGCGCAGGCGAACGGCATGTCCCTGGATGGGCTTGAGGCCCTGGAGGTGACGTGGCGCGACGCTGCCGCCCCCTCCACCTCGGCACAGATGGCGAATGCCCTCCAGGCGCACAGCCAGGGCATCATCGGCGATGAGACGGCCCGCGAGTTTCTGCACCTCACCCCTGAGCAGCTGCGCCGCGAGAAGGCCCGCGGGGACAAGATGGATGCCGACGCTGGCCTGGATATGCCCGAGGCGCCTGAGGCCCCGGAGGACTCCGAGGAGGCCCCTGAGAGTGAGTGAGGTCCTGTTCTACAGCATCCTGCGCGGCATCGTCATGCTGTTCAGGCGTCGAGCCGAGGATGCCCTCAAAGCGTTCGAGGGACTCCCTGAGCCGCCCCCCGTGGAGCATGTGGGCGACCTACTGACTCCGCTCATGTGGCAGGCCAGGAAGCAGGCGTGGGCGGCCGCCGCCCTGTTCCTGCGCGGCCAGGCCCGTAAGGCTGGGGTGCCTGAGTCTTGGGTGCCTCCACAGCCTGGGTACTCGCCGAAGACGATCGCCCGCACCATCCGCGGCACTCAGGGGGCATTGAAGTCACCCGAGGGGATGAGGCGCCTGGAGCGCTCCCTGGAGGGGCATGTGCTGGCCGCTGCGCGCCGAACCGTCGCCGACGCGGTGGATACCGCACCGTCCTCCATTGAGCTCATTGAGGGCGCCCTGGATGACCTGGCGAAGGACCTTGAGGGGTTCTCCGAGAGCACCCAGAAGGCGATCATTGAGGACGTAGAGAAGGTCGAGTCCCGCCGTCGCCCGCGCATGACGCTGGATGAGGCGTTCGAGAAGGTCGCCGACCGCGTGGAGGAGGCTGTTCGCACCCTTGACGAGGAGGAGCTCGTTAAGGGGCGCCACCGCAGCATGAAGGTGTTCTCCGATGTGCCGGACAAGTATCGACGCAATTCACGTGGCGAGCTCATCGCTAGACCTTTCGCTTTCGCGCGCGTAACTCACCCGAACAAGAATGGGCCCTGCGGCTTCTGCGCCATGCTCGCATCCCGCGGGCCGGTGTACAAGACGTCGGAGTCTGCCGGCCTTAGGGTGGACCGATTTCACGATCACGATTTCTGCACGATTGTTCCCGTTTTTACCTCCAAGCACTGGGAGGGGAAAGACCAGCAGATCGCATTCGAACGAACGTACAATGAGGTTGTGCGCGACCAAGACCTCCATGGTGTGGATGCCCGCCGCGCAATGGACAAGTACTTCCGGGAGAAGCTGAAGGAGCGCAAATGAGCGACACCCCCGCACCTGAGCCCTCCGTCGTTGAAGAGACTGACGGACCTATCTCAACCACTGACTACCCCATCGAGCACACCGAGGAGACCCCCGTTGAGAGTCCTGAGGCGGACGAGAAGACTCCTGCGGAGGAGGCGCCGAAGGATGATGCGGAAGCTCCTGCGGATGTGGTGAGTGAGCTGCGCGCCCAGCTGGCCGCACTCACCGAGAAGCTGGAGGCGAAGGAGGCTGCTGAGCGTGCCGCCGCCGAGCTCTCCGAGAAGGAGGGTCTGCTCTCCAAGGCCAACATTCCGGCCCGCTTCGCTTCATTCCTCACCGGAGACAAAGACTCGTGGCAGGAGCAGGTAGACGCCCTCGCCACGCTGCGCGAGCAGGCAGACGCCGCGCCCGCGCCGTCAGTCCCCCGCGATCCTGCGGTGGATGCAGACCTTGAGACCGAGGATGACGGCCTGAGCGAGGCGCTCGGGTTCTTCGGCCTCGCAGACCAGTAAGGAGGGCATATGCCTGCACCCGCGTACAACCCCGACAACGAAGCCAAGATCGAGACAGTATCCAAGATTCTCGGCGCTAACGCCGGGAATGAGGCCGCGTTTCCCAAGACCGTCGTAAAGGGCATCTGGGACAACGCCATGAAGGGCTCCGTCGTCCAGAGCCTCGCCGGCAGCGTCCCGGTCTCCATTAACGGCACCGCCATTCCGATCCCGGTCGGCCAGCCCACCGCCGGAATCGTCCAGGAGGGTGGCCTGAAGCCGGTCGCTACCCTGTCCAGCAAGGTCAAGACCGTCACCCCGGTCAAGGCCGCCGTGATGATCCTCTACTCGGAGGAGACCGCTAAGGCTGACCCGCTCGGCGAGTACTCTCGTATCCAGCGCGCCCTCGGTGAGGCCATTGCTCGCGCCATCGACACTGCCGTCATCCACGGCATCGACGCGAACACCGGCACCGCCATCACTGGCAAGGAGGCTCTGACCTCCACCACGAAGGTGCAGGAGCTCGACCTGGCTTCGACCGCTACCGGCTACTTCACCAAGCAGCTGTCCGCCGCCTACGACAAGGTTGTGCTGGATGACGCTGACGAGGCCGAGTTCGGTTTCGACCACTTCCTCCTGGCCCCGAAGTTCCGCTCGAACCTGGTGAACGCCCTGGATGCTCAGGGTCGCCCGCTCTACCAGCAGGCTCCCGACATCACCGCGAAGTTCGGTACCGTCCTGGGTGTCCCGGCCACCTACTCTCGCGCCGTCTCCGGCTACGAGAAGGCCAAGGTTCCGGCCGCGAAGCTTCTCGGTATCGGCGGCGACTTCAAGGATGCTCTGCGTCTCGGCTTCGTTGAGAGCATTACCTACCGTAAGGCGACCGAGCGTGCCGGTGGTGTGGACCTCTTCGACCGCAACATGGGTGCGATCCTCGCTGAGGCCCAGTTCGGCTGGGTCCTGCGTGACCCGCGCGCGTTTGTGAAGATCACCAGCAAGTGACCCGGTTGGTGGCCGCTAGCTTCTGGTTGGCGGCCACCCCGTGGCCAGAGGTTCTGAGGAGGTGGAGAAGTGACGGTAGCAACACTGGATGATGTTCAGGGGTCGCTTATGCGGTACCTGGAGGATGATGAGAAGACCTGGGTTCAGGCTCTTCTGGATCGGGCTGAGGCCCTGATTCTGTCGCGTATGCCTGATGCGGTGAACCGGTGTCGCGTTGACTATAGCTTCTCGATCATCATGCGGATGGTGGAGGCCGAGTCGGTCTCCCGTGTCCTTAGAGCCCCTGGCGGCGGCTTGTTTAAGTATGAGACTGAGGGCACATACACCTATTCGGTGAACCAGGCTGTCGCTTCCGGCATCCTGGAGATCACTGATCGTGACTGGCGGGCACTTGAGGCTGGCACCTCTGGCTGGGGTGTGGCTGGCGCCGAGATGGACGGCTACGCACGCCGCACCCACCTCCTGGACGCTCTGGAGGGGCCTCTGACTGTGGACCCGACGTACCTGCGGGGCCCGTCAGCGCTCGACTTCGCGGGGGATCACCCCGTGTATGACGAGGATGAGGTGATACTGTGGTAGGGTTCCGGCCCCGCCGCGGGCGCTACCTAGAGAACGGCCCCCACGTGGTTGAGGTGACGCTCGCTGTCGTCAAGGAGGGGCGCACCGGGCGCCGCTTCGAGCCTGGCGAGACCTTCACGATCGACAAGGTGCTCGTGCAGCCGTCGGCTGGTAACGCCCTGAAGGCGACAGAGAACCGCGTCATCCGCGGCGACCTCACCGATGAGACCACCTTGAAGATTTTCGGTACCGGCCGGAAGTGGCCGGGAGGGCCGCACTCGTGGGTGAAGATCATCAAGGGCCCCGAGTCGCTGGCAGGGAAGACGTTCCAGCAGGCTGGTGAGCCCCTCACCTACGATGCCTCCCCGATGACCCGCCACTGGTCTGTCCGCTGCGACACGCTCGGGACGGAGGCGAAGTGATCGAGGCGTACGACACTGAGGATGTGCACGAAGACATCGCCGCCGTCGTGGCCCGCCAGCCAGAGTTCGCTGCCGCCGCCGCGAAGGTGTTCGCTGAGATTGAGGCGGCTGCTGCGGCCCATATTCAGACGGGTGAGCTGTCTGCTTCGTTCAGCCTGGAGCAGGGGAAGGTGGACTGGTCTATTTCTCCGTCCACGGATCATGATGCGGCGGTCGAGTTCGGCCACTACGTGTACCAGGACGCTCATGGGCGCCGCTCCGGGCGAGATGGGGCCAGGTACCGAACATGGGTGCCGGGCATCAACGTCATGCGTGGCGTCGTGCACGCGAATGGGGGGTTCTAGTGGCGTTCGTTGCCCCCCTCCCGTTCATCTACCGGTACGTGCAGGATGCTGCCGCCGCCGGTGCGGCCGAGTGGCCGATCCTCTCCCGGATCGTGTGGCGCACTCACGGTGACGTGGACGATCCGATGAATGAGCTCGTGTGCCGCGTCCAGATGACCATCTCGCGCATCCACCCCTCAGGGCCGACGTTCGCGGCAACCCAGATCAGGGCACGCCTGTACATGACCGGCCCTGACGGGGATGAGGTGTCCGACGCGAGTGACGCCCTTGTGCAGGCCATCGAGAAAGCTTGGAGGTCAGGAATGGTGACCTCCGAAGGGTGGGCCACTTATCTTGAGTGGACCCAGCTACCCACGCCGGAAACGGACATGGGAACCACTGCCGACTACATCAATATGGTTTCGTCCCTTCAGGTGACGGCCAGGAAGGGGGCCTGATGGCTAACCTCGGAAACAGCAAGATTCAGATCGCGGGCCGCGGCCACGTCTACTACGCAGTGAATGACACGGAGGCCCCGAACCTCGACGGCTACGTGTTCGGTGACGGCACCACCCTGGAGGCGTCTGGCTGGACCTGGCTCGGTGACACCTCCTCGGAAAACCTCATCGAATTCGAGTCCGATGGAGGTGACACCTCCACGAAGCGCACCTGGGACCGCCAGGGCGTCCGCTCCACGCGTGAGGATGTCACCAATAAGGTCACGATCAACGCCGTCAACCTCGGGGAAGATGTCATGAAGGTGGCGTTCCCCGGCTCCACCTACGACGCCGCGAAGCGGGCCTGGGACATTGAGCTGGACGCTTCCAGTGAGCGAGCCATCCTCGTGGTCGTGGAGGACGGCCGTATCGTCTCCGGGTACCTGTTCCGGCGCGTCTCCCTCGCAGGTAACATGCCCTCTCTGTCGCTGGACAACTTCACTGAGGTCAAGATCGCCGGCACCCTGCTCTCCCCGAACTCCGGGAAGACTCGAGTCCAGATGCTGGAGCCGCGCACCGTCACCGGTGTCGGAACCGCGAAGCCGACCATCACCACCGTCACCCCCGCCACTGGGGCTGTTGGCGCGAAGGTCGTGATCGCCGGAACCAACTTCGATGGCGTCCGAGAGGTGAAGTTCGGGAACGTGGTAGCCGCGTTCGAGAAGGACTCCGCTACGCAGATCACCACCTACGTTCCTCGTGGTGTGACCTCCGGTGCGCAGAACATCACTGTCACGAACAACGTCGACGTCTCGGACGCGAAGCAGTTCACCGTCAACTGACGGCCGATATACTAGGGGCGCCGCCATGTAGGGGTGTGTGGCGGCGCCCCTTCCAACACCCCGAACACCCCGCTGGAAGGAAACGCTATGGCCACCAAGAAGGTCGACAAGCTTCCCGAGTTCTCCACCCTTAAGGGACATGAGCTCTTCGTTTCTCCGCACGCGCTGCGCCCGTCGAAGCGTATGCGACTCACGTCCGCACTGGAGCCAATCATGGGTGAGGGTGCCGAGTCGGTGAACCTGCTCGCCGTGCTGGCTGACGTCATGGAGGCCCTCGAGGCTGGCGGCTTCATCGTCGGCCTCGACGCGTGGGACCGGTTCTATGAGGAGTCGGACCTCGAGGATGTCGTCAACCTCGTCATGGCCTACGCGGGGGAAGCCGCAGGCGCCAAGAACTAGACGAGTTCTTCGGGAGGCATCCCGAGGCTGCCGCTGACTTCTGGGCACTGTACCGGATCGACGTCAACGGCGACTACCGGGTGTCTCTCGTGACTCAGCTTCTTGAGCGCCTACCGCACGAGCCTTGGAGTATGTATAGGGCGAACGAGCTAGGTGGAGACCAGTGGTTCGGCTACTCACATGACTCTGAGAGACTGAACGAGGCATTGGATAGGCTCGCACTCCTCACTAAGGCGACGGCCGTCAGTAAGGCGTCCTTGAGTGATTCCGAGATGATGCCTCGCCCCTCCAAGGGGAAAACAGAAGCGGTGATATCATCGAGTGACACCGCTGGGGTTGCAGCCCTGTTTGCGTCGCTAGGTTAAGGAAGGTTGGGGATGGCCGGTAAGGGTACGGTAGGTAAGCTCTCCGTTAAGGTCGTCCCCGACCTTTCTGACTTCGCAAAGAAGCTCCGCCGAGACCTGAAGCGAATCCAGAAGCAGGTCAAGGACCTTGAAATCACCTTCAACGCTGAGGTGACGCTTGACAAGGAGTCACTTAAGAAGGCCCGCGAGGAGGCCGCAAAGTCGGATGTCCGCTTCAAGGCGGAGGTTGACCTCAAGACCGGGCAGCTGGAGGCTCTGCGGAAGAAGATTCAGCAGATCAAGTCCGAGGTGAAGGTCAATGCGAACCTATCCGAGGAGCAGAAGAAGAAGCTTGAGGAGCGGCTAGACAGCATCCGCACCTCCATTAACCTGTCCACGCGCCCTGGCGATATCGCTAAGCTCAAGCGTGATGTGGAGCGCGCCGCAGGTGATGTCAAGGCTGGTCTGACCGTTAACGAGAGGTCGTTCCGCCAGTTCCAGGCGAGGCTGAACGCCCTCAAGGCAGACATTCCAGCCAAAGCCAAGCTGGACGCCGCCGCCGCCAAGGAGCTCCAGGCGCGCATCGCCGCCATTAAGGCGGACGTGGAGGTGCACGCGAAGCTCTCCGAGGAGCAGAAGAAGAAGATCAAGCACGAGCTCAGCAAGCTCGACGGCAAGGCCACCGTGAACGCCGACCTTGATGACGGGAAAGCCAGGTTTGACCTTAAGCGCCTGGTTCACCCGCGCTGGGTGGACATCCATGTCCGCCTGGCTAAGACGTCGCTAGCTCGCGTGGCCGCCCAGTTGAAGGCGCTCGCCGGTGGGAATGTGTTCGAGTCCATTGGGCGTAACCTGAACGACTTCCTGCGCAACCTGGATACGGCGTCCGTGAAGCTGGGTACTGTCGCCACCCTCGTGGGCGGCGCCGTATCCACTATCGGCAGCGGCCTTGGCGTCCTGGCCTCCGTGAGCGTGGGTATCGCCAAGTCAACCCCCGCGCTGCTGGCCCTGCCTGGTATCTTTGGTGCTGCCGCAGCAGGAGCCGGTGTGCTCATCGTCGCACTCAAGGACGCGAAGACAGTGCTCGAGGACCTCGGCCCCTCGTTCGAGAACCTCCAGAAGCAAATCTCCGGGGCCTACTGGGAGCAGGCCGCTCAGCCCATCCGGGACTTCGCCAACGTCGCGATCCTGGAGCTCACCCCCGCCCTCCAGGGCGTTGCTTCTACGTTGGGGTCGATGACGGCGGCCATCGCGAACGCCGCCAGTGGACATATTGCTGGCTTCCAGCAGTCCCTGTCCTACTTGACTCAGGCTCTAGCGATCGGGTCAACGGGGGCGGCCTCGTTCACGAACGGCATCCTCACCATGGGTGAGGTGGGGGCGAAGTATCTGCCGAGCATCGCCCAGTGGGCGAACAACCTGGCCGCCTCGTTTGAGGCGTGGGCTACGAAGGCCGCCGAGTCGGGGAAGATGGATCAGGCGATCCAGTCGGCCGCTAAGGCGTTCGGCACGCTCAAGGACATCACCGTAGACCTGGGCGGTATCATTGGTGGCCTGTTCACGGCGATGGCGAACGGGTCTGCCCCTATCGATTCCATTGCGGAGGCCTTGGACAAGGCGAACAAGGCCGTGAATGGTCCCCTGTTTCAGAGCACTCTGACTAGCCTGTTCTCGTCGATGGCGACCGCCGCAGGCCTAGCGTTCCAGGGTGTGGGGAGACTTGGGGAGACGTTCGTCTCGCTCGAGCCGACCCTGGCGAAGATTCTACCCATGCTTGGGGAGACGCTGAAGACAGCTCTGACGGGTATCGCCACAGCCCTGGAGAACCCAGCGTTCCAGGAGGGGCTCATCAACTTCTTCAACGGCCTCCTGACGGCTGTTCAGGCTCTCGCGCCTGCGATGCCTGCACTGGGCGAGGCGTTCGGGGCTATCGCCACGGTCGCGGGAACCTTGCTTGCGGCTATCGCCCCCCTGGTGGCGCAGCTTGTGGAGGGTCTCGCCCCGATCTTCCAGCAGCTGGTTCCGATCCTCACGCCGATCATCGAGCAGCTGTCTGCTGCGCTCCTCCCGGTGATCCAGGCTCTGATCCCGGTCATCTCGGAGATCATCGCCCAGCTGGCTCCTATCATCGCCGAGTACCTTCCGCAGATTCTTCCCCCCATCTCTCAGCTCATTCAGTTGTTGGCGTCGGCCCTGATCCCTGCGATCCAGCTGGTGGGGCAGGTCATGCAGTGGCTGATGCCGCTGGTGATGGCGTCGTGGAATGGGATCATGTCGACCGTTAAGGGCGCTATCCTGGTAATCAAGGGCATTATTGAGACTGTGCTCGCTGTCATTAAGGGTGACTGGTCTGGGGCCTGGAATGGCATCAAGACGATCGGTGAGGGAATCTGGAACCTCATCAAGGGCCAGTTCGGCATCTTCGGCAATAGCATCATGTCCATGGCGTCTACGGCCTGGAATGCGGTGTTGAACACGATCAAGTCCGTGTGGGACTGGATCACCTCAACGATCTCCAATGCCATTAGTGGGGCTAGGAGACTTGTCAGTGACGGCTGGTCGTTCATCAGGAACGCCACAGCGTCCATGTGGAGCGGTATCGTCAGCACGGTGGTGTCGTGGGTCAACAACATGATGAACACGGTGCGCAACATTCCAAACAACGTCAAGAACGTATTCTCCAATGCGGGGTCTTGGCTGTGGAACGCGGGTAAGAATGTGATCCAGGGTTTCATTGACGGCCTCTCGTCTATGTTCAGCTCTGTCCAGAACAAGCTGTCCTCACTGACGTCCTATCTGCCTTCATGGAAGGGGCCCGCCCCAGTTGATAAGGTCATCCTGAGGGATGCTGGGCGCCTCGTCATGCAGGGCTTCATCGATGGGCTCGAGTCCCAGTATGATGCGGTTAGGGACTCTCTGGAGGGGTTCACGGACGACCTGGCTAACGACATCTCGCCGGATATTGCCGCGCACGTGGCCCCGTCGTTTGAGAAGGCCAAGCCGTCCCGGGACGCCCTGAATACTCTCTCGTCCGTCAATGCGGGCAGCAAGGCGTCCAGTGGTGGGACCGTCAACATCACCAACTACTACCCGCAGGCGCAGAGCGACTCCAAGACCCGGGATGACGTCGCTGATGGTATCCGTCTTGCGTCGAGCATCTAGGATGGTGTCATGAGCAGTGAGTACTCCCTGAATGGGGTTGACCTGGATCGGCCGGGGAAGTGGCGCGTCATGGAGGGGACGCTCCTCCCTGCGGTCCCGGCGCCTCGTCTCGCGAGCACGGAGGTTCCATTCCGCAGCGGCATCATCGACGGTGCCGGTTCGAAGGTGGACACCTTCAAGGTGACGGTCGCGTTCATGGTTGAGGGGGCAGACCGAGCTGACCTGGATCGCAACTTCCAGGCGCTCATGGCTATTCTGAGGGCCTCAAACAAGCTGGCTACCCTCCAGCATCACCCGGCGGGCGTTAGCCCCAGGGAGGCGCTCGTGCGGCTCGTGAGCGTGTCTCAGCCTACCTGGAGGTATGGAGAGTGGGCCATTGACGTCACGGTCGTGTTCGAGGCCGTGGAGGGTGTCTGGAGAGACACTACAGCCATTGAGACCTCACTGGGCGACCTGAGCCGCCTAGCCGGGGGCGCTGCCCCCATCACCGACGCCCTCCTGAAGCTCGCCCCTGCCGGCAATACGTGCACTATCGTCGATCAGGCGTCCGGTTCGTCGATCACCTGGCGGGGAACCATGGAGCCGGGGCAGAGGCTCCTCATTGACGTGGCCCGCTATGACGCCTGGAGGCAGGTGTCTGAGCGGTGGGGGCCCGTGCCTGGATCGCCTAGCAGGGCGTCGGAGATCAGCATGTCACCGAGTGGTTTCCAGCTCACCCCCAACCATGAGGGCAAGATCGTCCTCCAGGTCACCGGAGCCACGGGCTCGATCCAGGCTAGGAGGGCCTACTGATGCGGCGCGCCTACTTCCCCGGCATGCAGCTGCGCGCCGTCGCCTACGAGGTGCAGGGCGCGAAGATCGGGGTCGTACCCGACATCCTCGAGATGACGGTCACCACGCCCAGGGGTAAGACCCCCACCCTATCCATGTCCTACGCGCCAGGACCGAACGCCATCCGCGGTAGCGTCCTCGAACGTGAGGTCGAGGTGGCGGTGGAGGCCACCTTCAACGGGGCAGACTGGGAGGAGCTTCCCGACGCGAGGTTCATCACCCAGAAGACCGAGCACAACCTCGTCAGCGACGGCACCGACTCCCGCAAGGTTGAGGCCATCCATGTCAGCGACTACCTGAAGGAGGCGCTCGTCTGGTCCGTCCCTGTTGAGTCGAAGGACAAGGACGGCAAGTTCAAGTTCCTATCCCGCAACGCCGGGGCGATCATCAGCACAGTCTGGCAGAACGCCGTCAAGCGCGGCTGGGGCAGCGGCCTCACCCTGGACTCCAACACCGTGAAGGACTCCGCCAATCAGGACTGGGCGAAGATCGTCACCCTCTACTTCGACCCCACGATCAGCCTCCTCCAGATCGTCGACTCCCTCCGCGATCTCGGCATGATCGACACCGTGTGGCAGGGCCGCACCCTGAAGCTCTACAACGCCGACACAACGCAGGCGAGGGACCTCACCTCATCGAAGCGCTGGCCGCTCGCAACCACCCTCACTGGCGCACCCGAGGCGGCAACCTGGGCGGATATGTGCACCGACGTCCTCGTGAAGGGTGAGGGCGGCCGGACCTGGCTCATCCACAACGACCTCGCCCCCCGCAGCATGCGGCGTGTCGAGAAGGTTGTGGAGGCCGGTGGCGTGGAGCTCGAATCCACGGCCCGCCTGGTCGCCGAAGCCACCCTCAAGTCTGGGGCGCACGTGAGCGAGGAGATTAAGCGCGAGTGGGCCGCCACTGACGTGCACCTCCTCCCGTGGGTGGACTACCGGCTTGGCGACTGGATCATGGTGGAGCGTGCCGAGGGCATGGAGCGCCTTCAGGTCGCCCAGATCAGTGTCACCCAGAAGAACGGCGCGGTCGTCGGCCACACCACCTTCGGCACTGTCTTGGATAGCCTCCTGGGGCGCCTGACGAAGCGCACGAAGGGCATTGTGGGTCTCGCCTCCACGTCCGGTAGTGGCGTACGTCCCTCAACTCCGGCATCCAAGTACTGGCCGTTACCCCCGCAGGGGCTGGTCGGCTCTAGTCGCGCCGTCACCAACTCAGAGGGGTGGGTGCGCGCCCTCGTAGACCTCCAGTGGGGGCGCGTAGACACGGACACCCTCGGCAACGCTGTCGATGTGGTCTCCTATGAGGTGTCGTGGCAGCTGGCCATGTTCGGGACGAGCATCGCAGGCTCCATGGTCGTACGTGGCGCCGACGCCACGAAAGCCACCGTGGGGCCACTACTCCCCGGGATGGAGTACCGGTTCTCAGTACGAGCTCAGAGTTCTAACGCTACGGGCGCATGGTCGCAGCCGCTGATCTTGACTACCGAGTCTGACCGGGAGCCGCCGCCGGTGCCGTCGAAGCCGGTCCTGTCACAGTCTCTCGGCGTTCTCCAGGTGTGGTGGGACTACGCCGGTCAGGGCGGGCAGAACATGCCCGCTGACTTCGCTGGCGTTGAGGTGTCCGTGCAGCACCCTGGGCGCCCCCCGGCGAAGTTCGCGGACATGATTACCCCCATGCAACGCACCTCCATTGCGGGCCTGGAAATCCGGGACTACGAGGTGTGCCTGCGCGCCTACGACCGGGCAGGCAACAAGTCCGAGTGGGGCCCCAAGGCGACCATCACTCTTGAGCAGTCCATTGACACGAACGCTATCGTCCGCTCAGTCGAAGAGAAGATCGCAGCCAGCGACGTGCTTCAGCGCGCCGCCCGGGCCGAGGCCCTTAAGGAGACTCAGAAGCTCTCCGAGGCTATGACTCAGGTTGCGGTATCCTTGGTGGAGACGGGGCCTTATCCGCCGGATAAGGGCGTGGTTGACAAGTCGCAGTGGGTGTCCCCGGATGCTCGCGTGTTCACGTTGAGGAAGAAGGGAGACTGATATGCCGTATCAGGGAAACGTTTGGAAAGATGGCCCAGATGGGCGCACCCCCATTACGGCGGCTAAGCTCACGAAGATGGAGGATGGTATCACCTCCGCCCAGAGCACGGCAGAGCGGGCACAGAGCACCGCCGCCTCCGCTTCGGGGTCCCTGACCGCCGTGAACAAGGCGTATGAGGCGATCGTTGACGCGATAGTGCCAGTAGGGGCAGTCCTCCCTTTCTATGGGAGTAGGCCGCCAAAGAACTGGCTCCTGTGTTACGGGCAGGAGGTGAGCCGCACCGAGTATAAGGACCTGTTCGACGTGATCGGCACCAGTAGTGGCAGCGGGAATGGTTCCACCACGTTCAACGTGCCGGACCTGAAGGGGAAGGTCATCTACGGCCAGGGGAGCACTGACGCGCTTGTCACTGGCTCGACCGTCGGCGAGACCCACCACACGCTCACCGTGAACGAGATGCCCTCACACGGCCACGACATCGTAGACTCCAACAACCAGAACTCCAACTGGCGCGCCGGTAAAGCGAATACCGACATTGGGTGGAATGATGCCTCCGGTAATGGTTACACCTACGCCATGTCCACGGGCACGACAGTGGCCGATCGTCGCCCCTACGCGAAGAATGTGGGCGGTGGCCAGCCATTCCCCATCCGCCCCCGCGGCTCCGTCGCATCCATGATTATTCGCGCGAAGTGAGGTGAGCCATGGCGGAAATCAAGGACGAATACATTCAGTGGCCCGGGCCAGCCACATTCCCCGCAGAGACCTCCTTCCCGGCCTATGACCGCTCCGCCGACGGTAACACGACCGTCCACTCCCACAAGGGCTGGGAGTGGGTAGAGTCCGACAACCCCTTCCAGAAGGCCGCCGCATCGTTGGCGCAGTCCACAATCGAGGCGTCTATCCGGCGCATGCGCACCGTCTTCGGTAAGGTCTTCTACCAGAAGGGGAACTCCACAGACAAGCCCGACTTCCCTGGGGAAACCTACGGCGACACGGCCCGAATCCAGGACCCCTCCACCCTCGACATCGTGGCGGAGTGGAAGTGGAACGGCTTTGACTGGGAGCGCGCCCGCGTCTCCGGTGAGCAGATCAGCAACCTGGATGTTGGCCGTCTGACCGCAGGCTCCGCAGCCATCAACGACCTCGCAGCCAGGCGCATCGCTGGCGACATCGGCAAGTTCCTCCAACTCACCACTGACCAGCTGACCGTCACCGGTAACGCATCCTTCGTTGACCTCACGGCGAAGCACGTATGGACCCGCATCATCAACGCCCGCAGCGGCGAGTTCGAGAAGATCAAAGCCGGGATGCTTGCCGCCAACTCGGTGACAGCAGACAATCTGCGCGCGGGGGCTATTGATGGTCAGGTCATCACTGGCGCCTCCATTCAGACCGATCGTCAGAACAACCGCGGCCTGAAGATCGACAATAACGGCATGCGCGTCTACTCCTCCAATGGGTGGAAGTCACTCGACATTAACGCCCATACTGGTGAGATCATCATGGACGGGCGCCTCGGTCGCCGGGACAGTTGGTCGGAAGCCTACTTCAATGACATTGTGTGGGCATCCACAAACTCTGACGTCGGGCGCGATGGAAACAAGATCGGCGTGGGCCTGTCGTTCAACTCACTGGAAGACGACTGGTGGGATGGTGCGCTCTTCATGGCTAAGTCCCCCCAGGGCGTCCCATCCCTTAAGTTGCACTCCCCCTTAAGAAAGGGTGCGGACAACAACAAAGATACTCCTAGGCCATCTATTTCTGTCAGCACTGACGGGATTAGCCTATACACCGGCAGCGAAAACGGGAGTACGTGGGCTACGTTCGCCATGACTAAGTACGGCACCTTCCTGCGCAGTCAAAGCGCCAGTGTTTCCGTGAACGCTAGTGGGTTCATGTACGCCAAGAACAACAAGAACCTGATCGCATCGGCATACCAGTACGCCTGGCTTCGCTCTGAGAGACAGTCGGAGATGGATGCCGGGACCGGGTTCTACATTACGAACGAGCAGACCGCCATGGGGTGGCGGGAACATGGCGTGTGGGTCAATGCGTCTGGTGTTCATATGACAGGCACAAAGAAATTCACGATGCGAGTGCCTGAGGTTACCGAGAAGACCGGCATGTGGCTGTCGCACTCCTGTACAGAGTCCCCTTATGACGGGGTTGAGTACTGGGAGAACCTCATGCTAGATAGTGAAGGAAGGTGCACGTGGGAGCTTCCCGACTACGTGCCCGCTATCGCCTCTAAGAACGCCCCATGGGTGGTGCTGTGCACTTCGGGCAGGGGTCGCCTCGAGAAAACGGGGTACGGCCCTGGCGCCGCACCATGGAAGGTTCACGTCGAGGGGAAGCCCGGAGAGGAGGTGTCCGTCCTGGTAAAGGGCGCCCGCATTGTCGACACATCGCGTGCGGATGGCGAGATTGAGTGGGTGGACTACGCCCGCCGCTCCTCGTGGGAGCTGGGGCCGGAAGCGCCTAACGATGTCAACGTAAACTCTATCGCCTATACACTAGGAGGCGGGCTCTACGGCCCTGTCAAGCCAGACTCCGCACCAGAGGGAGACTCAGATGAACCCCGATAGCCAGGTTGACGCAATGTCGGTCATCGACATCCTTGCAATGGAGGTGGCTACACTCGCAAAGCGTGTCGCCATCGCCGAAGCCAAGGTGATCGACCTTGAAAGCAAGACGAAGGAGAGTAAGTGAGTGTAGGGAGTGTTACGGCGCGCATCGCTCGCCGTATCTGTGACCAGGAGGATGTCGGCTATAGCCAGCCGGATCGGCGTACCTGGTATGCGAACGCCAATTGGGAGGGCCATTGTAGCTCTCCCCAGAATGCGGACTGCTCCAGCCTCGCCGCAGGTGCGGTCTGTTATGGCCTGCATGACACCTACGGCGTCCCGTGGGGTCACGCCGCCCTCCCGGAGATCAACGACCACTGGACCGGAAACCTCCGCCCAGGCCTTGAGGCTCGTGGCTTCGATGAGGTTCCATGGGCTGACGAGAACCTGACCCCCGACGGCGGCTTCCAGGCGGGCGATATCGTCCTGTCGGCCGCGAATGAGGGCGGTGTCGGCCACGTCATCATCATCGTCGAGGACGGCTACGACCCACTGGAGTCGGAGGCATGGATCGCCGAGGACGGCTCGATTGATGGCTACCTGGGCGACCAGACCGGGGGCGAGACGCGCACCGCCCGCTACAGCACGCACCCGCACACTCAGGCCGGCCGGTGGACTTCCTGCCACCGCTTCAACGAGGCGAAGTTCCTGTCCCAGTGGCCCGAGTTCGCTAAGGGGAAGACGCAGGCCGCCACGCCTGCTCCAGCCCCCGCAGCTTCCTCAGCCCCTGCGCACGCCCACGGCATCGACATCTCCAGCCACCAGGGCGGGCTCCACATTGCGGCGATCTGGGCGGACTTCGTGATCGTCAAGATCACGGAGGGCACCGGCTACGAGAACCCCTACTGGCGCACCCAGGCGGAGGCGACGCTGGCCGCCGGTAAGCGACTCGGCCTCTATCTCTTCGCCAACGACGAGGATGCGGGCGAGCAGGCCCGTTTCTTCCTCGACCGCGCCAAGGCGTATGCGGGCCGCGCGACTTTCTGGCTGGACTGGGAGGCTGACGCCCTCAACCTGGCTCCCTCGGATGCCCTCGTGATCCTGAATCAGATGGCCGCCGAGACCGGCTCCACGCCGGGCATCTACCTGAACGGGGCGGGCATGGAGAGCGGGGACTGGTCCGCCATCGCTGGCCGGTTCCCGCTGTGGTACGCAGGCGGCCCCAACTACGCCTCCTACGGGCAGGCTTACAGCGACCCGCCGACGCCGACCGTCCCCTACTGGGGAGGCAATGTCCTGATTCATCAGTACACCGAGGACGGGTACCTGCCTGGATATAACAGCCACCTGGACCTGGATCGCCTGCGCGACCGGGCCACCTGGGATCGTATGATCGGCGGTGGGCAGGTCGTCTCCGGGGCCCCTAGCCCCGTATCCACCTCGAGCCTGCTCCAGGTGGATGGCGAGTATGGTCCTGCGACCATGAAGCGCCTCATTGACGTCTTCGCCCCCGGCTACAGCGAGATGTTTGCTGTGGCGAACCTGCGCCGCTACCTGAACAGCACGGTTGCGTCTAGCGCCCAGAGGATGCTCATTGGGGCAGACAAGCTCCCTGAGGATCGTGGCTGGGACTCGCATGTGATTCGCATCTTCCAGTACTGGGCTTGGTGCTGCGTGAGACCGGTCGCTCCCGAGATGTGGAGCCGCTTCGCCGACGGCTGGAGCTTTGGCGAGTACGTGGATGGTGAGCCTGGTGAGGCAACGTGGGCGGCCCTCCAGGAGGCCCTGAATCGGTCGCGCCCGGGGTCGTTCCGGCTTATGTGACAACACGTAGCGGACAGTATACTGGGGGGTGGGGCGGAAGTCCTGCCCCCCAGTTTTCCCGGAAGAGGTGAGTGCATGAGCATTTACGCTCGAGCTTCATTCTGGTCTGGCGTGCGTGATCGCGCTATAAAGACTTTCGCTCAGGTGCTTGTGGGGTCGCTTGGCGTTGGGGTCGGTATTTTCGACGTCGAGTGGAAGGGCGCCCTCGGCATTACCGCGTCGGCAGTCCTGATTAGCGTCCTGACGTCTATCGCTGACGCGAAGGAGACGGACAGGGCTATCGCCACAGCCCCCGTCGAGTACACTCCTCGTCACGCGAGCTGAGTGACCAGTGCAGCCAGTAGATAGCGCCCTGCCGTTAGGGCAAGTCCTAACATCTCCTGATCTCATTGCGGCCACGGTCGCGCTGCTGGCTGCGCTTGTGGCCAGGCTCGCCAGTAGACTTAAGAGGCAGCAGGCGCAGAATGAAGAACGCTTGGAGCGCATGAGCGTCCATGTCGCCAGAGCTGCAGACGCTGCCGAATCTGCATCCGAGGGGGTGCACAACAACCACTCCACTAACCTGCGAGACGACCTAGACATGCGATTCGATGACCTGACTTCTAAGATGGATGCTCTCACTGAGGTTGTGGGGGCGCTAAAGGATAGTATGGGCGACCAGTCTCGCAGGCTCCAGGGGCTAGAGTCCCAGGTGGAGGGTGTCAGGCATGATGTGCGCACTGACCGCGCCCACCTCTACAGCGAGGTTGAGTCTCTGCACGACAGAATCGACAGGATGAAGAGCAACGCCAGTGCGCATAAGGAGGCATCGTGAGCGGGTACGCCACTATCACGGGGCGCATTATTGGGCCTGATGGGCTTGGCCGCGAGGGGCGCGTCGAGTTTACTCCCCTCGATATCTATGAGGGGGTAGAGGAGGATGGCAGGAAGGCGGTCGTTGCCCACTATGCTTCTGGGCGACTTACCGCAAATGGCTACCTCGTAGACTCCGGGGAAGAGCGAGCCTTCCGGCTGGTGGCTCCAGAGTCCCTCCCGCAAGACGAACGCAACTATCGCGTGACTATCGACGTCCCGGGCACCCCTGGCGGGCGACGAGAGTACCTCGCTGGGATTGTTGCTGGCACAACCGTTGACCTGACAGACATTATTGCTGGGCGCAGGGTTGAGGATGACTCATCTACTCGGGTGCGCCCAATCGGACAGGGCCTCTTGGAGGCTGTGAACCCCAGTGACCTTGTTGAAGTCGGCAATGGTCTTCTAGCCTGGAAGGAAGGCACTAATGGATGATCGCACTTGGTACAGCAAGCGGAAGGCGGATGAGGTCTTCGCAACGAAGGAGGAGGTGAGAGCACTCCCTTCCCCTGACTTGTCTCTCTACGCCACGAAAGCTGAGGCGTCGTCCGCGGACAGTGCACTCAGTGCCCGGGTTGATGCGTCGGCTACGAAGGCGGAGCTTGCTGACTATGCGAAGACCGCTGACGTGGCTTCCACGTATGCGACGAAGGAGGCTCTGACGCAGGCCCAGCTGGGCGGTGGGGGGCAGGCCCCTGACCTGTCCGGTTATCTGACGCGCTCAGACGCGTCTAGTACGTACGTCACTAAGGGAGACGCCCAGGAGACCTACCCCACTAAGGCGGAGGTTGCTTCCACCTACGCAACAAAGGCTGAGTTGTCTCAGGCTGGGGGGGGCGCCCCCGCACCGTCAACGCCGAGCACCCCTCTAGCCGCCCTCCCTCTTCGCGCTGGCCAGGGGGTTCCTACGGTCGGTTTCTTTGGTGACTCGTGGAGCACTGAGAGCACCATGGGGCAGGGCTTCAACCTTCCCTCCGTCGTATCGCGCGCGCTGGGCTGCGTCCCGGCGTTCAGTGCGGTAGACGGCTCGGGGTTCGGCTACTCCGCCTCTGGCCGTGACGGCTTCGAGGTTGACTCTCGCGTCAATGCAGTCTGCGCGGCCGCCCCGAACCTCATCGTGACCATCGGGTCACTGAATGCTGACAAGGTGATCGACAACGGCGACGCTACCGGTTCGGCAATCACCGAGGCGGTGAAGTCTTTCGTCACTAAGGTGCGCGCCAAGCTTCCTCAGGTGCCGATCGTGGTGCTTGGGCCGCAGCCGTCCTCGGTTGCGCGCCTCCAGTCTCGTTCCGCCAACGTCAACGTGAAGGCAACGAAGGATGGGGTGGACGCCTCTGGCGGGCTTGCCAACGGTGTCGCTTTCGTTGACTGGCTTGGTGTCGTCGATAAGCAAGCTGTGCCGTGGCGTGATGGACGGGTATCCGCTACGGGCGACGTGATCATCTATGGTGGTGTCGCCTACCGGGTGACCGCACCGTGGGCGCCTGCCTCTGGGGATACTCCTCTGACGCCGGGTGCTCCCGTTGTTCAGGTGTCGGATGTTCTGTCCGGTACCGGTAACGCTGGAGCCCCGAAGGGTGACGGCACCAGGGACACTCTCCTCCTGAGCGACGAGACGCACCCCACGAAGATGGGGGCAGTCGCTTTCGGCGCGGCCGCAGCGAAGCGTATCGGTGACGCGGTGGCGTCCCTGGCGTCGTGGGCCAAGGCTCAGGGGCCGGTAGTTCCGGCCGCGCCTGCAGCCCCGCCGACTCCACCTCCCGCCCAGGGTGACGGCCTCCCGATCATGGCGTGGCTCTCCGGCGGGTGGGGCAATCCGGCTCGTGTCGCTTACTCGCTGAACGACCTCAAGGCGGTCGCTGCACTGAAGCCCAGTCAGGTGACTGTGCCGCTGCGTGGCGTCGCCGACACCGCCGACCTGGCTGTGGGCATCCCCAGCGACTTCGCCGGCACCGACAACGTGACGCGCGAGTTCTCCAACGTGTCCATCCAGGGAGCTCGTAACCTTGGCCTGGATGTCGCCGGGATGGTTGAGTCGGCAGACATGTTCGAGGCGGCTGGTATCGAGTTCATGCCGAACGTGCGCAACGGGCTCCAGGACGCGGCGGCCGAGTACTACAAGTCGTCGGACGGGAAGATGCTCACCGTCCTCAGCGGCCGTACAGGCAAGACCTATCAGGCGGTGCACGGGCGCGGGCAGACGAAGCTGCGCGGCATCATGAAGGCCCAGTATCCAACGTTCACGCGCGTCTGTGACGCTCTGGACGCTACCGCCGACTGGCACCTGACTGACCCGATCAAGGATGCCCATAAGGGAATCCTGTCGGCCGCTAAGGCTGGCGCTGGCGTGTGGGGAGCCGCGAAGACGGTCTTCCCTGACGGCGTGTGGGTGCTTGTCGCATCCAAGGACGAGCAGGAGACCGCCAAGTCCGCCGCGCGTGCGGCTGGCGTCACCATCGTCGGCTGGGCTGTGGCCACGCCCGAGGCCCTGGCTGCGATCAAGGGCTGACGGACGCTACAAGGCCCCCGCTTGTACCAAGCCAGTTACAAGCGGGGGCCTTGCCGTGTCTCACCAGAGGTGATGCAACTTCCATCGCCATCCACTCAGCGCCTTACCGACAGTGGCATCCCAATACCAACGCATGATCGCCTCCTTTCCTAGGGGGTGCTTGTATCTGGGTAGTTACAAGCGGGGGCCTTGTATGTTCAGGAGTAGAGCTCCCAGGATGAGGCGCTGCCTCCCTGGGCCTCGAAGGTGAGGATAGCTGGCCGAGTGGAGTCCCCAGACAGGTTCGTCCACCAGTCAGAGCCGCGATCTGCGGACGGGCAGGAGATGATCCACCGGGCGTCCCCGGCCTGGCTCACGGCGAAGTTGTGCCAGTGCCCGTGGACCAGGATTCTCGCGTCGTAGAGGCCGCTCCTGCGCCCGAACGCGAGGTCCCTGAACCATCCAGGCACCTTGCTCTGTGAGCCCGCTAGGTGGCCGTGAGTGAAGCCAATGCGCGTGCCGTCAGCCGCATCCACAGTGACAGCCTCCTCCCACTTCTCTGGGCGGTGGAAGGTGACATGCTCATATCCGGGGCGCCCGGCGATGATATCCTCAATATTCTTTGAGATCATGATTCCGAAGTCGTCATCCGGGGCGTTGGCGCGACTGTTTTTACCCTGCCCGGTGCGGACGGCGCAGTGGTTGGATGGAACGGCCACATAGTAGAGGGACTCACAGAGAGGGGCAAGCAGCTGGAGGGCTCCGGCGTATAGGCGTTGCACGGCGCGAATCTGGTCCGTGAGGGAGAGGTCGTTGGTCTGGGCCTGGCTGGCGACATTCCAGAAGCCCTCAGTCGAGTCTCCTACGTCGGCGAGGATGATCCGCTTGTAGGGGCCACGGAAGCGAATGTCGTCCGCGATGTCCTTGAGGGCGCGGCGGACGAGGCGAACCGTGTCCTCGGTTCCACCGCCTGACTGTCGCTTGCCAATCTGAAAGTCGGCGAGGCATACGACCTTGGTGGAGTTGTCGGCGATCTTGGTGGGCTTGGTGAGGAGGGGCTCCTGGAATACTGGCTCCAGGTCGCTATAGGAGAGGCGCTTAGCCTCCGCCATCTCGACCGCACCCGGACGCCAGGTGATCTTCTCGTAGGAGCCATCGGGGAGGCGGATCGTCTTCCCGCGCTGCGTGATGGCCTCTACTGGGACGTCATTGAAGAATGCGTCGTGCCCCATGTCTGGGGCTCCGCGGCGCTTGAGCTTGGCGCGGTGGCGGCGCACGGACGACTCTGATGTGTTGAATCGTGCGGCGAGCTCTACGTTGCTGGCGCGCTGGTCCTCGGGGAGGAGGTCGTTCTCGATGATGGCTTCATCAAGGGGGGTCATTGGTGCCTTGTCTTTCTGTCCAGAGTGTGGCAACGGCCCAGGGGAGACATCTTGGTCAATCCCCTGGGCCGTTCACCTATCCCACATCCAGCGGAGTCACTCACCGGAATGGTTGTAGTCTAGCGCACCGACGAGTGCTTTACAAAGGCTGACGGAGACGTATGCGGTTCTGTAACCTTGCTTCTTCCACTTCCAGGTGAGGTAGTGGGCGAGGGGTTTCCAGGTGTATCGTGCGTCAACGTATCGCCATGTCTTGGTCACTTCTCCTCCTTGTGCTGCGAGCACAAGCAGTGCCCGTCGCTGGTGAGTTCAAAGTCCCAGCCATAGGAGAGGAGGGTGTCGACCATTTCCCTAAGGTTATCCTCGTATGCACTGCCTGGCTGGATAGTGATCGACGCACGCTTACCGCATTGGTCGCACTTCACTGTTGCTTGCCTAGTGTTCGTCAAAAGATCGTAGGCTTGGTAGATAGTGGTCATTTGTTCCTCCTGCACTCTCCGCAGATGGCCGAATCTTTTCCGACCTTCCAACCAAGGGTGCGCGCTGTAGTCTTGACGGTGGACTCGACGGCCACCCACGGCTTGGTGCGTTGGTGCACCTGCTCGATTCTGGAAATGTGACACTGGCTGCATTCCATGCGGGCCAGCCATTGTGTGCCGTGTAGCGTAATGTTCACCATGTAGACACACCTCCGAGCGGCAAATAGGTGGCAGGGTCAATGATGTGCTCTGGCATAAGGTGCCCCAAGGTGGGAATATCTCGGAGAACCACCTTAAGTTCCTCTGCGTTCATCGATTTCACCCACAGCTCTAGCCCGCCCAAGACGCGATCGAACCGATCGGGGAACTCATTAGGGAGTATCTCGGCGTACTGTACATCATCAATGATTACTTGCAGGAGCATGCCGCTGTCGCTCAGTTCTAGCCGCCAGCGTCCGAGGGTGTCGCCTCGCCGGGAGATGGCGGCCAAGCACACCTTATTGGCGGACGTGCTGGAGTCGATGAGGCATGCTGGCCTATGGGCGGTAACTGCCTTGTTGATAGCGTCCAGCTGTGCGACGGTCAGTTTGGGAATGTTCTCAGTATCCATGATTGTGCTCTTTCTGTGTTGATGTGGTTGATGGCCCATTGCTCGTAGTGTTCGGCGTCTGGGCCGCCGTAGGTTGGATGTGTTGCGGCTTCTACCTCGTCGAGGATGAGCCAGCAGTCTGGGCAGTACCGGAGGGACCAGTGGTAGGTTCCGTCCTTCCATGTGTCCCTCCGGTACATGAGGCCCTGCCTGATTGTGGCGAAGCAGGCGTCGCAGATGACCTGCCCCCTGGAGTGGGGGTAGGTCATCTTGCGCTTCAGGGGGAGCATCAGTAGCTATAGAAGAATGAGGCGACCACCAGCACTAAGGACACCATAAAAGGCAGTGCGATAATCTTGATTACCCATGGTGCATAGATGAGTGCCGCCACGAAGAAGCTGAATGTCGCAATGGCGGCGGCTCCTACGATGACGAGAACGGCGAGCGATATGAGAGTTAATCTCTTCCGCTCGCGAGACATATGGGACCACTTCATCAGAACGGCGCTCCTGCGTTGGTCCAGGGGTCGCCCTGCTGGCCGCCATTGGGTGCACTAAAGGGTGCCTGCTGTTGGTTGTTTCGGCGGGGGATGACGCCCCGGAAGCGGGGGAACTTCACTTCCAGGCGGGTGCGTCGCTGGCCGTCATTGCCTTCCCATCCATGCTGGATGAGGAGTCCGGTCACGGTAACCTTGTCGCCCTTCTTGAGAGTGTCGGCGAGGTGGCCGTGCTGCTCTCCCCAGAAGGAGGCGGTCACCCACAGGGGGTCTCCGTCGTCCTCCCAGCTTCCATCCTGGGTCTTGCGAGATGCGGTCGCGGCGATTCGGAGTTCGGTGATCTGCTGGCCTGCCTGCGTGTACTTGACCTCGGGGTCGGAGCCGAGGTTGCCTTCAACAGTGATGTCACATGCCATGCTTAGTTTGCCTTTCGGATTGGTGAGAAGAGCTTCTTGATGTCGTGCTCTTGGACGTAGATGGTGGAATCTCCGAGGAAGCGGAAGGTGGGCACCTTGTGCTTCTGGATGTGGCGGTCGAGTGTTCGGCGGGTGATGCCGAGCATGTTGGCCGCCTCGTTCTTGGTGAGGTAGCCGGGGATGGTTTTCATTGGTGTCCTTTCAGGAGTCTGGCGAGGTCTCCGAGTGTCATTGTAGCCCATTGCTGGTCAGGCTTGGCAACCCCGTGCCGCTTGTGGACAATCACACCTATGAGTGCGCCGGCGTTCTCCGCCTCCACCTGGGCTTCTCGGGCCCACTTCGGCAGGTCCATGCGGGCGACATCCTTGCACTCGATGACGACCTTATGGTCACCCATGCGGACGTTGGCAATGTCGCCCTTGTCTTTGGCCCCAGCCTTGGGGGCGCGGTCGATCCTGTCATCGTCCAGCTCCTCGGCGAGGTAGTCGGCGACAACTCTCTCGAACCGCGCCCCAGCGGCCTTGGCGCTTCTACGAGTCCTTGCCATGCTCGGGCCCCGTGCGGATAGCGTCATTGTAGGCGTCGGCCCACACTTCGGCCTCCTCGTGCGCCAGGCGCAACTCCAACTTCAGAAGTTCGCACTGGCCGGCTGCGTGCACGTAGGCTCCGATAGCGATGAGCGCCACCGCAATGGCAACGGCGAGTAGGATCGTCATGATTCCCCCTTGGGTGTGTAGATGATGGTATGCGGGGTTGTCGCCGGATGGAGGCGGTTTAACTTGCCGAAAGCGACGCATTTCGCGAGGCGCCACCAGTTCCCTTCGCTTGATATCCAGGGGTGGCCACGGTGATCTACGACAATCGTTCCGTCTGGAACATCCTGGGCCTTAGTGTTAGCGTCGATCTCGCGTGGACGATTACCCTCGGCTTCTTCGAGGAGTGCCCAATATCGCCCCTCCCACGCATCCTTATCGCTGCCCTCGGACTGCAATCGGTTGATTGTGTCTTTCAGGCTAGAAACTTTCTCCTCTAGGAAGAGGATGTGACTAATGAGCGCATACACGCCTTTGATCGCCTGAGGAAAGTAGTCGGCTTCTAGGCATTCCTCTAGCTTGGCGGCGATTGCATGGGAGTCTCTCACTGGCCCACTCCTCCCTGGCAACGAGAGAGCCAAGCCAAGGCGAGCCCGCCTACCTGGATGACCTCCGAGATGAGGTTGGCGTTGTGGCCCGTGTCCTGCGTGTTGTCGTAGGTGAGGGCGGCGGCGACCTCCCCCACCTCCTCCGCCAGGGCGTAGAAGCGCGTCTCGTTCGTGTGTCCGTCGGAGTCGAGCGTCATTCCCGGGTGCTTCTTCGCCGCCCGATCATACTCGGCAAGGAACTCCGCCGCAGGATCACTAACGCCGAGGTAGTGCAGCAGGAGTGCCGCATCCTCAACCATGCGCGAGAGCTCGAACTTCAGGTCCTCGTCGAGGAGCTCCCTGCCGAGCGGGTAGGAGTCGTCATTAGCGTGATCCATGGCGAGGGAGATGCGCCCCAACTGGCGGTGCCAGCGGCCGACAGCCTCGAACGGCCCCTGCTCCTCGTCGATGTAGGGTGCGATAAGCTTGTGTGCCAATGCCTTCATGTTGCTCATTCTGTGTCCTTTCTGGTGTGGTAGTTGCACTCTGTTGTCATGCCGTCGTTCATGAACTTCCATCCCCTGCGAATGGCCAGGTGTCGTAGGGCTTTGAGGTCAGTCAGTTCTCGTTCCAGGTCTTCAGGCCCCGGCCGCAAGCTGATGCTGTTGGTGCATTCTGGATGGTCACAGGTGATGGTTGCATATGTGTAGGTCACTTCTTCGACCCCAAGCATTCCTTTCCTCCTTCGTCGTCTAGCCTGTAGAGGTAACCATCCCAGTATCTGACTGGGATTGTCTCTGGGGCGGTTACGAACTGGGGAACGTTGTATCCGCCCCGCCTGGCTTCCGTCCTGTTCTGCTCGATGTAGCCGTGGCAGCCCCGCACCCCATCCCCGCAGAGGAGGATGAGGTTACTGGGTTTGTTCGTATTAGGGGCCTTGCTGCCCCCCATGCCGCGGGCCCTCCTATGCTGGATGCTCATGGGGCCATTCCCGGCGTGCCTACCGCAGCGGGCACACCGGTACTGGTCCCTCTCGTACACGAGCTCCCTTGTTTCCTGGGAGACCCCCTTTCGGCGGGTCACAGCTCTGCCTCGTTCAGGCGGCGCTCCAACCTGTCGATACGTGCCAGAAGATTCAGGACATCGGCCGCCGCCGGGAATGGGGGCTTGCCTTCGGCTTCATACCTCCCGTTCCGGGCCCAGTTCTCTGCTCGCTCTCGAATCTCCGCCAACCTCAGTTGAGCGTTCCTCTCACGCGGTGTCACTCCTGAGCCTCCTCCATCTCAATTAGGCGGATATCCCCACTAGCGATCAGGTCCCTGATTGCATCCTCCTGAGGCGCCGAGATGCGCACCGAGATGCGCGGGTCACCCTGAACTACCTCAACGCCGTCAGGAATCTCCCCGGTCTGCTTGATGAACCCATCCAATGCATTGGCGGCAACGAACCATGGCGCAGGCACCTTGTGCACGGCGTCCGGCTTGTTCCACTCGAGCCAGGCCACGAGCGCCTTCTCATCCACCACCTGGTAGCGTGGCTGCGGCAAGCTCACGCTGACCGTACCGACCTGCCTTCCGTCGATGGACGGCTTGGACGTGTCCCCGGGAGCCATGTACTCCTTGAGCTCCTTGAGGGCCTTCTTCTTCTCCTGGGAGGCCACCTTGGCGATGTGTGCCGCGATGGCCGCCCTGCGGAGTGCGTCTTCCTTGCTCATGTCTGTACCTTTCCTGCCCCGTAGTTCTGTGCCAACCATGCTCGGAGCATGTCAGGGTTGGCTTTGCCGCCGGCGGCGAAGTACTCCTCACGAACCTTGTTGCCGTCCAGCTGGTGGGTGGCGCAGAATCCGTCGAGGATGGTTCCGCACTGTTCTGCGGCTGTTCTCTTGGGAACCCCCTGTTCTGTTGGGAGGGGGGTTCCCTGCTGGGGTGCCCTGTTCCGTTGGGAACCCCCTGTTCCGTTGGGAACCCCCCTCTCGAAGGACTCACTATCGGGGTCGGGATCATCAGTGGGGATGGTGAGCGCCTGCAGCAGGAACGTCCGGTAGGCGACGCTCATTGCCTTAGCGATTGCCTTGTCGCCGAAGTCCATCGCCTCGGCAGCAACCTTCCCGTGAATGCTGTCACCGGCAGGCCCGTAGACCCTGTAGGTGACCTTGACGACCACCTCGGCTGTCTGCTTCCCGTTGGCCGTGGTCCCGTTGTTGCGGTGTACATCAACCTCTTCGGGGAGGATGATCACGCCGTGCTTGCGGAGTGCGGGGCCTACCGCGTTCATTACCGCGTCGATGCCGCGAAAGTTGAATCGCTGCGCCTGATTCTTGCTGTCCTTCCTTACTGCTTGTACGGCTTCCATGACCTTGCTGAGTGCCTGGTGTACTGTGAGCTGTTCTGCCATCTGTCTTCCTTTCTTGGGAACCCCCTGTTCCGTTGGGAACCCCCTGTTCCGTTGGGAACCCCCTGTTCCGTTGGGAACCCCCTGTCTAGGAACTACTTGGTCGACGCCACCAGGTAACCAACCGCCATGATCGCGTTCCCCATGGTCGCAACCTCATGCGTGACACCCCCAGCCGTGACCGCAATCCGGCCACCCACAGGGGTGATGATGATGGTATCCGACTCCGCTGTAGTGATGCTGTACACATCGCCGATGCGACGCACCTTGAGTCGCTGGTCGAATGCTGTGACGCGCCCGCGAACCGAGTCGTGGAAGTTGTGCGCGTTCGCCCCCGCAAGCGCATCTGCGATGGCGACCTCATCGCATTCGACGTACCCCCAGAACCGATCCGCCTGGTCCGGCTTGCGCACCGTCCACCAATCTGGGGTGAGCTCCGCCGCGGTAGCGCCAAGCACCACGGCGTGCCCCATGGGCGTGGGGGCTACATGCATGCGCGCATGCGGCCACATGCGGGCCAACTGATTTGCTACGTCCGTGACGTCAACGCGAGTACTCATGGGGTGTGCTCCTCCTGGTGTGTTGCGGTGCTTCTAGATGAGCCAGACGGGATTGAATGGCTCGAGCGTGTACAGCCACGCCGATAGGCGCTTGAGTTCTGTGCCGAGTAGGCGAGTATCGCCGTCGTCTAGGTGCCACCATGGGCCGTGTTTGACCCACGCTTGGCTGCGATCATCATATACAGTGGCCCCGTCGGCCATGCGGCGCATGTCTGTATGCGTGATGAGGCGGTGCTCGAGTGGCGCGTCAGTTGGCATTGCGTTCCTCCGTCTTGATGGCCCGCTCGAGGTAGGTGACGGCCTTGCGTAGGTCCTCTACGCGCTTGCTCGAGTCGCCCTTGCGGCCGTACCGGGTGAGGTACTTCCCGGCGTTCCAGAGATGCGGGTTATCGGGGAATAGGGCGTCCAGTAGGTCCCAGGACTGCAGGTCGGCCGAGCGTGCCGGGGCGCCAGATCGCGCCAACGCGCCACCTATCCACGTGTAGTGCTCAGGGCTATCGGTGGAGCTCGCACTGTCGAGACTATCGACGCGGTTGAAGTGCACCGAGCCATTACTAGCTGCGGATACGTAGGGCTCCACGTCCGATGGGTAGCCGACTAGGGTTACCTCAATTTCACCGCCATCCTTTGTGCCTGCCTGTACCGCCATATTGTCATCGCCGTTCCACAATGCGGTTAGGGAGCCGGACTTAATGGTGTACCAACTTGAGGCATCACTTAATACGGTGAGGTGCGCCCCATCTTCGATGGTGATGTTTAGATCATCCGCGTTACCGGCGGTTGCTTCAATGTCGCAAGCGACGATAACGGAGTCATAGAAACTGACGTCGCCAGTGGTGGTGAGGCAATCCCATTCATCCTGTGTGATCACCCTATATGTGGTCATGGTACTTCCTTCCTAGGTTCCGCACGATGCGGGTCACCTATGGGCCACCTAGACCAGAATCGGATCACAGCAAACCTCACACATAGAAACGGTGGGGGCGGTCTAGGTGACTCATAGGCGGGCAGACTGTATCGACTACGCGAGGCCGGGGCCGTGCGTGCGGTGCCTGCCACCTATGGCGTCTCCTCTATGTAGTTCTCAACCAACGTGCGCAAGCCCTACTTAGCGGCTTCCCGTGTTTCCAGCTGCGCAATCCTCCTAGGCGAGGTGGCCAGCCCACATGATCGTATGGGCTGACCATCCGGCCTAGCGGCGCCGAACGTGCTCCAGCGCTACCGCGAATGCGTCACCAGCGAACCGGACGGCCGAGGCGTCATAACCACGACACGAACCATCACCGAACACCTGAACGTAGGAGTCGCCTTTCCTGGCTTGCAAGCCAATCTCGCCAACCAAGTTCAGCTGACTCACGTGCCAGCCATTCGCGCCGAGCACGTAAGAGAGTAGAACTAGCGCCCGAGCGCGCGCCCTAGCCTCTCGCAGCATGGCTTCCATCCTGGTGACGCTGGTGGACGAACCTCGAGTCTTGGCCCTGAACTCAACGTTCAGTGAATCCGCCGCCCCCGCCGTGGCGATGACTACGTAGCGGCCTCCCCCGTAACCCGGCGTGGCATCTAAGGTGTACTTCCCTCGCATGATGGCCAACCGTTTCGGTGGGTCAACCTCCTCCCCCGTGGCCCGTTTGAATGCTTCGGCCAGGCGTTCAGACGTAGTGCTCATTTCCTGGATCCTTCCGTATCGCGATCGTTCAGGCGCTGATGATGTAGGAGGCGGCCGCGTTAACGGCCAGGTCACCGTGCACCCAGCGCTCCACACCGTCGGCGTCCACGCTGTAGATGTCGACGAACACCATGGGTTCACCATCCCAAGAGAGCTCAGCGGTGACGTAGGCGTGCCGACCACCATCGGCGAAGACGATGATGTACTGGTTAGTGTTCGGCGAAGTGGTCACCTCGAAAGGGACAGATGCCGCGTCTAGCGTGAACTCGAGGTCCTCTACTGCCGACTCTAGCGCGGCAGCTAGGCGATCTTCCGTAGCGATCATGGTGTGACTCCTAAGCGTGTGGAGCGAGTGTCGCGCCCGGCGGGGGAGTCGAACCCCCGCTGCGACCATCCGGGCTACCTGAGCGTGTCAGGAGATCGTGTACAGGACGGCGGCCGCAACGTCACTGTGTGCCCAGTGCGTCGTGTCCTCGGCAGTCTCGACGTCGATGACGCGCATGGGGGAATCCTCTTCCCAGTCCTCAACCATGGCGACCTTCTCAGTGCCGTAGGACTCAACCTTAGTGAAACGAGCGCCGTAGGTGAATCGCGTGTCGTCATTGAAGAAATCGACGACGTGCTCCCAGCGGTCCTCATCGAAGTCGCTGGCAGCGCAGAGGGCCTGCCACGCTTCGATCGGGTCACCGTAGGCCAGGTCGGTTGAAGTGAGGGCGGCGTCAAGGTCAGACATAACGACGCTCTTGGAGAACAGCGGGTGCCCCATTACGGTGAATCGGCCCGCCTCATTAACCCCCGCCGAAATGGACACGTCAGAACTCCCATAGGAGAGGCACGTCTCAACCTCGCCGGCGAACACGGTGATATTGAAGTCTCCAGTGTAGCCAAGTTCCCATTCCCGGCGGGCGAGTGGGAAGGCCAGGAGTGCGGCGGCCTTGTCGGCGTCGCTGGTGATAGCGACCGTCTCAGTGCCATTCAGGATAGTGGCGGTGGGGCGGTAGCCCTCTTCGACGGCCTCGAGGTGAATGTCGCCGACGCTGACGCCCTCGGTGGTCTCGCGATAGTTGATACCCCACTCGGTGAGGTTGGTGGTGACGTCTGAGATGAGGTCGTTGATGCTCATTGCTGTGATCCTTTCTGTTGGGGCTGACTGCCCCGGGCTGATGACCTAACTATACACACGCCGAGACGCCGTGAGTCAAGACGGGATGGCCACCAATTCGCGTGACCTACATCATCGAACACACGTTCGGCCGCACCGGCTCATCGCACACTCCCACGCGCGCATACGCGCGCACGTACGCGCACGCTCACGCGTCAGGCCGCAGGAGCCAATCTGAGGGCCTTTCGGCACCCCACCCATATGTGGGTACCGCCAAGCCCCCAAAAGTGCCTCAAGGGGGCGCACAGGACCCCATGGGGGCAGGCAAAGCAAAGCCCCCGGCCCGCCGAAGCAGAACCGGGGGCTACGGGCGACCTATCAGGCAGCCCTGCAAGCAGCTGCAGCGCGCGCAATCACGCCCGCGTGCCGCTCCTCCGCATAGGGTGCCAGCCGCTCCCACACGTCAACGCCCTGCGCCGTCGCGTATTGGGTGAACGCCGCATCGCTGAGCCACTTGGCGGCAATGAGCGCCTCGCCGTAATAGGTGGCCTCACCGGAGCGGAGTGCGTCGTAGCCGGTCATTTCGATTCCTTTCGTTGGGCGGGCCGCTGATTGCCCGCGCGGTGAGATGACCATATAGGGCGCCGTTTTCCCGCAGAATCAAGCCAATCCCGCGTGTCAAGCAAGGTTTCCATAGGCAGTTTTCAGGGACTGGAACCCAATCGTTCGAACGGTCTTCGAACATAACCTGAACGCCCACTAAGCGCCAACTATGCCGTTCCTGTGACAGACGTAGGACTAAGGTCCCACGAACACTGTTCGATCGCGTGGCCTGCGGCACGCGCGCGCGACGGCAGACACAGTGTGATAAGTCAATATCCCGCCGCCCACCAAGCACACGAAAGGACTGCCTATCGCCGCAGCCAACCAACCACCGAGACGATTGGTCGAACATGCGTACGATAGGCAACCCCAATCACTCACCTTGAGCCAAGGCGACTCAAGCGACGCTCAGTCGCACGACGCTCAACCCGCACCGCCACAGCAAGCCCCAACAGGACCAGCACACCAAACACCGCCACAACCTCAACGTCATAGTTGCCTTTGGTGCCCGAATCCACAGGACCCACAACCTTGTCCCGACTAGGAGAGGAAGGCTTATCCACAACGCTACTCACAGCCGCGCTCGGCGCAGCCGAGTGCACAACCTCCGTAGAACTAGATCGTGCTCCGCCCCATCCGGCGTCGTCTTTGTGGTCTCGACTGTCTGGCTTGCGTGCCTGGCATGAGTCAGAGAGAGCTTGCGCCACGGCGGGGCCGGGCACGTACTGGTTGCCCTGGTCGGTGATGATGGTCTGCGTGCACGCCGACTGGTCCACGACGAGCGTGTACCCCTGCCGGACGCAGGTCTCCTGACCGTGCACGTCAACGCACGCGGGCAGGCCGGGAGTGGTGACAGGGGCGGTGCGCCCGGTCCACACCCAACCCGGGTACGCGCGGACCTCAGGCGGCCCCGCAGGGGTGGGCGCAACAGTGGCGTCGTCGGAGCTCTCCTTCTTCCTGGCCTTTTTACTCTTCTTCGCAGGAGCAGCGGTGGCGGTGCCGTCCGCCTTCCTCAGGTAGGAGACGCTGCCGTCCTCCTCAACCAGGAAGCTATCGCCCTCACCGTTACCGCGGGCGCTCGCATCCCACAAGCATGGCCCGTACTCCTGCCCCTCATCCTCGCAGGCGGGGGTCCCTGACACGTCAACGGGAGCACCAGTACTGGCGAGCACCCACCCACCAGTAGGCGCCGCGTCCTCACTGGCGTAGGCGGGCACCCACCCCATGAGGGCCAGCACCCCACACACCAGGGCCAGTGCCATGCGCCGCATCGTCTTGCTCATCGTCGTGATCCTTTCGTTCACCCCGTCGCTGGGGCCGTGTTGCTGATGCCCAGAACTGTACGCCACACGAACACGGCCACGTCAACCCACAACCACCAACACACAACGTGACCTACACCACCGAACACACGTACACACGCAACCACCAACACACACACGCGCGCACACAACTAACACACCAACACACAAACACGCAAACACAGCCAGCGAGAACAAACACCAACACACCTGACCAGCACAAACACCAAAAATCACGACGACGAAATAACCACCAACACAAAAACAAACACCAGCAACCCCAGGAGATCCCCCCCCGCCCCACGTCAGCCGACCGCTACGCGTCTTAGGGGCTCGGATTGCGTGCAGGTTTGGGAAGTGAGGTTGGCCC
>ERZ773027.206-NODE-206-length-38716-cov-5.452394_pt1 | contig 38716 bp, 33 predicted proteins | sample MGYA00511032_ERZ773027 | MGnify/ENA primary metagenome ERZ773027 (study PRJEB29015, sample SAMEA2738138) | human oral metagenome | biome: human oral; feature: human-associated habitat; material: saliva | place: China | collected 2190 ... | reverse complement strand
AGTATTTCCTATTTTTGAGAAATATTATATAATTATTAGTACCTTTTAATATCTCTTTTCTTCTTTATGTTTATACTTTTTTATTAATTTTGTATAAAGGAGAATACATTATGAAAAAATTTATCATAATAAACAAGAAAAAAGTTTTTATCTCAAGGAAAAAATATAATTTATTAAAAACTATAGACAATAGATATTACTATACAAAAAAATTAGATCAAAAAAATAAATTAATACATTTTTCCAGTTATGATACAGAGAGCTTTAACGCCGTTAATCAGGTTAGAGATACTAGGTTTTTACCAAGCCAACTTTATGAAACAAAAGAAATTTATAATGCATTATATAAGGCTATAAACAAGCTAGATAAGAGTGAAAAAGTAATAATTTTGGGCATATATTTTAAAAATTATTCTCTCAGAAAATTAGCTAGTATCAGACATACAAACGCTATGGCTATTAGTAGACAAAGGGATAAAATACTTAAGAAATTAAAAAAAGATCTTATTAAATTTGATGATTATTATTAATTTTTGTTACAAACCTTAGGATTTTTAAGGTATATATATGAGAGGAGTCTTTTTAGGGAGGTAAAAAAGTATGAAAGACTATAATCTTTCTGATAAACAGGAAGAAGAATTTCAAAAACTAGTTGAAGAAAAACAACAATTAATACTATTAGCCTTAAAAAAGGTTAACATCGCACCTAAAGATTATAGGGAGTTCTACGGGTTTGCATTAGATGGTTTACTTGTTAGTTTTTTGATTCTAGAAGCTGGGGAGATTAAAAAAGATGATTTCGATAAATTTTCTTTTTCAACAATGAAAAGAAAGATTATTGATGAAATTCGTCGTAGAAATCGACAAAAAATAATTAATTTTGAAGAGGTAGAAAAAACTACTCTATTTTCTGAACCTGACTTTAACATTATAAAGTTTGAATTTTTTTCGAGTATAGATAGCAAATTGACAGATCAAGAAAAAGAGTTTTTTAGTACATTTATGAAAACTAATAATTTTGATAAAACTATAAAATTAAGAAAGATTTCTAAATCACAAGGTTATAGATTATTAAAAAGTATAAAAAATAAATGTACCACCACTTTGCTAAATACAAAACATAATTAAAATAAATAAATGTTTCCACTCCTCTCAAAAGGTGTTTTAAAAGAGATGTATATTAAATAAAATTATTCAGTAATTTATACTTTCTTTTGAAACACCTCTTTGTTTTCAATTGATTTTCCATTGATTCTAGTTTAAAATTACTATGATGTTTTAAATAACATATTATAAAATTTATTTAGAACTTTGCAAACAATTAAAAAGAGGTGTTTTTATGCATGATATGACCAAAGGTCCTATATTATCAAAAATAATACACTTTTCTATTTTTATTTTTATTGGAGGGCTACTTCAAAACTTATACCTAATTATTGACTCTATTATTCTTGGCCATTATGTAGGAGAAAGTGGAATAGCAATCGTAGGTGTCGCAAACCCTATTAACTTCATTGTTATGGGATTTCTTATTGGTTCTGCCTACGGTTTCGGAGTAATTATGGCCAGAAGCTTTGGAGCTGGTGATTTTAAAGAGTTTAGAAAATATTTCTTTAACTCTATTATTTTATCTATTATTATCGGAATAGTATTTACTATTGTTCTGTCATTAGTTAACTCTTATCTTCTTGAGCTTATTAGTACTCCAGCAGAGTTATTTGATGGTGCACATAAATTCTTATTTATATTATATATAGGTTGTGCTTCTTCTCTAATTTACAATCTATTCGCCGCTACTCTTAGAAGTATTGGTAATAGTTTCACTCCTGTCTTATTCTTACTGCTTTCAGTCGTAATAAATGCCATTTTAGCTTATGTTTTTGTTGCTATATTTAGTTGGGGAGTAGAAGGAAGCGCGGTGGCAACTATAATCGCACAATCCACTTCAGCTCTTTGCTGCTACGTTTATATAAATAGAAAATACCCTCAAATACGACTTACTAAACAAGATGCTGTATTAGATATCTCTCATATGAAAAATCTTATTTTACAAGGTGCTCCTATGGGAATGCAGTTTTCTTTTACAGGTATCGGACTAATAGTTGTTCAAAAATTTCTTAATGGATTTGGAACTAACTATATCGCCGGATACAGTGTAGGTGTACGTATTCAAAATATTGTATCTTATGTCTACGTTGCTTTAGGCACTGCTATTTCAACATTTATTAGCCAAAACATCGGAGCTAAAAGAATGTACCGCATACCAAAAGCTGTTAAATATACGACATTAATTACAATAGGTTGCGCTATTTTTAGTACAATTGTTATTAGATTCTTTGGACCAAACTTTATTTCATTATTTACTACCGCACCTAACGAAGAATTAACACATGCTACAGTAACCTACTTTAACAACGTAACTCTTGCCTATATTCCTTTAGGCCTTATAATACTTTATCGTAGTGCATTACAAGGATACGGATTCCCAATTACTGCGATGATGGCGGGTATCATCGAGTTAATCAACCGTGTTGTTATAGTAATCTTCCTTACAGATACATTTGGATTCTTAGCAATCTGTCTTGCAGACTCTGTAAACTGGGTAATTACTGCTGCATTCTTACTAACAGTATACTTTATAGCTACACGTTCACATAAAAATAAAAATAAGGCGTTTTATATAGAACCTAGTATGTAAAAGAAGTGACTTGAATTTTTATCAAGTCACTTCTTTTATTTTATTAATATTATATTTTTTCTAAATATATCTTCTTGTTGTGCTTTTAAATTATATATGCGAGATACTTTTATATCATGAACAAAATAACCGCTAGTCTTACTATTTAAAACTGGTACTAAAGTAATATTGCTTTGATTATTTATTTCTCGTATTATACTAGCTTTATCTTCTTTAGCCGCTAATATTCTAAATACTTTTGTTCCAAAAAATTCGTTGTAATCAGCCTTTGTAGTATTAGTTAATATGTGTAATAATATTCTTTGGATTTTCTTTTTGCTATATCTTTTTGTAGATATACTATTTACCAGCTCTTGATAGTTAGTGGCTATATTCGCCATGTCATATATTCTATTTTCTAGACCTTCGTTGACATCATATATGTTTTTTAACCCCACTTTTCCTAGAGATAATATCTTATATTTTATTAAGTCAAAAAAGTCCTCTTCTGATAAAATTTTGCTTGCTCGAATATTTTCAATCATTTCTTTAGATAAATAGTTTGATACCACGCTATTATCTATATTTTTCCTAATTGCTGTGGCGCTTAAGAATTGTTTATCTTCTACCTCTTCTTTATTAAGCCCTTGACCTTCTCTTTTAACCGGCAAAAGTTTAATATGAGGCGCATATTTACGAATATTTTTATAATAACTATACGCTAAAATAAAGTTTGGGACATCATTTTGTAACCCTAGTATTTTACTATTAATAGTCGCAAAGTTATATCCTTGCTTTAACAATTCTCTATACTGTACTTCAGTTATATTCTGTTGTTTACTATAAATTTCTTCAAACGTTTCTATAGAAGTATCTTCCGTTCCAAAGATAAGATGTGTAATTCCTGAATTCGATAAAATTTCTATACTTTTTTTGGCAAAATCATCACTATAAGCAACACTTGCCAAATAAGGAAGAGCAATCACCATATCACAGCCTGCTCGAACAGCTTCTTCCGCTCGAATATAACCATCTACTATAGCTACTTCTCCTCTTTGCGTGAAAAATTCGCTCATAACACAGACAATTTCTCCCCCACCATTTTTTTCTATTATATTTTTTGCTTGATCTATTAAATATTTATGACCACTGTGAAGTGGATTAAATTCAGCTATTATTCCTATACGCATATTTCCCCTCTTGATTAAAACACTTTCAATTATTTGACTAGACAATTCTATTGTGTTATATTTAAAGAACAAAGAGTATTCATAATTCTATCCTAATTTTAATAGAGCAACTAGATTTTTCTAGTTGCTCTCATTTTTATCATTACTATTAGTTGAAGTTGAATTGTCTAAATATATATCAACTGTCCACCCTAATACTGAACCATCATCAGCAGCTACTTTACTTACAGAGAATTGTCTTGATTTACGATCTTCTTTAGCAAGACGCGCAACCTCACTATTCCCAAACTCCATAGCTTCTTTTTGTGATTTAAACACTTTTCCTGTTGTTCCTAATCCTTCGTTTCCAGAAATCTTTTTCCCACCATACTCTTGTGATTTTATTACACCACTAGATGAATTAGAGCTATTTGACCCATGGCTAGGGCTTGTGATTACATTCTTAGCATTGTTATTCGATGATTGCTTAGATTGTGAACCAGATTGTTGCTGATTTCCTTGACTTTCTTGATTAGTACTGTTGTTATCATCTTTTTTATCTTCGTTTTTATTTGATGATTCTTCTTTATTATTTGATTTATCTTCATTTTTACTTTCATTCTTTTCTGTAACTTGGTTATTAGTCTTTTTCTGATTATCCTCTCCGTTAAAATAACTAACACCAAAATAGACTACACCTACAACTACTATTGCAGACACAAGTCCTATCATTATTTTAAATAGTTTATTATTTTTCATAGTTAGTTTTTCCTCTATCAGATAATTTTCATATTTTATTATAACACTAATTTTAATAATTAGCTAAGATTTATATAAATTTTCTATTTTTAGTGTTATTTCAAAGATTTTTCCCAGCTCTTTAACCAACGATAGTTAGTTAAAACTAAGCATTTACAGTATATAATTAGAACATTAATTTTTTAAAAAACTAACTTAAGCTCTGTACTTGCACACAACTTAAGTTAGTTAAACTTATTTTTTTGGTTTAATATTTACAGTTACTTCACCTTTATTATTGCGTCCTAAAGTGTACTCGTAACCTTTTTTATTCTCTTTAGCTAGACGATTAATTTCTTCGTCAGCATATTTGTGTGCATCTTGAGAGTTTTTAAATGTACCTGGTGTTGAAGATGTTGAAGCATTTGAACCGCTATTATCTTCACTTGGTCTTGATGTGTTAGTGTTTCTATTACTATTTGAGCTATTGTTTCTTGAGCTATTATTTGATGATCTATTACTTCTATTTGAGTTATTATCTCTATTTTCTCTTGAACTACTATTAGAAACATTGTTATCAGATGAGTTATTTGAAGAGTTGTCTGAAGAGCTATTGTCTGAGTCTTGACCTTCTCTATATTTTTGCTCATCAGTTTTATCATCAGATGAAGACTCGTCATCTTTGTTGTCAGATGAAGATTCCTTGTCCTTGTCCTTATCTTTGTCTTTATCTTTGTTTGTATTTGTGGTTGAATTTTCGCTTGATTTTTTACTTGATGAACTATCTCCACCAGAGAAATAACTTATCCCTATAAAGATAGCACTGCATAAAAAGATCGCTAGAACAATCCCCCATAAAACTTTTAATAATTTGTTATCCTTCACTTTTATCAGTCCTTCTTCTTTATTTTTTCAAAATTTCCAATACAAAACCATAACTTTTCAAAACCTATCACCCTATATTATAGTATTTGTACCTTAATAATAATTAAAACTCCTTTAAATGTGTATATTAAAATCCGGTTTAATCACATTTCACACTTTTTCAGTGAATATATTATACCACATTTTCATTATAAATTCACATTAACTTTACTAATTTTATTTTCTTAAACATTTTTTGGGAAATTTTAAATTTTTCTTCGATATATATAGTGTCAGAAGCCTAAGACAAAAAAACAAATAATATATAAAAGGAGATTTTTACATGAGAATATTAAAAAAAGTTTTAAAATTAAACTACGCTGAAGAAAAAGGTGACAAACAAGTCGTAAAAAGCTATACTTTCGACGCTAACACTACTGTCGACGAGACTACTTTAAAAGATGTTGGAGATAATATAGGAAAATTATTATCAAAAACTATCGATAATATAACTGTAACAACTAAAGAACTTATCTAATAAAGGAGAACTAAACTATGCAAAAAAAATTAAATTTATACTTTACTACTGCAGATAAAAAATCTTATCATATTACATTAAATTATCCAAAAGACAATTTAACAAAAGCGGAGGCTGAAGCTGTAGGTCAAAAAATTATTGCTACAAAAGTTTTCAATAATGAAAAACGCACACTAGCAGAATTTAAAAAAGCCTCTTATATAACTACTGAAGAAACTGTTCTTCAATAATTTGGAAGGAGGCGGGTGCGGCGAAAGTCGCACCTTTTTTATTATGGATATTCTTAATTTTATTAATACTGTAGGTTTCCCAATATTTGTTGCAGTGTTTTTTATAGTAAAACTAGATAAAACCTTACAAAACATTGGAAAAAGCGTTAATGATTTAATTAAAATTATCGAAATTAAATTAGATAGTAAAACTACCAACTTAAAATAAAGGAGGATTCTTATGGCTACACAAGAAGCTATGGTTAATTGGGCTAAAAATAATCTTTATCGTTGGATTGATATGGATGGTATGTATGGAGCACAGTGCGTAGACCTTACTATGGCATATACGCAATACTTTGGTAATTATCGTATGTTTGGCAATGCTATTGATTACCTGAAAAACCCACTTCCTAAAGGTTGGCGTAGATATTTAAAAGGAGAAACTACTATAGCACCAGGCGATATAGCTATTTGGCAATGGGGACCTTGGGATATATACGGTCATGTCGGTATTGTTATCAAAGTACAAGGCAATATAATTACCTCTGTAGAACAAAATGTTGACGGCACTCCTTCTCGAGGTGGTACAGCTAAGTTGATGACAAGAGATGATACTCACCTAGTAGGATTTATTAGACCGTGCTACGACAACGAGGATGCATGGCAACGAACAGATGAAATAGGACAATTCAAAGTTAATGTTACTTCTATCAACGTTCGAGATAAACCTAGCATCCAAGGTCATGTAGTAGCTAATTACTCCTACGGAGAAAAAGTCAACTACGATAGTTATATCATGAATGAAGGTTTTATCTGGATCAGCTATCTTTCTTATTCTAATGAACGCCGCTATATGGCTACAGGTAACTGTAAAAACAACATCCGCACTAGCTACTGGGGAAGTTTTAGTTAAATAACAAAAAATCCTTAAAGTCTTTTGAACTTTAAGGATTTTTATTATTAAATATTATTTATTTTTTCTGAAATTTAGTGAAGCAATTAATAATACTGCACCTAATAACGCACCTACTACTAATGCAAGGAAGTACATTAATGGATTACTTACCGCACCTACTGCTATCGCAAAGATACCACCGTGCGGTGCTTTTGATACAGAACCAAATACCATACTTAATGCTCCTGCAACTCCACTTGATAAGAATAATGGTGGAATTACACGTAATGGATTACTTGCTGCAAAAGGAATAGCTCCTTCAGTGATAAATGCTAGCCCCATTACATAGTTCACTAATGCACCACTACGTTGAGATTTTGGCCAGATAGATTTATTAATTGTTGCTGAAACAGCAATCGCTAATGGAGGTACCATACCACCAATCATTACTGCTGCCATTACATCACTACCTGCTGTTCCTGAAGCAGTTAGAAGGGCTGTACCTGTTACATATGCTGCTTTGTTAATTGGACCACCCATATCGATAGCCATCATTGCTGCAGCTACGAAACCAAGGATGAATTTTCCACTTCCACTTAAACCACCTAAGAAACTTTGTAATCCTACCATAACTGACGCCATTGGAGCGTTAATTACATAAATCATTAATATACCCATGATTAGTGATCCTAAGATAGGGAATAAGAAGATTGGTTTGATTCCATCTAATGAACGGGGCATCCATTTGAACGCTAGTTTAAGGAATGAAATTATTCCTCCAGCTAAGAACCCAGCTACTAATGCTCCTAAAAATCCTGATGGTGTATATGCTAATACATCACTTTTCAGACTAAGAATACTCGGATCCGCTAAGATACCACCGACCATACCAACAATAAACCCTGGTCTATCCGCTATACTGCGTCCAATGAATCCAGCAAGGATCGGTAACATCATACTAAATGAAATTTTACCTAAGTAGAATAACACTTCAGCATATTTATTATAGCTTGGATCTTCTGGATTAAATGAGTTAATACCCCAAATAAATGATATCGCAATAAGAATACCACCAGCTACTACGAATGGTAGCATATTACTTACACCTTCCATTAGGTGTTTATAAGTTTGGCGCCAAATGCTTTCATCTCCAGCAGAATCTTCTGCTTCATCTTCTGCACCATCGTGATTATAAATTGGTGCTTTACCATCTAAAATAGTTTGGATAAGTTCTTTTGGTTTATTAATACCATCAGCAACTTTTGTCATAATTGTTGGACGTCCGTTAAAACGAGCAACTTCTACTTTCTTATCGGCAGCAACGATAATACCTGCTGCTCTTTCAATATCTTCTTTAGTAAGTTTGTTTTCTACACCGATTTGACCATTTGTTTCAACTTTAACATCAAGTCCCATTTCTTTAGCTGTTTCTTTTATTTTTTCAGCTGCCATAAATGTGTGAGCAATACCTGTAGGACAAGCTGTAACAGCTATAATGTAAGGTTTTTCCCCGCTTGGTTTAGCTTCTTCTTTTTTCTCTTCTTTTGGCGCTTCTGATTTAGCTACAAAGTCAGAAAATACTTTTTCTACATCCTCTTTAGTTGTTGCAGCATCTAAACCTGCTTTTACTTCAGGATCCATTAAAGCTTGAGATAATGAAGCTAATGCTTTTAAGTGTTCGTCTGCACCGCCATCTGGTGCACAAATCATAAAGATATGTTTAGCTGGTTGCCCATCGAAACTTTCCCACTCTACACCTTTATTACTTTTAGCGTAAACAATCATAGCTTTGTCAAAATCAGCACTTTTAGCGTGAGGAATCGCAACATTTTCACCAACACCTGTTGTTGATTGAGCTTCACGTGCTAATAAAGCATTTAAAAAATTGTCTTTACTTTTAATAACGTTTTTTTCTACTAACATAGTAGTCAATTTGTCTAATGCTTCATTTTTATTTGTCGCACTAAAACCAAACTGTGTTAAATCATAATTAATAACATCTGTTAATTTCATTAAAAAAGTCTCCTTAATTATTTTTCTTTAATCTATTTTAGTTTTTTTACATTGATTTGAGGCACAAGTTCTTCAATTAGAACCTTACTTCCTACACCTACTGAGAATGATGTAGCTCCACCTGCTGCAGAAGCATATTTTAAGGCTTCAGCATAATCTTTTGTTTCGTTATATTTCGCAACGAACATAGCTAACATACTATCTCCAGCCGCAACAGTCGAAACAATTTTTCCTTTTGCTACATTCACTTCAAACACTTCATTCGCTTCTGTAAGTAGGATTGCGCCGTCTGCTCCACGTGAAACAAGTACATTTTTTGCTCCACGTTCTTGAAGTTTTTTAGCATAATCTAATATTTCATCTAAGCCATTTAATGTTACACCAAACATTTCACCTAATTCAAATTCATTAGGTTTTACTGCAAATGGTTTATATTGTAATGTATCTAAAACTAAGTCTTTATTACTATCAACTATTAACGTCGCACCTGATTCAGATACTTTTTTAGCGATAGCTTTAAAGTCTTCTACATCCATTCCTGCAATAACATTTCCTGATAAAAACACTACATCTTCCGATGTTAGTTTATCTAATTTTTTAAAGAATTCACTAACATTTTCTCCGCTAACCGCACTACTTTGACCGTTAATTTCTGTTTCAGTCTCAGTAGTTAACTTCATATTGATACGAGTTGCACCTAAAGTTTCAACAAAGTCATATTTAACATTAAGTTTGTCTAACTCTGTTTTAATGAAATATCCTGTGAACCCTGCAACAAACCCTAATGCACAAGTATCTACCCCAACATTTTTTAATAACATTGAAATGTTGATACCTTTTCCACCAACAACATACTTAGCTTCCCCTGTTCTATTTAGTTTTCCAAGAGCAAAGTTTTCTGCTGTTGTTAACATGTCTACCGCTGGATTTAAAGTTATAGTATAATACACTTACACTTCCTCCTTCTACTTAATCTCTATTATATTTTTGTAACTTTTATATTTTTCTGGTACTTCATAAGATAGTATTGTTACTTCATCTAGTTCAGCAAATTTCTGGAATTTTCTATGTCCAAATTTTGTTTTATCTGCTAAAACGTATTTTTTCTTACTGTTTTGAATAGCTAGACTCTTAATAAATGCTTCACTTTCATCAGCTGTAGTAACTCCAAAATTCTCATCAACCCCATTACATCCAATAAAACACATATCGAAACTATAATTTTTTAATTGTTCAATAGCCGCAGGTCCCACTACTGCCTGTGTTGAATGTTTCAAAGTTCCTCCTAAAATAATAGTATGTATTTTATTATTAATAAGTTTTGGCAAATGATATGTAGAGTTTGTTACTACCGTTATTCTCTTATCGCGTAAGTAATCAATTAATTCATATGTAGATGTACCTGCATCTAAATAAATCGTTTGACCGGATTGAATTATACTTTGATTAATATACTTTGCAATTTCTTTCTTCTCCGCTAGGTATTCTGAGCGTTTCATCGCTACACTTTCTTCACTTCCACGTGCAGATGAGCGTTTCACAGCTCCACCGTGAGTTCTGTATAACAAATTCTTTTCTTCTAAAGTTGTAAGATCACGTCTTATTGTGGCTTCTGATACATCACAGAAATTTACCAATTCATGCAACGTTATAGAACCTGTTTCCTCTAATAATTTTAAAATATTATTTTGTCTTTCATTTACCAATTTCTTATTCTCCTTAACTCCCAAATTCATTATACTTAATATATAACAACTATTCAATCAAATTCAAGCAAAAACAATCAAAAACAATCAAATTTATCGATTGATTTGAACGTTTTTATGCAATTAAAAGATTGTTTTTCATTTTATTTGATCGTTTCGATAAAAACACACTCATTTTGAGTTAATAACAAAAAAATACCTATAGAGTATCTTTATTTTTTAGGATTCTCTATAGGTATTATTTATTTGTTTTAAAATAGACCTGCTGTTCTCTTTAATTCATCTTTTTGCACATCTTCAAACTCATCGCTAAAATCTAACATAAATGGTGCCATAATTGGTGAACTTGCTGGAGCTGGTGTTCCCACTTCACCACCAGGTGAACTTGGAGGTGTAGGTAGATTTGGTACCACAGTCGGTGGACACGCTGGAGACGGTGTTCCTGGATCACCTGTTGGAACTTCTGAAGGCAAGTTAGGGTTCATAGTAGGTGGACATGCCGGAGACGGTGTCCCTGGCTTAACTTGTGGTTCCTCTGGATTTGGTTCTGGTGTCACTTTTGGATCTGGTTCTGGTTTTGGATCTGGCTTCGGTTCTGGTTTTGGCGTTGGATTAGGGTCAATTAAACAAACTCCTTCCAACTCTATTACACCTACAAAACGATAACCATCAATTTCCGGTGCATTAATTACATTATTACTAGCTACTAGTATAGTTGGAGCAACTGGATTCCCAGAAAATGCATTAGTATCATTTATTGCATACACTAATGAACTTCCTCCTACTAACATGATAACAAGCATTTTTCTTCCTTGTTTATTTCTTAATAGATAGAACGCTAATCCTGCCAATACACCTGCTCCCACTAGGTAACCATAACCTACTACATCCCCAGTATTAGGTAGTGTTTTAGGTTTATTGACTGGCGCTCCATTTTTCTCATAAACCAACTTGTAAACTGAACATTCTTTTACTCTTTCATCTTTTCCTAACGCACGGATTGCAGCTTTCTCTTCAGCAGATAAACTAGCTTTATCTACATAAGCGATATTTGCTCCTCCATTTTTAGCTGCTTTTAAACCTTTCCACTGATTACTACTTAACTTAGCTTCCACATCTGTTTTAGCATCATTTGCGAGCGCTGGTTGTGCGTATAATAAGCTACTTGCCGATAATGTTAATAATAATAATTTTTTCTTCATGATATACCCTTTCTCCTCACAATACCATTATTGTTATTTTTATAAATTTAATATTTTCTTCTTTATTTAATTTAAATTATATCATACTATTTATTATTTTGACAACAATTATCATAATAACAAAACAAACGTTTGAATAAGTAATTATTACCTATGTTTACTTTATACTTTTTATAAAATTTCAATCCTTGTTTTATGAAAATTTTTGAAAATTTCTATTATTTTAATGAAAAATACCCGTAAAATACTTTGATTTTTCAAAGTTACTTTACGAGTATTTAATTTATTTCTATATTAAATCTGTAAGTTTTTTTAGATTATCTTTTTGTGCATCTTCATATTGATCACTAAAATCTAAAACAAACGGCGACATAATCGGTGCACTTGCCGGAGAAGGTGTCCCCGGTTTAACCGTAACATAATTATTATCTTCATTTTCTGGTTGAGGTTCCGGTGTTGGTGTTGGTGTCGGCGTTGGCGTTGGTGTTGGTGTTGGTGTCGGTGTTGGCGTCGGTGTTGGTGTCGGTGTTGGCGTCGGTGTTGGCGTTGGTGTTGGTGTTGGGGTTGGGGTTGGTGTCGGTGTTGGCGTTGGATTTATTAGACAAACACCCTCCATTTCAATGACACCTACAAAACGATAACCATCTATTTCCGGTGCGTTAATTACATTATTACTAGTCACAAGAATTGAAGGTTTAATTTCTTTACCTGTTATAGCATTAGCATCATTTATCGCATATACTAATGAGCTTCCTCCTACTAACATAATAACAAGCATTTTTCTTCCTTGTTTATTTCTTAATAAATAAAACGCTAATCCAGCTAGAACTCCTGCTCCAACTAAATAACCATGACCTATTACATCACCCGTATTAGGTAATGTTTTTGGTTTTTTCGGTGCAGAACCATCTTTTTCATAAACTAATTTATAAACCGAGCATTCTTTTACTCTTTCATCTTTTTCTAAAGAACGGATTGCCTTTACCTCATCCGCAGTTAAACTAGCTTTATCCATGTGTACAATATTTGGCCCACCATTTTTAGCAGGCTTTAATCCTTTCCACTCTACACTATTTAATTTTGCTTCAATATCTGATTGCGAGTCATTTGCAAACGCTGGTTGCGTACTTAGTAAACTACTTGCTGATAAAGTTAATAAAAGCAATTTCTTTTTCATGATATCTCCTTCTTTCAAACGTTTATTTTTTTGTTATCTTCATAAATTCGATATTATTCCTTTACATTATACCTCTCCATTATAGCACAATATATCCCTACTTATCAATAAGAATCCCTATCAATAAAGCGATTTCTATAACTTTCATATTTAAATCTTAAACTTTTTTATGTAAAATTTGTAAAATATGTTCTTTTATATAAAACACTATTCTTTCCACTTAATTTTCTTTATAATTGGAAATTCTCCTTCATTAAATTCAGTTGTAGCTATTATATTTACATCCAAATCACAAATATATGAATTGTTATATGACTGCATAACATAAGACCAATCTCGAGGAACTTTAACATGATTTACATGGAGACCTGTACATAAATCACCTCTCTTAATCGGTATGTAAGGATCCTCTTCTGTTTTTTCTACATCTTCAAGTAACTTATTGTAATCTTGAACAGCTCTACCCTCTCCATAAAATCTTTCAACAAACTGTTTGGCATTTTCCCCTAATGTATCTATCTCATCTTTCGTTAACGTTAGTAGCTTATTTGAAAAATCAGTATACATTGCTATTTGTTCAAAATAAATATCTGCTTTTGATTCTATACTTACAACTGAATAAGGTATAAGATAGCCATTATAACCATTTTTAATATAGTTTTTATTCGCAAATAACACATCTAAACCTATAACCGGTAAGCCTAATGACATCGCCTCTAATAAAACTGTAGCAAAAGCTTCATTTGGAGAAGTACTAACATAAACGTCATATTTTTTTAAGATAGTCGCATCTTCATAATGCCCGTGAAAATAAATATTATTACTAACACCTAGACTACTAGCTAAATCTTGTAAATACTCTAACTGCGTCCCTTGTCCATAAATATTTAAATAAACATTAGAGTTTTTATTTACAACTAAACGCATTATTTGAATCAGATAGTCAATACACTTGTTATCCTCTAGATAACTAGCTGTAACTAGTTGTAACGTATTATTATTATGCGATACTTTATCTTCAAGTAAAACTGATTCTTCTAAATAAAAAGTATCATAAGGAACTACCGTTAAGATTCTATTAGCTTTTTTAGGAAACCTCTTCTTAAGATCTTCCGTTTGAATATCATTAGTAGTTATGTAGTAATCAAACTCTCTATGCCAAAGTTGATGATTATTTGTTACTGTTGGCACATAACTACAAATATGATTCGAATGAACTACACCTATCGTGCGAGCATGTTTAACTCCTTCAAACAAATAATTTATAGGTTCTCCAAACCAATCAAAAAAACACAATGCATCTTTAGGTATAAATACAGTTAATAAATGAGTTATCAGACTATAATATGACGAGAATTCTACTCCATTAAAAATATATTCTTCATTATTTAAATCGATTTTTATCTCATTTTCTGTATTACTTATATGCAGTTCTTTATTATTTTTATTCTTTATATTATAATCACTTGAAAATAAATAGTTCAATATATGATTATCCTTACCAATATTTTTCTTTAAGGTACTTACTATATTATGGGTGATACCTATTTTTTCTAAATACTCCGTTCTTTTTACCTGCAACCTATCTATTCCATTTAGCACTTTTCCTGTATATGAATTAGAAAAAGAAATAGCTATTTTTGTCATAATAATTGTTCCTTTCCATTATCTCTCATCTATATTATATACTAGATTAATACTATATTTAAATGATATCCTAGATAAATTAATTTTTTAATATGATTTTGTTTTTCTATGTACAATATAGCATTTTTCGAATTTTTTTAGACAAAAAAAGATAGAACCCTAAGATTCTATCTTTCTAGTTAATTATTTATTTCTTCTTTTTAGAATAGTTTGTTCTTCTTCTGGTTTATTTAACTTTTGAAGTCTTCTACTCTTAACTCCACCTTGAACACTTGGAGTTTCATTTACTTCTTTTTTCACTTCAACTGACTCGTTAACTTCTGGTGTTTCTTTAACCTCTGGAGTTGGAACCTCTTGTTTTTGCACAGTTTCTTGTGGCTTTGGAGCTTCTTTTACAGGGCTTTGCTCTTGGTGATTTAGATTTACACCTGGATTTACTGGCCCTTGGTTAGTCGGCTGTTGTGGTCTTGGTCCATTTGGATTTTGACCTTGATTTGGATTTACACCTTGATTTTGTTGTCCTTGGAAATTCGGATTAATTGGATTTCCATATTGATCAAATTGAGGATATCCTTGATTTTGATTATTATAACTTTGGTATCCATTATTTCCTTGGAAATTTGGATTTTGTTGGTTTTGATATCCATTATAACCTTGTTGGTTTTGGTTAAACTGTTGTTGTCCATTTTGGTAATTTTGTTGACCATATTGATTAAATTGACCACCATTTTGACCTTGATAGAACGTTTGTCCATTATTATTAAATTGACCATAGTATTGTTGAGCTCTTCTCGTTTGTCTAAATAAAAATTTAGAAAAATCATCATTTTTATCTGTTTCTAGACAATTTGATGGTAATGACATTAAAACAAAAATAAAACAAATATCATATAATGGTGTTACAATATAAATCGAAAAGATATTTAATAAATAGAATATAACTATCGCTAATACTATTCCCCATGCAGCAAACCCTACATCACGTAATCTTCTAGCAAAGCTTGCTGTTGTAGGAATTGCCAAAATGAATAAAATAATGTAGAAAATAACTAGGAAAATAAGTGCATTTGATGCTGTACTCAATAAATCATATCCCGCTGATCTAGTTGTATAATAATAACTGCTAGATGCTCTATTTCCTATTCCTATTATCGAACTAAGTACACTACCAAAAAAGATAATAAATATTAATATTACTGCTCCATAAATAGTTCCAAATGGAAACCAGTGACCCGCTCTTGTTGAGTATCCTGTAAAATCTACAAAACCTCTAAAATAATCACTAAAAGCAGAACCATAAGTAACTTGCTTTTCTCTTTGATTAATCATAAAAACCTCCTTTTAATTGTAAAAAAAATACATAAATTTATAATATATTATTCTGGACTTTTAGTCAACTTAATTTATAAACTTTGTTACATTTTTTTAGTATATATACTATTTCTCAATTTCCTTATTATTAAGCATACTTTTTTATATCCAAATCCTAATTTTCATTTATTCACCTTTACTAATAATTAAAAAATTATTCTGTTTTTAAAATATTTGATAAACTATTAAAAATAGAGACTCTGATATTCTAAAATTTTATCTTTTTAAAATTTTTAAAAAAAATCTGAAGCATTAAATTATCAGCTTCAGATTTACTCTTTTTTATTTAATATTTTAAATCTTTATATAATTAAAATGGAAATGCATTATTTAAATACCATCTACCATCAATTTTTTTCACAGTTACACTTGCTGTACTGCTATCATCTATTGATACTCTTACTCTCGCTTCCGTATCACTTTTTTCTTTCACTTCAACAATTTTAGTATTTTTTACTCTATCAACAACAGATAACTTCAATATATTAGTTTTATCTTCTTTTAATAATTTTTCTATTTTCTCATCTTTTTCTTTTCTCTCTTCTTTACTTGAATAATAAATATAATTATTTGCTTTTACATAATCATCTTTTTTAAACGCATCTATAAATCCTTGAACCGCCCCTTCTGGACTACTTGCTCCTTCTTGATTATTAAAAAACATAAATATTGCTGCGACTACTATTAATAATGCCGCTGCAATAGAACTTATTATTATAAGTTTTTTATTGTTTTTATTTGATGAAATATTATTTGTTGTAGTATTATATGGAACATTATTTTGATTTTGTTGATTGCCAAATTGTACATCTTGTTGATTATAATTTCCGTATTGTTGGTTATTATATTGACCATTCGGTTGATTATAATTTCCATATTGTTGGTTATTGTATTGACCGTTCGGTTGATTGTAATTTCCATATTGTTGGTTGTTGTATTGTCCATTTGGTTGATTATAATTCCCATATTGTTGGTTATTATATTGGCCATTTGGTTGATTATAATTCCCATATTGTTGGTTATTATATTGTCCATTTGGTTGGTTATAGTTACCGTATTGTTGGTTATTGTATTGACCATTTGGTTGATTATAATTATCGTACTGTTGGTTATTATATTGACCATTTGGTTGATTATAATTACCGTATTGTTGGTTATTATCCTGGTTATCTGTTTCTAAATGTATATCTTTAGAATTATTATTTTTCTCCATGCAACTGATTTCTCCTTGTAATTACTCTATACTTAAAATATAGTTAAAACTTATCTTAAATATTATACTTAAATTTGAATAACTTGTCAAAATTTCTTGTATTATTTTTATAGTTTTTATAAAAAAGAGAGTTTTTATAACCCTCTTTTTAAACGTCCCTATTATTCTATATTTACATTAAAGTTTTGCACTTTCCATATCTTCATCAGTTATTGTAGTTATATCTGCATTTATATCATCCAATAAACGTAATGCTAGTTTTTTTCTTAACTTTTCATTTTGATTTCTTATCCATCTACCATTACTATTATCATTACTTATATTATAGTTATGCTTTACAAACTCTGCATATTTTTCATGGTTAAGTTTATAACCTTGGTTTTGCAATTCTAATAAACCAATTTTGTACAATTGATCTACTGTATAATCTTCAAAATTAAAATGGTTTGGTATTCTACTTCTTAAACCTTCGTTCGTTTCTAAAAAGTCCATCATACTTTTCGTATAACCTGCAAAGATAATTACTATATCTTCACGATTATCTTCCATAAATTTCAATATTTCATTAATCGCTTCTCTACCGAAGTCATTTTCTCCACCTGTCGCAAGAGTATAAGCCTCATCTACAAATAACACTCCACCTAAAGCTGATTCTAGTACCTCTCTAGTTTGTTTAGCTGTATGCCCTATGTATTTTCCAACAAGATCTGAACGCGAAGTCTCAACGAATTTATCAGATTTAATAAGACCTTTTTGATATAATATTTTTCCTATTAATCTTGCTACGGTTGTTTTCCCTGTTCCAGGATTTCCTAAAAATAGTGAATGAAGTGTTAAAGGCGCATCCTCTAATCCTTTTTCTCTTCTAAGTTTATTCATCTGAGCTAACGCAATAAACTCTCGAACTTCAGATTTCACCTTAGTTAAACCAATCATCTCATCTAATTTTTCAAAAGCAGTTTTTTCTCCAAAATATTCTATTTCTAATGATTCAGCAACAACTACAGGTTGTTTCCTTTCATCAATTTCGAAACTTCCTGATTCTTCTTTATACTGTATTTGTCTTAGTTTTGCTACATCAAATGATGAGTCCCTCTCTACTTTTATAGGAGGTACTGATAATCTTCCCATATTGATAAGATTAAACTTAACTTCACTATTTTGAGCAATATATAAATTTATCTTTCCATTCATTCGACCGAAAATCGATATTACATCCCCTGTAAATCGTGAATTTTCTTCAACAAAGATACTTTCTTCAAAAATAGAGTGTTCATCAACCCTCACTACTGCTCTATCATAAATTTTAGCTGAACTAGTTGCTATACTTGTAAGGTTTACTGTTGAATTAATTACACATAGCGCACTACTGTAGTTTGGTTGAAAAATCGTCGATGAGTTTATTGATACTTCCGACTCTTTAACAAATACGCACGGGATATTATCTTTTACATCCCCACCTTTTATAAGGTTATTGTACATACTACCTTTTGATTTTTCTTTTATAGATAAAGTATTAGAAGCATTATAATCTACTGTAGTATTATCTATTTTAAATTTTGTATTGTACATAGTTATACTTGCATAAATTACTGAAGCATTTATTTCTAACTTTGCATCTTTTGCATAAACTTTATGTACTTCTAGAGAAGAGGGGCGCACTACTGATTTAGATAGTTTTATACTTGCATTATCATTTGCATATATGATTGGATAATTTTCACCTGTTTTAACAGCGTTCTCTATTATTAAACCTTCTCCAACAATAGCCGCCAAATCTTTTACGTTAAGTGCGTTACTTTTTTCTCTATTTAGCCTAATAGCCACATTTTTTAAAGTAACTTCCACTCCTTTTCTCACAAATACCCCAGTTCTTATTTCTGGTATAAATTTCGACTTGTCTTTTGATTCAAAATCAAAATCCCCTACAATTTTAATATTTTTTGTAATTACTATATTTTTGTCACTTTCATAACAATATCCACTTGATATCATTATAGTGTCCCCATCTTTAGCCTCTTCTATCGCTTCTAATAAGGTCCAGTGTTTTCTCTTTTTAAAAAAAGATGAATTATTTGGTCCAACTATAAATTCCGCCATATATTCACAATCCTCTACTTTTTATTTATTACAGTCATTAAATATTATAATATTGTTATTATAGACTTGTCAATCTTTGTCATAAACTATAAAAACACATATTACCGTTAAATAAAAACAGCAATAGTTACTAATTTTTTATCATTAGTAACTATTGCTTATTTTTACTTTTTTATTTATACATTATTAGGTATATTATTAACCTTCTATGCCTATTCAAGGTTAACATACCATCTATTTTTTACTTTTTTCAATAATAACCAGTTCCCTGATCTATTCCTATTAGAATCTGGTTTCTCTTTCAACAAAGCATAAGGTTCTTTCCCATTTTCTTCTACTATTTTTTCTACCATTAAACCTTTAGAAAAAACATACATACCTCTATATATGGCCTTGTTTACGTACCTTTTTCTTTTATCATCTTTGTTTACTTCTTCTTGTAATTCTTTTCTAACTTCTTCCCTCTTTTCACTACAAGCATAGTAAACATAATCGCTAGCTTTTAAATAATCTTCTTTTTCTATTGCATCTAAAAATTTTTGAGATACTTCTTCAGGTGTTTTTGCCCCATAAGCATTAGATGAACGAATAAAGAAAAATACTCCCGCTATTAAAACAACCAATAACGTTAAAATGATTGTTATATTTTTTTTATTTACCCATTTAGACTTTTTATTCTGTTGTTTATTATTTTCTTCACTTAACTGTGAGTCATTATTTATCTTATTGTCATTTTTAATATTATTATCTTGATTTTCCATGTATACTTATCTCCTTTAGTATCCTCACATAAAATTACATTATGTCGCAATACCACCTGTCGTCTACCTTTTTCATCTTAAAATCACTATAGACTATTTTTCCAGGTTCGCTCTCTCGTTTTAATGTTACTCTCGCTTCATCGCCTAATTCATCTACACTAACTATCTTATAGTCTTTATATGTCTTATACATATGTCTATGTAAACTAGTTTGTATTTTATCTTTATCTTTTAATTCCTTCTTTACATCTTTTCTTATATCATCATTTTCATAATAAACATAATTACTAGCTTTTTCATAGTCGTCTGAATTTACCGCTTCTACAAATCCTTGAGCCGCTTCCTGAGATGTTTTTGCTCCTACAGTATTATTCGAACGTACAAAGAGAAATACTACCGCTATCAAAGCAACCGCTAAAGTTAGCACAATAGTTACTGTCTTCTCATTTAAATATTTTGATTTTATTTTTTTGTTAGACTGTCCATCGTTACTTTCTTTTTCGAACTGAGAAGCATTTTCTATCTGGTTCTCAAGTTCATTGCTTTTATTTTCATTATTTTGCACAATACTATTCTCCTTTATTTATTTTCGTAAAAATACCTTAAAATAATTATAGAGTGATTTATACAAATCACTCTATATTCCATTTTTAATACATTTAACTAAAATTCTATTTTTGTTTCTTCTAGAACTTTTTGAGCTTCTTCAAATATACCTTCTATTACATCTTTAACTGGTCTTATTTCATTTACTAAACCAGCAATTTGCCCTGACATTATAGATCCATTTTCCACATCACCTTCATAGGCTGCTTTTCTTAATGAACCTAATGTTAATTCTTCTAATTCCATTAGGGTTGATGATTTTTCCTCTAATTCATGATATCTCTTAGTTAATTCGTTTTTAATTCCTCTTACTGGCGCTCCAAATTTTGTACCAGTTAACGTTGTTGAAGTATCTACCGCTTCTATAATAGCATTTTTATAATTTTCTGAGACTGGACATTCTTCAGTAGCTAAGAATACTGTTCCCATTTGAACTCCACTTGCACCTAAGCAATATGCAGCAGCTACTCCTCTTCCATCCGCAATACCACCAGCAGCAATAACAGGAATATTTACAGCACTTGTTACTTGTGGTAAAAGAGCCATAGTAGTACTTTCACCTACATGTCCTCCCGCTTCCATACCTTCTACAACAACAGCATCACAGCCAAGCTCTTCCATTTTTTTAGCTGCTTTTACAGATGGGATAACCGGAATAACTTTTATACCTGCTTCTTTTAGTTTTGGCATGTATTTTCTTGGTGTTCCTGCACCTGTTGTTACAATTCCTACACCTTCTTCAATAACTACATCGATAATCTCATCTATATTATGCATCATTAACATTAAATTAACCGCAAAAGGTTTATCAGTATGTTTTTTACAATTAACAATTTCTTCCCTAATTTGCTCTATACTCATACCTCCAGACGCGATTATTCCTAAACCACCGGCATTTGATACAGCTGATGCTAGTTCGTGTTTTGCAATTTGTGCCATACCACCTTGAAATACTGGGTATTTTATCCCTAATAATTTTGTTATTGCCATAATTATTCTCCTTTATGTTTTTTATTTTTATATTGCTTTTTTCTATGTCTTTATATTATATCAAGTTTTACTTGTTTTTAAAAATAGTAACCTAAAATATTGAGTAATTTGTATAATAAAAGAGAGTAATTCTTATTTAATATGAATTACTCTCCCAGAGTGTATTAAAATACAAATTTAGCAATTAAATAACATACTATCATTAAGATAGTTGATGATAAGAAACAAGCTACAAACACACGCATACCTCGTTCTTTTATAACTTTAAAGTTAACACTCATTCCTAATGCTGTCATAGCCATACCTAAAAAGATATATGCTGCATCAACAAAATATGGTGCTAATGGTTTTAAAAAGCTAACGTAACTACCTAAGATACTCATAAAAACAAAACCAATAATAAAATATGGCATTGGCATCTTACCTTGAGCTTCGTCGTTACTACGGCGATTAATCACAAATAAAACTATTGCAACTACAATAAGCATAAGTACACGAGATAATTTGGAAAGTATAGCAGCATCTAGACCTACCTGACCTCCTGCACCTCCTGCAGCAACAGCGTGGGCTATTTCGTGCAAGCTACTTCCTGCGAAGATTCCATAGTTATAGGCTTCTAATCCTAAATATGGTTTTAATGCCACTTCTATTAAGGTAAATACCGTTCCTAATATAGCTACTACTGCAACAGCTAGGACACTGTCATCTGTTTTAGCTCTTAGTTGACCACTTACACCCATTACCGCAGCAGCTCCACAAATACCACAACCACATGATGATAATAAAGCTAGCTCATGATCCACTTTGAAAATTCGACACATTGTATAAGTAAGTACTATCATAAATAAAACTACAAAAAAGGCTAAAAGTAATGTTTTCTTACCTTCTGTAAGTAATTTATCTAATGCTAATTTAAAACCTAATAAAATAATTCCAAGACGTAAAAATTTATTACTTATAAAAGGTATATCTCCTTTAGTTTGAGCTTTTAAAGATTTTGATAGCTGCAACACCATACCTATTACTAAGGCTATAACTAAGTGCCCAAATAATTTTAAAGCAGGTAATGTAGCTAAATATTTAGCACCGACTGATACTACTGCAGTTATCAGTAATGTATAATAAAAATTAAAACTCTTAAATCTATCCACTTATTTTTCCCTTTCTTTTATTCTAAAAAACTTATTAAGTCTTTTCTGTTTTTATTATACTGCTCATATTATTTTGAGTCAAGATACTGAAAAAATTATATTTGATTCTTAAAAGAAAACGGACGTGAAAATTATCACGTCCTTTTTTTACATTCACTATTTCATTTTTTCTCCCGCCTTATAAACATCATCCAACAGTTTATTTATTTCTTGTTTTATCTCTTTTTCATACTTGCTCTTTTCTTCTTCTGTTAACTTTCTACTGGGCTTATCTTCGCCTTGGCTTATTACACTTCCCGTAATAGTCATATCCTTATTAAAAATTATTAAATTGCGATCTTCTTCAGTATTTATATGTATAGTTTTATCCATAGGAGATTCAATACTTAGTTTATTTTTCCCTAACGTTTTTAACACCGGTATTCTGTCCATCATCTGCAAATCATAATCATCTACTTTGTATCCTGCTTTTCTTACCTGTTCTGCATATCTTGTTGTATTCATTAGTCTGTCAAGTTGTTCATACTCATTACCTTTGTTATTTTCTCTAGTTAAGACTTTAGGGGCTGCTAATGTATCATATAAGATTACAATTACTGGTGCTATAAAAAACAGCAATAATATTACTTTAAAAATTCTACTCAATACGACTTCCTCTTATTTCTTTATTCTTTCTATACATCTCTTAAATATCTTTTTCTAACACCAATATACATTTCGTATTAAAAGGTACTTCATCTAATATAAAATATTTTTGTAAATACTGTAAATAACTCTCATCTTTTTCTTCTATTACGCTAGATACTTTGAAGTTTAATGGCTTAAGTAACCACTTTTCTAAATAATCTTGAATATTGTATTCTTCTTTACTTTCTCTTTCAAGTGATTGCAAGCCCCAAACCACATGAAATATAACTTCATAAGCTTCTTTCTCTGTAGTTTTGTATTCTTTATTATTAATCTTTTCGACATTTTGTATAATTGAATTTTCTTTAAGTTTTTTAACCCATCTATCAACTTCTTTGCTAGCTTTTTCACTTTTCGTATTTATTGTATATGGGTTATCAGAATTATTATTGGCCCAATCTCTTATAATAAGTTTCCCATCTTTTTTTAAGTTTCTATATATTTGTTTCAATACTTTAGTTCTCTCAGGACGAGACATATAACTTATTATTTCATGGAAGACACTCGACATAAAAATAATGTCATATTTTTCTTTACTTTTCTCTAAATTCTCATCAGTAATAACATCGATATTTAAATTAGCCAATTCATTTTGTACTGTAGGTGAAATATCATAAGCATAGTATTTCGCACCTGTTTGTTGAATACTCTTAATAAACTCAGGTGAAATTCCTGAACCATAATTAAGTACCTTAGTTTTTTTCTTTAAATACGGTTTTAGTACATCAAATTTAGATAAGGCTGTTTTGTTCATACGTGTGATATATGTATTTTTATCATTATTATAATTTTCCATTTTTCTTACCTCTTATTTTTTTCATAAATTATATTTAACTACCTTACTTCCCTTTTTTTGTCTATAACCTCTAACTCTACAATAAAATTAATTAGTTACTTTTCTTTATTGTTTTTGGTTAATTATACTATAACTTATTATATTTATCAAAATTTAGTTTTTTATTATTTTATTAAATGTTTATAATATGTATACAATAAAAAATACCAAGCACGCTAAGCACTTGGCATTCATTAATATATTTTTACTAAATTATTTTTTCTATCCTATTAATAAGAATAAGTAGTGAGCTACTATACCGGCTACTATACCACCGATTGTATGTGAAATTATAGCTTTTGAAGATAATTTTCTTACTCCTAAAGCATCCATCATACCGATATGTGTACTTAAGTATCCACTCCAACACATACCCATAGCTGTAAATACTGCAATATCATTAGCTCCTATAAGTCCGCTTTTCAGGAACTCTGGTACTAGTGAAATAGCTCCACCAACCGCTCCTAATGCAGTTATTGGGAAGGCTATTGCTTCTGCTGATTTGAATCCAAATAATGGTTCAAGAATAAATGTTAATTTTTCTCCTAGCCATGGTAAGAATCCTACACCTTCATAAGCTGCACCAGTATAACCATCTGCTGGCATCTTGAATGTTAACATCATTACAAATGTACAAACTATAAGTACCCCTGGTATAATTGCTAATCCCATTTCAACCCCTGTTTTACCACCTTCTAATAAAGTATCTAAAACACGTTGGAATGTATTTCCATCTCTTATTATTCTTACTTTTTCTGGTGAATCATCATCATTTGTTATTTCAACAACTGGATCATTTGCTTCATCACCGTAATATTTTTTAGTTTCTCTAAGCATTAAGCGTACACTGACAATACTACCAATAATTGCCCCTATATTACCTATAATAGCTGCTTTAATATATCCATCACCTTGTCCCATCATAAACATTGTTACGATAAGCCCCATACCAAAAGCTGTACCTAAGTTACATAACGCTGGTACTTGGTATTTTTTGAAAAACGAAACAAATCGTTTATCTTTCGCAAATGGAATAATCGCAGGGTTGTCTGATAAATATGTTGCAATCGCCCCTGTAACACTTGCCCCTGGCATTCCCCAAAGCGGTTTCATTAGAGGTGCGAAAATTTTATTAATTAAAGCTATTGCTCCAAATTCCGATAAAAGTGCACTTATTGCTCCTGCTATAACAGCCATAGCCATTATAAAGAACACTGTATTTAGTAATAAATCATGGGCTGTCGCCATCATGGTTTTAAACATTAATGGTGTTCCCATTTTATGAGCCATTAATCCGAATATTAAAAAGAAAATCCCTAAGAAAACAAAAGTTTCCATACTAATCGCCTTTTTAACTATCCCTTTATCTTTCCGCCTATCATTGTTGTCCCTAGACATAAAAATCATCCTTCCTTGATTCATATAAATATGAATTTTTTTTAATTTTTATAACTCTCTCTGTTCTATTACAACCCTTTTATATATTATACCATTTTTCACATTATTCTGGCAACTATTTTAATATTATGTCAGATTAACTGACATAACTATAATTATATTTTTTTACATACTGAAAACTACACTTGCTTTTACTTTAATGTTTCAGAAGTATATATATTATTAAACCACTTTATTTTTTATTCATTCCGTAACCTTTGGCTACTTCAAGATTATTGTTTTCCATAATTTTTAAATTATATTACAGTAACCTTGTTTGTTTTATAATTTTTTCTATATAATTTACAGGCTAATTCTCACTTCTTTTATTTTAATATTTTATCTTAAAATTTATGTTACTTTCTTTGCATTAAAGCGCTCTTTTTGATAGAATATAATGGCAATAAAAGACAAACTAGGAGAAAAGGTATTTTATGAAGAATAATAAAAATAACAATAAAGTTTTAAAGTTTTCTATTAGAAAGCTTTCTTTTGGTGCGGCTCCTGTTATTATTGGTGCCTTAATTTTTGGTAGTTTTGTACCAACTGATGTTCATGCTGCTGAAACAAAAAGCACTAATGTTAAGTTCACTTACTTAGCGGAAAATGAATTAACAGAGGCAGAAAAAACCTTAATTAAGAAAAGCGTCCCTAACGATATAAATGAGGGCGAAACTTATTATATGGTTTATAAAAAAGAAGCTAACTGCACGCACAAAGAAGATAAAAATTCAACAGAGGTAAAAACATTACCTAACACAGGTCAAAGCTCACTTCCTCTAGCTGGATTAGGTCTTGGCTCTGCTGTTCTTGTAGTTCTTTTACTTTCTAAAAAACATAGAAATAAAGTGCTAAGCGTTGTATTAATTGGGGCAATGGGTCAAAGTATAGTTTTACCTTATGAGTCATTTGCTTTTGAGAATAAACAACTTGTTCAATATAACAATCAAAAAGTTATTAATAATTCTAACGAATTAGCTAATGGGGTTATAGATATTGAAGGTTATTGTTATGTTGGTTACTTTACTCTTAAAGATTTAGACACTTTACCTAATTCTTCAACTAAAGAAGGAAATAAAAAATTAGGAACTAAACCAACTACTCCATTCCAATATAAAACAACACCTAATACTGGAGATAAGATATTAGTTGAGAATAAACCGGAATTGAAAGTTTCTACAGAAGCTATTCCTTTTGGAACTGTTACTCAATATGATGCAAATCTACCAAAAGGACAAAGCAAAGTAGTTCAAGAAGGAGTTAACGGTGAACGTACTATTTTAACTGAAGTTACTGAAGTTAACGGTTCAAAAACTAGTAAAGTTATTAGTAATTCTATCACTAAACAACCTACTAACAGAGTAGTTGTTGTTGGAACTAAAGTAGTTGTTGCTCCGCAACCAACTCCAACTCCAAAACCGAGCCCAACTCCGACTCCAACGCCGAGCCCAACTCCGACTCCAACTCCAAAACCGAGTCCAACACCAACTCCAACTCCGGCTCCAACTCCGAGCCCAACTCCGGCTCCAACTCCGAGCCCAGCTCCAACTCCGAGTCCGACTCCGGATACTAGTACTAAACCTGTAGTCACAACTAAAAGTTCTACAGAAGTTGTTCCTTTTGAGACTGTAACTCAAAACGATGCAAACCTGCCTAAAGGGCAAACTAAAGTACTTCAAGAGGGTGTTAACGGTGAACGTACTGTAACAACAGAATTTACTACAACAAATGGAGTTACAACTAGCAAAGTAGTTGGAAGTTCTATTACAAAACAACCTATTAATAAGATAATAGCTGTCGGTACTAAGGAAGAAGTTGCTCCACAACCTACTCCTACTCCAACACCAACACCTAAACCAGAGGACAAACAAAAAGAAAAAATCGATAAAGCAGCACTAAAAGCACAAATAGATAAAGCTAAAGCTATTGCGAATGGCGATTATTCTACTACTAGTTATGAAGCTTTACAACCTATTTTAGACGCTGCTAAAGGTATTTATGACTCTGAGTCTACTAAACAAAGTGATATTGATGCTCAAGTTGCTAAACTTAAAGCTGCTATCGATGCTTTAAATGTTGATAAATCTGATTTAGCAAAAGCTATCACAAACTCTAAAGCAAAAACAAAAGAAGACTATAGCTCATCTAGTTGGGAAAACTTACAAAAAGTTTTAGCTGAAGCTGAATTAATCAATTCTAATAGCAATTCTAAACAAAGTGAAATTGATCGAATTAACACTAAACTTCAAGCAGCTATTGAGAGTCTAAACACTGATAAAACTGCGCTTGAAAAGCAATTAACTTATGCAAGTTCTAAAAAAGATACAGACCACAGTAATGATAGTTGGAATGAATTAGAAAAAGTTAAAAAAGCTGTAGAAGATGTTAAAAATAATCCAAAAGCTACTCAACAAGAAATTGATGAAGCTACTGAAAAACTGAAAAAAGCAATAGATAATTTAACAGTAGACAAAACTGAACTGAAAAACCAATTAAATATTGCTGAAACTAAAAAAGAAGCTGATTACAGCAAAGAGTCATGGGGTAACTTCCAAAAAGCAGAATTAAAAGCTAAAGAAGTCAATGACCAAACATCTCCGCTTCCAAAACAAAGCGAAATTGATGAAGCTGCCAAAGCTTTAGAAGATGCAATAAAAGCTCTTGCTGTAGATAAAACAGCTTTACAAAATGTTATTAATTCTGCAAACAGCAGACGTAAAGAAGAATATACTACTCAAACATGGAAAGATTTAGAAAATACTTTAGCAACTGCGAATACTATCTTTAACGATAGTGACGCTACTCAAAGCAAAGTGGACGAAGCTACTAAGAGTCTTACAGAAGCTATTGAGAACTTAGTAAAACTTAGTGAAAAACCTATATTAACTTTTACTAATATCGAGAAAAAAGACTTAGACCGTTCTGCTACAGCTAAGTATACTCTAGATAATCCTACTAACACTGAAATTAAATCTATCAAGGCAACACTGAAAAAAGGTGATACTGTTGTAAAAACTTTAGATTTAACTAAAGATAGTCTGGATGCTCTACTGGATAATCTTGAATACTACAAAGAGTACACATTATCTACTACTATGGTTTATGACCGTGGAAATGGTGAAGAAACTGAAACTCTTGCTGATCAACCTATCCAACTAGACCTTAAGAAAATTGAAATTAAAGATATTAAACGAACTGATTTAATAAAATATGAAAACAAAACAGAAATAGACGCTACTCGCTTATCTTCAATTCCTGAAGATTTAAGTAATTACTATCTAAAAATTACTTCAAATGATCACAAAACTAATTTACTAGCTGTTCAAAAAATTGAAGAAGCTACAGTTGATGGAAAACAAGTCTACAAAGTAACTGCAGTAGCTGATAATTTAGTACAACGTAATGCAAATAATAACTTTGCTGAAACATATACTTATCACATTGCTAAGCCTAAACCTAGCGAAAACAATGTTTTCTATGACTTTGGAGAATTAGTAAATGCTATTCAAGCTAATCCTTCAGGCGAATTCAAACTTGGTCAAAGCTTGAGCGCTCGTAACATTGTTCCTAACGGAAAATCTTATATTACTAGTGAATTTACTGGTAAACTTTTAAGTGATGGTGATAAACGTTTTGGTATCTATGATTTAGAACATCCTTTATTTAATGTTATTAACGGTGGTACTATTAAAAACATTAACTTTGAAAATGTTGAGATAGATAAACCAGGTCAAAACCAAATTGCGACTATTGGATTTAATATTAAAAACAACGGTTTAATCGAAGATGTTAAAGTTTCTGGTTCAGTAACCGGTAATAATGATGTTGCTGGATTAGTTAATAAAATAGATGAAAATGGTAAACTTGAAAATGTAGCATTTATTGGAAAAATCAACTCTGTAGGTAATAACTCAACAGTTGGTGGTATTGCCGGTTCTAACTATATGGGATTTGTTAATAGAGCCTATGTTGATGCTACAATCACAGCTAATAATGCCAACGCTAGTATGCTTGTTCCTTTTGTTACATATATGCTAAATAGCTGGTTATCAGGTACTAAAGCAAAACTAACAAACTCTGTTGCCAAAGGAGTACTTGATGTTAAAAATACTAGAAATGTTGGTGGTATTTCTGCTAAAACATGGCCATATGGAACTGTCCAAAATAACGTAACATACGCTAAAGTAATCAAAGGACAAGAAATATTTGGTTCTAATGATGTTAACGATGAAGATGGTGGTCCATTTATAAAAGAATTATTCGGGGTAATTGGATATAGTTCTGAAGAAGATGGTACTGGTAAAGATACTAAAAACCCTAATAAACTTAAACATTTAACTAAAGATGAAGCTGATACTCGTGTTGCTGGTTATAACATCACAGCCGATAAATTCGAAAGTGAACCATATTGCATGAATACTATAAACAATGTAACTACTAGCGAAATAGCCTACAATAATATTCAAGACTATAATCCTGAGTACAAACAAGCTTATAAAAACATTGAGAAATTACAACCATTCTACAACAAAGATTACATTGTATATCAAGCTAATAAACTAGATAAGAACCACAACTTAAATACTAAAGAGGTTCTTTCAGTTACACCTATGAACAACAATAACTTTGTAACTGACTTAAGTGATGCAAACAAAATTATCGTTCATTATGCAGATGGAACAAAAGATTACTTCAACTTATCTTCTAGTGATGAAAGTTTAAGCAATGTTAAAGAATACACTGTAACTGGCTTAGATATTAAATATACACCTAATATCGTTCAAAAAGATCACAGTGCTTTAATCAATGGTATCGTAGATATCTTAAGCCCTATCGAGCTTCAATCTGATCCAATTTACCAAAAACTTGGTAGAACAGGACCAAATAAAGTAAATGCGATTAAAAATCTATTCTTAGAAGAAAGTTTCGACTATGTAAAAGCTAATTTAAATACATTAGTAACTAAACTAGTTGAAAATGAAGATCACCAACTTAATAATTCTCCTGCAGCTCAACAAATGATTCTTGATAAAGTTGAGAAAAATAAAGCTGCCTTATTATTAGGTTTAACGTACTTAAATCGTTACTACGGTGTTAAATTCGATGATGTTAACATTAAAGAATTAATGTTATTCAAGCCTGATTTCTACGGTAAAAATGTTGATATTCTTGATAGATTAATTGAAATCGGATCTAAAGAGAATAATATCAGTGGCTCAAGAACATACGACGCTTTCGGTGAGGTTCTAGCTAAATATACTAAATCTGGAGATTTAAATAGCTTCCTAGACTACAATAGAAAACTATTCACTAATATCGATAATATGAACGAGTGGTTCATCGATGCTACAAAAGATAAAGTCTATGTAGTAGAAAAAGCTTCTCAAAATGAAGGTGTTGGTGAGCATAAATACCGTGCTTACGATAACTTAACTCGTGGATTACACAAAAAAATGATTCTTCCATTATTGAATCTAGATAAGACAGAAATGTTCCTAATTTCTACTTATGATACTATGTCTTACGGAACAGCTAATAAATACAACACTACTTTAGAAAAACTAAAACCTGAGATTGATTTAGCCGCACAACGTCAAATTAATTACCTTGACTTCTGGCACAGATTATCTCTTGATAAAGTTAAAAATAGATTATTCAAAGATATAGTATATCCTGTTTGGGAAGGATTCTATGTTTGGGGTCACGGTTGGCCAGGTTGGCCTGAACGTTACGGCCAATTCAAAAACAGCACTGAAGTATACGCTCCAATCCGTGAAATCTACGGACCTGTAGGAGAATACTACGGTGATAATGGAGCTGTTGCTGGAGCTTATGCAAGTATTTACGATAATCCAAATGATAATCGTGCTAAAGTAACATTCGTAATGTCTAATATGATTAGTGAATACGGAGCTTCTGCTTTCACGCACGAGACTACTCACTTAAATGACCGCCTTGTTTACTTCGGTGATTTCGGTCGACGTGAAGGTACAGATGTTGAAGCCTTTGCTCAAGGTATGCTTCAATCACCTGCTACACAAGGGCACCAAGGTGAATACGGAGCATTAGGATTAAATATGGCATTCGAAAGACCTAACGATGGTAACCAATGGTATAATACTAATCCAAATGAGCTTAAATCACGTGAAAATATTGATAACTATATGAAAGGTTATAACGATACTCTTATGATGTTAGATAACCTTGAAGCTGATGCAGTTCTTGGTCAAAATAATAAAGAACTAAATAATCTATGGTTCAAGAAAGTCGATAAACAAATGAGAGGTAACTCGAAAAACCAATTTGACAATGTTCGTGCTCTAAATGATGCTGAAAAAGAAATTCAACTTAACTCAGTTAATGACTTAGTAGATAATAACTTTATGACAAACCGCGGACCAGGAAATGGTATCTATAAACCTAATGATTTTGCTTCTGCATATGTCAACGTACCCATGATGACAGGTATCTACGGTGGTAACACAAGTGAAGGTTCTCCTGGAGGAATGTCATTTAAACATAATACATTTAGATTATGGGGTTACTATGGATATGAGAAAGGATTCCTAGGTTATGCTACTAATAAATATAAACAAGAAGCTAAGAACAGTGGTAAAAATACTCTAGGTGATGACTTTATCATCAGCAAAATCTCTGATGGTAAGTTCTCAACATTAGAACAATTCAAAAAAGCATACTACAAAGAAGTTAAAGACAAAGCTTCAAATGGATTATCAACATTTGAAATAAATGGAACAACAGTTTCTTCGTATAATGATTTACTTGCCCTATTCAAAGAAGCTGCAGCTAAAGATGCCGCAACTATAAAAACAAATAACAATGGTAGTAAATCAGTATCTACAAATAATACAATAAAACTAAAAGAAGCTGTCTTTAAGAAACTTCTTCAACAAACAGATAGTTTCAAAACTTCTATTTTCAAATAGGATTAAAAATAAAGGCTAGGAATAAATTTTCCTAGCCTTTTTAATAAAAAAACTAGCCTATGGACTAAACAAATCCAAAGACTAGTTATGTTTATAATATTGATACTTCTTTTTTATATTGTTCTTTTATATTTTCATCAAGCTTATCATCACTAATAATCGCAGTTAAATCTTTTAATCTATAAAATGAATAAAAAGCATGAGTTGAAAACTTACTGTGATCCGCAAGCACATATCTTTCAGTTGCGTTATTTAATATAGTATCATTACAACGCCCCTCTTCCTCATCAGATATCGTTACTTTCTCTAAATCAATACCATTAACCCCTACAAAAGCCTTATTTACACTTATTTTACTAAGAGCATCTTGTGTAAAATATCCTACAAAACCTTTTGTTTTTGGTCTATACCTTCCTCCGATAAAGATAAGATCACATGATGGATTATCTTTAAATTGTTCAAATACTGTCATAGAGTTAGTTACGATATTTATATTTCTATCTTGTAAGAATTCCGCTAAATAACTAGTAGTACTTCCTGCTCCGATAAAAATAGTTTCATTATTTTTAATTAATCCAGCTACTTTACGAGCTATTTCTTTTTTCTCATCAACATTGACAGATATTTTTTTATTAAAATTATCTTCTTGATAAAAGTTTTTCGGTTTTAATTTTGCTCCACCATGAATTCTAGTTAAATGACCATAATCTTCTAGTTCTTTTAAATCACGTCTAATAGTCATTTCAGTTACTTTCATATCAATAGCCAAACGATTTACCCTAACTAAGTGTTTTTTCTTTAATTCATTTAAAATATAACTATGTCTATCTATTTTTAACATACTTACACCTCTTTTCTTAGATAAAATTATAGTCATCTAAATCATATATAGACTTAGACAACTATAACAACTTTATTTTTCTTGTGCTTTTACTATTCTTGTATTAAGTAAATTATCATGTAATAAAATAGGATTTGCTTCTCTTGCTACATATTTTTGATACAAGAAATAGAACGATACTAACGGTATAGTAAACCAGAATAAAACTACTTTTGCTAAAAATTCTCTAATTAAATATTTAGAAAAATCTATTTTCTTACCATCAGTAGGAACTATTCTTATTTTACAGATTTTTTTTCCTATAGTTTGTCCTTTCCAATTACTTGGTAAGTATCCATATAATAATATCGCAAAAATTATTATTGAAATCATCATATACAAAGCATTTCTTTCATTCTCAGGTCCACCTATATTTCGAAGGTTACGACTTGTATATTGGAATAAAAGTGCTATTGGTAAATAAATAGCTAAATCTATTACATAAGCAATTATTCTCTTTACAGATGATGCATCTTCTCCTGTTAAATCAGGTACTTCTTGATTAGTTTCTTCAGGTACATTTGCTGTTGATTTTGGAGCTATATTTCTATCATTATAGCTATATGAATTATTCTTTTTTATTTTTTTTACCATTAGCTCTACCTAATCTTCTAAGTTTACATTATGATATACTTGTTGAACATCTTCACAGTCATCAAGCATTTCTAACATTCTTTCAAATTTAGCTTTATCTTCATCACTTAAAGTTACTTCGTTTTGAGGAATCATTGAAATTTCAGCAACTTCAAATTCTTCAATACCTGCAGCTTTTAATGCTTCTTGGATTTCATGGAAGTGTTCTGGATCACCATAAACAATTGCTAATTCTTCTTCTTCAACGATATCACGAGCATCAATATCAGCTTCCATAAGGATTTCTAATAACTCATCTGCACTTTTTCCTTCAACACCAATAACTGCAGTATTATCAAACATATAGTTAACTGAACCCGTAACACCTAAGTTACCTCCATTTTTACCTAATGCTGTACGTACTTCTGCAGCTGTACGGTTAACGTTGTTAGTTAGGGTATCAATAATTACCATTGTTCCACTAACCCCAAAACCTTCATAGCGTAATTCATCGTAGTTTTCTTCACTACCACCTTTTGCTTTTTCAATAGCTCTATCTATAATATTTTTTGGTACACGATATGTTTTTGCTCTTTCAAGAACAACTTTTAGATTTCTATTACTTTCAGGATCTGGTTCACCACTTTTCGCAGCTTGGTAGATTTCACGACCAAATTTAGCGTATATCTTACTAGTGTTAGCGTCCTTAGCGGCTTTTTTTTCCTTAATATTATTCCATTTACGACCCATAATAAATCTCTCTTTCTTTTATTTAATTTGTTTTGTTTTTTAAAAAATCTTTTATTTACTTTATAAATATCCTTAATTTGTATAAATTTTCCTGTGATTCTATACTTAATTAAAAACATTATACACCCTACTATATTACAATATATAAGCTGTTTTTTCAAGAATTTTATTATCGTTTTTACTTGTATTTTGTTATATCAAACAATTATTTATAAATCAAACATATTATTTTAAACACGTAGTATGTTTTATTTATTATATATATACAAATGTTCTATTTGAACGTATTTCTTTGTTATTATTAGCGTAGATTTCTCCTAAAAAATAGAGTACTATATTATTTATAGTACTCTATATCTATATAATTAAATTCATTTTTAGTAAGCCAATATGTCTTTATTTCATCCTTATTGTAATATACGTCATAAATATATTCACCTATTCCTTCATCTTTAAATACAATTCTATATTTATCATTTAATTCTATTATACCTCTCCATGCATCTGTTCTCCATGAATCAGTCATAAAAACTTTTTTATATTCAACTACTTTAATTTTCTTTATTTTCTCATTATTTCTCAACTTATAATTTTTAATCACGTGATTAACTAAACTTTTTTCAGCTTGTCTTATTTTTCGTTTTTCTTCTTCACTTTTATCTTCATACTTTTCTAATATATATTGAATCTTTTGATTTTGTTCTACTTTCTGCTTTTCTCCATACAATGTCAAAACAGTTAAACAAATCATACTTAATAATATCTTTATTAATTTTTCCATTTTTCTAACCTACTTTATTCTTTGTTCATCTTCATTATATCATACTTATTCATAAAAAAAATAGAGTATTAATACTCTATTTCTAATAGTTTTACCTGCGGTGTTATTATACCCGCTTCACTTTTCAAATATAAACCATAGCTGTTTGGTAAATAATCTATAAGGTTATCATTATCTAACATCATTTCATAAAATGAAGGATATCTAATTTCTCCTAAATTTGTTTCAAAGCTCTTATCATACTTTTCTTCATCAATATTTTTATCATTTTTTAAAACTATTAACAATCTATACTTTGTATAATCTTGGCAGTGACAACCTATCATATCATCATTATATGGACTCTGTCCATCTGTATAATCTAATATAAATCTGTAATCTACTATATTTTTATTTTTTAATCTATTTTGTAAATACTCTTCAGCACTTCTTGTAAAGTTAATATTCATTTTTTCACCTTCTTTTTTATATTATACATTTTATTTTCTCTCTTTAACAAGGAGAAAGGCCCTTCTTTCGATGAGCCGTATATATGAAAAAAATATTTTAACTTTAAAAATTATTTCCTTAACCACTTTGTTTTAGAATATAATCTTTATGTGTGTTATGTTTATTATTATATAGACACAGCTTTATATAAAGTTAAAGCTATAATTAAAGTGTAATTAAAAATTTCCTATGCTTCTAATTCACATAGGAAATTTTATTTTAATATACTCTTTGTAATTTTTTTGCTTTTGTTTGAACTACATTTAGTGGTACTGATTCTTTTGTTATAACACTTGTATCTAATCCAAACCATTTTTCTGGAGTTACAGTTATACGTTTTAATTTTAATCTTAAACTCATAATAAATGTATCAAATGAAGATAAACCATTGTTATTACCTAATACTTCATTTATTAATACAAATCGGAAATCCCCAACTGTTTCTACTTTACCTTTTAAATTATATTTAGTCGGTTGCAAGTCTAACTCTTTATTTTTTAATAAATCATCTATTACTTGATGCATAAACATATTTATTCGTTGATGCTCTCTAAATCCTAGATTAAAAGTAATTTTGAATATTTTTTTATCGCTATATTTTGTTACTTTATATTCGCGTTTATAAGGTTTATCTAAAACATTTATATGAACAAAAAAGTAAACATTAGCTCTTTTCGGTTGTTTATTTAAAATTGAATATAATATCGCATAATCGACATCTTCTTCTCTTTTTGCACCTGTTAAATAAACTAAGTTAGTCGCATATTTAGGAATACTCTTATCACTACTTAGCTGTAATAATTGTTTTTTATAATTATCAACAGTTAGATATTGTGATTCTCTTTCTTTAATTTCCGTTCCTTTATACCAAATAAACATTATTGTAAAGATAAATAACGCTATAATAACAGTAATATATCCACCATTAACAAATTTTAAACTATTTGCAAATAGGAATAATAATTCTTCTGCTCCAAAGAATGATAAGAATATTATTGAAGCTACTTTATTATTTTTAATTTTGAATAAATATATTGATAATAGTATTGTCGTTACAAACATTGTTATACTAATACTTAGTCCATACGCCGCTTCCATATTACTACTTGTTCTAAAGAATAATACTACTGAACTACTACATATAAACAGTATAATATTTACCGTTGCAACATATACTTGTCCTTTTAACTCTGTAGGATATTTAATTATTAATTTAGGGAATAAGTTTAATTTTATCGCCTCTGAAATTAATGTAAATGATCCAGTAATTAAACTTTGACTAGCTATTATAGCAGCAAGTGTAGCTAATAGTACTTGTAGTACTAAAAATTCATCAGGAACTATCGCAAAGAATGGATTTTTACCTGCGTCAAACTTATCCGATAGTAAATATGCCGCTTGACCAAAATAATTAGCTACTAAACATATTTTTACCAGAGTCCATGCCATTCTAACATTTTTTCTACCACAATGTCCTAAATCAACATATAAGTCTTCTGCTCCAGATACACATAAAAATACTGCCCCTAATAGAACAAAAATACCTGGTTGGGTTACTAATAAGTTATAGGCATAATAAGGATTTAATGCTTTTAAAATAGTTGGATTAGCTAGTATTTGTCTACTACCCCAAAATAATAATGATAAAAACCATAAGCTCATTATTGGACCAAATAGCGATCCTATTTTTTTAGTTCCAAAACGTTGAAACGAGAATATGAAAATAAAAATAAGTAATACCATTATTATTACATCATCAGTTTCTAATTTTGGAAAAATATCATGTAGTCCTTCTACCGCGGAAGTTACTGTTATGGCCGGTGTTATTATTCCATCAGCTAGTAATGTAGCTCCTCCTAACATTGCTAAAAATACTACGCTTTTTCTCGTTTTATTTTTTATTAATGCAAAAAGTGAAAATACTCCACCTTCACCATGGTTATCTGCTCTTAGTGCTATTAATACATATTTGGTTGTTGTTTGTAGAGTCATTACCCAAAATATTAAACTGACAAACCCTAGGATTAACATTTCATTTAGTGCGCCGTCACTGTTTTTAACAAATGATTTCATTACATATAGAACTGATGTCCCTATATCACCAAAGATAATCCCAATAGTTATTATTACACCAAGAAAAGTTAGTTTTTTCTTATCCATAATACTGCTCTATCCTTCACATAAATAAATTAAAATAAAGATAATTTACTGAAAACCATCTTTATTTCCATATATTATTATAGACCTCTTATTTTTAAAGTCAAGAGATTTTTTCATTAATTCTTATATTATACTTATTATTATATT
>ERZ773027.199-NODE-199-length-39345-cov-3.898600_pt1 | contig 39345 bp, 37 predicted proteins | sample MGYA00511032_ERZ773027 | MGnify/ENA primary metagenome ERZ773027 (study PRJEB29015, sample SAMEA2738138) | human oral metagenome | biome: human oral; feature: human-associated habitat; material: saliva | place: China | collected 2190 ... | reverse complement strand
TTAAAAAATTATAATATAAATTTTTTACTGATACACTTTGAAAAAAACAATAAAAATGCGGCATTACCCCTCCGGATAATCCGCATAAATTCGTTTCCACATCCCTCCGTTGGCATTATCCAAATCAGGTTCAGGGTCGTAGTGCATTTCAGCATACCTCTCAGCAGTTTCGCTCCCCTTTTACTATATTTATTTCAATCATCTCTGTACTCAATCATCTATCCATTCTGAGTATATGTGCAAGCTTTGAGCCCTTCGGCAATAATTCAATATCCTCTTTCGTTACCAGCCCGATATATCATTACACCATTGAGTATTGCTCTACTCTGCGTCTCTCATACAACAGTTCTCTCTAAAATTCCGCTGTTTTGGGAGTTCTCGGAAACGGCAATACATCTCTTATGTTGCTCATTCCTGTAATATACATGATGATTCTTTCAAACCCCAGACCGTAGCCGGCATGTTGGACGCCACCATACTTTCTAAGTTCCATGTACCACCAGTAATCCTCTTCATTCAAATCAAGCTCTGCCATCCTGCTGCGAAGTACATCAATTCGCTCTTCTCTTTGGGAACCGCCTACAATCTCACCGACTCCCGGAACCAGCATATCGCAGGCAGCAACAGTCTTTCCGTCATCGTTCAGTCGCATATAAAAAGCCTTGATGTCTTTAGGATAGTCTGTTACGAATATAGGTTTTTTAAAAACTTTTTCTGTCAGATAGCGTTCATGTTCCGTCTGAAGGTCTATTCCCCATTCAACGGTATACTGGAACTTTTCTCCGCACCCCTGCAGAATCTCAACAGCCTGAGTATATGTAACTCGTTCAAAATCAGAGTTTACCACATGGTTTAACCTTTCTAATAAACCCTTGTCCACAAAGCTGTTAAAGAATTTCATTTCTTCAGGAGCCTTTTCCAAAACATAGCTTATAATATATTTCACCATGTCCTCTGCAAGGTTCATGTCATCTTCTAAATCGGCAAAAGCAATTTCCGGCTCAATCATCCAGAATTCTGATGCATGCCTTGCTGTATTGGAATTTTCCGCTCTAAAAGTAGGTCCAAAGGTATAAATATCACGGAATGCCATAGCAAAGATTTCACCCTCAAGCTGTCCGCTAACAGTTAAATTACAGGCTTTTCCAAAGAAGTCCTTTGAAAAATCAACTTTTCCCTCATCAGTTTTAGGCGTATCACCCAAATCAAGTGTAGTAACCTGAAACATCTCTCCGGCGCCTTCTGCATCACTTCCTGTGATTATAGGAGTATGCACATATACAAAACCTCTGTCCTGAAAAAATTTATGAATTGCATAGGCAACCAGCGAACGAACCCCAAAGACTGCCTGAAAAGTATTCGCCCTGGGTCTTAAATGTGCAATTTCTCTGAGAAATTCCATGGAATGTCTTTTATTCTGCAGTGGATAATCGCTGTCAGAATCAGCCTCTATCCTGATTTCTCCGGCGCGGATTTCAAATGACTGTTTCGCATCCGGAGTAAGTGTCAAGATACCTTTAACCATAACTCCCGCCGAAAGATTAGTTTTAGAAATCTCCTCAAAATTATCTATTTCATTTGCCTCATAAACAACCTGTACGGGTTTAAAAAATGATCCGTCATTTATCGCCAGGAAACCAAACTTGTTTGAATTTCTGTTTTGACGAACCCAGCCTCTGACAATAACTTCTTTATCTGCATATTTTGAGGGATCCATATGCAGCGCCCTTAAATGAATATCCTTAATTTCCATCTTCTCTCCTTGCTCTTTACTTCTTTGGTTTAAAAGAACTCTTTAAATCCACAATTCTGTTAAATACCTTTTCTTCATCGGTGGTCAGCTTACTGTCTGCGATATAATAACCGTGACGGAAAAACTGAAATCTTTCTCCGGACTTAGCCTCTGCAATCATTGGCTCTGCGTAGCAAATCTTTTCTTCCGCCGAATTTGGATTCAGCACATTTTCACCCTCTTCATTTTCTATATACAAAGGATTATAGTTGCGAACTTTGACAGGTACCGCAGTCTTTGCATCTACAAAGTGTATTGTACCCTTTACCTTGCGCCCTTCAAAGCCGCTTCCCGACCTTGTTTCCGGATCATAAGTACAGCGAAGCTCCGCAACACTGCCATCTTCATTCTTTATCACTTCGTTGCAGGTGATGAAATATGCCCCCTTGACTCTAACCTCATTTCCCGGGAAAAGTCTAAAATATTTCTTAACGGGAACTTCCATAAAATCGGCTCCATCTATATATATTTCTCGAGAAAATGGAATTTCACGATTTCCCATCTCCGGAACATTTCTGTTATTTTCCACAGTTATCATCTCTGTCTTATCTTCCGGATAGTTTGTTAAAACAACCTTGATAGGATCTTCTATTACATTTCTATTCTGAACTTTTTCCTTAAGGTCTTCTCTTATGCAGAAATCCAACATTGCAGAGTCTATAGTACTGTTGCTTTTCGCCACACCTATTTCCTCACAGAAATTTCTAATGGATTCAGGTGTATAACCTCTTCTCCTCAGTCCTGCAATCGTTGGCATTCTCGGATCATCCCAGCCGTCAACAAGCCCTTCATCAACAAGGCTTTTCAAAAGTCTTTTGCTCATAACAGTATTGGTTAAATTCAACCTGGCAAATTCAATCTGTTTAGGCGGATTTTTCCAAAACCCGACATTATCCAAAACCCACTCATACAGAGGTCTATGGTCTTCAAATTCCAGGGTACATATCGAATGGGTAATACCCTCAACAGCATCTTCTATGGGATGTGCAAAGTCGTACATAGGATATATGCACCATTTGTCTCCCGTATTGTGATGATTTATATGGGCAATTCTATAAATGATTGGGTCTCTCATATTGATATTAGGCGATGCCATATCTATCTTTGCTCGCAAGACCTTCTCTCCGTCTGCAAATTCCCCTGCTTTCATTCTTTTGAAAAGGTCGAGATTTTCCTCTATGCTCCGGTTTCTTGCGGGACTTTCCTTTCCCGGTGATTTTAAGGTTCCACGATACTCCCTGATTTCCTCGGGAGTCAAGTCGTCCACATAGGCGAGACCCTTATTTACAAGCTCCTCTGCGGCCTCATACATAGTGTCAAAATAGTCGGATGCCCAAAGCCTCTTTTCCCATGTGAACCCCAGCCATTTTACATCTTCTTCTATAGAATCTACATATTCCACATCCTCTTTTACAGGGTTGGTATCATCGTAACGCAAATTCGTCTTTCCGCCGTATTTCTGTGCAGTTGTAAAATTAAGACAGATTGACTTTGCATGACCGATATGAAGGTAGCCGTTAGGCTCCGGCGGAAAGCGAGTGTAAACCTTATTCCCATACACCCCTTCTTCATTATCTTTATCTATAATCTGATGTATAAAATTGGTGGATTTATTTTCGCTCATCTATTTTCTCCCATTCAAACGCTATACTATTAAGTGTTTTTCTTCTATAAACAATGCAAACAGCTATCGCAATCTCCAAAGACAGCATAAACATCACCTTGAAAAGTAAAAATAAATTCCTTCTTGAAAGCGGCAGCGGCTTTTACCTCGAAACTGCAAGTCTTCCATACGGAAAAGCATTTAATTATTTCCCGCAGAAACTCCCGTAGTATTTATGATCTCATCATTTATGCCTGACAAGGTAGCCGACGGCGTATAGTTTTTCTGCTCAAAAGCTTTCCTGTGAAGCCACCTTGCATTGTTATTAAGTGTAGTTGGAACTGCATACCAAACTCCGCCTATAATTCCTCCATAATAACTTTTAGGATAACTTATACTCTTACCCATATCAAAGGTAGGCGTTCTCAAAAGTAATGTTGCAACCTGAAACTGCGTCATATTGGTTCTTACCTTTGGCATAACTTTCTTGGATAGTTCACCGAATTTCCACGGAGATGTAGCAGATTTCTTAAGAACGCCCGCCATAACCTTCTTGTACCTGTTTGCTCTCCCCTTATCACCGCCTGAGTTCTTTCTTATTCTGCAATAGGTTGTTGCCTGTACGCCGTCTATTGTCTGAACCCCTGTTTTCTTTATCTTTTTGTATGGACGACCGACATTTTCTCCGGTTTCCGGTCCCCAGTGATTCAAATCACCGATTTCATTAGATTTAACATCTACAGTGATTCCTCCCAGAGTGTCTATGGTGTCAGCAACGGTTTTCCAATTGAAAACCACATACTCCCTGATATTAAGGTCCAAACTTCTATTCAGTGCGGAAATGGTGTTCACACCTCCTCCGAAGGCGTGTGCATGGGTAAGCTTATCTAAAACCATGTCTCCTGAGGATCCCTTCATCTTCAGATAGGAATCCCTCATAACAGAAATCATTCTAATGTGACCATTTCTTTTTCTTATGCTTAAAATTATAATGGCATCAGTTCTGCTGCCGTCATAACCTTCTCCCTTCCTTGCGTCTGAACCTAGGATTGCGATATTTCTATATCCGTCCAGATCTTTGTCCACCTGACTGTTGATTGCAAAATTCTTCCCTGTAGTGTCAACTCTGTCAAGATTAGAAGTTATTGACAGCACATACGCAAAAATCGCAACAGCCAGCACTACTAAAATCAAAAGGACATTTCTGACCATTTTTAGTTTATTTATGCGATAGTTCTTGCGTTTTGGCGGCTTATTTAAATGTGAATTTTCGGGTGCATCCGAACCTCTTCCAAATTTACCGCTTCTTTTCTTCAGTTTTCTTCTCTGTTCCCGTTCATATGCCTCTGCACGCCTGGCATATTCAGGATCTTCGTACCGTCTGATTACCTCAGGACTGTACCGTTCATGTTCATAATCATGTGTTCTTTTGCTCATTGCTTTATAATAACATCTTACAAATACAACTGCAAGTATTCCCATACCTTTAGGTATTGAAAAGTTAACTCCGGTATCGAAAATATCTGCAAATTCCCTTGCTGAATCCTATGATCCGGACTCATTTCCAAAAACTATTTATCCGGTCTTATTATTCAAAATGCCTCTTTGCATATTCCAATAAAACTTTCTTCTTATTTTCTATTCTTCCTGAAATCACTAAATTTAAAAGTTCCTCTAAAGCTATACCAATGTCTTTACCCTCCAGCCAGTCAAGATCTTTTCCGTTTATCTCAAGTTGATTCAAGCTGTAGCACTGTCCACTGTTCCTGATTCCATCAATAAAGCCGGGATTCTCACCATTTAATATGGCTCCTGCTCTTGTTTCCTCATATCCATATTTCTTCATAGCCATTTTAATATGGGATTCAATGTCGGTAGTGCCAGATTCAGGGTCGGACATTTCTTTAGATAGTCTGTTGTTACCTACCTGTAGTTCTTTGCCTGCCAAGTAAATTTTATCAGCTCTGTTCAAAGTTTTCTTATTGATTTTCAGATTTTCAAAATTTCCCGGCATTATTCCTGCAAATCTAATTGAGGCTTCCTTTGGCAAATGATTTAACCTGCAGTTATCTCGAAAATCTATGTTCAAAATATATTTTAAAATATCTCCATACCTGTTTATTGCTTCGTCTGCAAAGTCTCCCAAAATCAATTCCTCAAATTCTGAGGAAAGCCGCTCAGATGCAATTCGCTTCGCTATATCTTTAAAGGCATATATAGCAGATTCTGTATTTTTTTCAATGGAAAATCCGAATTTAGATGCGAATCTCATAGCTCGAACAATCCTAAGTCCGTCCTCTGCAAAGCGTTTCTTTGGAGAACCTATTACTCTTATCTTTCCGGATTCCAAATCATCTAATCCTCCAAACAAATCAATCAGACCCCTTTTTCTATTAAATGCCATTCCATTTATAGTAAAATCTCGTCTTGCAAGATCCTCTTCAACTTCTTCTGTAAAAATCACACCCGCAGGATGTCTTCCGTCATTGTAACTTTTTTCTCTGCGAAAAGTTGTTATTTCATACAGACCGCCGGGAGCCTGTTTTTCGTAAACACCAATAGTCCCGAAACGCTCTCCTTTATCCACAATTTTGTATTCGCAGAAAACTCTCTTAATTTCCTCGGGGGTAGCCGAGGCTGCAATGTCCCAATCTTTTGGAATCAGTCCAAGCAAAATATCCCTTACACAGCCTCCGACTATATAAGCTTCATAGCCCTCTGTTTCCAACATTTTTAATATTATGTTTACTTTTTTAGGAATTACTATTTCTTTCATTGTTTTCTACATTCTCTCTTTTTGAAACAGGACCTGACCACTATATATCCCTTAGATATTTACGCTTTCATTATGCAATATTAAAGAATATTTGTAAACAAGAATGAAAACAAGATAAATGATACCTAAAAAGACGGAGGTTCAGAATCAAATCCGAACTGCCGTCTTTTTTATACTTTATCTTTCATTCCACAGCTATATTTTTCTTTGCTCTATCAATCCAATGTCAGTGACGGTGCCGAATAAACTCTGCCCGCCAGTTCCTGATCCAGCATATACAGCCCCTTTGCATCGGTTCCGAACATTTCCATCTTTTTGATAAGGTTACTTGCATTATCTTCCTCTTCAACCTGTTCTTTTACGAACCAATCCAGAAACTGCATTGTTCGGAAATCCTTCAGTTCGTATGCAACTCCATATATATTATTTATCAGAGATGTCACATAGCGTTCATGGGCAAGTGCTTCTTTTAGCGGATGCATGTGGTCTTTAAACTCCTGAGCAGGTTTTTCTATCGCCAGAAGATCAACTGTTTCACCGTTCATCTGCAAATACTTCAGCATAAGCATTGCATGATCCCTCTCTTCCTGAGCCTGAATCGTGTACCAGTTATTAAAACCGCTAAGCCCCTCGTCCTCGTAATAATTAGCAAATCCCAAGTACAAATATGCAGAGAAAAACTCCTTATTTACCTGAGTATTAAGTAATTCTTTAACTTTTTTATCAAGCATAACTTTACCTCCATTTTAGCAAAAAATTTTAAAATTGTACTTACTCCTATTCTTTTTCCAAGTTAAGGGGGAAACCGTGCCTATTTTTACTCTTATTCACGGGCATTGGCAAAATCGGCACTAATCCACATCAATACTATACCTTTTCAGACTTTTTTTCAAGGGTTGTGTTCCTGATTGATGGATTCCATTACAAATTCTATTACATATGTTGCATGATATATCACTATTCTCAGAGCAGATAATAGCGAATTGGGATCCGAAAATTGTAGTTTTTGTGACAATGATTTCAACATTTTCCATAATCAAAAAACGGCTTTCTCAGAAGGAGTCAGCCGTTTTCCCAAAGCTATTTTGCAACAGCCTCTTTTTAATCTGCCTAGTTTATGAGATTAGCACTTTTCTACGATAAGAGCCGTTCCCATTCCACCGCCGATGCAAAGTGTAGCAAGACCTTTCTTCACATCTTCTCTCTTCATCATCTCGTAAATCAAAGTGATGAGGATTCTGCAGCCTGATGCTCCGATTGGGTGACCGAGAGCGATAGCACCACCGTTTACATTCAGCTTTTCTGTGTCAAATCCAAGTTCCTTACCCACTGCAAGGGACTGAGCTGCAAACGCTTCATTTGCTTCATAAAGATCCATGTCAGCAATTGTCATGTCAGCCTTTTCCAGAGCTTTCTGTGAAGCAGGAACAGGACCAACACCCATGATTGAAGGATCAACACCTGCTGATGCGTAGCTTACAATCTTAACCAGAGGTTTCAGACCCAGTTCTTCAGCCTTGTCTGCAGACATAACTACTACAGCGGCACCGGAATCATTGATACCTGATGCATTAGCAGCTGTAACAACACCGTCTTTCTTGAATGCAGGCTTTAACTTAGCCATCTTTTCAATTGTCGCACCCATCTTAACATATTCGTCTGTATCAAATACGATTGGATCTCCTTTTCTCTGCGGGATTTCTACAGGAACGATTTCATCCTTGAATCTGCCTGCTTTGATGGCCGCTTCCGCCTTCTGCTGTGAAGCCAGAGCAAATTCATCGAGTTCTTCCCTTGTCAGTCCCCATTTTTCTGCAACATTTTCTGCAGTGATACCCATGTGGTATCCGTTAAATGCGTCCCACAAGCCATCGTTAACCATCATATCAACCATGTTAGTGTTACCCATTCTCTGTCCCCATCTGGCTGCAGGCATTGCGTATGCAGTTGCTGACATATTTTCAGCTCCACCAGCAACGATGATGTCAGCATCGCCGGCTTTGATGATCTGAGCAGCAAGCTCAACAGCTCTCAGACCGGAGCCGCAAACCTTATTGATTGTCATCGCAGGAATTTCCTTAGGAATACCGGCATCCAAAGTCATCTGTCTTGCCACATTCTGACCCAGACCGCCCTGAAGAACATCACCCATGATAACTTCTTCTACCTGCTCAGGCTGAATTCCTGCCCTTTTGATAGCCTCTTTGATTACAATTTTTCCAAGTTCTCTAGCAGAAACACCTTTAAGTGAACCACCATAGGATCCAATAGCTGTTCTAGCAGCACCAACGATTACTACATCTTTCATTTTGCATACCTCCTATAAATTAAAGCGTATAATAAGCAAATTATTGCCAATACTTTTGAAACATTATTCATAAATATTTTACTACATGAATATTAAAAAATCAAGATAATAGCCTTACTTTATTACGCAAAAGTCTTCACTTTATTCCCCTCTTTTATTAGCTGAAAGTTTACAGTCCCATTTCCTGAAAAACTCAGTTTTCCGAGACAAATTTTTCACTCGACGAGAGCTCCAAGGTTTCCCATAATATCGTAAGCCGTTTCATCACAGGTCACCGGAGTTATGGACACATAATGATTTGCTATGCTTACTGTGTCGGTATCATCACCGTCATCATCATCTATCACCGTATCTCCATCCAAAAGATACTCACCATTTTCCTGCAAATAGAAGCTGTCATCATAATGCCTTCCTCCTATTCTGGTTATTCGACTTCCTCTAATCTCCTCTGACGGCAAGTCGGGAACATTGATGTTAAGATATTTTCCCTCGGGCAAACCGAATTCTGCTATATAATCCACCATTTTCTTTGCCCAAAGGCAAGCCGTATCGTAGTAGCCGGGACTATGGCTGTCTACAGAAACGGCAACGGCAGGATAACCCTCAAGAGCTGCCTCTATAACAACCCCAACGGTGCTGGAATAATGAATATCTCTGCCTAAATTTCCCCCTAAATTTACACCGCCAAAAACCATATCAAATTTGATACCTTTATGTGCAAAAAACTCAAGACCCGCTTTCGTACAATCTACCGGAGTTCCGGTGGTCACAATGCCTTCCTTTGCTCCGTCAAAATGACAATGCTCTATTTTGATGGTTTCTCCCAAAGTTATAGATCTGCTTGAGCCGCTTCTCTCAGAGTCCGGTGCACACACATAAACACTTCCTTTTTCAGACAAAGCTTTTACCAGTTCACTTAATCCCTTTGCATTTATCCCATCATCATTTACAACCAGTATGTTCATTAAAGTTTCATTACCTTTCCTATAGAGTCATGAATTACCAGATTCGCTCTGCTATCATAAGGCGTTTCATCCTTATTTATTAAAACAAGATTTTTCTCGTTAAAGTAATTTATCAGCCCTGCGGCAGGGTAAACAATCAAAGATGTTCCTCCTATGATCATTAAATCCGCTTTAGAAATAGCATCAACTGCACCGCCTATTACCTCATTATTGAGAGCTTCTCCATATAAAACCACATCCGGCTTAATAGTACCGCCGCAACTGCATTTCGGTATTCCTCTAACACAATTATCATCATTCATAATGTATTCCAGTCCATAGCCTTTACCACAATTTTGACAAAAGTTCCTCAGCACGCTGCCATGAAGTTCATACACATTCTTGCTTCCGGCTTTCTGATGAAGTCCATCTATGTTCTGGGTTATTACGGCCTTGAGTTTACCTTCTCTTTCCAGCTTTGCAAGGGCAAAATGGGCATCATTCGGTTCAGCCTTCTCATGAATCAGATTTTCTTTATAGTACATATAAAAAGTTTCGCAGTGTTTATCATAAAAACCCCTAGAAAGCATCGTTTCCGGAGAATACCCATATACCTTCTGTGCATGATAAAGTCCCTTTTCCGAACGGAAGTCGGGAATCCCGCTTTCCGTGGAAACTCCGGCGCCACCAAAAAATACAATACTGTTGCTTGCATCTATAAGCTCTTTTAATCTGGAATCCATAATCAAACTCCTTTCTTTACCCTTTACTTTCTTTTTATGAATTTGCGTGCCTCCCGTTCTCTGCGTTTCTTTGTTCCGGGCTTCATCACTGAATACCCGAAAGTTCCCAGGGGCTTTCTCTTCAGGGCAAAATATTCGCCGTGGCTGTAACTCACAAGACCTGCTTCATCCAAACAAAATCGATTTCTGTTGTCGAACAAAATTTTATCACCGTGAACCGATACAATCTCTGCAATAAACATATCATGACTACCCAGTTCTTTAACTTCCCTTACTATACATTCTATATTGACCGGTGACTCTTTCACCAAAGGTGCTCTCACCTTATCTGCAGCAATTCCGGTAAAACCGCACACTTTGAACTTGTCTACATCTTTTCCGGATTTTACACCACAAAAGTCGGTTTCTCTGACAATATCTTCTGTAACTAAGTTTATTACAAAAGCTTTTGACTTTGTAATCATACTGTGAGAATACCGAGATTTTTTTACGGACACATAGGTCATAGGCGGATCACTGTTGATAATACCTGTCCATGCAATAGTTATAAGATTGTCCCTTTCTCCGTCACTGCAGGATACCAGAACAACCGGAAGCGGATTAAGCATGGTTCCCGGTTTCATGATAACCTTCTCCGGGTTTTCTGAATTTCTCATCAGAGTGCCTCTTTAATAGCTTCTAAAAGCTCATCATATTCTTCATAAGCAGGCAACTCAGGATGCTCCTTTTTAATTTCGTCTGTACTTTTAAACAGAAATCCTGCCTTACTTGCTTCAATCATCCCCAGGTCATTGTGACTGTCTCCACTTGCAATGGTTTCATATCCTATGGATTGAAGTGCCTTAACCGTACTGTATTTGGACTTCTCGACCCTCATTTTGAAGTCGGTAATCTTACCGTCTTCCGCAACCTCCAAAGTATTACACATAATAGTCGGCCAACCAAGTTTTTCCATCAGGGGCTTTGCAAACTGCTCAAATGTATCACTCAGTATAATAACCTGTGTTTCCCTGCGCAATGCGTCCAGAAACTCCTTTGCACCCGGCATCGGATCAATCTTTGAAATGGTTTCTTGAATTTCTTTCAGTCCTAAGCCATTCTCTCGTAAAATATTCAATCTGTATTCCATCAGTTTATTGTAATCAGGTTCATCTCTGGTAGTTCTCTTAAGTTCGGGAATACCTGTTACTTCTGCAAACGCCACCCAGATTTCCGGTACAAGTACACCTTCCATATCTAAACAAACCATATTCATAATAATCGCCACCTTTCTCCAGCTTGGGTCAAACCTTTATCTCCAGGCTTTTAATAATAGTTAATGCATGCCGGACAAACCCTAAAAACTGATGTTTTCAATCGGTTAAAAGTTTTCAAGGCTTGCCGGAAAATAATACTTACAAAATACTTTAATAGTTTATATCAGCAGTGTCAAGTTGTTTGTGTCAAAAAGCACCGGTGCAGTCTACACATTATGTGACTCTGCCCGGTGCTCTAAATTGACTTAATTCAAATTATTATCAGAACGCTAGGTAACACAATCTATATTCTCCCCGGCGTTTTTAGTCTTATTGGCTCTTTCTCTATCTGCTGTAATCGAAGAATCCTGCGCCGCTCTTCATTCCAAGTTTTCCTGCAGCTACCATCTGGCGAAGCAAGATGTTTGGACGATACTTAGGATCACCAAATTCTGTGTACAACACTTCCATGATTGCCAGGCAAACATCAAGCCCAATCAAATCACCCAATGCCAAAGGACCCATAGGATGATTGCAGCCAAGCTTCATTGCTGTATCAATATCTGCAGCTGACGCAATTCCTTCATTGTAAATTCCGATTGCTTCATTGATCATAGGAATCAAAACTCTATTTACTACAAACCCCGGAGCTTCTTTAACCTGAACAGGAGTCTTACCCAGTTCAACAGCAAGATCTGTGACAATCTTGTTAGTTTCTTCTGAAGTCAATAAACCGTTGATAACTTCAACCAGTTTCATTGCAGGAACAGGGTTAAAGAAGTGCATTCCGATAACCTTGTCAGGCTTTGATGTAGCCATTGCAATATCGGTAATTGACAGTGAAGAAGTATTTGATGCAATGATGCAGTCAGGTCCTGTCAGCTCATCAACTTCCTTAAGAAGAGCCTTCTTTGCTTCCTTATCTTCTGTTGAAGCTTCAATAATCATGTCCACATCCTTGATAATGCTGAGTTCTGTTGAACCGCTAATTCTTGCAAGAATCGCTGCCTTATCCTCTTCAGTGATTTTTCCCTTGGTAACCATCTTTGTCAGAGCTTTTTCTACTTTGGCAATTCCCTTATCTATGGAAGCCTGATGTCTGGCTCTCATAACCACTTCATAGCCGTTCTGAGCCAATACCTGTACGATTCCTGCACCCATTGTGCCGGTTCATAGTACGCCAATCTTCTTCATTTTGAAACCTCCTATTGCGATTTATGCAAATGTTTTGTTTTAATAAAATAAGTTGTTAAAAAATTAACTTTTTCTTATACAGAAATTATAACACAATATATGTTAAAGTAAAGACCATTTATAAAAAACAATACTCTATTTTATATAAATATCCATCGGAACATCCGAATTAATTATTCCCTACTATCAATAGACCGCAAAGATTCAACAATTTTAATAATTTCAAAATCAATTTATAAATTTTCTGAAATGTAACGGCTAATCCCATTTGAAATTTGAAAAAATGCCATTATTTCACCAATATTTTCTTCATCAAACCGACTTATCGAAATTTTAAACCTTTTATTAGCAGAATCGCGATAAAAGGATTCTTGCTTTTCTCTAACCAACTGACTCAGAGTGCCTTCCATGCTTGCACCGGGGAATACAGGTGTCATAACATCTACATTCTCTTCATTGCAGAAAATATGTGTCTGAAAAGCACTTTTTCTAATATTATCCAGCTGACCCGGAGCATATACCGCTCTTGCATCAATGCCAAGTTTCCTATGTAAACCGCAAATCCAATCTGCTGTTTCTGAAAATTCATTTTGCCAAAAGATTATATCTTCAGCTCGCCCATGGGTTCTTGTAATGTCGGCTAGAAGGATGCTGTATCTGTCGCCGTCCAGATCCCACATAGTATTGGTGAGAACTGCCTTAAAACCTCTTAGAAAATTCTCCGTATTCGCCCCGGAAACAGCCACGGGAAAAATCACAGCTTCTGTATTCAAGGCATTTTCTTCCTCTATATCCGCAGGAAGAAGTCTTAACTGTGCAGCCCCCTCAGATGCTGTTTTCGGAAAGAAATCGGCATTTTTGCCGGTTATAATAACGATTTTTTTCGCAAATTCTTCAGTTCCACAGCGTTTTTTGATTATTTCCCTTACTATGGAAAACCCTGCAATCTGCTCAACCGGTTCCTCCTTACAGGAGATTCCGATAAGTCCGATACTCCGATTCTCAACGGAATTTAAAATTTCTCCGTACACACTTGGTGATAAGGTGTCTCCCAATAAAATAATATTATCTGTACTATCGCAGCTTCTTAAAATTCCTTTAATTCCGGATAATATACAGCCACCGGCTACGACAAATATTTTCTCACATGAGAATCTCAATGCATCAATAGACCGGGCTAAGTCTTTATCTATTTTTTCAGAACCGGGCGTTATCCCATCCGTTACCCAACTTGAAGTCCAGAGATAATCAAGTGCTTCACCGCTTAAATCTCCATATCCGGCTGCAATTTCCTTTTCCTCTGAAAATGAACTGTCCAATCTGATATTCATAATCTGTCACCTTATTTCTTCCAAAGAATTAAATGCTCTCATAAAATCTTTTAAATTCTTTTTATTTAAAGATCTGATTAGTCTTTTAGCGAACTTTCCCTTCACTTCTGCAAATCTCTTTTAAAATACTGTCAACCTCTGCCATATCACCCTGATTACACAAAACTGTAAGTTTATCTCCTCCTTTGAGGACAGTTTTGCCCCTGGGAACTATTTCCCTCTTTCCACGGTTAACTGCAACTACCAGGGTTCCTGCCGGAAGACCCATGTTTTCAATTTTTTCTCCGTCCATGAAGCTTGATATGTATACATCGCTGTATAACAAAACTTTGTTGGTACGGAGCTCTTCGTCCATGCCATATGTTTCATCCTTTGATAGAATTTTGCTAAGAAGCAAATCATATATCGGAAGACTCCTCATTAAATCAGCAATTATATAGGCTGTAAAAGCGACGATACTCAGTGATAAAAAATTTCTAAAATCCCCAACCATTTCAGTTATTAAGATTACACCTGTTACCGGCGAACGAACAATAGCGGCAAAATAGCCAACCATTCCGTATACTACAAAATTAACTATAAAAGCTTCTTCTATTCCCATGAGTCCACGGAACACAGAAAAGAAAAATCCTCCTGCAATTCCACCGATTACTAAAAGGGGCATAAAAATGCCTCCCGGTGCCCCTGCTGAGAAGCTGAGTATAGAAAATCCGAATTTCAAAAGCAATAAAAGCCCCAGTGCACCCAGAAGAAAATTCCCCTTTGCCACCTCTGAAACCAGTTCATATCCTCCACCTAAAACCGATGGGTAATAAGCTGCAAAAACTATAACTAAAAGGAAAGGTATAGCAAGTCTAATCGTCTTGTTTGAAATTTTGCCGTATACATTCTGTGAAAAATCAACGGCTTTCACATATATAACTCCGAACAGCCCAAGAAATATGCCCAGCAGCAACAGACTTCCATAATGATATAGAGGCAACGAGTCATGCAAGCTCAAAGAGAACACCGGATCAAGCCCAAATATGTAGTATGCTACAAAATTTGCAGACATCGATGCTGCCATTGACCCAAGCAGTATGTCCGTAGAAAAATTATTGTGAAGCTCCTCAAGAGCAAATATTACCCCTGCCAGGGGTGCACTGAAGGCTGAAGATAATCCTGCTGCGGCTCCGCAAGTCATAAGGAGCTTTTCTTCTGTGGCAAGTCTTCCCGTAATCCGGGCAAAACCCTTTCCCACCATGGCTCCGAGCTGAATACTCGGACCTTCTCGTCCAAGGGAAAGTCCTCCACAGATTGCAAATGTTGCACCTGCAAATTTTGTAACTATAATTCTCCACCAGTTTTGAAAAATTTTCCCCTTAAGTTCTCCCACAACCTGGGGAATTCCCGAACCTGCACATAAAGGCTCAAGTTTAAGGCAAATCCGTGTAATAAAAAAGCAGACCGATAGCCCAAGTAGAACAAATATCATAGTCTTACCGTTCGTCGTGGTGCCCTGAACCGCCATGGTTCTAAAGCCTTCGGCTTTAGCCAGGATTGAACGAAACATCGACACAAGCAATCCTGCCATGGCACCGATAACCGCACCCTGCAAGATTAAACGATACTTTATCTTTGATATTGCTCTAAGGCTTTGCTCTGCTTTGCTTTTCATTTTATCCTAATTCGTATATAGATTTGTTGTAACATATTCCGGGTCACAGGTAACATCAATTCCAAGTGACCTTAAAGTCTGCTCATCCTGATCGCTTAAAATAGCGGTGCAGTGTGCCCTACAGCCTCTCAGAAGCTTGAGTTTGCTTGCTGCAAGCTCTGCAGCCTTATCTCCGCTCTTTGATACGGCAAGTGCAATTAAGATTTCCTCACAGTTCAAAATCGATCTGTCTGATTTCAAAATGTCGGTTTTCAATCTCTGAGTTGTCTCTAAAATCTCTTCTTCAACCAGTAGCATTTCATCAGGCTGATTTGCAAGATGTTTTATTGCATTTAAAATCATCGCTGCTGCCGCAACCATCAGTCGTGAACTCTTTCCTGTTATTATCTCGCCATTCGGAAGCTCAATTGCCATGGCGACGATATTTTCACTGCACTTTTCTCTCCTGCGCTTTTCTTCTGCGCACTCTCTGGCAGGCAGAACCACAGGTCTATCTTCCACTTCCAGTCCCACCTCTTTCATGAGAAGTTTTGCCCTTTCAAGAGAACTTTCCGTAATTTTTCCTTTCTTGTAATCGCACTCTGCAATAAGGTATCTTCTTATAATTTCTTGATTCGCAGCTTCTCTGCAGACCTTATCATCGGTTATTCCAAAGCCTGCACGGTTTACCCCCATATCAGTAGGCGATTTGTATTCCGCCTCCCCTGTGATTTTTTCAATAATCCTCTTAACCACAGGAAATGCTTCCATATCTCTATTATAATTTACGGCAGTTTCACCGTAGGCTTCAAGGTGATATGAGTCAATCTGGTTAACATCTTTAAGGTCTGCTGTAGCCGCTTCGTATGCAATATTAACCGGATGTTTAAGGGGAAGACTCCAAATCGGGAAAGTTTCAAACTTTGCATAGCGTGCCCTCAACCCTCTCTTATAATCATGATAAAGCTGGGAGAGACAGGTTGCGAGTTTACCGCTTCCGCCCCCCGGACCTGTAACGACTATTAACGGCTTAGTAACTTCAATATAAGGATTTGCACCGTATCCCTCGTCACTTACGATGGTTTCCACATCTGTCGGATATCCCTTTGTAAAATAGTGTTTATAAGTTTTGATTCCTCTTCGCTGCAGATTGTTAATAAACATATTGACTGCCGGAGCATCCTCATATCTTGTAACCACTACGCTGTTAATCTTAAGGTGATAAGTACGAAATATATCAATTAGCCGCAAAACCTCAAGATCGTAGGTAATGCCGAAATCGTGTCTTGTTTTATTAGTAGTAATATCCCCTGAATATATGCAAATTATTATTTCCGCCTCGTCTTTAAGTCTCTGAAGCAATTTTACCTTCGCATTTTCATCAAAGCCGGGAAGAACCCTTGCTGCATGTTTATCCTGAACCAACTTACCGCCGAATTCCAGATAAAGTCTTTCGCTATTACCCCTGTTAATCCTTTCTTTGATGTATTTTGACTGCTCTTCTATATATTTTTCCGCACTAAAACCTATTTCCATAACTATCTACTCCTACGCCATTGCCTGCAAAGCCCACATTACGCTTGTGCCAATCATAGTAGCCGCAACAACAACTACTATTATTCTTGCAATCTTACGCTTTTTTTCGTCGTTCATGTTAACCTCCCCATCATAATTGAGTACTAATTTATTGAAAATTTAAGGTTTTAAGTCCTCTCGGTGTCCGATAATACACTCCGATCTCCTATAACCTCTATATTCAATTCATTTCTTCCTTCTGCCATTCCACCCAGGCTCACCTGATATTTAACTCCGATTTTGCCGTAACCTTCAGGCGACAAATCATTTGTAACACTGTCGGTAAGTACCTCCATACCTATCGGTCCGTAAGGAGTATCATACTTGCTTGAAAACCTCTGTCCTTCCTTAAACTCAATTTCCATTCCATACTCTGTTCCATCACCGATTCTCTTAAGCCTTATGGTATCTCCTTTTAGCTTCAAACTTGTCTTACATCCCGGAAAGCCCGAAAATTCGCTTTCCTCATATATCAGATAAGTTGCTCCGTTTTTTTCATAAAGCTTTCCCTCCGTGACAAATTCCATCTGTTCTTCCGCTTCGTCTCCGGAAAATTGCTTACCAATTATTTTCAACATGATGTCTTTCATAGCCAAACCTCACAATTCTTTCAATAATTTCGGTAAAACTGATTCCCTGCTCCTTCCAAAGCATAGGAAACATACTGTACTTGGTACATCCCGGAATGGTATTGAACTCACTTAGAAAAATCTCATTACTTTCTTTATCAATCAAAAAGTCCGCCCTTGCAAATCCTGCACAGTCAAGGGCTCTATACGCCCTCTCTGCGTAAGCTCTTATTCTCTCTGTAGTGGCTGTATCAATATTGGCGGGAATACATATCTCTGTACCCGATTCATCTGTATACTTCGCCTCATAATCGTAAAAATCATGGGCTGCCGAAATCTCTCCAAGCCCCGAAGTAACCGGCTGATCGTTTCCTATAATCGCGCACTCAATTTCTCTTGCATCAACTCCCTGTTCTACCAACACTCTTCTGTCGTACTGAGCCGCAAGCCGCAGTGCCGCCTTGAGCTGAAATTTGTCTCCAGCCTTTGATATTCCCAGGCTGGAGCCTAAATTTGCAGGTTTTACAAAGACAGGATATCGAAATCTGTCCTGGCATCTTCTGATAACAAGCTCCATATCCTCAAAAATAAGTCTTTTAGTAACTAACAGAGAATCCACCGTAGGAATTCCATTCTGTTTAAAAATTTCCTTTGCAAATGCCTTGTCCATACAAAGAGCCGAACTCATGACACCGCTTCCTGCATATGGAATGTTCATAGTTTCAAAAAGCCCCTGAATCCTGCCGTCTTCTCCAAAAGGCCCGTGAAGAATAGGAAAAGCAAAATCAATCCCTTCACAGGCTTCATTAACGGAAATAGGTCTGCTTTTTTCTTCCCATTTCCCATCTGCAATATCTCCGAAATCTCCATCGAGAATTTTCCACTTCCCTTCTCTGGTTATGCCTATGGGAATTACCTTATGCTTTTCTCCGTCAATAGCATTTATTACTGTCTCCGCTGAGAGAAGGGAAATCTCATGCTCACTGGATTTTCCACCGAAAAAAACACCTATTCTATCAATTTTTTTGTTTAATTTCTTCTCCATAATCCTCCGTTACTTTCGAATTAACATTCTACCATAAGTTTCAGTAATTTTAAACTGTGCAGACTCTATTTTATTATTATTCTATGATAATTTCATCCTACGCACCGACGACAATCAAAAGCTTTATCTGCCATCGGCACTATATAGACTTTAACTTTGTTATCTTCAATATAGACCGACAAGCTCTGAGAAAACTGATTGAGCAATCACCATCGACTTTCTCATTTTCATTAACTGTTAACTATATTTGCATTGCTTACAAAATTCAACGGTTACTCTTTACTTAAATACTTAAAGTTATTTGCCTCTATGTAACATAAATAACATAAAATCTATATAAATATTTCAAAAATGGGTAGTAATATGGTACTGCTAATATTATTATAGGTTTTATGAAAGACTTTTAACATAGAAAAACTATGAAAAAATTGTATAAGGAGATAAATTATGGACAACAAGAACTTGCCACCTGAGTACCCATGGCAGTCAATGAACAAAGACTCCGAACAAGAGACAGAATACTCCCATGGCTTCGTTTTAGTAAATGAAGACCCCCGGCAGAATTCAAGCCCCGATAACAGGCAGGAGTATAATGCCGCGACTGATGGCATACAGGAATACAATTCTATACACGATAGCACGCAGCAACACAATTCTGCGACTGATGACATGCAGGAATATGATTCTATACCCAATGGCACTCAGCAGTACAATTCTACGGCTGATGAAACACCGTACAATCTAAACTTTGACGATAACACTGTGGATGACATTGCGAATAACACTACAGAGGGTACATCCGATTTCTTCGGTCCGAATTTTGACTGCGGAACCTACAACGACTACGGTCCAAGAGGTAGAAGCTATACTGATTATAAAAACGGCAGCAGCGGAATATCAAAAAAAGCTTTTATACTCGTTCTCATAATTGCCATGCTTCTGACCTCTGCTCTAACTGTAGGAGGCATGGTTCTTTATGAAAACTACTTCTCAAACGGAAGTCATCAAGCTACCAACTACACCCTTTCTAAAGATACGAAGCAGTTATCATCCGACAGCATAGTAAAAAAGACTAATTCAAGCGTAGTTTCCATCGTTACAGAATCCGTTTCCACTGACAGCTGGGCACAAAACTATGTAAAAAAAGGTGCAGGCAGCGGTGTAATAATTCAAAAAAACGGCTATATCCTCACATGTAATCATGTAATACAGGGTGCAAGCAAAATAAGGGTTACCTTGAGTAACAATAAAAGCTATGATGCAAAGCTTGTAGGTGCAAGTCCTGATGATGACCTTGCCGTTTTAAAAATTAACGCTGTGGGATTGAATACAGCCACCTATGGCAACAGTTCCAAGCTTGCAGTAGGGGACCATGTTGTGGCAATCGGAAATCCTTTGGGTGAGCTCAGCAACACTGCATCTACGGGGATCATCAGCGCTTTGAATCGCAAATTAACGATAGGCAATAAAAAACTAAATCTGCTGCAAACAGACGCTTCCATCAATCCCGGAAATTCCGGCGGAGCATTATTCAACGGTTCCGGCAACCTGATAGGAATTGTTGTGGCAAAATCCGCAGGCTCTAATGTAGAGGGGTTAGGATTCGCAATACCGATTAACCATGCTGCAAAGATTGCAAAGACTTTGATCAAAAGCGGTAATATAAAATCCAAATCAGACTCCGGCAACAAAAATAACGCCTTGATAGGTGTGACTATTCATGAATTATCCGAAAGCGAAGCGCGTCGAGAAGGATACGATAAAGGTGGTGTTTTCATCGCCTCCGTTGCAAGTTCTTATGCAAAAGATGCAGGATTAAAAGCCGGTGACAGAATTGCTTCCTTCGACGGGAAAGAAATTACCGGAGCCAACCAGTTGCGGGAAGCCCTTGCAAAACATAAAGCAGGAGACAAAGTAAAAATTGAAATAGTTAGAAACAAGCAAAAAATAAACACCTCTGTCACTTTGATTTCAGGTCAGCAGTAAATTTAATAAAATATGATAACGGGCTCTGCCTCTACTACATAAGGCAAAGGTCTCTTATCGGACGAGAAAGAAAAACAAAGCGACCCCCAAAGCAGACGAAAATATCTGATAAATGAGGGTCGCTTTTCGTATTGAACATAGATTTTGACTTTTCACTGTGGTATTTTTACTTTTGTCTCAATATTACCTGACAATCCTGTAATATATATTTGAGGTCAGTTTAAAAATTATAAAGTATATTATCGCAAAGCCTCCTGTTATCATGGCCATATGACTCAGGTATTTAATATACGAATCCAAACCGAAAAGTCCAAGCAGTTGATACACAATTTTCGAGGCAACCGTTGAATGTAACAGTGCAACGATCAGAGGGATAAAGAACATCCAAATGATTTGCGATGCAGAGGTCTTTTTAATCAGAGTGTCCGGAAGACCGACTTTTTTCATTATCTGATAGTTCCGTCTATCTTCATATCCTTCGGAGATCTGCTTATAATAAGTTATCAAAACGGTTCCGATTAAAAATATACATCCTATTATCATCCCTAAAAATAAGAATCCGCCGTTAAAGTCATATATCATAGCTCTAACTTCTTGTTTGGCATTTAACCTGTAGCCTTTCTTTTCGGATTCTTTCTTCAATTTATTCAGATAGGTTTTTGAATCATTTCCCACATTCCACTCGCCGTTCAAGGATATTTCCGGAGTTGTAATTTTTCCCTTTTCCACATCTTCGAGCTTATAGTACCTTGCCAAATCAATGAGTTCCTTATGACCCCGCACCACCACGGAGTAAGACTCTACCGTAAAGTTCCCACTTATATTGTCTTTAACCTTAATTATATGTTTTTTGCTGCCACCCAATGTTAATGAGTTGACTTTCAGTAGTTTTTTTCGATTGGAAGTAACAAGCACTTGGTCTTTTCTTAAAGTATAATCAGTTCCTTCCTGCTTATTATAGGCATCAAGAGTATATACCTGGAGATACATGTATTCTCCACTCTTTTTATCCAAAGAGGACCTGATAATCTCACCATCTTTTTTTACATGCACAAAAAACTCTTCTCTTACGAAAAAGTTTTCAATTTTTTCATTGGATATTATGGAGTTTTCCACGAATATTTTCATTTTTTTCTTGCTCTCAATAATATCCTTCTGTGGAGTATTCACAGAAAAATTTTTATTGTTACTTATGGTATAGTCGTTCCTCATTGTCTTTGAAACAACGGTTTGCATTGAACTGTTGATAGCCAGTGTTGCTGAAATCGTAATGATTACACCTGTGCAAAGCACTGCGATACTGGCAAGACCCAATGCATTACTTTTCATCCTGTACATCATCCCCGACACCGATAAGAAATTCTTTTTCTTATAGTAATATTTTTTATTCCTCTTCATTATCTTAAGAACTGCGATGGAAAGAGATGTGAATAGCAGATAGGTTCCTATAGCAACCAACACTGCAGCAAGAAAAAAATATACTAGGCTTTCTACCGTTCCTTTAACATTGAGTGCAAGTATATAACCTGCTCCCAGTGATGCAATACCGAATAGCAACGGAATAAATTTTAATTTTGGTTCTTTCTCCTTAGACCTGCTCTGTGACATAAGCTCAATGGCAGAAATCTTCCTTAAACTCCACACACTGTCAATAAATAGGAGTGTGAAAATCCCTAAAATATATACAGCCGTAACTATTAAAGCATTGAGTGAGAAAGGATAATTCATCAAACCCACATTCATGTCGTGCATTGCTCTGTTCAGCATTATGAAAAGGAATTTTCCTAGTACATGTCCAAGTACCACACTGAATGCCGAAATAACCGCCATGTTTATCAGGTATTCTATGAAAATTATCCTTCTAATATGCTTTTTCTCTAACCCTAAAATCGTATATAACGCATATTCTCTACTTCTTTGTTTTGACAAAAACCTTGCCGCATAGATTACAAATATGGCAGAAAACAATCCTACTATAATCACTCCGAATATAATCAAATTCGGAAGCATCTCATGCCTTGTTCTTACATAATTATTTCCCAAGAGGCTTATCATTATGTTGAACAATCCTATCATTATACCGGAAGATATAATAAACGGTATATATAAAATCTTATTTGCCTTCAGATTCCGAAATGCGAAGGTTGTCGCTATCTTTACATCCATTTTTACAGCTCCTTTCTATTTAACATAGATTGAGCTGTGCTGATTCTTTCCATAAATGTCTGAGAATCATCTGCCCCCTTAAAAATTTCGTGATAAACCATTCCGTCCTTGATGAATAGCACTCTGCCGGCATGGGATGCACTTTTTAGAGAGTGTGTTACCATCAAAACTGTCTGTCCCATCCTGTTGATCTCCGAAAAAATGTTCATTATATTTTCCGAAGCACCGGAATCCAATGCCCCGGTAGGTTCATCGGCTAAAATCAATCCGGGATTTGTTATCAAAGCTCTGGCAATGGCAATCCTCTGTTTTTGTCCCCCCGATACCTCGTATGGATATTTATCTACTATTTCTTCAATTCCCAAACTGCGTGAAATCGGCACCAGACGCCTCGCCATCTCCTTATGTCCGACTCCTGACAACACCAGGGGTAGATAAATGTTATCTCTGTTGGTAAAGGAATCAAGCAGGTTAAAATCCTGAAAAACGAAGCCAAGTTCATTTCTCCTGAAACTTGCAACCTGACTGTCTTTAAGTTCGCCGATTTCTTTCCCTCCGATTAAAACCTTTCCGTCTGTCACCTTATCAAGAGTTGCTATAATGTTCAGGAGCGTCGTTTTTCCGCTTCCGGACTCTCCCATAATAGCGATAAATTCTCCTTTTTCCACGGAAAAGCTTACATTTGTCAGTGCTTCCACGGCAACCCTTCCGCCTGTTCCACCATACACTTTTCTTACATTTTCTACATCTAATATTCTCATATCCTTATGCCTCCTTTATATGAGGCTATCTTACCGTATTTTTCACAGCCCTTGCATTTATCTAACATGACAATATCAAATCCAACCTTACAAAATTGAAAGGAACTCACCTTATTCGACAAAAATGAGTTCAAAGGCTGTATGCCCTACAGGAAATATATTAAAGAACTGTTCCGATTCCAACAAAGCCCACATTCTAAACTCCGTTTTTACGGTGTAATTCATTGAAATAAACGAAAAAGCTGCTTCCTTTTCCCACTTTGGACTCCACATCTATAGTTATCGAAAGTTTATGAGCAATTTTCTTTGCCATATAAAGACCTATCCCGCTTGACTTTTGGTTTAGTCTTCCGTTAAATCCAGAGTAGCCTTTGTCAAAGATTTTAGGAATGTCTTCGCTTCGTATTCCGATTCCGCTGTCTGAAATCACCAGTCTGTTTTTCGCTCTGTCAAAACTGATTTCAACCTTTCCGTTTTTCGTATATTTCACCGCATTTGATATTATCTGTTCCAGCAAAGCTGAAAGCCATTTTGCATCGGTTATAACCCTGTCACCCCGATTTTCATAAATAAGTCCAATATGATTTCTGATGAATATCCTTGAATATCTCTTCAATATAGGGTTTATCACTTTGTCCAGCTCCACAGAGGTAATATCCATATCCCTTTCATGATTAAACAATTTGAGATAGCTTAACGCCATATTCACATATCCTTCAATATAAATCATTTCCGTCTTTAAATGCTCCACGTTATCCGTATCCTCCATTTCATCCAGAAGGAGCCTGGATACTGTAATGGGGGTTTTAATCTGGTGAACCCATGTAAGGAAATATTCCTGCAAGTCTTTACGCTCCGAAAGATTTTCGCTCCGAATAGTATTGTTCTCCGCTTTGATCTTAAATAATTCCTCTTTTAAAGTCATTCTTTTTCGATACATGATAAAATACACTATCGTATATATCGCTAAAATGAAAAGAATAAACTCCGCAGCCATTTTGAAATATTCCATCTCTAAATTTGCAATATAAAAGGTAATCCCAAATACACATATACAGAGAATTCCACAGATAACTGCGGGAAGAATCCCTTTAATATATCCGTACCATTTATCAGCTTTTTTCATGTTACAAATCCCTTTCAATGAAATATCCGCTTCCCTTCTTCGTTTTGATGAAGTCCGAAAGCCCTATGCTCTGAAGTTTTTTCCTCAGTCTGGCTATATTCACCGCCAAAGTATTATCATCAATAAAGTTATCACTCTGCCAGCATCTGTCCATGATTTCTTCACGCTTTGCAACGCCTCCCTGTTTCCTGAACAAAGTGTCCAAAATCAAAAGTTCCGTTTTGGTAAGGTCTGCACTTGCTCCGCAGAACTCCACTCTGTTTTCCGAAAGATAAAGCTGTACATCTCCGAATTTCAAGTATTCAATTTCATTCACAAAATTGTAGCTTCGCCGTAAAACAGCCTGTATCTTGGCAATCAGAATCTCCATATTCAAAGGTTTAGTTATATAATCATCTCCGCCAAACTGCATACCCATAATTATGTCCATATCCTCTGATTTTGATGATATAAAAATAATGGGAACTGTCGAAACCTTCCGTATCTCACCACTCCAATAGTACCCGTTAAAAAACGGCAACACAATATCCAAAAGTACCAGTTGGGGTTTGAAGCTATGAAAGATCTCCATAATATTATTAAAATCATCTGCGGCAAGAACCTCATAACCCCATTTTTCTAAATTACTGCTAAGTACTCTTACTATATTTTCATCATCTTCTATAATCAAAATTTTCATAGCATCCCCTTCGTCTCTATTATACGCTTCAATCTTAGTTCAAATCAGATATATCATATACCATCCCTAAGGTTCTAATTGGCAGAAAATCTCTCTATTTTTATTCCATAATCATTTCATACTGTCAATAATTATCTATCCGCTGATTTTAAGCACATTATAGTATTATAGGAGAAATGATTTTGGGTGCATTATAACACAAATTCCATAAAATGAAAAAAGTCCCTTCCCCCGGGACATAATGTACTTCTTTATATAATAATATCAGCACCGAAAATTTTCGGTGCTAATTCTTTATCTTTTTATAAAATTTATAACTTATCCCCTACTCACTATTATTGCTACGGGATCTGAAGGCTGATTCTCCCTCGTTTACAACGAACTCTTTCAGCTTCTTTACATGGTTATCTGAAACAATTCTGGCCGCATCGCCATCGCCTGTTCTAATCGCTTCCAAAATTTCTTTGTGCTCCACCGGCATATTTTCGTATCTTGTAAAGTCTTCGTAATAAAGGTATCTAAAACGGAGAGACAGTTCCTGAACCGATGAAAAAAGCTGTATCAGAGCTTTGTTTCCCGATAAGGCAACAATCTTATGGTGAAAACTTTCATCTGCCCGTATAATCTGTTCCATATCTCCGGAGGCAATGGCTTCCGAATAGTCGGTAACTTTTTTTTCCAAACCCTCCAGTTCTTCTTTGGTAATTCTCTTGGCAGTCAAAGAAGCTGCCAGTGCTTCCAAATCTTCACGAACCACCAATGTATCTACCATTTCTTTTACGGAAACATCAGAAACATAGGCTCCCCGCCTAGGTTCAATTACCACCAACGCTTCCTTCTCCAGCTTTCTGATAGCCTCACGAACAGGGGTACGGCTCACTCCAAGGTCTTCAGCCAGTTCAACCTCCATCATTCTGGTTCCCGGTGCAATTTTGCCGGTCAAAATCTGAATTTTAAGTTGTTCATAAACGATTTCTCTCAAAGGTCTATGATTTTGTAATTCAAAATTTAACATTTCTCCTCTTTCTTCTTTCTATCTCGCAGTGTAGGTCCAATAGGACTCATATCCCTCTTTTCTCAAGGCATCTGACAGCATCATGGCATCATTCATATCATCAAAGACAGCAAACACCGTTGGCCCGCTGCCACTCATCAGGCACACCCGGGGGTTATATTTTTTCATTTTAGATTTCAATACACCGACAGCAGGATAAGCCTTCAGCGTATAATTTTCCAACACATTGATAAACTCTTCATATATGTCAGAGGATTTTTCATTGAGCATAGTTTCCAGTCTGTCATTATTCGGTCTTCTATCAACAACGGCATCATCTATGTTGGCATATACCTCTGCAGTGGAGATGCTGAAATTAGGTTTTGCAATGACTACAGCTTTACTTATTCCACGCAGTTTCTTCATCTCCGTGCCTCTGCCCCTTGCTCGTACACAACTTGCAGCCATTTTGTCGTTTCCGACCGGCGCAGGGAGCTTCTTATTCATCTTTGCCTGACCCAACGCACAAAATGGGACATCTGAACCAAGTTCTTCGCATATATCACATATTTGGGCAAGTGACAGCTTAAGCTTCCAAAGGGCATTTATTCCATGCACCACTGCCGCTCCGTTTCCGGAGCCTCCTGCCATTCCGGCACCGACAGGAATCCTTTTAAAAATACTGATTATAATTTTGCCACCGTTTTTCTTTTCACCGAAACGATTTATCATCAGTTCAGCGGCTCTGTATGCCAGATTCCTTTCATCTGTCGGAAGATAAACCCGATTCGTGGTGAGTTTAATCTGAAATTTCTCCCAGGGTTTCCCCCTATCTGACTCAATTCCGGAGTTATCTTGATTAGGTGAATCAGCATTTGCTTCAAAAGAAATCTCAACATCATCATGAAAGGCAAGCTGCTGCATAATCATATCCACATCGTGAAATCCATTTGGCTGTGCTTTCCCGACATCTATCGAAAGATTTATTTTGGCGTAGGACTTAACAGTAATTTTTTTCATAGTATCTCTTTTTTATTATCTTAACAAGAACCTTACTTGATTCCCCAACGCAAATCTGACTCTTGGGTTATTTCCTTATCTTCTGCGTTTACTCTTGCCGCTGCTTTTTCTCGTTGTTGCTTTAGCTTTTTTCGGTGCTTTAGCGTAATTATTTGCCTTCAATTCTCTTTTTCGTTCTTCTTCTGCTGCCTTCTTTGCCTCTGCAATTGCTTTTCTTCCTGTCTTGTAGGTACTTCCCGCAGCCGAAATCGGTCTAGGTCCGGAAACCTTATAAACACTTGTGTTATTCTTTTCTTCCTCCTCTACCGGAAGCTGAATTTTGTTTGCTTTCTTCCTTGCAACTTCCTTTTCGTGTTTTGCCATCACTTCTTCAACAGACTTTCCTGTCTTCTTTGCTTCTTTATATGGATTGAAAGCTGCTTCCTTTTCTTTGCCTTCTTCCTCATGGGACTTTCTCGACTGTCTTATACTGAAAATAATCATACCGCCGAAAAGAAGTGCCATCATAACCATATAAATCATAGTGTTTCTGCTCTGATTTATGGTTTTGAAGGTGATTTTTTCATCTTTTCCCAGAGAATTTCCGTTATTGTCAACGAAATCCTTGGAAATAGTACAGGTGTATTCCGTATCATCCTGAAGAACATATTTTCCCTTACCTACCGTTTTTACCTTTGTGGTATCCACCAGGATCAGGGCATACTTGGGATTTTTCTTATCATATGCAATGATCGAAGGAAATTCTTTCCCCGAAGAATCTGTGATTTTAAACGCATTTCTGTTAGCTTTCTTTGAAGCATCATTACCGACCTCTTTGCTGAAGAAAACCTTTACACACATGTTGTCCTTAATAGTATTCTTCGTTCCGTCTTCCGGAAAGGTCTTATCTATCTTGAAGTTTTCCGCTCCAAAACTCATTACTCCTGTCATCATCACTATTACTAGGATGGCACTTAACATTGCGCCAATTCTTTTCATATTTTACTCCTCCGATTCTTTTTTCTGTCTTTTCTCAGCTTCACAAAAAATTCCTTCAGTATTTGGGAACATTCATCTTCCAGTATACCGGTCTCCACCACCAAACTGTGATTAAACCGATCTTCCTGAACAATGTTCAGGACAGAGCCACATGCACCGGCTTTCGGATCCATGGTACCGATATAAAGCTTATCAATTCGACTCCATACCAAAGCCCCCGCACACATAGAACAAGGCTCACAGGTCACGTACATTTCGCAACCGGAAAGCCTCCAACCACCTAGTTTCTGTGCAGCATTCCTAACAGCAAGTATTTCTGCATGAGCAGTAGGGTCTCCGAAAGTTTCCGTCAGGTTATGACCTCGAGAAATTATTTCTCCGTCTCTTACGATTACAGCACCTATAGGAACCTCTCCCAGTTCACCTGCATAAGCTGCCTCTTGTAAAGCTTCTTTCATAAATTTGTATTTATTCATACACGCAAGATTATACAATAGATTACAAATAGGTTCAAGTGTTTTGGGGGCTTTTGTACCGAATTGAATACAAAATACACAAGCGGAAATTCCCAAAATAAATTTTCCCAAAACTATTGACAGCCCTCGGGGTTTATGATATAAAATTAAAGATTTAAGTTTTTTATATTGTGAAAGGAAATCTCATGGCACTTTTACTGAAAAATGCTGATGTCTATTTGAACAAGCTTTTCCAAAGGGTCGATATACTCGTTACCGGGGAGAAGCTTTTTGTTTTTGATAAATCGGCGAATTGCAATGAACCTATAGAAAAAGTTATTGATTTAAAAAATAAATTTATACTACCCGGCTTTGCGGATGTACATGTGCACTTTCGTGAACCCGGGTTTTCTTATAAAGGGACCATAAAAACAGGATGCCTGGCAGCTGCCAAGGGAGGCTACACCCATGTCTGCACGATGCCGAATCTCAATCCGCCACCATCCACCTTGGAGAATCTACAAAAGCAGCTTGATATAATAAAAAAAGATGCCTGCATAAATGTCACCCCCTACGGAACAATCACCATGAAGCAGGATGGACAAAGCACCCTGTCTAAAATGGAGGAGTTAGCACCCTATGTTTGTGCTTTCAGTGACGACGGCAGGGGCGTTCAAACAAAGCTTCTTATGGAAGATGCCATGAAAGCGGCTAAATCCCTCGGAAAACTGATAGTTGCCCACTGCGAAGACGAAACATTGCTTGGAGGAAATGCTATACATGACGGAAAACTTGCAAAATTGATGGGAATCAAAGGAATTTCTTCAGAAAGCGAATGGAAACAGGTTGAGCGTGATGTAGAACTTGCAGCAAAGACCGGATGCGGTTACCATGTTTGTCATGTTTCTACAAAAGAAACTATAGAAATAATCAGGCAGGCAAAGAAAAGCGACATTGATGTAACCTGTGAAACCGCACCTCACTACCTTCTGATGTCAGATATGGATCTCGAAGATCTGGGAAGATTTAAAATGAATCCGCCTATCAGAGATGCTTCAGATAAGGAAGCCCTCCGAGAAGGACTTTATGACGGAACCATAGACATGATAGCCACAGACCATGCCCCCCATAGCGAAGCCGAAAAATCTAAAGGACTTTTAAAAAGCGCCTTTGGAATCGTAGGACTTGAAACCGCATTTCCACTGTTATATACAAATCTTGTTAAAAAAGACAAACTTATAACCTTTGAAAAATTAGTGGAAGTCATGGCAGAAAACCCAAGAAAGCGTTTCAGGCTGCCGGGCGGAGAAATAAAAAACGGTGGAATCCCTCAGCTTTCAGTATGGGATTTAGACGCAGACTACGAGATAGACTCTAAAAAGTTTTCAAGTCTTGGGAAGGCGACCCCTTTTGAGCATTGGAAGGTTTTCGGTAAATTGCAAATGACAATTTCAAATGGTGAAATTGTTTACGCGGAATCCTGATTAAAAAAACTTATTAAAGAAAGGACTTAAATAAATTGAAAGATCAAATTCTAACAATTTCATCGGTGAAAAAGCTCCAAAATGATATTTTCAAAATGGTTCTTGCCGGGGACTGCTCAGAAATCACCGCTCCCGGACAATTTGTAAACATAAAGCTTGATGGCTTCTTCCTGAGGCGACCCATTTCAATTGCCGACTACACTGAATCTTCCCTGACAATTATCTACAAAACTGTGGGAAAAGGTACAAAATTTATGGCAAGTCTTCCTGTAGGAAAAACGCTTCAGGTTCTAATGCCTTTGGGCAACGGTTTCGATTTGAACAAAATTGAAAGTCAACTCAACTACAGCAAAGATGAATCAGCAAGACTCAACCATATTTCATCGGAGGGTGTAAATCCTGTCTTAAAGGACGAAATACCTTTCAAAGGAAATAAGAACCATCTCGAGAAAAAAAATCCCTTAGTTTTGATAGGCGGAGGCATTGGACTTCCACCGATGCTCTCGCTGAGTAAGGCTTTATTGAAAAAAGGAATTATTCCTACAGTAATCGCCGGTTTCAATTCCCAAAATGATGTGATTTTAGAAAAAGAATTTAACACCATGGGAATTTCCCCGATAATCACAACAGTTGATGGCAGTTACGGAGCTAAAGGGCTTGTAACAGAACCGCTTGCAGATATTTTAGCCACACAGCCCGATGCCTATGTCTGTACCTGCGGACCTGAACCTATGTTAAAAGCGATTCATGAATCGGCTCCCCAAGGACAATTCAGCTTTGAGGCAAGAATGGCATGTGGGTTCGGAGCCTGTATGGGCTGCACCTGTAAAACCAAATACGGCAGTAAACGAATTTGTACTGACGGGCCCGTTTTAGAAAGGGATGAAATTATATGGTAAACAATAAAGAAAAAGATATAATAAATCGGAATCCAGATATAGATACCTGTGTACAGCTATGTGGCTTAACTCTGGATAATCCAATAATCCCCGCCAGCGGTACCTTCGGCTACGGGCAGGAATTTGCAAAGCTTTACGATATAAACATTTTAGGCTCCATCTCTTTTAAGGGAACAACTCCCGAAGAAAGATTTGGTAATAAGCTCCCCAGAATCGCCGAATGCAAAGAGGGAATGTTGAACTCGGTGGGACTTCAAAATCCCGGAGTGGAGGCGGTGGTCTCTTCTGAGCTTCCCGCACTTGCAAGGATCTATTCAAAACCCGTCATCGCCAATATAAGCGGATTTTCAATAGATGACTATGTAACCTGTGCCAAAGCTATGGACAAGGAATCACAGGTCGGAATAATTGAAGTAAACATAAGCTGCCCAAATGTTCACAACGGCGGCATGGCCTTTGGCACTTCTGCCGAAGATGCTGCAGAAGTGACAAAGGCAGTGATGTCAGTTACGAAAAAACCGATTTTCATGAAGTTGAGCCCGAATGTAACTGACATCGTCGGCATCGCCAAGGCTTGCGAAGATGCCGGTGCCGCCGGAATATCAATGATAAACACACTGCTTGGAATGAGAATAGACATAAATAAAAGAAAACCTGTTTTAGCAAACAAAATGGGCGGGTACTCCGGACCTGCAATTTTTCCGGTAGCACTCCGAATGGTATATCAGGTAGCCCGGGCTGTCAATATTCCGATTATAGGCATGGGAGGAATCTCTTCTTCCGACGATGTTATCGAAATGATGATGGCAGGAGCTACAGCAGTTCAAATCGGTGCGGCAAACCTTGTAAATCCTTATGTATGCAAAGAAATAATTGAAGATCTTCCGGACAAAATGAAGGCTTTGGGAATACAAAATCTGAATGAAATTATAGGAGTAGTTAAATAATGGGAAAAGATGTAATCATCGCTTGTGATTTTCCAAGCAAAGAAGATACACTGAGGTTTCTGGATCGGTTCACCGACTGTAAACCCTTCGTAAAAATCGGTATGGAGCTTTTTTATGCAGAAGGACCCTCAATCGTGAGAGAAATTAAGGCTCGAGGGCACAGAATTTTCCTGGATCTGAAGCTGCATGATATTCCAAATACCGTTGAAAAGGCAATGACATCCCTATCAAAACTTGATGTTGACATGACCAATGTCCATGCCGGAGGAACCATAGAGATGATGAAAGCTGCCAGAAGAGGATTGACAAGACCCGATGGTACAAGTCCAATTCTAATTGCTGTCACTCAGCTGACTTCAACCAGTCAAGCACAAATGCAAAATGACCTCTTGATTCCTCACAGTATCGAAGATACAGTTATCGCCTATGCGAAGAACACCAAAAAAGCCGGTCTTGACGGCGTCGTATGTTCACCTCTTGAAGCTGAATCTATTCACAAACACTGTGGAAGAGAATTCATGACCATAACTCCGGGTATCCGGTTTGCAGGAAGTGCAGCAGATGACCAAACCAGAATCACCACACCGGAAAGAGCAAGAGAAATCGGCTCAGACTTTATCGTAGTAGGCAGACCTATCACCCGAGCGGATGACCCTGTATCAGCATATAAAAGATGTGTTGAAGGGTTTTGTCGCTAATAAAGACGCTTATAGAAACATATAATCTGTAAATCTAAAACCAATACTCAAAGCAAAGGAGTTTTTAAATGATTAACAAAGAAATTGCAAAGGATCTGCTGTCAATTGAAGCCGTTTTTCTGAAACCGGAAGACCCATTTACATGGGCAAGCGGAATCAAAAGTCCAATCTACTGTGACAATAGGCTGACTCTTACGACACCTGCTGTCAGAACCCATATTGAAGAAGCTCTGGTAAAAACCATAAGAGAGTTTTATCCCGAGGCAGAGGTTCTAATGGGAACCAGTACCGCAGGTATTGCCCATGCCGCAATCGTGGGACACATCATGGATCTGCCTATGGGTTATGTCCGTGGGAGCAAAAAAGACCATGGAAGAACTAATCAGATTGAAGGCAAATTATTACCGGGACAAAAAGTAGTAGTAATTGAGGATTTGATTTCAACTGCAGGCTCCTGCTGTGAAACGGTGGAAGTTCTCCGTGGAGCCGGCGCCCAGGTGCTTGGAGTTGCAAGCATCTTCACCTATGGCATGAAAAAAGGGCTTGACCGTCTGAAAGAAAAAAATATCGAAAATCACAGCTTGAGCGATTTAGATTCTTTGGTGGAAGTAGCTGCTCAATCCGGCTATATTAAGCCCCAAGATAAAGCAAAGATTTTAAAATTCAGAGAAAACCCTTCTGATACAAACTGGATGAAAAAATAAGCCGATAAATAATCCGACGGCAGTGAGAAAATTTATAAAATATGGATTTAATGCTTCAAGTGCAGAACGGGAAATAATCAATGAAGCTTAAAATACTTAAAATCCAAATAAATCAGTACTTAACTATGTATGGAGGTACAATATGAATGAAATTCGCAATCTCATCAACATTACAGACTTCACCATGGAGGAAATCGACCATTTAATTGAAATCGCAGATGACATCATGGCTAATCCTGAAAAATATCAGGATATATGTGCACACAAAAAGCTGGCAACTCTATTCTTTGAACCCAGTACAAGAACCCGGCTGAGTTTCACCGCAGCAATGATGGAACTGGGGGGGAATGTTCTCGGATTTGACGATGCAAGCACCAGCTCCACGAAGAAAGGTGAAAGCGTCAGCGACACGGTTATCATGGCAGGATGCTATGCAGACATTATCGCAATGCGTCACCCGAAAGAAGGTGCCCCTGTAATTGCAAGCACAAAAACCACTGTTCCTATCATAAATGCAGGGGATGGAGGTCACTTTCATCCAACACAGACCCTTACAGACCTCCTGACCATCAGCCGTAAAAAAGGCGGTTTGGGAAACTGCACAATCGGTTTATGCGGCGACCTTAAATTCGGTCGTACCGTTCACTCCCTAATTGAAGCTATGCTTCGCTACGAGAATGTAAAATTTGCTTTGATTTCACCTTCGGAACTGCGTATCCCGGACTATGTAAAGGAAACTATGGACAATGCAGGTGCACAATGGATGGAATACGAAAAGCTGGAGGATGCAATGCCCGAGCTTGACATCCTTTACATGACAAGAGTCCAGAAAGAGCGTTTCTTTAATGAAGAGGACTATATAAGACTTAAGGACAGCTTCATACTCAGCCTCGACCTCTTGAAGCCGGCAAAAGAAGATCTTATAATCCTTCACCCACTGCCACGAGTTAATGAAATTTCTGTCGAAGTAGATGAGGATCCCCGAGCCTGCTATTTCTATCAGGCACTCTGTGGTAAGTACATTCGAATGGCACTAATCCTATATTTACTGGGAATGAAATAAAAAATTACCATTAACTTAACATATAAATCAAAGGAAAGAGAGGGAAATTTATGAATATAGACGGAGTAAATACAGGTGTAGTTTTAGACCACATAAAGGCGGGAAAAAGTATGCAGATATACAAGCTGCTGGGTCTTGGAAAGTTGGACTGCTGTGTAGCTATAATTCAGAATGCTGACAGCGAAAAATATGGTAAAAAAGACATCATAAAAGTTGATGGCAACATAAGCCTCGACTTTGACATCCTTGGATACATCGACAGCAACATCACTGTTAATATTGTAAAGAACGGTGAACTGGAGAAGAAAGTACATCTTGACTTACCGGAAAGGCTTTCAGATGTAATCAAGTGCAAAAATCCAAGATGTATAACTTCCATAGAGCAGGAAATTCCACATAAATTCAAACTTGTAGACAGGAAAAAGAAAGTATACCGCTGCATATACTGCGATGCTGAATTTACCGAGTAAAAAACAATTTCACGCCATTTGCATTTTGTTACAATCAGGTAGGGGGGACTTTTTTTCTCCCCTCTCTTATATTTTGTAAACAAAAAGCAGTAAACCTTTTGATTTATAATGCGGTTATTTTCACCATATATTGACGGCATACTCGTAATACACAAAAAGAAAGCCGCTGTAAAGCGACTTTCAAATTCCAAAATTGTTGAGGACATATTTTGGTGTTATTATGGGCATCTTTAAACTATATACTAATTAGATAGTATGTTGAAGGACCAAAACTGAAACTTGAATTGAGATTCTTCAACCTTACGAAGTTCTATCTGTGCATATTCAACAATCTCTGAATGTGAGAACTTTCCTTTTAACTGGCTTTCCATAACATTAGTAATAATATTTTCTTTCATTTCCTCTGTCTGAACTGTCATAGCCAGTGCATAAGCACGGTCATAAGCTTTTCTTAAATCTTTTTTGTTCTTCACTTTGAAATCCTCCATTTATATGAATAGTTCTATTCTCGTTTATACTAATATATAAAGCAACTACTGTGCCAATTTTTATACCAATGAAAACTTGTTTTTTCTTACAAGATTAAATGTGGTCTTTGCAAAGGGTTTCGTCTTTTTAAAATTTTAATAAAAATTTTAAATTATATCCCTTAATCAACCTCACCACAAATTACATCCTTCAGTCTCACATTTATCGCTTTTTCTAATCTATAAAATACATATTCTGCAAGCATAAGGTATTTTTGACCCATTTTTAAGTCAAGCGGTTCAAATATTTGACCCATTTTTAAGTCAAATACGATTTGAGGCGAACATAAAATCTTGAAGGTTTTTCCTGAAACAATGAAGGAGCGATTCGCCATTCAAAGATTTCGGACACCAAATTTAAAATCCCAACCTTTGTAATAAGCTTAAATCTGTTACAAAGGTCGGGATTTTAATGTCCTATTTCAAGTCAGCAAATACTAATTCTGTTAATTCTCTTTTCTTCTTTTTCTAAGACCTGCGACAGCAAGTGACACTGCTGACAGCCCAAGCAAGGCAACATACAGCGGCAGATTGGCTCTATCACCTGTATCCGGCTTTGACGGAGCCGGCTTCTTATTGCCGTCCCCGGTATAGATGGCATACACGGTCATATCTTCGTTTACGACTGTAGATCCTGTGAACTTAGCACCTGTTCCGTCTTTCTCAGTATTCCATTCTTTGAACTTATAACCATTCTTAACAGGATCCTTCGGCATCGATTGATCCGTTAAAGCATCCTTATCAATACTCTTTCCGTTTTCCACCTTTACTTTTGCATGGGTTTTGCTTCCGTTGATAAAGGTTACAGTATTATTAGCAGGTTTATTTACTCTGAAAGTGTATGAAATCTGTTTTTGCTTGTCGGCTTCCCCTCCTTCATCCAGTCCATCTTTACTTTGCTGTGCAGCAAAGAACAAATACTGTCGATTAGCCCTATCATTCGCATTATCCCTATCATCCTCATCATCTACAGGAGCAGGGTTCATAAAATCTTTAGTATAAGAGTTTACAAAATCATAGAAACCTGATGCTGTTCCACGAATTCTAATTTCTTGGTCATCAGCAACACTCTCTTTTACGGAAAGCCCTGATACTGTAATTTTTATATTACCGGTATCTGTCTTATTAACTGATTTAAGAATATCTTCCCATTTCTGTACAGTTCCCGCATTATCCTTTTTAAGTGTAATAATAAGAGTTTTGCCATTTTCAGACTTTCTGACTGACACTGAAAATCCCGATAATCCACTTACTTTTGCAGAAATATTCTTTGCTAATTCTACACCATCAGGAATATCAAGCGTATATACTATACCGGCATCTACTTTACCAAAACTATTGCGAAATTTGGTAATTTCATCATCTTGCAAACCTCCAACTCTTGTATAGTTTAAAGTCCAACTATTAAGATATCGTTTAAACCAGGAAGCATTAAGAGAAAAATCAAGACTTAATTTACTGCTCGGTGAAAACTGTCCAATTGATTTTGAATTTTCGCTGCCTGTTATTTTCAGGTCTCCGTATATTTGCAAATTGCTCAGAGGCTTCTTTATTTCCTCTTGTGATAATAAGTCATTTTCTTTAAACCCAAATGGATTAACACGATTCTCAATCGGTTTGTCCGGGTGCTTTCCGGCTTCTGTATCACCCTCTGCCGTATCGTTTCCGGCAAGATATCCATACCTGTATTGAAGACCCGGAAGCATCCAATATGTATTTTCACTATCAACTATACCCGCATTTTCAAGTCCGTTAAATCCACCTAATGAATTGAATGCAATATCAGAAACTGTAGTTTCATCGTGGGATGTCAAATATTTAGGAAATAAACCATAATAAAGTTCTGAATCAATACCATCCTTTACAGTTCTTTTTTCCAAGTCAATCCAGTACACATTTTTCATCGTCTTATCCGTTAACACATCATTTCCTTCTTCATCACAAAGATATGGAAGGGGTTGTGCTCCCTCAGCAAATACTGTATATACCGAAGCACTTGATATGACCAGAAGAAAAGATAACACATATAATATCAGTTTTTTTACTATTTTCATAACTCTGTTTCTCCTATTCTACTATGGGCGCTTAACATCAATAGATACAACAGGGGATGTAATCCTCACTATCGGATCTGCAACAGGATTTTTACCATATTTGTACAACAAGCAACTACCGGAACCTGTTATTGTTCCGAGAGATTCACCATTGCCTTTTACTGTGTATGGTATTTTTAAGTTGATTCTGTGTCCTGATTGCCCTCTCTCACCTGCAACCAATTTGAAAAATTCCTTATAATCATTCCAGTTTCCAAGATTGAAAGTGAATGTTACGGAATTATTTGTTTCATCATATGATTTTTCTATTTTACTAATTGTTGATGTATTTTCCGAAAAGGTGATATCATCTAATTTCACATCAAAGTTCTTCGGAAAATAAATCGTGTATTGAGCAGTCGGAAATTCTTCCCCTTTGGAAAACATAACCAGGTTTTCCCATTTCCAAGGTCCAATTCCCTGTCCCTTTATTTTCTTTTTATATACTTTATATGCTCCTTCAAAAAGATCAGCAGCTTCTACGCTTGCTTCTATATTGCCTTTGTATAAATCTTCCTCTCCGGCAACCTGTACCAACTCACAGGACTTAATTGTTTTACTAATATCTACGGTTCCTGTAACTTTCTTCGACATAAAAATGCCACTTACACTTAAATTACTTATAACTTTGTAATCTTCAGGTTGCAAAGGCTCGCCGGCAAATACATTCGCTGCACCGGTGAATACGACAACCATCAGTAGAGCTGTCAATAAGCTCATGGACTTTTTAGCTAATTTTTTCATTTGCATCATCCTCCTTATTTTATTATAGCCTTTTATAAAAATCGGCAAGAATACCCACACTCACGCATTTATAAAGTTTATATTCCTGTCAATTATAAAAACACACATAACACGGCAAAATCACAGCAATTCCTGTAGCCTATAAACAAAATTTCCGTAAAGATCCTGTTTCTTCACATAAATAACACATTCATTATACCAAACAGAACAAACACCTGCAAGCAAAATTTACCAGATGCATTTTATAAAATTGACAGTTAAATGATAAATAGGAAAAATATTTCCGATTCAGGTTATTTTTTATATAATCATTTGGTATAGTTTAACCACCAACCGAGTATTATAGATAAGTAAAGTCGATGATAAAAGATAATGTAAAACAAATTATACGCTCATTTAATAATGAATATGATGTATTGATTGATAATGTAAAATTTAATACTATAGAAAATACACGAAAAAAATAGAAAATCTTTTGAGCAACTCAATAGGATGAATAATAGATTGCAGATAAGTATAAAAACATCTTATTTAAAACTTAAATTAAAAGAATTAAATTTGGCTTATGAATATGCTCTTAAGAAGCAAGAAGAAAAAGAAGCACAAAAAGAGAAAAAACATTATGAAAATGTTCTTTCAACTTTAATAAAACAAAAGGGAATACAATTTATAAATCGTAAAATCATTTTGTAATAAAAAGCCCCTCATAAATATTGAAATTATAGTATTTATAAGGGGCAAAAATATGGAGCTTCCGAGCGGGATCGAACCGCTGACCTGCGCGTTACGAATGCGCTGCT
>ERZ773027.198-NODE-198-length-39350-cov-10.259346_pt1 | contig 39350 bp, 40 predicted proteins | sample MGYA00511032_ERZ773027 | MGnify/ENA primary metagenome ERZ773027 (study PRJEB29015, sample SAMEA2738138) | human oral metagenome | biome: human oral; feature: human-associated habitat; material: saliva | place: China | collected 2190 ... | reverse complement strand
TACAACACGTGAAAAAGATTTATAAGACTCGCTTTCAGGGCAGCCAAGTAGAGGCGCTAAAGGACGTTCACTTTACAGTGGAAAAAGGCGAGTATGTAGCCATTATGGGTGAGTCAGGCTCTGGGAAATCCACCCTGCTCAACATCCTAGCTATGCTGGACAAGCCGACTGAGGGCCGCGTCTTTCTCAACGGAACTGACACAGCAACCATCAAAAACAGCCAGGCTTCCAGCTTCCGCCGAGAAAAATTAGGCTTTGTCTTTCAGGATTTCAATCTGTTGGATACTCTGTCGGTCAAGGATAATATCCTGCTGCCGCTAGTCCTCTCTCGTCGTCCTATTACTGAGATGATGCAAAAGCTGGTTGCCACCTGCAATGAGTTGGGGATTAACAAGCTGCAAGAGAAGTTTCCATATGAAATTTCTGGTGGTCAAAAGCAGCGGGTGGCGGTAGCCCGCGCTATTATCACTGAGCCTGAGATCTTGTTGGCGGATGAGCCAACAGGAGCGCTGGATTCTAAGTCTTCGGCGGCTCTCTTGGATGTCTTTGACGACATCAATGATCGCGGCCAGACCATTCTCATGGTAACTCACTCGACTTCAGCGGCTAGCCGCGCCAAGCGGGTGCTCTTTATCAAGGACGGGATTCTCTACAATCAAATCTTCCGCGGTAACAAGACCGAGCGGCAGATGTTCCAAGAAATTTCCGATACTCTGACAGTTATGGCAAGTGAGGTGGAAGCTCATGCTTAGATTAACTAGTAAGCTTGCGCTTTCTAACTTAATCAAAAATCGTAAGCTTTATTATCCTTTCGCTCTGGCGACCTGTCTGGCTATCGCCATCTCCTACATCTTTTTCTCTCTGACCTTTAATCCTAATTTAGTAAAAATGACGGGGGCAAGCGCCGTTTCTCTGGTGCTATCTTTTGGGATGGTGATTGTCAGCATCACGACCAGCATTATCGTCTTTTATGCTAATAGCTTTGTTTTCAAGAATCGCTCCAAAGAGCTGGGGCTCTACAGTGTGTTAGGGCTCAATAAATTCCACCTCTTTGTCATGGTGGTAATTGAATTACTGGTATTTGGTCTGGTCACTCTTATCCTTGGACTAGGGATTGGACTCTTATTTGACCAGTTGATCTATGCTCTCTTGCTGAAAATCATGGCGATAAAGGTCGTCTTGGTGTCAACTTTTCAGCCTGCTGTAGTTATCGCGGTTGCCGTTTTCTACGCCTTTGTCTTTTTCTGCTTGATGATTAGCAATGGTCTGCGCCTGAGAAAGCTTGATGCGTTGCAATTGGTCAAAGAAAAGAATAGCGGAGAAAAGAAAAGTCGCTTTTTATTCCTACAAACGCTACTTGGACTGGCAGCCTTGGCATACGGTTACTTCCTTGCACTAGGAGTGACCAATCCCTTGTCAGCAGTCTTTACCTTCTTTGTCGCAGTGCTCTTTGTGATTCTAGGCACCTATCTGCTCTTTAATGCTGGAATTACAGTCTTTCTGCAATTTTTGAAAAAGAAGAAGTCCTATTATTACCAACCTAATAACATGATTTCCGTTTCCAACCTGATTTTCCGCATGAAGAAAAATGCGGTGGGCTTGGCAACAATTGCCATCCTATCAACCATGGTTTTGGTAACCTTATCTGGCGGAGCTAATATCTATGCTGGCGGTGACTACATGCAAAAGGCTATGTTTCCTCATGATTTTAGCATTCAAGGAAAAGGAACCACAGGTGAGCAGATGGACCAAGTGCTGACAGAGTTTGTGAATGAGCAGCAGTTACCAGTCACAAAGAAAGGTGTCTATCCATACTATACGATGGGAGTGACAAGTCGTGCTGGCAACCAGCTCGATATCAACGCTGCCGCTCAAAAATTTGTCACACCGAAAACGTATATTTTGGCTATTTCAGAAGCGGATTATCAGAATATGACAGGGAAAACTCTGAATCTTGGGGATGACGAGGTGGCACTCTACCAGCAAGGAGTGAAACTGGATCCCAAGCAAGACTTGCAGCTGGCTGGTCAGACCTTTAAAATCAAAGAGGAACTCAAAGAAGACTTTATCTTTGGTCATTTACCTGATCAGATGAACATGATCGTCCCAGAGAAAATCTACATGGTTCTTAAAAATCCTGACCAAATCTTCTCTGCAATGACGGATAAATATGCTGTAAACCTTAATTATTATGGCTGGCTTGATACAAAGCTGTCAACGGAAGAACAGCGCAATCTGAGGGATGCTTACCAAGAAAAATTGCATCAGTTTAATCAGACCTTGCCTGAAAATCAAGCGGTCTATGGTTCGGTAACAGCTTTTGATAAGCAAGAAATCAAAGGCATGCTGGGTGGCATGTTCTTCATTGGCATCTTCCTATCAATCGTCTTTATGCTGGGAACCATCCTCATCATCTACTACAAGCAGATTTCAGAAGGGTACGAGGATCGGGATCGCTTTGTGATTCTACAAAAGGTCGGTCTGGATGAGAAGCAAATCAAACAAACCATTCGGAAACAGATCTTGATTGTTTTCTTCCTGCCACTGGCCTTTGCCTTTATCCATCTGACCTTTGCCTATCATATGCTGAGCTTGATCTTGTCTGCTCTTGGTGTTCTTAACTCAGCTCTCATGCTGGCTGTGACACTGGGTGTCTGTGCAATCTTCTTTATCAGCTATGTGATTGTCTTCATGATTACTTCCCGCAGTTATCGTAAAATTGTTTCTATGTAAGAAGTTGGGTTTTTCCAGCTTCTTTTTTTGCTTTTCTTTTCCCAATGCAAAAGGAACATTTAAAAAGAGACTTTGGTAAATCTAATAATCTATGATATAATAAACCATCTATGCTTTGGAGGGAGATTTTATGAATATTTTTCGAAAAAAAGATGCCAGTAAAAACAGGACGGGAATGCGGCGGCACCTGAAACTGATGGATTTGATTCTTTTAGGGATCGGTGCCATGGTTGGTACAGGGATTTTCACGGTTACAGGAATTGGGGCGGCGACTTATGCAGGCCCAGCTCTGATTGTGTCGATCGTGATTTCTGCCCTGTGTGTCAGCATCTCTGCCCTATTTTATGCAGAGTTTGCCTCTCGAGTTCCAGCTAATGGCGGAGCTTACAGCTATATTTATGCTGTTTTAGGAGAATTTCCGGCTTGGCTGGCTGGTTGGCTGACCATCATGGAATTTATGACAGCTATATCAGGTGTAGCTTCTGGCTGGGGTTCTTATTTGAAAGGGCTTTTGAGCGGCTTTCATATCCAGCTACCGACAGCCTTGAATGGCACATTCAATCCAAAAGCAGGGACTTATGTGGATTTGTTGCCTATTCTGGTTTTGGTCTTTGTGACAGGCGTGGTACTTCTGAATTCAAAAGCAGCCCTGCGCTTTAATTCAGTCTTGGTCGTCCTCAAATTCTCAGCTTTGGCTCTCTTTATTCTCGTTGGGCTTTTCCATCTTCGACCTGAGAATTGGTCCAACTTTGCACCTTTCGGTTTTGGTCAGATCTATGGCGGTCAGACGGGGATTATGGCTGGAGCTTCTCTGATGTTCTTTGCTTTTCTGGGCTTTGAGTCGATTTCTATGTCTGTGGATGAGATCAAAGAACCGCAAAAAAATGTGCCACGCGGCATTGTCCTTTCCCTTGGGATTGTGACCATCCTCTATATCTTAGTAACCTTGGTCTTGACAGGCTTGGTCCACTATACCAAGCTAAATGTCCCAGATGCAGTAGCCTTTTCACTTCGCAGTATTGGACTAGATTGGGCTGCCAATTATGTTTCTATCGTAGCGATTTTGACCCTGATCACGGTCTGCATCTCCATGACCTATGCCTTGTCTCGGATGATTTACAGTATAGCGCGTGACGGACTTTTACCGCGGTCTTTCAAGGAATTAACTGCTACTAGTCGCGTGCCTCAAAATGCTACTATCTTAGTGGGGATTGCCTCAGCTATTTGTGCGGGTATCTTTCCTCTTGCTAGCATCGCCTCTTTCCTCAATATCTGTACATTGACCTATCTGATTATGCTGGCCTTTGCCATTTTGAAGTTGCGGAAGGAAAAGGGGCAGCCCAAGGCAGGAGAGTTTAAAACTCCGCTAGTGCCTCTAACTCCGATTTTATCTATTATCATCTGCCTTTCCTTTATGACTCAGTACACGTGGGATACTTGGTTGGCCTTTGGCATCGCCCTGCTTTTGGGAATTTTGATTTACTTTGGCTACGGCTATCGTCATTCGGAAATAGAAGTGAAAGAAAGATAATGCAAGAAACTCTGTGAAGAGTTTCTCAGAACGTAGACAAACGTCATTTTTGGCGTTTGTCTTTTTGTATTTTCAAAAATATTTTGTCTCATCATCTGCTATTCCATCCAAAAATCGGATTTAGAACAAAATAAAAAGGCTTGCCCACCCTCATTTTTACTAGTTTTTTGAGATTCAAACACGCCAAAGTAAGCCCAATCTTATCTTCTATCTTGGACTTGCCTTTCTCTCTTGTATAACGGAGATTGTGGTATTCTTTGGCTGTCCCAAAGAGCCGCTCAATAGTTTCTTTGCGTTTCTTATAGAGCTCCTTCATCCCTTTTTGGTGGCGAATCTCTTCACAAAATTCAAGCGCGTCCTTTCATACATGTCTTGTGATGACTTTCTGTTGATTCTGGCTTCGAGTACAAACGGATAATAGGGGACAGGAAACACATACTTTTGGATGACTCTTATACTCACGGTAGCCTTCTCGAGTCGTCGTGCAATAGGCCAATACTTGGTTCTCTGGACAGAGGTAACAGTCATAGAAGGCATCATAAACAAAATCACCGGGTCTTAAGTTCCCCTTTACTCCCTTGGGGTGGGTATAAGGGAAGACGGGGATAATGTTTCGCTGTAATAAATAATGGGCAATAGCTGGGGTCTTATAGCCTGAGTCCGCAATAATGTAGCGTGGGGAGAAAGCTTCTAACTTTGAAAAAAGGGCAGGGAAAGCCTGACTATCATGAACATTTCCTGCTTCAACACTATAAGCTAAGGCCCAGCCATTCTTATCACAAGCTACTTGGGCAGAATAGGCAAATACTTCCTTGTGTTCCCCCTTGTGGAACCAACCACTCTCAGGATCTGTCCTTGAGATTTTCTTTTCTTTAGCCTCGCTTTCTTTTGCGGGCTTTAAGGACTTTTTTTCGTGTTTTCTCCTATCTAAATCAATCTCAACTGCCAATTGCTCACTCATAAATTTAGCTTGTTGGGCAACCATTTCCTTATGATACTTGTGACGGTTAGCTGCCGCTTTGATATGGGTACCATCCACAAATATTTCAGAAGGATCAATTAAACCAGCACATAAAGCTTGATGGAGTACTTGTGAAAATATCTCAGCAATCAGTGCTTTATCTTGAAAGCGACGACTGTAATTCTTTCCATATGTAGTAAAATGGGGCACCTTGTCATCCAAGCTTAGCCCAAGAAACCAACGATAAGCGACGTTTACTTCAATGTCTTTAATCGTTTGGCGCATGGAGCGAATGCCATAAAAACATTGAATTAAAGGGATTTTGACTAACATGACGGGATCTAGACTAGGACGACCCTGATCGGGGCTATAGGTATCTTCAACTAAGTCATAGATAAAGTCAAAATCAACCTCTGATTCCACTTGGCGAAGAAAGTGATCCTCTGGGACCAATTCGTCGATCGTATAGAAGCCATATTGGCAGCGATGATAATCTGGTTTTTCTTTGTGAAACATAGGGAACACCTCACAATTCTTCTTACCTTTATTATACGACTTTACAAAAAGAAAAGCCCTTAGAAACTTGAGTTCTAAGGACTTTGTCTTCAATCTGAGAAACTCTGTGAAGAGTTTCTTTTTTGAATATGATCCGAATCTGCTATGAGGACATAAGAGCAGTAATATGATAATTTTGCAATTTCTTCTCTGTCAATATTCATCTATATTTTCTAGAAATCAGTAATAAAATATGGTAGAATGTGGATAGTGACAATGATATAAAAACGGAAGGAATTGTCAGATTTTATGAAGTCAAATCCTCAACTGGCCAATTTTTATATGGAAAAATATCAGACAAGTATAAAGAAAGGCAACAATCTGCAAGCTCAACGTCAAGAGCTACTTGCTAAGATTGAGCGCTTAGAGCAGGCAAATCGTGAGTTAGACCAACAAATTGAAAATATCAATTCACTACTGAGCAATGATTTTTCTCGACTGGAGAAGGTAGATGGGTCTCGTTTTAGAGGAAGTGTAAAGGGTAGATTTTTAGAGAAATGCACCCATGCTAAACAAAATCTAATGACCTACCAGTCTAAACAAACTTCAAATAAAGGTGAGATTAGTAGTAAAATTAAGGAACTTCAAGATGAAGCAGATAGTTTACTAAGAAAGAGTTCGATGGCCTTTACAGAAGCAGATAGTTACTACTCCATAGCTCTCAGCTATTCGTAGGAGGAAATTAAATGTCAGAAACAAAAGTTGATTTGTCAGTATGGGAAAGTACTACTAAATCTGCTGAAACTTATGTATCCTCTATTTTTGATATGACTCCGCTGGAATTTAACAACTCAGACTTAACCCCTTTTGTGAATTTTAATGACTATATTACGCTATTAAACAGTTCATTAAGTAGTTTGCGGACTTTTACCAGTACGGATGTGGTAAATATGAACCGTGCAGCACAGAATAAAGTTGCTGATGATCATACGGAAGCATCCAATATTCAAAGTTCGAGGGGGAAGAAATGAACGAATTGCAGTTGTATATATTCGAGCAGGGATTAGAGGAGCTGAGTCTGTGTGAAGCAGAACACCAACATTTACGCACGATTGGCATGACCTTAGCGGGTCATCCCAAAGTGTTGCGCTCCTGCTATATTGCTTTTCTGAAAGGAGAGTCCAAATGCAGGTACAAGCCATTGATTGGGGCTCCGCTTCTATTCAGTTTTCATTATCATCAGGAAGAAGTTGAGATTGAGCGGATTGAGACCTCCTATCGTGTATCCTTTTCTGTGTTTATTCGCTTTTTTGCTTTAGTTGATTTGGCCTTCAGTAAGATCTACCCATTGGGAACGATTGTGGAGCTGGATAAGGAGCTGCTTCCGACCGAGTTGGTTGAGCAGTTTGCTTCGGAGGAGATGGATTTTTATGCAGTTCTATCTGGTCGTCGACTGCAATTGGATTCTCAGTCATACATTGATTACGCAGGACATGTCTATCCTTACGGTATGCGTTTTGATACATTGCCTCTCTACATCAGTAATCTCTTTATCAAGCGGGTGATTTCCGAAGGTTACAGTGATGCAAAAGACAGCCAGCATTGCGATAAGGAGTTGAGAGAGTTCTATTTCAAGGGATCTGTCTACTCTACCATTTATGATGTGGAGGTTGCCAATGAAGATTGATATGAATGAAGTGCAGAGTAACAAGACCAAATTGGCTACTTCAATCAAGCTGATGCGGGGGCAGGTTGAATTAGCCCGCTCAAAATTGAATCAGATTGTAGAGAGTCAGGCACTGCAGGGAGATGTCAAGACAGCTATTGATGCTAAAGTTAAGAACCACCAGATGCCTATGATGACGCATTATCTGACAGCTTTGGAGATTATGTCAGCTGACTACGAGGCATTGATTAGCACCTTTCAGTCGGAGGTGGGAGAGAGTGCTCAGGATGCAGTGATTGATACGGACTATCTGGCAGAGTTGGGCACTATCTTTCCATGGATTAGTCAGGGCTTGGCCACTATTCGGCAGAGTATATCTGGAACTTATTCAAGGATATCAGACTTAATCACACTGGATGCGTCTTCAACCTCGGATATATCCAGTAATCTGAGTGCGGCTAAGCAAATTTTGACGGATACAACGGATAAGATGTCAGCTTTCAATGATTTGCCTAGACCAGAGACTTTTTCCAGTATTATCTCGCAACAGAATGCCCAACTTGGAGTACTGAGATCTGTTCAGGGGCCGCAGTATGCGACTGAAAAGGCCAGGGCACTTTATACGAATCAAAACTTTGCTTTATCTGTAACGCAATACCAGCTACTTAGTCACCAGTCCAATTATAGAGTCATGCTTCAGCAGAAACTAGCTCGTTCCTTGGTAGATTCCTATTACAGTAAGCGTCCTGTTCAGGCTTCCATGCAACCATATAAGCTGGATGCGAAGACCAAAGACTTGATTGAGAAAGCTAACAAAGGCGATCTTCAGGCTATTAGTGAGCTTTCTAAGAGTTATCGCTATGATAAGACGATGGAGAGGACCGTGCCTTATCGTTCTCAAGCTGAATTAGCTCGGTTAAATCAAGAAGTTTGGGATAGGACCCTCACAACTGGCCAACATATTTTAGGCGAAATTTTTGGAATCTATGACGTTTACCGCTTGATTACAGGGATTGATCCAGTTACGGGTGAGGAGACCAGTCGCTTAGAAGCAGGTTTATGGCTCGCCTTAGATATATTACCCTTCCTCAAAGCTGGCAAAGCGGGTAAGTTAGGGAAAATCGCAAAGACAGCTGACAAGGTAGATGATGTAGCTAAGGGTGCTAAAGAGGCTGCAGAACAAGCTGGTAAGAAAGTTGGCAAGGAATTCAGCAAAGAAGCTGTGGAAGAATTGCTTGATGGAGACGGTGTCTTTAAGAATGCGGAACTGGAAGAACGGTATCAGGAATATGTTGTTCGGAACACCAACCGAGGTAGGCGAGTAAGCGATCGTCTCACTTGGAAACAAGATAGTGATTTCTTTACTCAAAACTCTCCAATAGCACGAGGTAATCGTTTTAATGAAACTGTCCAGGAGCGAAAGATATATCCACATCACGAAGTGAATTTGGAAAACGGAAAACGCTTAGATTCATATGACCCAACTGCGGGAGAAATTATATCTCGCAAGGCGACCGATTTGGATAAGATTCAAGAAGAAACCTTTAGAGGGTATTTACAGGAACTTCAGAATAAATACTCGGTTGGTGAAATAATTCGTTCAAATAAATATCCAGAAATTGATGGTTTAAAACTAGAGGGTAAACATATATTGGAAATACCAGACAGTAATAAACATTTACCAGATATTGAAAAGTTTAAGGAAATTGCCAAAGAATACGGTGTTGAACTAAGATTTACAAAGGAGTAGACAGATGAAATTAGACAGCAGAGTTGAAGGGGCTTTGCAAGCTATAAATTTTGTGGAGCGGTATAAGGAGCTTTCGGATAAATTTAGCTTAGATAGAACGCCTGAAGAAAAACGCTTAAATATCATTACAGGCGAGTTGGTATTTGACGTTTTTGAAGATTTAGGGTATATAGCTAAATTTGATGGACGTGAAAAATTCTTTTATATTGAGCCTGTTAAAGAAGATGGGTATACTTTTGGCTTCCATATTAGTATCTTTAAAGGATTAGTAGAATTGATATGGGTTGTTAGGGACTCTCAAAACAAAGTTATACTTGGGACCCCACTGATGGAGTTTTCTAGGAGGCTCATCTCTCCGGACTATAGAATCATGGATCCAGTGATTGCCAATTATGATGACTTTGAAAATGTCATGAGAATTGCTTTTGAGATGTACGAAGACTTCAAGCAGGCTTTTCTGAAAATTGCCGCAGAGGGTTAATTTTTTAGAAAAATGTTAGAAAATTTTGTAAAAGTGGCAGATATGCCCCAAGAAGTGATTGAAAAGTATAAGGAACAAGTCCCAGCTGAGTTAGTTCAAATTTGGCAGGAGGATGGTCTGGGAACCTTTTTTGATGGTTATCTAAAAGTCATTAATCCAGATGACTATCTTGAGCTTCTCCAAGATAGTTATTTCAGAGGAGACATCGCTTTTCCCATGTTTGTAACAGCTTTTGGAGATGTTATTACTTGGGAGAAAAATGATTTTGTGGGCATTGTGAAATATAATCTTCAAGACTGCGACATTATTATAAAAAGCTTAAAATATTTTCTTAAGTATTTAGATAATTCATATGTGACTGATAACTTTGAACTTGATTTATATAGACAAGCTGTGTCAAAACATGGTGCCCTGTCTTACAACCAATGTTTCGGTTTTGTTCCTTTACTGGCCTTGGGAGGCGTAAAAGATGTGGATCATATGGATAAGGTAAAAGTCTTGGAGCACATTTACCTCATGTACCAGCTGACAGGCGGAGTAATGGATGATTGATAATGATATCACCACCCTATTGAACCTCACCCCAAAAGTTAGATTTTTCTGTCTAACTTTTGTTTTTTTGTCTGAAGGTGATTGCAGACATTTCATGTTTTTTTAACAATGCTACATAGATAATACTATAAAATAATTCAAATGGTCAGCTTTGCTGGCCTTTTTAGATAGGGAGTTATCATCATCTTTATCTAACATGATAAAGATTCAAATGGCCTAATCTTTCATTCAGAATAGAGGCACCTAAGAAATGACTGTTCAATATATATAAATGCATCAATAATAGAAATGTTAGCTCTTTTATTAGATCAAATAACTAAAGCACCGCATTGGCAACGGAGACTAGTCTCCAATATCTGCAAGAATTGCTGGGTCAACTGCAGCAGACAAATGGGCTAGACTATAGCGATCCTATTATCAGCCAAGTAGTGAACAATCTTTCCCCCATGGCGGATAAGGTCAAGGAGATAGATGATCAGATAGATGAGAGTGTCCAGAAAGCCGAGCTAGAGGCACAAAAAGCCAAGGAATTGGAAGACAAGGAAAAGGAGAGGATAGAAAAGGATTGGCGTCTTCACCATCCAATTCAGGCCACGTTGCGAGATTGGCGTAAGGGCCTCTCTGATAGTTTAGACGGAATGACTGAATGGATGAAGGATGATCCGAACTGGGCCTACATCAAAGGTTTTGGGGATGCAGCCTTTGGCATTTTAGGTGATGCAACATTTGGAGCTGTAGAATTTGGTGTTGATCTTGCCCAATACACCCACGAGGGTCTGGCGTTTGGTTATAATTCTCTCATGGGGAAAGAAACTCCGCAGTGGATGAAGGATGATCTAGAAGGTGGGAAGAATGCTCTTGGTGAAGTCTTACTAAATACGCTTGGGACTGCTTATGGATTAGTCACAATGATTCCAGAAGTGAATGATTTGATTAATGCCTTAGACGACAGTACTCGTAATGGTAGTCTCATGGGGTCGATTCTACATGATGCCCGTCATGCCAAAGATTTGAAACAGCAACCGATTCGTGATAAAATCGAACTAGCTGGACAGTTTTCGGGTTATGAAAGTGGACAGGCTGCGGGAGAAATCATCAGTGAGATCGTTTCATTTATTGGTCCGGCTAAGTTAGCCAAGATAGCCGGCAAGAGCAAGTTGGTAAGCCGATTGTCACAGGTGCCCAAGATTGAAAAGGGCCTATCTTATTTAAAACAAGCTCGTACGATGTTGTCTGACAACTATCTGAGCACACTAGCACGGGAGAGCTATGGTGCGACCAAGGACTTCTTTAGAAGCCGTTTGGGGAATCTTTGGGATGACTTTAGTTACAAGAAGTTCGCCTTTGCGGGGTTGGATAATTTCCGCTATGGAGAGGACATTGGCAAGCATACAGCTCGACTCTACCAGAGTACGGGTGAGAGTGCGGAGTATCAGAGTATACTTCGGGATCTTTATGGCGATGCAAGCGAGCAGAGCGGCCGGAAGGTCGGCCGAGAGTTCAGCAAGGAAGCTAGTGAACAACTATCTAAGCATAGCTATGATGTAGCAGATGCAGTCAAGGCGGTGGATAAGACTACGGATACTGCAAAGGCGGTGGACAAGGCGTCAGATGCTGCTCGTGTGGTGGATAAAGTAGATGATGTCAAAGACGGGACAAGGGCTCTAACTAGTCAAGAAATTGCTGATAAATTTGTTTCGGGAATGGAAGATATTTCAGGAAAAAGTGGAACAAAAAACTTTAAATCACATGGAGGTTATAATAAAGCACTTGAAGATTTCAATTCATTACCCTTAGAAAATGTAACGGAAATTAATACTTCATTTGGTAAAGGGTATAGGGGTACTTTAGATGATGGAACAAAGGTTGTTGTTAGACCTGGAAGTACAAGTGATTTAGGACCAACACTGGAATTTCAAATAAGGCAATCAAAAGGAGGGGTTTCATATGAAATTAGATATGGAGACTAAAAATGAAGAATGGGTAGAAGTCTTTAAAGGTTTGATTCCTGTAGATAACTATAGGCTAAAGGTCTTGTTGACAAATTTGTCAGATGGTCAAGAAATTAGGCTGCTTGGAGAGCGAAACCGTTTTAAATTATCATGTATTTATTATGATGAAGCACGATTCTTTAGCAGGAAATTGTATTTATCTGCAATTCTGGATAAAGAGATGTTTAAAAAATTTGAAGAAAATAATTTCCAAAATGTCATTTACGAAGTCAAGAATAGTCAATTAGTGAGAAAACTGGAATACACATCATATTATGATTTAGGAACTTTGCATTCACGACATTATATAATCATAACTCAAGATAGTGTAGTGGAGATTCTTGTTTCTGCAAATTTGAAATTAGATATCAGCCAATACTAGAAAATTTGCTAATCAAACAAGTACATGACTTTAGTACAATTATCAGAAAATAGAACTTGGAGAAATGATATGGAAAAATGGACGGAAATTCAACCGGGCTTCATCCCTTTTGGTGACTATGGTATTGAGATAAATATAGATGGGGATACTTTAATTGCCTACTTGGAAGATTCAGAAAAATTTAAATTTACCTTTACAAAGATCTGGGCTTTCCGAACAGTCCAGGAAAGTTTAGAATTAAGAGATAAATACTGGGAGCAAGGATTGGCAGAGAACAGACCACTTTATCTGACCAACTATATCTATGAGGTCGAGAATACAGAGTTTGATGATTTGGTCGCTTCTGCAAAAGTAGCTAATAAAAAGCTTCATCACTATTTCATAATGTCGACAGAATATTTAGTGGATATTCTATCTGAAAATGATGTAAAAATTGAGAAAGTATAAATCACTTTCACAAATACAATTTGTGACTTAGTTCAATTTCTAACTAGGGGAAATTTTCCCCTAGTTTATTTTATACTAGTTTCACAGTAGACGAGCAGAACAAGCTCATCTCCAGCTACGGCTATGAGTATGACGATGGTGGCTATATCGCCAAGGAAACCATTAAGCAGGATGGTGAAACCCTAGTCCATACCTACACATACGATACTCTCGGTCAAGTGGAAAACATGACCGTATCGGATGCATCTGGTAAGGAACTCTCTAAGCTCTCCTACACCTATGACCTAGCGGGCAATAAACTGACCAGCACCGAGACAGTTGATGGCAAGGAGAGCCAGACACGCTTTACCTACGATGATCATAACCGCTTGACCAAACTGGAAGGGCCAGATGGTACCATCACCTATACCTACGACAAGAATGGCAATCGCATCGCTTCTGAAAAGAACTCAGAAAAGCTAGACTACATCTACGATACAGAAAACCGCTTGCTTGCGATCAAGGACAAGAAGGGGCTTCTCATGGCTGCGCTCTATGACGGGGATGATAACCGTGTCTTCACTGCCAGTCGCAAGGAAGGCAAGAACACCTATCAGCTCTTCCAACGTAAGTCAAAGGATACCAAGTCAGGCCGTAAATCACCATACACAGCCCCGAGTGGGGAAGAAAACTCCCTCTTCTGGTATGGCTTTACTCAGAATGTCCTACAAGCCCTATCCACCCTACCGCAAACAGTAGGAAGCATCTGGCACAGCATCTTTGACGATGTATCGACAGCCTACCACCAGAAAGTGGCTAAGGACCGAGCGACCAAGGAGGGAATCGTCGTCAACCCACCGGAACTCGGTAACTTACCGGGTCAGGGAGAAGTGACCTATGCCAGTCAAGTTCAGGATGTCCTCATCCCTTATACCACACGAGAGGATACCTACAACTACTACGAGGAACGCAACTATGTCAATGATGTCAATCGTGAACATACAGAAGTCCTCGAAACCTATGACCATGATGGCAAGGCTCGTGAGACCTATAGCTATGGCAAGGGTCGAGCTAGCTACCTCAACAACCAAACAGGCGATAGCTACAACTACTTGACAAACCAATCAGGCTCTGTGACAGGCTTGACCAAGGATGGACAAGCCGTCGCATCCAGTCGCTATCATCTCTATGGGGCAAGAAAGATAAGCACAGACACGACAGGTCAGCCATTTGCCTATAACGGCGAAGCTCGTGACGATAGTGGACTTGACTACTTACGAGCAAGGTATTATGATAGTCAGGGAGGTACTTTCTTAACCGGGGATAGCTACCCAGGTGAGGACACAGATCCTCTTAGTCAGAACCGCTATAGCTATGTGCAGAACAATCCCGTTAACTATACCGACCCGAGTGGGCATAATATGGTTTGGTTAGGTGGAGGCGGAGGCTCGAAACGCCGTAAGATCAATACTCGTCTACAACGTTTCTACCAACAAAGTATTGTCGGGCAAGATGCTTTAGGCCGTGCAGTATCACTACGTGAATACACGGATCGTCGCATTCAAACAGACCGCAACTTCCGAGCACCAGCAAGTTATTATCAAGCTTTTGGACCAAATGTGGCAACTTACCAAGGTGGAAGTTATGGTGGACAGAGTTCATATGCTTATGTACAACAACAAGCAGCATACGCAAGAGCCCAAGCTGAACAACGCCGTCGCCAACAGATTCGCTATGAATATGGTTTAGCGACTGGACTCAATACCTCACCGACGATCCGAGAAGGACTCAATCTTGACCGTAACTGGACTCCAGCTTTACAGAACACATTGAAACATGTCTGTGATCCCAAAACGACTAAGGCTCAAGATGATGCTAGAAAGAAAAAACTGACAGCCAGTGAATTACAGCAACTCATCCAAAAAGCAAACTCTGGGGATATGTCTGCGATTGCCACTTTGTCAAGAAGCTATGATTTCAAATCAGTTGTAGGAACAGACACACGCACGAAAGAGGAAATCGAAGCAGGGAATAGACTCGTTTGGCAGAATACAGTAAATAGCTTTAAAAAAATACCTTATTTACTCGGAGAGTTTTTCTTTGTGAGTGATATATACCGTTTAACTACAGGGAAAGATCCAGAAACAGGTGAAGCTGCTAGTCGCTTAGAAGCAGCAGGATGGTTAACAGCTGGTTTAGCCTCTTTTGGAATTAGTAAAGTTTTAAAGGGTGGGAAATTAGCTGGTAAAGGCTTAAAAGCACTGGATAAGGTCAATGATGCATCAAAAGTTGCGAAGGCAGCTGATAAAGCTAAAGATGCTACTCGTGTGGTGGATAAAGTAGATGATGTTAAAGACGGGATAAAGATAAATCCTTTAGAAGATATCACATTTACGGATAAGGTAAAAAAAACAAATGAAACAAGGAGATCTACACTCATTTCCAGAAGCGGTAGAATCATTTGGATCAGAAGGGAAATTATCAACAATAACAGGTGGAGACGGTATTGTACGGAAAAAACTTGAAATTCCGGGATCCTATAAAGGTAAGGATGGAGTATTCGAATATATAATTGAACCTGATAATACTGTAAATCATAGGTTCTTTAGACCTAAAAAGTAGGAGCTAAACAATATGGAATTAAGTAAATATAATTTTGAAAATAGAGGTAGTTCGTTAGAAGAGTTTGGTGTTACAAATTATGCATATACATTTAAAGATGTTTTGGCATATATAGACTGGATAGAATCAAAGAAGTTTGTTATTCTTGGTGGAGATGTGTATTCAAGACAAGGTGATATATTTGATTTAACTTATGATAGCTGGTATTATTCTCCTAAAAATAAAGATAATGATTCACTAAAGTCGATTTCTATGGCCAAAAATTATATTAAACAGTATACAAATAGTAATGGAGAAAATTTTTATTTTGCAATAGCCGTTTCAGAATAATAAGGAAGTTATAGAAGTGTTTACTACACAGATTAAGGAAAATGGGAAAATGAGAGTGCGTATTGACCCACCTGATAATGTTGGTACAGATTATACTCATATGCACATTTATGATAAAAATGGGAAACCGTTAGATATTCATGGGAATAATGTTGATGTAAAAAGCCCTGCGGGACATATTCCTTGGGATAAATGGTAAGGAGAGAGTTATGTTACTATTTAATTTAATAACTAAACAAAAAGAGATTGCAGCAATAGATTATTGGGAAATGGGAATACTAGATTTAAAGATATCCTATTTTGGAGATGAGGTTTCTTTGTGCATAGAAGATTATCATAACAAAGAAAAATACTGGGAAGTTAAGTTTTTAGTATGCGCAAAAGTAGAGTATAGCAATGATGCTTTAGATATTCAGTGGAGAAAAGATCAATACGTTAAAAATATGACTAGAGGAGAATTGCATCATCATGGTCAAGAAATTTCTTTACAAATTTATGAGGAGAATCCTGATTTTGTGAAGTGTATATTTGATATTGGTTTGTTGCAAATGACAATTGTTTGTCGTGATATTCAGATAGAACATCTTGATTTAAAGGATGCACATTTCTTCTGGCAGGATAATGATGTTTTATAGATAAACTGTTCTAAGAGTCAAAGAAAGAGAAGCTAGTTTGTACTACACAACTAAGCATTGAGAACAATTTATAAGGGTGAAATAAGGTGAATGTATATAAACGAATAACAAAATTAGAGAAAATATATTTAATGTTCAAATTCTCTGGTTATTTTTATCTACATATTGATGGAAAAACAGTACAGAGTGAAAAAGATGCTGTACAGATATTAGCGGAAGGTTTTAATATTGATGATCTTCAAGATGGTAATTGGGATGCACTAGCTGATCGTCTTGAGCGTCCTGACTGTATAGTCCCAGATAGCATTAATATTTTTATAAATAATGCAAAATATCTTTTTATCAATGATGAAGTTTCTAAAAATGTTTTTTTAGAGATTTTATCTGACATTGTTTTGTGGTGGGATGAAGGTGTTGAGAGATACATAGTTGGTGGTAGAAGAAAAAAATTTAATGTTTATGTCATTGAATAATGCCACTTCATCGAAGTTTGAACAAGTGCAAGTATATAAAGAGTCTGAGATGAAGTCATAGTAAGACACGGACTAATAGCCCAATCTTTAAATTATTTATATAGGAATGAGATTATGTTAGGTATTGAACTGAGAATAGCTATAAATGAGTTAGTTGTGATAGATAGATTATTGAAATTATTGGATACTAGTCATCAAATAGACCATTCTCACTTTTTCTATAGGAATGTAGACATGGACTATTCAGAGACTATAAATTGGAAGGAATATTTCTCCACTCCCGCAACGGGATATCTGCATTTGAAACGAATATTTTTGGGAGAATATATTGAAGATGCTATCATTATCATTTCAGGAAATGAAGATAAGGTTGACTTCATTATTGAGTTTCAAGCTGAGTCTCTAACGAATAAGGAAATAAAAAATATAAAGAATTTTATACTAGAGTCTGATATGAGTATTTCAGATAAAGATATCGAGGTTTTTTATGAGGAATATTGAAGGTGTAGAAAGCATAATAACGTCTACCTAAGATTTTCTAAATAGAGTATTGAAAATAGATATGAAGCAAAATGATTTGAAAATGAAAATAGCTAAGATTAAAAAGCTATTGCTTGAGAATAATATCCAGATAGAGCAAGGCTTAAGCGATGACGAAGTAAGAAAAATTGAGAAAATATATAATGTAAAATTTCCCCAGCAGTGGTTGGAATTTTATCAAAATATACTGCCTGTTTCAGAACGTTTTTATAACTGGAGAGATTTTTCAGTTGAAAACATAGCAGCTATAAAAGAAAGATTAGCGAGTCCTTATAATGGAATTTTGGAAAATATCGATGAAATAGTTTGGGAGATTTCCTGGGGACTAGAGCCTGATAGAGTAGAAGATAAAAATAAGAAAATAAGAAAAATGCTAGAATCAGCTCCACCTCTAATTCCTTTATACGGGCATCGTTTTCTCCCGATATTTGAAAACAAGGAAATGCCCATTTTATCTGTTGTAGATTTAGATATTATCTATTATGGATTGGATTTGTATGATTATTTTGAGGTTGAATTCGGACATAAGCGACTTGTATCTGACTCAAAAAAATATAAAGAAGTTCCTTTCTGGACAAGTAATTTTTATTGAGCAAGTTTGTTAGGATGGGTTCTAAAATTAAAAAGGTGATTTTAGTCCCTTAATAACTGTTAGAGCTAACGAAGAGGATTATTGATATATGTTAGGTATGTAAGATGGAAAAATGCTTTACTCGAATTATTGGAAAGGTTTAGACTAATGTTTTATCAATTAAAATATGATATGGATCTTGTAGATAAGGTTATTGAAAAAAAGAAATGCTATATTTATGGGGATGGTAATAATATCAATGACATCGAATATGAAAATTATCCTAAAGGTAGATTTCATACAATAATATATTCTGAAAAGAAAGTAGAGTCGTGGCCAAATGTAGAATTCTATTATAATTCATTGGAGATGACAGAGGAAAGTGATTACTTAGGTAATATTGATTCATGGCCTATATTTAGAAAGAATGTAGTAAAAATACTAAAAAAAGAATACCCCAATTTAGAATTTTATCCTGTAAAATTAATTGATGTAGCTACTGGAAGCATCAATACAAATTATTTTGTTTTACATGTTCTCTGTGTAATTGATGCATTTGATATGAAAAATAGTAAATACCGTTATAATGAGAAATACGATGTTTATTTTTTCGAACCCAAAGGAGAAAGAATAGACTCCTTAAAGTGTCAAGGAGTAGATGTTTTTCGCGCTTCGAAAAACTTTACTGTGATATATGTATCAGAGAAATTTCGTCAAATGGTTATGAAACATAAGTGGACTGGTTTTGCATTCTATAGAGTTGCTGAAGATAATGAGGAACAAGAATATATAGAAAAACATGGTATATATGAATAATAGTCAGTTAGGTTCCTACTCCAAAAATGGAGAAGTCCATTGACAGAAAGGAGACCTGCACCCTAAAAGTTAGAATAAAAAATCTAGCTTTCAGGGTGTTTTTATGAAATTTTGAAGTATTACTCTACTCTTTATAATTATCAAAAAATCACATTTACAGAATACATTGGAACATGTCTGTGATCCCAACAAGAGTTCAGCAAAGAAGCTAGTGAGCAGTTGGCTAAGCATAGTGATGAAGTAGCTAAGGGTGCGAAAGAAGCTGCAGAACAAGCTGGCAAGAAAGTTGGCAAGGAGTTCAGCAAGGAAGCTAGTGAACAACTATCTAAGCATGGCGATGATGTGGCAGATGCGGTCAAGGCGGTGGATAAGACCACGGATACGGCAAAAGATGTAGCTAGAAGTGATGATGTTATTTCTAAAAATATACAAGCTTCTGAATTAACTATGACGGAAACAGTCAAAAATCATGCAAATGATGTTATTAAACGTGGCAAATACATAGGTGATAAAGCTAGGCCATTCGTTGATAATGCTGGGACAGATTTAATTATTCAAGAAATTATCGATGGTGGAATCCCTGTAAAAGATAAGTACTTACCAAATGGTTTGCGTTGGGAAGTGGAGGGTACATTTAATGGAAGAAGCAGTGGTATATGGGAATTAGTTGTTGATTTAGATACAAACCAAGTTGTACACTTTAACTTTACTAATAGGTAGGAAAATATGTTTAAAATAATAAAAAAAGAGTATACTCAGCAAGAGGAGTTAATATATAAAATAGATACAAAGGAATTAATAGCTGCTCCAACAATAAATAGCGATATTACTTTTAATTTTATATATTTATTTTTAGGTTTTAATTCAGAAAATATGGAGTCCACTCAATTTTGGGGTTATCATAACGACTTTTCTTGGATAAAAAGAAGTTTGGTTCCTCCTAAATCTGATAAAGGTGTAATTGTTGTTACAGATAATGATATTAATGGGGGGGATAGTTTTCGAATTGACTATGCTCAAAATTGGGAAACATATTATGATGAGCAATCAGGTTGGCTTAAAATTGGTTCTGAAATTTTGAGTGAAGATCTTAGCTATGTTGAATTTTTCAGAAATACTATTGCTGGTATTGATAGGTGTGGCAATATTCAAGAATTTTGGCTTAAACCTAAATTTAAATGATATTAAACTAATTAGTCTTTCCAAGAATATGGATTTTCCTGATACGAATAATTGGTCTTCAATTACAGATTAGTTGATAGATATGAAATATCAGATTAAATTTCCTATTATTGGTTTGGCTGTTTGCCCTACTTTTACTGGCGATTGTAATCAATATCCAGCTGAATCAACCCGAACATATGAGCGCTGACTATGTTGGCCTTTGGAAGTCAAGATGGCATGAGGAAAATAAAGACTGGCTCTATCCTCTGAAAAATATTTGTCTTCTTATTCTGGCAGTTCTAGCTGGTTCTGGTCTCATGATTGCATTTTCCAAGAGTGAAAGATGGAAATAAGCTTTTGAAAATATGGCATCCAGCCCGATGTCTTAACAGACCAGCCTTTAGAAGAGGCGGAGTCTTGGTTGAAGGAATAGATGGTAGAATAGTTTATTGAAAGCAGTCAAAAAGACTGCTTTTCTGCTATAATAAAGAGTAGAACGAGGTGACAGATGATTCGTAAAGTAAAACTAAGTGACGCCGCAGCCATTCAGCAGCTCAATGCTGAGTGCTTGGGTTATGATTTCGATAGGGACGCTACGGAGGCTCAACTGAAGAGGCTGCTAGAGAATGACCAGCATTTGATTTTGGTTGCTGAAGAAGACGGTCAGGTCATAGGCTACGCTCATGCGGCTAGCTACGACTGTCTCTATTTCCCGTCCTTGCTCAATCTCTTGGCTTTGGCCGTCGCTCAGGATTTTCAGGGGCAGGGACATGGCAGAGCGCTGATGCAAGCTTTGCGTGAAGAGGCAAAAGCAGCAGGCTACACAGGAATTCGGATTAATTCAGGCATTTCCCGCTCCGCAGCCCATGAATTTTATCGCAGTCTCGGCTGCAGCGAAAAAGCTGACCAGAAACGATTTTATTGGGAATTTTAGAGAAAAGAGGAGTAGATGATGATCGAACAATTAAGCCAGCAGCATGCTTTAGAAATTGCTAAGGACTGGCATTACGAGGCACCTTATGATTTTTATGATATGAAAAATGACCTAGAGGATTATGAAGAAATAATCTCTCCAGAAGCACGTGGAGACCGTTATTATCAAGTTATGCGCGATGGGAAACTCTATGGATTTTTCTGCTTAGAGCAGAAAGGAGAGCGAAGTTTGGAGCTTGGTTTGGGGATGAGGCCGGAGAACTGCGGAAAAGGCCAGGGCGCAGCATTTCTGCAGGAGATTCTGGACTTTATCATGGAAAATTTTGCGCCCCAAGTCCTAAGTCTATCCGTGGCTGACTTCAATCACCGAGCCCAGCAGCTTTATCTCAACATGGGCTTTGAAATGGTGAGGCGTATTCCGCAGGAAAGCAATGGCGATATTCATCTCTTTGTGGAGATGGAGAAGAAACTTTAACTTACTTATGCTTGCTAGTAGCAAATTTGGATAAGAGTATTAATAAACAAAGGAAAAAACCATGACATTTGAAGAAATTTTACCAGGCCTTAAGGCCAAGAAAAAATATGTGCGTACAGGTTGGGGTGGGGCAGAGAACTACGTTCAGCTCTTTGATACGATTGAGCAGAATGGGGTGGCTCTCGAGGTGACACCTTATTTCCTCATCAATGTTTCAGGTGAAGGGGAGGGTTTCTCCATGTGGAGTCCAACTCCTTGTGATGTGCTCGCGACAGATTGGGTAGAAGTGGATGACTAAGACAGTACTGGTGACGGGAGCTAGCTCTGGCATCGGCCGAGCTCAGGCTCTGACCTTTTTAGAAAATGGCTACCGCGTTTATGGGGTAGATAAGGGTGAAAATCCGGGGTTTCTAAATGAACTACGTTTTTTTAAAATGGATTTGACAGAGGATTTGACACCGCTCTTCACTAGCTTGCCTGAGGTGGACATTCTCTGTAATACGGCCGGTATTTTGGACGATTATCGTCCCTTGCACGAGACTAGTGACGAGGATTGGGAGCAGCTTTTTGCGCTGAATCTGACCGCTACCATGAAAATCACTCGCTTTTACCTGCAGAAAATGCTGGAGAAAAAGTCTGGTATTATCATTAATATGTGCTCGATTGCTAGCTTTCTGGCTGGCGGAGGCGGTGCTGCCTATACAGCCTCTAAGCATGCTCTGGCTGGCCTGACCAAGCAGATAGCCTTGGATTATGCGGATCAAAATATCCAAGTGTTTGGCCTGGCGCCGGGCGCTGTCAAGACAGCTATGACTGCCGCAGATTTTGAGCCAGACGGACTGGCAGACTGGGTTGCTGAGGAGACTCCGATCAAGCGCTGGCTGGACCCTCAGGAAGTAGCTGATGTTAGCCTCTTTTTGGCAAGCGGTAAGGCTACTGCTATGCAGGGCGAGATTATCAAAATCGACGGTGGCTGGAGTTTGAAATAGGAGATCTACTGAGTTTGGGGACATCATCCGTGGTAATCTACTACAAAAGAGAAGATAAATTTAAGATCATAGGATGAAGATTAACAGGTCTTAGCATAAAAATAAATATTTTTTCTAACTTTTATAGATAAAAATAAAAGAATTTCTAGCAGAATTGCTTGAATTGTGATACAATAAAGCGATTTGTGAAAGGAAATGATTGAATGAGTGAAAATGAGTTGAAAAACAACGAGAAAACAGAAAAGAACGGGATGAAACGTGGCTTACAAAATCGGCATGTTCAGATTATAGCCATTGCTGGAACCATCGGCACGGGACTTTTCTTGGGGGCGGGGCGTTCGATTAGTTTGACGGGTCCATCCATTATCTTGATTTACATGCTGACGGGCCTTTTCATGTATCTGATGATGCGGGCGATTGGGGAAATGCTTTATTATGACCCTGACCAGCATACCTTTATCAACTTTATTACCAAATATTTGGGAACTGGCTGGGGGTATTTTTCTGGTTGGTCCTACTGGATTTCTCTGATTTTTATCGGAATGGCTGAGATTACGGCTGTTGCCCAGTATGTGCAGTACTGGTTTCCTGACTGGCCAGCTTGGATGATTCAGCTTGTCTTTCTAGCCCTTCTTAGCTTGGTCAATCTGATAGCGGTTCGAGTCTTCGGCGAGGTCGAATTTTGGTTTGCTATGATAAAGATTGTAGCCATCATTGCTTTGATTGCAACGGCTGTCTTTATGGTATTGACAGGCTTTGAAACGCCTCACGGAGTAGCTAGTCTTGGGAATATTGGTCGCGGTTTTCAGCTTTTCCCTAACGGCTTTGTAAGTTTTATCATGGCTTTCCAGATGGTCTTCTTTGCCTATCAGGCCATTGAATTTATCGGGATTACTACTTCTGAAACGGCTAATCCACGGGCGGTCTTGCCAAAGGCCATCAAAGAGATTCCTTTGCGGATTGTCTTGTTTTACGGGGGCTCTCTCCTTGCTATTATGGCCATCATTCCTTGGGAAAAACTAGCAACGGCTGACTCTCCCTTTGTTATTGTTTTTAAGTTAGCTGGTCTCAAATGGGCGGCGGCCTTGATTAACTTCGTGGTTCTGACCTCAGCGGCCTCCGCACTGAACTCGACCCTCTACTCAACAGGTCGCCATTTGTATCAGATTGCCCACGATACGCCCAATCCTTTTCTTGAGAAAATAGGAGCTGGGAAACTATCTCGGCAAAATGTTCCGCAGAATGCGATTTTGACTTCGGCGGCTGTCATTGCCTTTGCGGCCTTCATCAAGATTCTGCCGGGAGTATCAGATTCCTTTGCTCTAATTACGGCTTCCTCGTCTGGTGTCTACATCGCCATCTATGGTTTGACCATGCTGGCCCACCTCAAATATCGCAAGTCACCAGATTTTATGGCGGATGGTTACCTCATGCCAGCTTACAAGTTTCTCAATCCTTTGACCATGCTCTTCTTTGCCTTTGTCTTTGTCACTCTTTTCATACAAAAGTCAACGGTAGTGGGAGCAATCGGATCAGCTGTCTGGATTATCGTTTTTGGTCTTTACAGCCAGTTCAAATTCCGAAAATAAACAAAGCTTTTTAGGAAGAAGCGTATTTTCTCTCAGTCTAAGAGGCTGAGAGATTTTCTTTTTCTTGTTTCATTGGCTGTTTGGGGTATAGGTATTTGGTCGAGAAAATGATATAATGAAGAAAGAAATAATGTAAAACGAGGCTGAAATGTTAAATATTCAAGAAATTAAGAAAAATGCTGGCGGTTTGCAGTTTGATCAAGACTTTGATTTGGCGCAAGAGCTAAAAGAACGTAATCGTGAAGTGCTAGATATCCAGAAGATCGTGGCTAGAGGTCAGGCCCAGTATGAAAATGGGCTTTATTTTTTGGATTACACCTTGACCTACCAGATTACCCTGGCTTCTAGTCGCAGTATGGCTCCAGTTGATAGGGAGGAAGCCTACACGGTTCATGAAGTCTTTGCTTCCGTCGAAGATGGCTCTGTGCAAAAAGATTTGCTGGAAGATGATTTGGTTCTACCATTTGAGGGAGATGTGATTGATTTGGCAGCAAGTGTGGCGGACAATATTTTACTTCATATTCCGCTAAAAGTTTTGACTCCTGAAGAGGAAGCTGGTGCGAGTATGCCTACGGGAAATGACTGGCAGGTGTTGACGGAGGAAGCCTACCAAAAGCAGCAAATGGAAAAGAAAGAAGCCAACAGTCCTTTTGCCAGCCTTCAAGGTTTATTTGATGAATAAAAGCGTCTAAAATCTAGTAGAATTCTAGAGTATTATCAAGGAAATCTCTTTGAATCTTCTTGAAATATGAGCGCAATTTTGTTACACTAGATAGAAAGACTGTGAAGGAGATATGATGACAGAACGAGGCTTGTTAATTGTTTTTTCTGGCCCCTCAGGCGTTGGAAAAGGAACAGTAAGACGGGAAATTTTTGAGAGTACGGACAATCAGTTTCAGTATTCTGTATCTATGACGACTCGTCCGCAGCGTCCTGGAGAAGTTGATGGTGTTGATTATTTCTTTCGCACTCGTGAGGAGTTTGAGGAGTTGATCCGTCAAGGGCAGATGCTCGAGTATGCAGAGTATGTCGGCAATTATTACGGGACTCCACTCACTTATGTCAATGAGACCTTGGATAAGGGGATAGATGTTTTCTTGGAAATCGAAGTCCAAGGAGCACTCCAAGTCAAGAAAAAAGTGCCCGATGCTGTGTTTATCTTTCTGACTCCGCCAGACTTGGAAGAGCTGAAAGACCGTTTGGTTGGCCGTGGTACAGACAGTGCAGACGTTATTGCTCAGCGGATTGAGAAAGCAAAAGAAGAAATTGCCTTGATGCGTGAGTATGACTATGCTATTGTCAATGACCAAGTGCCTTTGGCAGCTGAACGTGTAAAACGTGTGATTGAAGCCGAGCATTTTCGTGTGGACCGGGTCATCGGTCACTACCAAGACATGCTTCCTAAGGATGAAGCAGTCGTCCGTTAATAAAGTTAGAAATTAGGTAAATAGTTATGATGTTAAAACCGTCTATTGATACCTTGCTAGACAAGGTACCATCAAAATATTCTTTGGTTATTTTAGAAGCTAAGCGTGCCCATGAGCTAGAGGCTGGTGCTAAGCCAACTCAGGATTTCAAGTCAGTGAAATCAACGCTACGCGCTTTGGAAGAAATTGAATCTGGTAATGTTGTGATTCACCCAGATCCAGAAGGAAAACGCGAAGCAGTTCGCCGACGTGCGGAAGAAGAACGTTTGCGTAAAGAAGAAGAAGAACGCAAGATCAAAGAACAAATTGCCAAAGAAAAAGAAGAGGGTGAGAAAATTTAAGGTTGGGGTTACTCAATCTTATTTTTCGTTTAGGGAAAGCGGGGTGAGAGTGTGAAAGTTGCCAAGGTTATTGTCGATGTTCCTCTGATGCAGACGGACAAACCATACAGCTATGCGGTTCCAGAGGAGTTTTCTGGGATGCTAGAAGCTGGGATGCGGGTGCATGTGCCTTTTGGAAAGGGCGGTCGGTTGATTCAGGGGCTGATTGTTGGCTTGGCTGATGAGAAAGCGGAAGATTTGGCTGGTCATATCGGAGAATTGAAAGATATTGCAGAAGTTCTTGACTTTAGGCCGGTTCTCAATGCGGAGCAGCTCTGGCTAGCTGACCAATTGCGCCAGTCTGTCTTTTCCTATAAAATTTCCATTCTGAAGGCCATGTTGCCGAGTCTTCTTAATTCCAGCTATGACAAGTTGCTTTATCCAACGGAGCAGCTTTCAGCTGAGGAGCGGCAGGCCATTTTTGGTCAGGAAGCTAGTCTTCGTTTTTCTGATTTGGACAAGAAAAGTCAGTCCAAGCTCATGCGGTTGACTCAGGCTGGTAAGATTCGCTTGGAATACCAAGCGACGGACCGTAAGCATATCAAAACTGAAACTTGGTATCATGTGAACAGAGAGAAATTGGCTCAGTTCCTGCCTTCTGCCCGAGCGAAAAAGCAGCAGGAGCTTCAGACTTATCTGCTGGAAAATCCGCAATCAGGTCGCCTCAAAGACTTACGCAAACTCTTTTCGCCTGCAGTGGTCAACATTTTCTTAGAAATGGAGCTTCTTCACACAGAGGAGAGAGAGGTCAGCCGGTCTGCAGCGCATTTCCAAAAGGAGCGACAGGATAAAAAGCTGGTTCTCAATGAGGAGCAGGCAGCCGCGGTCACTGCGATTTGTGAAAAAATCGGCCAAGCTGACGCTCAGCCCGTTTTGCTAGAAGGAGTGACGGGGAGTGGCAAGACCGAAGTTTATCTCAAGGTGATTGAGGAGGCTCTAATCCAAGGAAAGACCGCGATTATGCTGGTGCCGGAAATTTCTCTGACTCCTCAGGTGACCGATCGCTTTATTTCGCGCTTTGGTGACAAGGTGGCTATTTTGCATTCAGGCCTATCTGACGGTGAGAAGTACGATGAGTGGCGCAAGGTGGAGCGAGGAGAAGCTCAGGTCGTTATTGGTGCGCGCTCAGCCATCTTTGCTCCACTGACAAATATCGGAGCCATCATCATTGACGAGGAGCATGAGTCTTCCTACAAGCAGGATTCCAATCCTCGCTACCATGCTAGAGAAGTGGCTCTCTTGCGAGCTCGTTACAATCAAGCTGTCTTGGTGCTGGGTTCGGCGACTCCGAGTTTGGAAAGCAGGGCCAGAGCCAGCCGTGGCGTTTATGACTTTTTGCAGTTGACCAAGCGGGCTAATCCGCTGGCGCAGATTCCTCAGGTTCAAGTGGTAGACTTCCGAGATTATATCGGGCAAAATGAAGCTAGCAATTTCACACCAGTCCTGCTAGAAGCTATTCAGGATCGTCTAAATAAAGGCGAGCAGACGGTTCTCATGCTCAACAGGCGAGGCTATTCCAGCTTTGTCATGTGTCGGGAATGCGGCACGGTGGACACCTGCCCCAATTGTGACATTTCCCTGACCCTGCATATGGATACCAAGACTATGAACTGCCACTACTGTGGCTTTACCAAGGACATTCCGCAAGCCTGTCCTAATTGTGCCAGTCGCAGTATTCGCTACTATGGTACGGGGACGCAGAAGGCCTATGATGAGCTGACGACTCTCTTTCCAGAGGCTCGCATTCTGCGCATGGATGTGGATACGACCCGTAAGAAAGGCAGTCATGAAGAAATCCTAGAGGCTTTTAGTCAGGGACAGGCAGACATTCTGCTGGGAACTCAGATGATTGCCAAGGGACTGGATTTTCCTAATGTGACCTTGGTCGGTGTCCTTAATGCAGACACAGCGTTGAATTTGCCAGATTTTCGCTCTTCTGAGCGGACTTTTCAACTGCTGACTCAAGTAGCAGGTCGGGCAGGTCGGGCTGAAAAAGCTGGACAAGTCTTTATCCAGTCTTACAACCCGCATCACTATGCCATTGACTTTGCCAGAAAGCAGGATTACGAAGGCTTCTACGCTTATGAAATGGGAATACGTCGGCAGTTGGGCTATCCTCCTTATTACTATACAGTCGGGCTGACCCTATCACACAAGGATAAGGAAACGGTAGTCAAGAAATCTTATCAAGTTATGGATATTTTACGGAGTGGCTTGTCGGACAAGGTGCAAATTTTGGGTCCCACACCTAAACCCATTGCCCGAACCCACAATCTCTACCACTATCAAATTTTACTGAAGTATCGCTTTGAGGATGATCTGCAAGCTACACTCGATCGGGTCTTGGAACTAACGCAGCAAACGGAAAACAAGGACCTGCGGCTCAGTATTGATAATGAACCCCAGAATTTTATCTGATGGCAAAAGTGAGCGAGAGCTGTCAGCTTTGCTCGCTTTTTTGATATAATAGAAAGAAAAACAGTCGCAGGTGACGGGATTCTGCGACAGATTTGAGGAAATGACAGTGAAATTAATTTTTATGGGAACGCCTGACTTTTCAGCAACGGTTTTAAAAGGCCTGCTGGAGAGTGAACAGTATGAAATTTTAGCGGTAGTCACTCAGCCAGACCGAGCGGTGGGCCGCAAAAAGGAAATCCGCATGACACCGGTCAAGGAAGTGGCTTTAGCTAACGGCTTGCCAGTTTATCAGCCAGAAAAGTTAGCTAAAAGCGCTGACTTGGAACAGATTATGAACTTGGGAGCTGACGGCATCGTGACAGCAGCCTTTGGTCAATTTCTGCCTAGCCGCTTGCTGGACAGCGTTAACTTCGCAGTGAATGTCCATGCCTCTCTCTTGCCCAAATACCGTGGCGGAGCGCCTATTCATTATGCCTTGATAAATGGTGACCAAGAAGCGGGTGTGACCATTATGGAGATGGTCAAGGAGATGGACGCTGGTGATATGATTGCCAGTCGAGCGACAGCTATTGAAGAGTCTGATAATGTCGGAACTCTCTTTGAAAAATTAGCTGTAATTGGCCGCGACCTTCTTTTAGAAGTCTTGCCAGCCTATGTAGCGGGAGAAATTCAAGCTCAGCCTCAAGATCCAGAGCTGGTAACTTTTTCACCCAATATCAGCCCAGAACAAGAGCGGATTGATTGGACAAAGACCAGTCGTCAGATTTTCAATCAGGTTCGGGGCATGAATCCTTGGCCTGTGGCCCACACCTTGCTAGCTGGCCAGCGCTTCAAGATTTACGAACTTAGCCAAGTAGAAGGCAGCGGTCGTCCAGGTGAAATCTTGACAATCAGCAAGAAAGAATTAGTGGTCGCAGCGGGGGAGGGAGCTCTTTCTCTAAAGACGGTGCAGCCATTCGGCAAGCCTAAGATGGACATCAAGGACTTTCTTAACGGTCTGGGCCGGAACTTAGCGGTAGGTGATGAATTTGGAAAGTAAGCAAAAAAGAGCCCGAGAGCTTGCTCTTGAAATTCTAGAAGAAGTCTTTGAAGAGGGAGCTTATTCCAATATTGCCCTTAATAAGGCTCTGAAACAGAGTGCCCTCAGCTCAGCTGATAAAAGCTTGGTTACGGAGTTGGTCTATGGAACGGTCGCTCGCAAAATCACTCTGGAATGGCAACTGGCTCATTGGGTGGAAGACAGGGATAAACTAGATAACTGGCTTTATATTCTGCTTGAGCTCAGCCTCTATCAAATGCTCTATCTGGATAAAATCCCTCAGCATGCTGTTGTCAATGAAGCTGTTGAGATTGCCAAAGGCCGCAAGCGTGGCAGTGAAAAATATGTCAATGCGATTCTGCGGAAGATCGAGCGGGAAGGCGCAGCCGATCCGACCAGTATAAACCGCAAGAATAAGCGCTACTCAGTCCAGTATTCTCTACCAGTCTGGCTGGTCAAGGTGTTGATTGACGAATACGGGGAAGAACGCGCGGAAGCTATCTTTGCTAGTCTCTTTGAGCGCAACAAGGCCAGCATCCGAGTGACGGATTTGGCTCGAAAGGAAGAAGTTAAAGCGGTTTTGGGTGCGGACGATTCGCTCTTGGCTTCTTCAGCTTTGGTCAAGAAGCAAGGCCATTTTGCTGGTCATGAGTTCTTTGAAAAAGGTTTGATTACTATTCAAGACGAGTCTAGCCAGCTGGTTGCTCCGACCTTGCAGATTGAAGGGCATGAGCAGATTTTGGATGCTTGCAGTGCGCCGGGTGGCAAGGCTGTGCACATGGCTTCCTATTTGACGAGTGGTCAGATTACAGCCTTAGATCTTTACGATCACAAGCTGAACTTGATTCGGCAAAATGCGGAACGTCTAGGCTTGGCAGATAAAATTACCACTAAAAAACTGGATGCGACCAAGGTATTTGAGACTTTTGGTCCAAATGCTTTTGATAAAATCCTAGTGGACGCTCCCTGCTCTGGTATCGGCTTAATTCGCCGCAAACCAGACATTAAGTACAATAAGGAAAACGCCGATTTTGAAAATTTACAAAAAATTCAGCTGGATATATTAGACAGCGTTTGTCAAAGTCTACGTAAAGGTGGTATAATAACTTATAGCACTTGCACGATTGTGTCTGCAGAGAATTTTGAAGTAGTCAAGAAATTTCTAGAAAGACACCTAAATTTTGAGCAAGTTAGACTAGAACATGAAAGAGAAGATATCGTGAAAGACGGCTGTATCTTGATTACGCCGGAATTATACGGAAGCGATGGATTTTTTATCAGTCAATTTAGGAAGATATCGGACTAAGAGGAGGAAACTGACAGTATGGAAATTTCAATATTAACAGATGTTGGTCAAAAGCGGACAAATAATCAGGATTATGCCAATCTTTTTGTAAATCGGGCTGGCAAAACCATGATTATCTTGGCTGATGGTATGGGGGGCCACAGAGCTGGTAACATTGCCAGTGAAATGGCTGTAACAGACCTGGGTGCTGCATGGGTTGATACTCAGATTGACTCAGTGAACCAAGTCCGTGAATGGTTTGCAGAGCATTTGGAACAAGAAAATCAACGTATTCACCAATTTGGTCAGGATGAAGAATACAAGGGCATGGGCACAACGCTAGAGGCCTTAGCCATTATTGGTAATCAAGCCATCTATGCTCATATTGGTGATTCTCGCATTGGCTTGATTCGCGGTGAGGAGTATAGCCAATTAACCAGTGACCATTCACTTGTTAATGCTTTGCTCAAGGCTGGACAGATTACACAAGAAGAGGCGGAACGCCATCCGCAGAAAAATATTATTACTCAATCTATCGGTCAAAAAGACGAAGTGCAGCCTGACTACGGCATGATCACGTTAGAAGATGGTGATTACCTTCTGCTCAACAGTGACGGTCTGACCAATATGATTTCAGACAGCGAAATTTATGATATTGTCACTAGCGATATCAGCCTATCTGAAAAAACTGAAACCTTAATTCGCTTTGCCAACAATGCTGGAGGGCTGGATAATATCACAGTTGCTCTGGTTCGTTTTGACAAGGAGGAACAGGAATGATTCAAATCGGCAAGATCTTTGCCGGGCGGTATAAAATCATCAAACAGATTGGCCGTGGAGGCATGGCAGATGTCTATCTGGCCCGAGATCTGATACTTGATGGTGAGGAGGTTGCTGTAAAGGTTCTTAGAACCAATTATCAGACAGATCCTATTGCAGTTGCCCGCTTCCAAAGAGAAGCCAAAGCAATGGCGGACTTGGATCATCCTTACATTGTCCGGATTTCCGATATTGGAGAAGAAGATGGTCAGCAATATCTGGCCATGGAATATGTGTCTGGGCTTGACCTTAAGCGCTATATCAAAGAAAATTCTCCACTTTCAAACGAAGAAGCAGTTAGAATTATGGGGCAAATCCTACTGGCTATGCGCCTGGCGCATACACGAGGGATTGTCCACCGTGATCTAAAACCACAAAATGTCCTCTTGACACCAGATGGCGATGCTAAGGTAACAGACTTTGGAATTGCCGTGGCTTTCGCAGAGACCAGCCTGACCCAGACCAATTCGATGCTGGGGTCGGTGCATTATCTTTCGCCAGAGCAGGCACGGGGCTCCAAAGCCACTGTTCAGAGCGATATTTATGCCATGGGGATTATTTTCTATGAGATGCTGACAGGGCATATCCCTTATGACGGAGATAGTGCTGTGACGATTGCTTTGCAGCATTTCCAAAAGCCCCTGCCTTCAATCATCGCAGAAAATCCGAATGTCCCTCAGGCCTTGGAAAATGTGGTCATTAAGGCAACGGCTAAAAAGCTGAGCGATCGCTATCAATCCGTTGCAGAGATGTATGTTGATTTGTCCAGTAGCTTATCTTATGATCGTCGAAATGAAAAGAAACTGGTCTTTGATGATGGGGCCAAGGCAGATACTAAAACTTTGCCAAAAGTTCCTCCAGTTCCTCAGTCAACCCCAAGCCCTGCCACAGAAGCAGTGGCTCCTAAAGCTACGGCTGATGTGAAGAGAGAGGCCCCCGTTTTGAAAGCTCCAGTCAAAAAGCCGAAGAAACGTCATTTAAGAGCTAGATACAAAGTTATGTTTTTAGCTATTCTCTTAGTTTTTGCAGCTTTCTTCTTTCTGATCTACAAGAGTCCTGCTAATACTACGGTTCCAGATGTAGCAGGACAAACAGTGGCGGAAGCCCGTTCGACCATTACTGCTAAGGGTCTTGAGGTGGGAGAAATCAAGGAGGATTACAGTGATAAAGTGGCGGAAGGTAAGATCATCAAGACAGATCCACCAGCTAATAGTCAACGTCGTGAAAACAGTAAAGTAGATTTGATTGTCTCCAAAGGAGCAAAAACCTTTACGGTAGAAAATTATGTTGGTAAGAAGTCCTCAGAGGCGATTGAAGATCTGAAAAGCACTCACAATATTCCTGAGAAGCTGATCAAGATCGTAGAAGAAGAAAGTTCTGATGCTGAAGAAGGAGTGGTCATCAGCCAAACTCCAGCTGCGGGATCTTCTTATGATGTGACGTCAAATAAACAGATTACTCTGACAGTTGCTAAAACAGTGACTACGGTTCCAATGCCGGACTTTGGTCATCTCCAAGTTTCGTATGCCTATGCGCGGTCCTATCTGATGGAGATGGGAATCGCTTCGTCTCGTATTGAGCGAGTGATTGATCGCTCCGTGGAGTCCAGTCAAGCCGATTTAGTGACAGCCCAATCTCCAGCAGCTGGTCAAGGTATTAAATTGAAATCAAATACCAAGATTACTTTCTACGTAACAGACGGTACGGTAACAAGTTCTTCTAGTACAAGCGAACGTTCATCGTCGTCATCGCCTTCCAGCAGCACCACGAGTGAGAGTGAAAGTCACTCTAGCTCTTCCAGCAGCTCTACAACAGCATCTACGGACCATCAATAAGGCGACTAGCTACAGTTATCCTATCTAGTCTATTTTAGACTTTGTAGAGAAATAGAAGTATATCCCTTGATTTTCAAGGCAGACTATGCTATAATCATTTTAGTGAATATAAAAGAGAGGCGAGGAAGTATCTTCGCCTCTTGTCTGTGAGGAGGTGCAGTCTTATCGCAACGATTGTTGAATTAGTAAGAGAAGTCATTGAGCCAGCCATCCAAGAACCCTATGAATTAGTAGATATTGAATACGGCAAGATGGGCGGTGACTATGTTCTCAGTGTTTTTGTAGACAAGCCCGAGGGGATTACGGTCAATGATACAGCAGATTTGACTGATATTATCAGTCCTCTGTTGGACTCTATCAAGCCCGATCCTTTTCCTGACCAGTATTTTCTGGAAGTGACTAGCCCAGGCTTGGAGCGTCCGCTGAAGACCAAGGAAGCTGTGGCAGCTGCAGTTGGAAGCTATATCCATGTCAGTCTTTATAAGGCACTGGATAAAAATAAGGTTTTCGAAGGAACGTTACTTGGATTTGAAGACGATGTCTTGCTCATGGAATATATGGATAAAACACGCAAAAAAGAAGTTGAAATTCCATATAATCTAGTGTCAAAAGCAAGACTGGCCGTTAAATTTTAGTAACAGATCGCAATAATATAATGAAGAAAGGAATACTTTTGCTTCGGCAAAAGTTACATGAAGATGAGTAAAGAAATGCTAGAGGCCTTCCGTATTTTGGAAGAGGACAAAGGTATTAAAAAAGAAGATATTATCGAAGCAGTGACAGAATCCCTTCGCTCTGCTTATCGTCGTCGCTACGGTCAGGCAGACAGCGCAGCCATTGAGTTTAATGAAAAAACAGGTGATTTCCATGTCTATACTGTCCGTGAAGTCGTGGACGAGGTCTTTGACAGCCGCTTGGAAATCAGCCTCAAGGATGCCTTGGCTATCAGCTCTGCCTATGAGCTAGGAGACAAGATCAAGTTTGAAGAAGCGCCAGCTGAATTTGGCCGAGTAGCAGCTCAATCTGCCAAGCAGACCATCATGGAAAAGATGCGTAAGCAAACCCGTGCCATCACTTACAATACCTACAAAGAACATGAAAATGAAATTATGTCAGGAACTGTGGAGCGCTTTGATAATCGCTTTATCTATGTCAATCTGGGCACTATTGAAGCACAATTATCTAAACAAGACCAGATTCCTGGTGAGGTCTTTGCCTCTCATGACCGCATCGAGGTTTTTGTCTACAAGGTAGAAGACAATCCGCGTGGTGTCAATGTCTTCGTTAGCCGTAGCCATCCAGAGATGATCAAGCGCTTGATGGAGCAGGAAATTCCTGAGGTTTACGACGGAACTGTTGAAATCATGAGCGTATCTCGTGAAGCGGGCGATCGGACCAAGGTAGCGGTTCGCAGCCACAATCCAAACGTGGATGCGATCGGAACCATCGTCGGACGTGGTGGTGCCAATATCAAGAAGATTACCAGCAAATTCCACCCAGCCAAATATGATGCCAAAAGTGGGCGTATGATTCCGACTGAAGAGAATATCGATGTCATCGAATGGGTTGCCGATCCAGCCGAGTATATCTATAATGCTATTGCTCCAGCTGAGGTCGATCAAGTTATCTTCCATGCAGAAGACAACAAGCGAGCTTTGGTTGTTGTGCCAGATAATAAGCTTTCTCTAGCTATTGGCCGTCGTGGTCAAAACGTTCGCTTGGCAGCTCATTTGACTGGTTTCAGAATTGATATCAAGTCAGCTAGCGAATTTGAAGCAATGGAAGCAGCCAACGAGCTTGGTGGATTTGGCCAAGATTACGTACCAACCGAAGTAGATGCTGCTTCAGCAGAATTTGAAGCGGAAGAGCTGAATGATACAGAAGTGGCAACTGAAATCGAACTCGAAGAAAGTGAAGCAGTAGTCGCAGAATAAGGGAGGCAGATATGGCAAAAACAAGAAAAATCCCTTTAAGAAAATCAGTTGTGTCAAATGAAGTGATTGACAAGCGTGATTTGTTGCGCATCGTCAAGAATAAAGAAGGTCAGGTCTTCATTGATCCGACAGGCAAGGCCAATGGGCGAGGTGCTTATATCAAGCTAGATAATGAAGAAGCTCAGCAGGCCAAGAAAAAACGGGTCTTTAATCGTAGTTTCAGTATGGAAGTAGAAGAAAGTTTCTACGACGAGCTGATTGCCTATGTCGATCACAAGGTCAAGAGAAGAGAGTTGGGTCTTGAATAAAGAAAAACTAGCAAACTTGCTGGGTTTGGCCCAGCGAGCTGGCCGCATCATTTCAGGAGAAGAATTGGTCATCAAAGCCATCCAAGAAGGAAAGGCTCATCTGATCTTTCTAGCTGAGGATGCCGGACCAAATCTGATGAAAAAGATTACTGATAAAAGCCATTATTACAAGATAGAAGTGTCAACCGTGTTTTCAACACTGGAATTAAGCACTGCGATTGGCAAGGCTCGTAAAGTAGCCGCCATCACAGATGCTGGTTTTACAAAGAAAATGAGGTCTCTTATGCAATAGAAGAGGAGGACAAGAATTGTCTAGAATTAGATTGTACGAAATCGCAAAAGAATTGGGGAAGGAAAGTAAAGAGGTAGTAGCTCGGGCAAAGGAATTGGGCCTAGAAGTCAAAAGCCATTCTTCCAGCGTAGAAGAAGAAGTAAGCCAGCGCATCAAGGCTAGCTTCTCGACTAAAGAAGTTGCTAAGCCTCTTCCAAAGAAAGAAGCGGCTGTCCAGCCAGCACCAAATAAAGTAGCTGAAAAACCAGCTGCTCCAGTCCAAAAAGAAGTGGCCCCTGTTAAAAAAGAAGAGCCCAAAGTAGCTGACGCACCGGCAGCTGAAGCTCCTGCTAAACCGACTCCAGCTCGGCCACAAAGTCGAAATTTTAAGGCAGAGCGTGAAGCACGTGCCAAGGAACAAGCAGAGCGTCGTAAGCAGCAACAAAATCGGAAACCACAAAATCTTGACCAGAAGGAAAGCAATGAGCGTGATCGTCATGACCGCAAGGCCAACAACGATCGCCAAGAGCGCCGTAATGACCGTCGTGATAATCGTGGTCAAGATGGCCGTCGGAATGGTCAGAATCATCAAGGATTTAACGGTCAAAACCGCCAACAGCCTCAAGGTCCGAAAATTGACTTTAAGGCTCGGGCAGCAGCTCTGAAAGCGGAGCAAAATGCGGAGTATGCACGTTCTAGTGAGGAGCGTTTCAAGCAGGCTCAAGCAGCTAAAGAAGCGCAGGAACGCCAGAATAGACGAAAAGAGCCAGTCCAAGCAGAGACAACAACTGCTGAAGTATTTAAAGCTACTCCGGCTGAAACAGTCCAACCGGCTGCTCCTGCACCAGCACAAGCTGCGGTAGATACTCGTCGTAAAAAGCAAGCTCGACCAGATAAGAAGCGCGATGATTTTGATCGCGAAGAAGAAGGTCCAAGAAAACAACAAAAGAATCGAAATAGTCAAAATCAAGTGAGAAATCAAAGAAACAGTAACTGGAATAACAATAAGAAAAATAAAAAAGGAAAAGGTAACCAGAATCAGGTTCCAAAACCTGTTACAGAACGCAAGTTCCATGAGTTGCCAAGCGAATTCGAATACACAGATGGCATGACCGTTGCGGAAATCGCAAAACGGATCAAGCGCGAGCCAGCTGAAATTGTTAAGAAGCTCTTTATGATGGGCGTGATGGCAACACAAAACCAATCTCTTGACGGTGATACTATTGAGCTCCTCATGGTGGATTACGGTATCGAAGCTAAGAAGAAGGTAGAAGTGGATACAGCTGATATTGAGCGCTTCTTTGTCGAAGAAGGCTACATCAATCCAGACGAATTAGTAGAACGTCCGCCAGTTGTTACCATCATGGGACACGTTGACCATGGTAAAACAACCCTCTTGGATACTCTACGTAACTCTCGCGTTGCGACAGGTGAAGCGGGTGGGATCACTCAGCATATCGGTGCCTACCAGATTGAGGAAAATGGCAAGAAGATTACTTTCTTGGATACACCTGGACACGCGGCCTTTACTTCGATGCGTGCGCGTGGTGCTTCTGTTACCGATATTACCATCTTGGTCGTAGCAGCTGATGACGGTGTTATGCCTCAGACTATTGAAGCGATCAACCACTCTAAAGCCGCTAATGTGCCAATTATTGTGGCCATCAACAAGATCGATAAGCCAGGTGCCAATCCTGAGCGCGTAATTGGTGAATTAGCTGAGCATGGTGTTATGTCAACTGCTTGGGGTGGAGATTCTGAGTTTGTTGAAATCTCAGCTAAGTTCAACCAAAACATCGATGAACTTTTGGAAACAGTTCTACTTGTAGCAGAAATTCAAGAACTCAAGGCAGATCCGACTGTTCGCGCTATCGGTACGGTTATCGAAGCACGTTTGGATAAAGGAAAAGGTGCAGTTGCAACCCTTCTCGTCCAACAAGGTACGCTGAATGTTCAAGATCCAATCGTTGTCGGAAATACCTTCGGACGTGTTCGGGCTATGACCAATGACTTAGGTCGTCGTGTCAAAGTGGCAGGTCCATCTACACCGGTTTCTATCACCGGTCTCAATGAAACTCCGATGGCAGGTGATCATTTTGCCGTCTATGAAGATGAAAAAGCTGCGCGTGCGGCTGGTGAAGAACGTGCTAAACGTGCCCTTCTCAAGCAACGTCAAGCTACTCATCGTGTCAGTCTGGAAAATCTCTTTGATACCCTCAAAGCCGGTGAAGTCAAGTCTGTTAACGTCATTATCAAAGCCGATGTACAAGGTTCTGTAGAAGCCTTGGCTGCTTCCTTGCAGAAAATTGAAGTGGAAGGCGTTAAGATTACCATTGTCCACTCAGCGGTTGGTGCTATCAATGAATCCGACGTAACTTTGGCAGAAGCTTCAAATGCCTTTATCATTGGATTTAACGTTCGCCCTACACCGCAAGCTCGCCAGCAAGCAGAAGCTGATGATGTAGAAATCCGTCTTCACAGCATTATCTATAAGGTTATCGAAGAAATGGAAGATGCCATGAAAGGAATGCTGGACCCAGAATACCAAGAAAAAATCATCGGGGAAGCCCTTATCCGCGAAACTTTCAAAGTTTCCAAGGTTGGTACTATCGGTGGATTCATGGTTATCAATGGTAAAGTTACCCGTGATTCTAAGGTTCGTGTCATCCGTGATGGCGTCGTGATTTACGACGGTCAGTTGGCTAGCTTGAAGCACTTCAAGGATGATGTGAAAGAAGTCACTAACGGCCGCGAAGGTGGTCTCATGATTGACGGCTATAACGATATCCAAGTGGATGATACGATTGAAGCCTATATCATGGAAGAAATCAAGAAATAAGAGAATTCCGCCGAAAACTTCCAGTGAAAAGCATATTGGGTGGAAGTTGATACTTCTATCCCAAGCACCTTTTTCGCAAAGAGTTTAGAGCAAATTTCATTTAACTAAAATTAAAATTATAAGCTAGGCCTAGCCTAGCTTATATTGCAGAAGAAAAGATTAGAAAGGAAATCCTATGGCAAATCATTTTCGTACCGACCGTGTAGGAATGGAAATCAAGCGTGAAGTCAATGAGATTTTGCAAAAGAAAGTTCGTGATCCACGTGTCCAAGGTGTGACCATTACCGATGTCCAAATGCTGGGCGATCTGTCTATGGCCAAGGTCTACTATAGCATCATGAGTGACTTGGCTTCGGATAATCAAAAGGCACAGCTGGGCTTGGAAAAGGCAACCGGTACCATTAAGCGTGAACTGGGCCGAAACCTCAAGATGTATAAGATTCCAGATTTGACTTTCGTCAAAGATGAGTCTATTGAGTACGGTAATAAGATTGATCAAATGTTACGCAATTTAGAAAAACATTAATGAAAAGAGTGAGATGGGGCAGTGTTTACGAGCCCTGTCTCATTTTTATTTTTGAAAATACTTTTTAAAAGTTTTGAAAAAAGGTGTTGACAAGGGGAGATTATCCTGTTATACTAGTAAAGTACTCAATCGCGGGGATGGCGGAATTGGCAGACGCGCAGGAC
>ERZ773027.196-NODE-196-length-39645-cov-4.228239_pt1 | contig 39645 bp, 31 predicted proteins | sample MGYA00511032_ERZ773027 | MGnify/ENA primary metagenome ERZ773027 (study PRJEB29015, sample SAMEA2738138) | human oral metagenome | biome: human oral; feature: human-associated habitat; material: saliva | place: China | collected 2190 ... | reverse complement strand
TAACTGAAGAGAAAGCCTTTGAGCTGGAAAAATTGTATATTTCTTCCATCAAAAGGAAGAAAGAAGGTGGTTCACTACTGAATTATCACCAAGGCGGTAAGCTGGTTGGTCATGACTTTCATTCTGAAGATATGAAAGCTCGAATCAAAGATAATCACTTTATGAATAGACCCGATTATCAACCAGAAAACCATCCTATGTTTGGTCGCAAACACTCTGAAGAATCTAAAGCGTTGTTGTCTAAAGCAGCAAGCGGCAGAGTTATGTCAGAAGAGGTCAAGGCCAAAATTTCGGAATCTTGCGCTAAAAACTGCGCCAAGGGTGATAATCATTACACAAAATCGGGTATATCTGATGAGCATAAAGCTAACCTCAAGAAAGCTAGACGCAACGCAGATATCAATAGAATTAAAGAGATTTTTGACTTGATGATTAAAGCTGGCCATACCCCCAGTGCGGAAAAGTTCAACAAGATAAATTACGAACTAGCCCGCTCAAAACTGTATGCCCGCATGTATCCCAAGTTTGAACTTCTACATAAATTCTTTTCAGAGGATGAGGTAATAAAATATTTCTCAGATAGGTCGAAAGACTTGTCCATTACACGAAACTGACCTTCGTGGATGCAATTGCTTCTGCTGAAGCTCAATTGCATGCCGCTTCAGGCGTAAACGGTGCAAACCGCTACATCGTTGGTAACGGTGCAGCTGCTGTATTGCGCGGTATGCCTGACTTTGAAGTTGCTTCTGATGCAGCTACCACTTCTGTTGGTTTGTACGGTTACTATGACGGCATCCCTGTTATCCGCGCTACTGGCGTGGTAGGTGATGACGACATGTACTTCGTTGCCAACAGCGGTAACTACTTCAATGCACCTCTGGTGTACGCTCCTTACATGCCTTTGATGATCACTTCTACCATCCAAGACAGCCGCAACCCATTCCGCAGCCGTACAGCTGCCGGTGAATGGTCTGCTATGAAAGCTGTTAACCCTAACTTGGTGACCAAGCTGACTATCACTCGCAACTAATGTAAGCAGCCGTCTGGACGAAGCCTCAAAAACTCCGTTCAGACGGCCTAACTTAAAACTTGTGGGAGAGTGTAAACATGGTGGAACTTAAAAACACCTCAAAAGCTGTGGTCATCTTCTATGGCTTACTTGCTAACGGTCAGGCTATCGTCTTTATGCCTGAACAAACATTAGAATTTGCTGAATCAGCACTCAGACTGAAATGGCAAAAATTCATTGCGAAGTGGAACTCAGACGTCCAAGTTACCAAAATTGACGGGGTTGAGCCTCCGAAAGCTCCTCAAGACCCGCCAAAACCTAAAACTCAAAAACCTGCTCACGCTAAACCAGCTGAAAACAAAGAAGGAACACCGGCAAGCCCTTCTCCAGCTAACCCTACAGCAACTGCAGGTTCTAGTGCTACAGGACAGCCTACATCGCCTGCAGCACCTGTAACTAATCCTACAACTCAACAACCTCCAGCAGCTAACCCAGCACCTACTACTCCTCCAAAAGAGGGAGGCGGTAAACCTGCTGCCGCAGATTCCGCAGCTGCTAATGGCGGTGTGAGTGACGAAGGCTTGGCTGCCATCCTGAACGAATTGGGTGATTAATTATGGCCAAGCAACTGAACAACCTTGAAAATGCGTTGCTTTCTATTGCCCGAAAGACTAAAGCAGCCAAAGATGTCGCTGCTGAAGCTAAAGAGTTAGCAGCACCTGCCAATATTGCAACCGCAGTCAACGGTGCGCTGTCTGAAGTAGAAACAGCAGCCAAGATTGCGGCTTTACAAGCTGCGCATACAGCTGGTATGAAACTTGCTGTTGAGCGTGGCGTGTATTATCTCGAAGATGCGTTGACTGGCGATTTGCGCGAAAAAGTCTTGTCAGGCTATTTCAAAGACAACAAACAAACTCCTGACGAAGCAGCTGTAATCAGCCGTGCAATTACCGAGTTTATTGAACGCATCCCCAACGGCTCGTATATTACAGCCCGTCAAGGCTCAGTATTCAGTGTCGATAAGAACAAAGGCTACAAGCCTGAAGTTTTCGGCGCAGACGGTCGTGTCGTTAGTGTCGGCGGAATGAAGTTGACTATTGACGGCGCACAGCCTTGTATCTATATCCGAAATAAATCCAACTGTTACTTTGATTTTCGTGGCGTTACATTCATCGTTGAGTCTTTTGGCGTCAACGTGTTTGAAATGGACGGTGGCGAAGGTAACATCATTACACACGGCGGTATCATCCGATCACGCCGATACCTTGAGAAAGGCTATGTCGGCGGTCGTCAAGGCCTGTTTGCGCCTATCGATGGCTGGACTCCAGAAAATCCAGACATCGGTTACGGCTATGCCGACAAGGGCTTGTACGATTTAGGCTTTAACACCACAACATTGATGCATGACTTGGCTCGCTATCGTAACAATGCTGCTCAAGTACAGAACGTCAAGAAACCTGTTGATTTGACTTGGGCTCAAGTCAAAGAATATGAACGTCAACAAAGCGTCAGAAAATATCTGAGTGTCGGTGGCTATTGGAATGAAGACGGTACCAAAAACCAATTCCCACAAGAAGATGGTACAGTGTCTGAAGAGTGGGGTACATGGGCTGGCGGCCAACGCGGTTCATCTGCTTGCGGTTGGGTATTCTATGATGTCCATCATCTGGTCGTCTGGGATTTTGATATCCGTGGCATGACTAGCTCCGCATTGCAATTTGGCTTGTATTCTACTCGTGACTGTCGCGCAGTAGATGGTGGCGACATCGCAACGGCTATCCGAGAGAAAATGGTTTGCTATGACTGCAAAGTCTATGGCGGATTCATGGATGCTAACTATATTGGCGGCATCGGTGTTGTACGCGGTGTTGGTATTACGATTGAGGGCATGAATTGTATCGAAGGTCGTGTTGGTCACCCTGACGCTTCTTTAGGACACTCACGCGACAATAGCCAAGTAACTGTTGACCCAGGCTATTGGCTATGGACTAGTCGTTATCTGCCTCAAATTGGTATCCGTTTCCTGAATAACCATTTCGGCTTCGCAGCACGCAAAGTTTGTGATGCTCATACTGGTAATAACATCCAAATTATCGGTAACAGTGGTTCGTGCTTGTACTATGGTACAGGCGTGGTGATTGAAGAATCCTTTGCAATGGACGCAACCAAAGGCGGTCGGGCAGAGGACACCAGCTTCAAATACCAAGAGTCAAACATCGTCATCAAGGATAATGAGTTTGAATGCGGTTTGAACGGTATCTTCCTGATTAATGGCGCAACAGGCGTAAAAGCCCGCAGAGACAAGAAACTCTGGTGGCTGCGCGCAAACGTTACAGTTGAGAACAACCGTATTTATGCCCCACGCGGTATGCCTTGTAACTTCGGTCATAACCGATTTACAATTCAAGGCAACAGTTGTACCTTCGCATTGCCTTTTGGCGAGCCTTTCGGCTTACGCTATCTGAGCGCAATCAATATCAAGAAGGGTGGTCAAAACTACAGCCCTGATACCAAGCTTGTTATTACAGGCGGTGGCGAAGGCGCACGCGGTGCAGCTGCTACTTGTACTGTTACCAACGGCGTGATTACAGCAGTTAGAATTACCGCAACAGGCACGAAGTATGCTGACGCAAGCTCCATTTCTGTTCAAGCTGTTGACCCGACAGGTCAAGGCTCAGGCGCAGAGTTTGAAGCGTTCTGTAACTCTTCTTCTTACGCCTACATGATTGGGGCAGAGGCTCGCTATGGTACCATTGACGCTTCTTACATCGTCAACAACATGGCTCGCAACTCACAATACGGTAACTATGACCGCATGTTCTTGTCTGCTAACCTGACAGGCTGTACTGTACGCGATAACCGACTGGACACCACACCTTACACTAAAGGTGCTAATCCAGCCCTGCCGTACACTTCTGACCGCGATTACGTTCACCGCTCAGGCGTTGCTAGTCAAGGCTTCTACCAAACTGGTACTCACACTGACTGCTTCCATGAAAACAACAAAACATGGGATCAACGGTCAGGCGCGTGGACTGACTTTGTTTTCCGCAACGTAACGACTGCTAACGGTACAGCTGAAGCCAATGCCAAAGTATCCAAGACTGATATTCAAGCCTTGATTGATTCAGCCGTCGCAGCTGCTATCTCTAAATTGAATATCGGCAAGGCCGAAACAGCTAAACCAGCTGACCCTAAACCTGCCGATGCTCCAAAAGCGAATGAAGGCGGTCAGCCTGCTTCACCTCAACCAACTACTGAAACTCAACCGCCTGCTGCGTCTAGCGAGCCTCCGAAAGCCGCAGAGACTACAGCAGAAGCTTCTCCAGCACCAGCGTCACCTCCAACTGAGGCTGCTACTACAGCTGAAACGTCTATCAAGTTTACATTTGACGGGCTGGAAGCTAAGGCACCTGAAGCGATTGGTAGCAACGGTACAGCCAAGCTGAAATCCGTGAATAACGCTATCCGCGCAGGTGAACCAGAAGGCTGGGCAGGAGCATTCGGCGAAGTTGATGGTCATAAGACTATGCGCGCATTAGTAGCTGGCGAAGGCAAGGGCATCCGATACATTGAATCAGAAGGCTTGACTTCAGATGGTTCTGCTGCTTCTGCGTTGATTGTTCCGTTCAAGCAAGTTGCTGGTGGAGCTAACGGTGCTGGCTTCTCTGTAATTCATCAGAAAGGCCGTAGCATTATTGGTAATGGCTTGATCACTACCAACGAAGCAGACGGATTCAAACTGCGATTTGCAGAGGGTACAACCATTAACGGTAAGCCAATCTCAGCAACCAAAGTCTATCCTTACGACACATGGCACGTTGCTATGATTCCTGTACCTGCTGGCGCAGACAAAGCCTTCGACATGATCAGATTTGGTATGAACCATGCTGGTAACGTAGGCCGTAACATCATTATCGGTGCAGGCACTGAATTTGTACAAGGCGACATCAGCAAAGTTGGCGATAAAGTCGCTGCTTTGATGACTGAGTACAATATCAGCAACTAACAAGGCCGTCTGAACCGCTACAATCCTTATGAAAGAGGTAACCAATGATTAATCTCAAAAATATCTCAGGCTCCATGCTCATCTTTTACGGCATGTTGGAGAGCGGTTCAGCTGTCTTCTTCAAGCCTGACGAAACCCTTGAATTCAGCGAAGCTGAGTTGAACGGCAACTGGCGCAAGACCCTTGCTAAATACGGCTCAACAAGCATTGAAATTGTTGAAGCTGTTAGCAAGGCGGAATCGAAGCCTAAGGCCGAAACATCTAAAAAGCCTGCCGGCAAACCAGCTGCTGACTCGAAAGGCGAAACAAAGACTTCAACGCCTGCTAAGCCTAATGCAGACACCAAATCAGATGCTACTAAGTCTGAGGACAAGTCTGATGCTAACCCTAAAGGTGAAGGCAAGGCTGAAACATCTACTGACCCTGAGGGCGAAGGCAAAGGTGAAACACCGCCTGCTAAACCTGACGGAAAACCTGAGGCTGAGGACAAATAAGCCATTCGCAGAATTTGTCTGCGGCTAATCTCTTGAGAGGTTAGCACAACTGCTTACAACTATGTTAACCCAACCGACCTTTTGTCCCTTTTCATCGTGTTAATCAGTTTGTCTAGGCAGTTGTGCTAACCTTTTATTTTTCCAGGGGAATCCTATGAGATTGATTGATTTAGTTTCACGCACCAGCGATTTACGCAATCGCCAATACAAAACAGGTGCCGTGACTCAAGTTGAGTACTCTTACTCGCGCAAAAACAGAATCCTCTATGTTACGGCTCGAATCAAGTCAGCCTCATCCAATACCGTTTACAAGACTATGTTGGGCTTCAAAGGCGTGAACTGGTCAAAAGAGCGTGGTGGCGATTTCATCGTCAAATATACGGAGGATGGCGAAGTCATCTGGCTCAACCGTCCGTCCGTATTGATGGAAGTTGTAACGCGTTGTCAATGCCAAGACTTCAGACACCGATTCATGTGGCAAGACAAAAGCGTGAAATCCCTACACGGCAAGGCTATCCCATATACCAGAGTGCCAGGCAGTAATAGACCGCCTGCAAACCCTTTAGGGGATACTGGTTGGGGCTTCTGTAAGCATGAGCTTGCTTTAGTTAAACATCTGCGCAAAAATTACATCTTAGGCCGAAACGCCGTGGTTGATACTTATTTGCGCAAACGTGAAAGGAAGCCAGGTGAACCCCGTAAATAAATTGAGACAACTGCTTGAAACTAGTAACTCATACGTCAAGAAGCGCGTGTTGCGCGTGAGAAACGGTAAAAAGGAGCTAGTCACGCAGAAAGTCTATAAAGAGCCATGCCGTGACGGTTGGCGGAGAGACCCGAAAACCGACAGATGTGTCAAGATGTCGCCTCAGGAGATTCGCAACCGCAAGCTGGCTGCTAAGAAAACCGCACGGAATCCTATGACCAAGCGCAACCGCTCAATCAGCCTGAGACGGCGTAGCCAATGGGGATTGAACAAGAAATGATAACATACCAAGACATTCTCTATTCCGTCCTGTTGGAAACAGGTCAATGGATTGGAGGCCTTGAAGCGACAGCCATCTCAAAACAACAGATGGATATCATCATCAAGCGTGAATTAGGCCAATATTCCCGATTCTTTCCGAATGTAGTTACACGCACGCTACCAATCGGCGGACAATACCGATTCAGCGAAGAGGTTGACGGCCAGATTCCCCTACAGGTGACTAGCGTAGCAGCTGACAATAACGCTTATACGGCTGGCTATCGAAGAGGGAACAACACCATCGGTATCTCAAACTGGCAATACAATGCACCAGTCCTACAATTACGCTATCCTAGCGTGTCTGACCGTCTGTATATTGTATCCTATACTGTACCGCATGTTTACAAAGATGATGTAATCCAAACGATTGATATTGAGAATTACAAGTTCATGAGTCTGGTTGCTGCTAGATTCATGATTACATTAGGCCGTTCACGCAGGGCTTTCTTGCTTAATGACCTGCCCTTCCAAATGGACTCAGACATGCTGATTACAGAAGGCCAAGACCTGTACGAACGCACAATGGAAGACATCAGGACTAACTCATCGTTTTATCTGGCTATTTTACACTAGGAGGCTGGTTTATGTCCTATGCTGTAACATTGCATGAGAAGCACGAAAAGGCTGCTTCTAGGCATACCGCCGTTGTCGTAAATAATGCTTTGAAATTCTCAGGCACTGAAGTCCTTATCTTTCGGCCTAAAATTGAGCTCACAACCGATGAAGTGTACGGTATCTATGCTGGCTCAGACCTCAGGGAATCCAATTCCTACTCAATCTATGATAGGGGCAGGGAGACTGAGGACATTATTGAGATAACAGGCACTGAATCCTCGACTGATAATGACCAGGAATACGCTTACAATGATCCAGTCAAGTGCCTAGCCTTGATAACCGCCAATACATGGCGTCAGATAGACGGCGTAGCAGACGGTTTCTTTGAAGACCCAATTGATTTATGGTGTAGTGCTAAGGTTGATATTGAGCCTGGTGACGTAGTTCAGATTACAAGGGATGATGGCGAATCACTCCGATTCAAAGTCATTGCCGCCAAGACTATCGGCGCGTCAACTGATATCGTCAGAAAACTTCAACTTTCCAACGTGGGGGATTGACCATGGCTACAACTGTAATTGCACCTGCGGACATATTCGTCACGATACTGCGGGCAATAGCCGTGCAATATCCATTCATCAAAGAGACCGTCTTTGACCCAACTCTGGATTATGAGCACACTGTAGCCCTCAACCGACTGAATAACGATACGCCAACCATTGAAAAGTCAAAATTGCCTTTGTTGTCTTGGAATCGTTCGCCGTTCAGGAAAGCTGGGACAGGCCGTTATCATAATTTCAAAGCCTACAACGGCAAGGCCGTACAAGACGTGAACTTTTCCGTGTTGGAAGCTGATTTCCGCTTCTCCCTCTTCACGTCAACAATGATTGATATCGAAAAGTTTGAGCTGGACTGGTACTTGAACAAAGGTATCCGTACAATCAATAAGGTTGAGATTGAAGTTGAGAATGAAAAGGTCAGCTACTCAATCATCTGGGGAGACAATCTTGATGATGTCCTCTGGAACTTGGAGAGCAACTATTACAAGGCCTTATCAGGTACAGCCATGATTGTTGGCCCACTCATCCGTATTGACACTGATGAATCTGAAGACGCCAAGTCAGGCTTGATTGAAAGTATCAAGTTTTCTTTCATGAACTGTTACGGCGATGAGGTCACTCTATCCGAGTTGAAACCTGACCCGAATGACCCTCCAACCAATCCAGACAAGCTCAAACTGTTTGAACTCTGGAAACTAAGACAGAAAGACCAAATATGAGTGAACAAACAAAAGAACAACCGCAAGAGTCAGAAGTGAAGCCTGCAACCACTAAAAAGGCCGAAAAGAAAGCACCGAAACTCATGCGAGTTTATAACCGTCGCAATGAAGACGCAATTTTGGGTGATGGTGAAGATGCTATCCTCATTCCGCCTCGTGGCCAAGTAGTAGTCAGCGAAGAGAATTTGCCTGAGGAATTGCCCGCAGGCGTTGTCGTTACTGACTTTACAGAGTAACACACAATTCAGAATCCTTCAGCTTGATTAGATTCAGGCTGAAAGATAACCCATTAATTTTGATAGGAAAAAGACTATGACTGCTGCTCGTGTCATCAAGCGAGAACAGGATTTGTCCATCTATGCCAATTCAACAGGTACTTACTATGCTGCCATGGTCGTGCCTGCGTTAAAAGGTAAACGCAACAAAGCTCAGTTGATTGCTACTCGCAAACAGCTGCTGCGCATGCTTACTCCTAACGACCGTGTTGAAGTTGGTATGAATATGGCACTTTTTGGCGCACTCAACGTTCTGCAATCAACCAAGAATCTGGTTGTAGTAGTGCCTGAGACCAAAAATTGTAAATATGCTGGCATCCAGTTCCATAAAGAAAACGCTCCACAACCAGTTTCAGACGGCCTAACGAATCCTGACGCTCACGAATTGGGTGCAAATTCGTTCCTGATTGCCGCCTCTTCTCAAGGCGCTTGGGGTAATGACCTGTTCATTACCGTTCACAGCTACAAATTCATGGAGCAAGTTAAGGTTGAAGCCCAAACTACTCCTGCGGCCTTGAGCCTGCCTACAACTCAAGACTGGGGCAACGGTTTCCCAGTTCAGGTTTACGGCTCGAAGCTTCCTGCTGAAATCGACCCGAATGCTACATACTTCGTCATTCGTGACGGTAACAACAAAATCAAGCTGGCGAAAACTCAGGCTGATGCATTGTCTGGCGAAGCTTCTGCTGCAATTCAAGTCAAAGCGATTGAAGCCCAAACCCTGAACCTTTCCCCAGCCATTTACTACACGCGTGAACCTAACACTATGTGTATCCGCGTGTTTACCAAAAATGACCTGAACAATCCAGTCAAGACCTACATTGTTTCCAAGTCTCAATCTGCTAAGAATGAAGACGGCCGAACACTCTATATGGAAGACGTGATTACAGATGGTGAATTCATCAGCATCTTTGATAACACGCTCGTGTCTGACGCATATATCCGAGACATCATCAATCCTGTACGCTTGTCTGGCGGCCATGACGGCGATGCTCTGACTACTGGTGATATGATTCGTGCCTTGCGCGCTTTGGATAATACCAAAGAGTTCAGCATTAAAGTGATTGGTGACTCAGGCTTTACTGTACCTGCTTACCATCATGCCCTGCTGGAATTGGCTAAGAAACGTGATGACTGTTTCGTTGCGCTTTCCGCTCCGCTTTCGACTCAACAAAGCCCAGATACAGCTGCTCAAGAGATTGTCAATTACGTCAATTTCGTAGGTAATTTCAACACGTCTTGGGGCGGTATCTATGCGCCTCACGTGAAGATTTATGATGAATTCAATGACCGCGAAGTCTTGATTTCACCCGATTCTGTTGCTATGCGCACTATCTTGGACACTGCCTCCAACTATGAAATCTGGTATCCGCCTGCTGGTAACCGCCGTGGCGTTGTATCAGCGTTGGACGCTAAAGTTCACTTGACTGATGCTGACCAAGACTTGCTGTACGATAACAACGTCAACCCAATCGTGTTTGATGCTGGTCAGGGTATCAAAATCTGGGGTCAGAAAACCCTTTACCGCACCCCATCCATGCTCGACCGTATTAATACCCGCATGATGCTCATTACAATTGGCCCAGCAATCAAAGAGTTGCTGCATAGCTTCTTGTTTGAGTTCAATGATGAGGGTACACGCGCTATCGTCCGCGCGTTGATTAAGACCTACATGGACGGCATTCAAGCTCGCAAGGGTGTTGAGAAATATGAGATTGTCTGCGATGAGACTAACAACACACCAGACCGTATCGACAATCATGAATTGGTTGTAGATTTGCTGGTTTGTCCTAAGTCCTCAATCGAGTACATCCCATTCACTATCGGTATTACTAACAACAGCATTAGCTTTGACTTGGCTAAACAGGCATTGTAAAGAGAGACTAACACATGAGACCAACCTTTTCTCAAATCCGTTCTCTTGGTGATCCAGCCTTAAACAATGCTTGGTACATCCAATTTACCAAGATTCCTGCAGCTGCTGGTGTTACCACTGAAGATTTGAATTTCCGTTGCGAATCTAGCGACATCCCTAAAATGAGCGGTCAGAGCGTGCAAGTACAGATTCGTGGCTTGCCGCCTGTTAAGTATCCAGGCACTTACGTTCCTGACGGTACTTTCACTCTGAACTTCACCGAGACTGAAGACAACAAAGTCACTGCGGCTATTGCAGCATTGCGTCAGCTTTGTTACGATTCCGAAACAGGCGCAGGCCTTCCTAAGTCTGAGCTTGAGATTGAAGCTCGCTTGGTACGACTGAGCCGTCAAAACAAACCAATCTGGGAATACAACCTGCTTGGCGTGTTTATCGAATCGTATGACCCAGGTGGTCAATTACAAGGTGCGCAGGCTGATATCCTGAAGCCTAGTATGACTCTGTCTTATGACAGTTTCACCGAAAAAGCATTGTAAACTGATTCAGACACCAGTCTGATTGAAATAAACCCATTGACGCTCCAAGTGTTAATGGGTTTCTTTTTTGTACACACTGAAGGAACAGCCATGTATAACCTGTTAATTCCATTACATGTAATAGTGTCACGGATTCCTGAGGGCTTAGCAGACAAGACCTTATCTGAAGATGATGACTGGTTTTTCAGTTACATGTCTCAGACAGAGGGTAACGAAGATTTGCTTGACACTCTAGATGTTCTTGTACGGCTCGAAAAGATACACATCAAGACTTTGACCCGCAAGAAGTTCATCTCCATCTGGTTCAATGAGTATCCGCGTTCATTCATCGCTGATATTCTGACCACTAGTGATAACCCTCAATCAGTCATTGCTAAACGGTTGAACGATACCGATGAGCTGTTACAAGTCTATCAGTTAACAGGCGATGAGATGGCTGAAGAGTATAACCTGCATTCAGCATACTCAATCAAGACGAAGAAGTGTTACAGATTCTAAGTTATTAATATATAACTTGTGGTGTGTTATATATTGTATCACATCTATGAGTTTGGAATTGGACTTTTCGTGGATAATCCTTTGATTCACCAAAAGAATTTTTAGCCAAAATCCTGTATTTATGTTCGGAATCCTGTAGCCGCCAGTATCCTTACCAACGAACGGAAGCATATGAAAGTATTAACACGCAGTAAGGTTGCCTCAGTTCAATGGGGTAGCCAGAATCAATGGAATGTATCATTCCCAAACAAGGGGGCTAACGAAAAAGTTGCCCCTCTTCCTAATCCTTTTGATGACTGGTTTCCCGCCACTGACGTTACCTTGAATGAAGTGTCCCTTGAAACTGCTACCTCAAGGCTGGGATTGTCTGAGTTCAAATTCCCGCAGTCATACTCTGCGCCTGATTTGACCTTAACAGTTGTGGATACAGAAGATGAAAAACTGTACCACTGGTACAAAGCTTGGGTGGACTACGTCAGGGGCGGTGACACCATGAAAACCGTGGATGAGTCTTACAAGCTAGTCCAGATTGAGAGTTACTCAAAAACAGGCTCAAGTAAAACAGGCCTTCCTCACTCGATTGAAAGCCGTTGGAAGAGTAACGGCATTCGCACTTACAAGATAGTGCCAACAGGCATTGTAAGCTGGTCACGCGGTTCATCTGCTGAGACGGTGAATATTGCATTAACATTTGACATAGTAGGTATTGTACGATGATTCAAACAACAGGGGCTTACATTGTTGTAACCCAATTACCATCCAAATTCTTGTCTTATCCAGACAACGTATCAATCAAATTCAAGCCGTATTCATTCGGAGAGATTGAACAGGCCTCCCAACTCAAGGGTGCGCCTGAAAAAGAGGTCATTCAAGCAGCCCAATCAGGCATTATTGTTGAGGGGATGGATTTCCTTGACCTTGAAGTAGCAGATTTTGCGTATCTCGTATTGCTGCGCCATCTGTCCACTTTCGACCGTACAAAATTTAACCTTGAATTTGAATGTCCTGTCTGCCAACACAAGAACAAGAAAGAAGTACACACTGACGAAGTGGAATTCAATGAGCTGAACGACCGCTTCAAGTCATTGCCCGTGAAATTCAACTTGTCTAATGGTGTTCCGATTGAAGTTGGCGGTTTCACTCTGCGAGACCGTCTGAAGCTCGTTGAAGCAGGCGAAGAGACCAATGACCTTGCTAATCTGGCTATTCGTATCAAGAACATGCCTTTTGAAGAGGCCAAGCTAGTGATTGCTGGCTTAGACTCAGGCGAAGATATTGACCTGCTGACTGTAGTCGCTTCTGAGCTTGACTTCAACACCCAATATGTCGTATCTACTTGCGACCATTGCCACGCTGATAACATTTCTATTGCATTGGAGGACATCTTAGAGATTGCCACACCCTTTCGCCGAAACGCAAATGATGTTCTCAATCGCATACTTCCTAGCTCGCAATCAGGTAGTTGACCCTGTAACTTTGCGTAGGATGGATTGGTCGGAAGTCAATTACATGTGTGAACAATTATCCAAAGAATTAGAGGAATTGAACGATGGCTAAACTAACACGCATTGTTACGCACAGCGCAAAAACCGAACAGGCTGCTCACGAAGTCCGAATGCTGCACGAAGAAACAAGGGCTAACGCTAACCTCTATGCTGATTTCATGTCGAAAGAACAGAAGAAGCTTGTAGCAGCCTTTGAAAAGCAATTGGATAAACGCCTAACGGCTAAACAATGGTCTCAAAAGGATTCCGACCAGCTGCAAGCTATGCAAGAGCAGTTGGTTGAAATCTTTGAGAAAATCAAGACAGAGAATGCCGACAAGACAATCTCTGTCGTCAAGATGATTGAGACCTATCTGGAAATGCGCGCTCGTAAGGATTTATCCTCATTACAGCGCAAGCATATCGAAGATGACTTGGATAAGCTGTTGCGTCAGTTAGGCCTTGAGAACATTGACCGTGACGATTACGACCGCAGCGCAGCTGACCGCAGTAGAGAGGCTCACAACCGTAGCATTCAACTCAAGCGCGCAACGGAATTAGCCGATAAGATTACAGCCACTGCTGAAGAGACTCAAGGCTTGAAAGACCATCTGTATGAGCTGAAAGTCGGTTATGACGAAGCGATTAAATCAGACGGCTTCAAAAACCTCAAGCGAGATGCAGTTGACCGATTGCTCAAAGGTACAGGCTTGGGCGAATTGGCTGATATGTTTGACTTAGGCGGTAAAGCCAAGTCGGGCTGGGGCAAGCTCAAGTCTGGCTTAGGCAAAGGCTGGGATAAGCTCAAAGACAGCTTTGACGAAAAGAGCCAAGAACAGCTACAACAGCAGAAAGAGATAGCTGATGAACAGGAGTTGAAAGAGACAGAGCGACATGAGCACCTGATTTCAACGACCGTGTCAGAAAGCAACCGCACTCAACAGCTGTTATCCGAAAGCATACAAATTCAGCGGAATATGCTGAATGAGCAAGAGCGTACAACCAGCCTGATAGAGCAAGAGCAGAACAAGCAAGACCTTGTGCCCCTCAAGAAGTCTAAGGATAAATCTGAAGATGATGAAGAGAGCGAAGGCGGAGGCATCATTGAAAAGCTGTTTGATGTAATCGGCGGCAAGAAAGGTAAGCTCGCAAAAACTATCTTCAAAGGCGGTAAAGGCCTGCTCCGTCTTGGCGGCAAAGGCTTAGGCATGATTGCAACGTCTTTGTTTCCTAAAGCAGCACCTATTGCCGGCAGAATCGCCTCAAGATTCCTACCAGTCACAGGAAAGATAGGCGGTGGCCTATTATCCAAAGCAGGAGGCCTTGCAGCAGGCATGGCTGGGCGATTAGGTGTAAACGCGTTGAAAGCCGTTCCTGGCCTGGGTTTAGCTGCTACTGCGGCCATGGCTGCTTATGATGGCTATAAGGGCTGGGACAGCGAAAAGGCTAAAGCATTATATGGCGACGATAGCTTCAAGTCAAAAGCAAAATCATCATTAGCACATATCGGTTCAGGCCTGACTTTCGGTTTGGCTGACCCTAAACAGGTGTCTGACTTCTTCGGCAAGATGATGGACTACAGCCCGTGGTCACTCCTACAGAAAGGCATTTCTAAAGTCTTTGATTTTAAGGATAGCGACACATTTAAGGCATTGAAAGATGGCTTCAAAGAGAAATTAGGAGTTGTAAAAGACTTCCTGTTTAGCCCGATTGAGACTATTGGTAAAGGCTTCAACAAGCTGATGGATACATTAGGCTCGATTCCGATTGTTGGCGATTTCTTTGAGGGCTTGCGCTCGCCTAAGATGAAACAGCTGGCTACCAGTGTTTGGAAGATGTCGCCGATAGGCCGTGTGTTTGATACCCTGACTAAAATCATGAAGAAGATTGCAAGCTACTTCAACATTGACCTACCGTCTGGACAACAGCTGAAAGACGGCATGTCTAACGCTTTCCAAACTGCTATAAGCTCAGTTGGTGAGGCTTTCGGAGTAGATAAGGGCTTGGGCTCAGTTTCAGCCAAGTATGAAGGCAAGGTTGAATCGGCTAACAAAGACAACAAGGGCTGGGCATACGGTAAATATCAATTCAACTCAGCAACAGGAGGACTGGATGATTTCTTCAAGCATAATCCTAAGTATGCTGCTCAGTTCAAAGGCTTAACGCCTGGAACTGAGGAATTCAATAACAAATGGCGTGAGATAGCTGCTAATGACCGTGAGGGCTTTGAAGCAGCCCAACATAACACTGTCGTCAAGACCCGATATAACCCTGCAGCTGAATATGCGGGCAAGCTAGGATACAAGTTGGATAACCGTGGCGTGCAAGAGATGATTTTCTCAGGCTCAGTACAACATGGCGGTATCAACAAGTTGTTAAAACAAGTTGCTAGCACACCTGGCTTCGCTAACATGACGCCAGAGCAGCAGATTCAGGTTTTTTATGCAGCGCGCAAGCAATACGTTGCAGGCAATGTCGATGCTAAGACTAATGCGGGCTTACAATCCCGATATGACAGCGAAGTTCAGACGGCCTTGCAATACGCTAGGGGTGAGCAATCAACCAATATTGCAGGCGCAGCAGCCAACTCTGTAAGTACAGCAGCCAGCGGTTTGGCGATGAAAGTTTCAGGTATTATCCGAAACAACGCTACAGTCAATACCAAGCATGGCGGTACAAAAGCTGCTACCAAGTCTATCGGTAGATGTGCTCGACACGTATTCAACTCATTAGCCGCAGCAGGCTTTGAAGTCGGTAATGCTGATATCAATAAGGCCTCTGGTATTCAATCAGCCAAAGATGCTGTTCCGCCGTTGAAAAGGGCTGGTTTTGAGGTAGTCGGTTATCCGTCAGCCGATAACAGCAATGCAGGGGCTATGCCTGGTGACGTTGAAGTCTGGTCAGGTGTTCCTGGTCACCCAGACGGTCATATTGCTTTCTTTGATGGCCGCAACTGGATTTCGGATTTCGTACAAAAAGGCCGTATCGTTGCATCTGAGTATGCAGGCAGGGCAAGAGTTACTCGACTGAGACACCCAAAAATGGCGTCCAGCGGTAAAGCAAGCAGTGGCGGTGGCGTTAGTGCGCCTCCTATGCTGAAAGCACCTGCTAAAGCTCCGAGTAATTCAGGCTCACCTAATCTGATTCAGTCGATGAATAAGCCGTCTGCGCCTGTCGGTATTGCAGCCAATCCGCCTCAAAAGCCTGCTACAGTGAATACAATCCTGTCGGCCTTTGCAGCGAAGCCTGATGATAACATCAAGTCCACATTGAATCTCGTGAATGTCTTGTAAGGGAGGAAGCGCATGAGCTTGTTTTATGAAGAGATGTTGAAGAATCCCAACCTGTTAGTCACTCTAGCTTTCAGCGGTTCTGATTCCGTCCCTGCGTTTACAGTAAGCAGCCTGATTTCTGATGATTTCGGCGTTAACACTCAAACGCAATGGAATCATAATGACGCGTCAGTCAGCGATAACGGCTTGCAGACGGTTGCGAATGTGATAGCAGGCATGACGGGTGATGCTAAACGCTCAATGAGCACGCTGGTCGGTACTTTGTCTGACTGGTCGGGCAATAGCAAACCTAGCTTCACAATTCCGTTGGTGCTACCAAAATACAGCAAATCCGCACCTGGCCTTGATATTGCTTCAACAATGCTGGCTATGTGTGCGCCGTCCTACAATAAGGGCGTGTTGGTAGCACCTGGTGGGTACTATCGGGGCAATGCTATCACTCAAGTGTACGGCCAGATTCAAGACGCAATCAATGGCGGTATAGAACTGGCTAATGAAGCACTTGAAAGCGTTGGTAGCACTAGCGCGATTCCTACTGTTGGGGCAGGCTCAGACATGGGCTATGCAGACATCTTATCCCAACTAAAAGGCACCTGGTCAATCCAGATTGGTAATTGGTTCAGAGCAAGTCATCTGGTGCTGGATACCGTGAATTTCTCAGGCTCAAAAGAGGTAGTGACTGGCGGTGTACCTTTGATGGTAAACGTTTCCGCCAGCTTCACTACTGCGATTCAGCCGTCTGCTAGTATCGTCAAAGGCTGGTTCATTGCTGATAATGATACGTCTGTTTTCAAAGATACAGACATTGCTATTGCTACTCAAGGTACAACACCGTCAGCTGACGGTAACACTACACCTGCGGAGGCCTAATGTTTAAATTATCAGCTCAAGAGTTGGCGTATCGTTACGACATCTCCAATTTTATCCGCCGAACGGAATCAACATCATACTTTGATATTGTCGATTCAACCTTTCTGAGCGACTTGAAGTCATTGAAGGGTATGCAGACATACACGGTCAAGTTTGAAGCTAACAGACCTGACCTGTTGTCTGAGGCGATATACGGCGCAGGCATTTCTCAACTATGGTGGATTATCATGACTGTTAATGGCTTGAGATTACCGACTGAAATCAAGACCAACATGACGGTTCAGTATCCAACATTAGACCAGTTGGAAAACCTGTATTTTAAACTTAGCGCACGGATGTCAGCCAACAAGGTTGATTTCCGTGGCTCAAACATTGAATTGTTGGATTAATCATGATAGGGATACAAGGTCAATACCTTTTTGACGTAAAAATCGGCAGTTTGTCAGGATTCTTAACAGAGGCTGACCTTGTTGTCTTTAAGCTTATCGAAGAGGCCGGCAACAAATTGCCTTTGTTTGAGATGATTTTCAGAGTCAACGACCCTGCAATCTACCGTGTTATGAACCAAGGCAATTTGCTGAAAGTTTCTTTCGGCGTTCACCAACTGAATATGCATGACCTACAATTGATGATTGTTGAAAGAGATAGGATTTCTGAATCTGCTAATTCAACATACGTCAGACTAGTCGGAACATTGGCTGCTATTCAGTATTCGACCGCTAATACAACATACAGCAAAACAACCACGACTAAAGAGGCGATTCAAGAATTGGCCTCCAAATTCTTTCAATATGAGTCCAATATTGATAAGGGCAACGACCGTATGGGCTGGGTATCTAACAGCAAGACAGTCAGGTCATTTATCAACAAGCTATGGTTGCATAGTGATGTTGGAAACGATATTCCAATGATTGGTATTACGTCAACAGGCAAGTTTAGACATCTTGCCCTTTTAAAGCATGTAAACCAATCGAATAAATGGACGCTAACGACTAACACACCAAACCCTGGTGAGATACCTCTCAGCCAGCTTCCTAGCGTTTTTAGCAACGCAGCAGCTGTAAACCTGCTTGGCGGGTATTCTCGCAGCGTTATCGTCAACGACTTAGGCAATGCTAAGACGAAACGGATTACACCGCCTGAATTAGGCAAAGGCCTTCTTTCAAACTCAGAATCGTTGGATACTATCAATGCTGGTACACGCCTCAAGTCTGTATCTTACGTCAACGACAACGTGTTTCCTGAGTATCATCAACGCAGGGAATTCAATTCAAAACACTTGTTAATGTTAGATTCCCTCAATGCTAAATGCTATGTTGAGGGCGTATTCTGCGGAGTACAGGTGCTAGATGTCGTCATGCTGAGGGATTCAAGCTATTCATTAGGCCAATCTGTTGAAGATACCTCAGGCCTATGGATAGTCAAGAAAGTTGCTCGCATTATCCAAGACAAGAAGTTTCATACAGTCATCACCCTGACTAGAGACTCAATCAACAAACTCACATTGCTGAAAGCTTAGGAGGACAACTAATGCTACCAATTGATGAATGGTTCAGCGAAACTAAGCCGAATGAAAGCTATCAGCGCGGTATCGTGTTAGACAATAACGACCCTGAGATGAAGAAACGGTTGAAAGTGCGAATCCCTGGCTTCATGGAAGGCGACAAAGAGACCCTGCCATGGTGCGTCCCTATCGGTGACGCTTTCTTAGGGGATTCTGCTCAATCAGCTGAAGTGGCTGTTCCTGCTATCGGCTCAGAAGTGGTAGTGTCCCTGCCCACTACTGATGCCTCATTCCCTTTCTATATCGGCTCATGGCAATCCAAGCCTGTTCCTGCTGAGTTTCAGACCAATTATCCGAACAGACATGGCAGGAAGGATAACTCAGGCACTTATTGGTATAATGACCAGACGACAGGGGAATTCAAATTCAAACATTCCTCAGGCTTTGAGTTCACGATTAAGGCGAATGGCGATTTCACCCTCAAGACGGCTGGAAACGGTATCGTCAAGGCTGGTCAGCTGTTAGACTTGATTGCTGCTACTATGGTTTCGGCTCAAACGCCAATGCTGAAAGCCTCGCAAGAGATTATGGATGAAGTGAGAACCATGTCTGCTGACCGTGAGATTTACAACACTCACATTCATCAAGGTTACCATGGCCCAACCAGTCAGCCTTTGCAGCCTAAGTAATTGCTTTCTTGGCCTAGTCAGAATCTCGAACATAAAGACAGGATTTTGGCTAAAAATTCTTCTGCTGAAACAATTGCTTACCAACGAAATAGCCAATTCCAATGTCATAGATGTGATACAATATCAACACTACAGATATTATATTACTAATAAATCTTAGCTGAAAGGAGACAGCCATGCAGGTATTTTCAGACCTTGACCAGCATAACCCTGCTGTCGTCACTGATATACAATCAATCAAGCAACACATCCTGAATATCCTGACTACTCGCAAGCGAAGCCTGATATTCCGTTCAGATTTCGGCTCAAACATTGAAGATTACCTGTTTGAACTCATGGATTCTGAAACTAGCTTGGCTGTACTGTCTGAGGTAACAAATGCGGTAGGCCGTTGGGAGCCAAGAGTTGAAGTTGACTTTGCTAACAGTAAGGCTTACTCAGACCCTGACAGGCATACATTATGGGTTGAACTCGCTTTCATCGTCAAGAAGACAGGTGAGTTTGAAAAATTCACGATAGGTTTTGCAAGATGAACATTTTTAATATCAAATCCATCTCATTTGAAGAGATTAGAAACAAGCTGTATGCTTGGATTGCTAGCAAGCCTAATCTCAACTCACGCTGGCGAGACTTCTATGTTGGCGGTGCTGGTTCTAACCTTGTTGAGCTAGCAGCTGCTATCGGAGCTTTCCTTGCTTATTCTGCCTATATGAACAGGCGTGATTCCCTGCTTGAATACACAACTTTAGGTTCATCTGCTACTGCTATCGGCTCGTCTATTGGGTACATATACAATCGCAAAGTAGCAACAGGCTTGCGAGTCAGATTCCTCGCTCACTCTTCGGCTTACCTGCCGAGAGAAACAGTCATTGGTTCATACAAGAGCCATAGCATATCCCTGAAACAGAGCGTTCAGCTGAGACCTGGCCTCAATACCCTTGATGTTGTTTTCGGGGCTTGGAAGTCTCAAACTCAAACTGTCCCTGATACTAAGGATTTCATCAGTATCATGTTTGAGGGCGATGTTGATAACAAGCTGTATGAATTATACACGTCCTCAATCCGTACACCTGTAGTGTTGGAAGCTGAGGAACTGAACCCTGAAAATGCCCTGCTCCGCTCGTTTGAAGGTGGTGTATTTGTTGTCTACGGTAACGGTCATCTTGGTAAACAAGTTCAGGCTGGTCAAACAGTAGAGTTGAAATACCTGCAGCCATCAATCCTCAACGAAGATTTCCTGCTATCGGCCTTACAATTGAATCTGGACGGCGATGTTGAAGCAGCTGAGATTACAGAACACGGTTCAATGCCTGACTCAATCGATAAAATCAAGGCTGTTGCCCCTGCTTATCACGCGAGCCGCAGGATTCTAACAGGCTTGGAGAGCTACAAGGCAATTATTTCGGCCTATCAGGGGAATATCTCAGGCTCAGCAAGACCGTTTCCCAAGTCATGTTGTAAATGGAATGTTTGTTACTTGCGGAAAGACGAAAAGAAATACACGCCTGAGCAAGAGCTTGAATTTATCAAGTATCTTAGCAAATACGCCATGTATGGTAGTGAATTCATTGTAGTTGACCCTGTACGAATCCCTGTAAGAGTGAAATTGCGAGTTGTAGTCAGTGAGTTAGCCGACACTCAAGCTATTCTTGCAGAGATACGCAAAACACTGGAAAAGCAGTGCCTGAAGCTGGACGTAACTTTCAGCCCTGGGGTACTACATGGACTAGAGACTGAGGGCATTAGACGGCTGTATCTGGAATACCCGATAGCCGATAAGACGGCTGACTACAACCAATACTTCGCATTAGAAGATTTGAACGTTGAATTTACAACCGACAACTATTTGACCCTATCCAACGGTACAGACGCAGGGAAAGGATATGACTGATGGAGAAACTAGACAGCGTGAGGTCATCGGATTACCTGCCCTCAAATCTGAAAAAGTTGCCCCTGTATAAGACGTTCACGGACATTCTCGATTACGCCATCCAGACCTTCTTCAAGCCTCTGTCTGACTCCAACCAGAATCTGTATAACCCAATCAGTGAGCATTATGCTGCTAGGAACGTCATACACCTATTAGGCGGTGACCAGCTCATCAGTATGCTAGACAGCAATATTGACGAAAAGACGGTGGCCTTGCTCCTGCCTGACCTACTTGATATCAAGGGTACAGAACAGGGCATAAAAACGCTTCTGCGCCTGTTAGGTATCGAATTTGAAGACCTGCTACTAATCAAAGACCGAGATGGCTGCGGCAGGGTGACTATCATCCTCAAGAACAATGTTGACGTATCCCTTGAGAAAATCAAGCTTCTGGAAAAATTCTCACATAGCATCTTTTCCCAGTGCGCTAGTCTAGCAGCGATTACCAATTGCCAAGCTACAAAAGACGCATTGGCTGACGGAGCTACAGTTGAGCAAGACCTCCAAATCAACACTCACTTATTGAGCTACAACTTCAGGTTGGATAGAAGAAGCCGAATGAGCCGTGTGGAAAGCTATCAGCTGCCGAAAACGCCAGTGTATATCAAGCTTTGCAATAATGAGACAAATGTAATCGACTTTGCTGAGCATGATGAAATGTCTGTATTCTCTTCGACCCGAAACACTTATCAGCCTGAATTCGTACAGACAGTAGTCACTCAAGACCTCTTGAACGACACTTTAGTCTTGGATAGAACAGACTTGGCGCAAACCCAATTCATGGTTATGTCAACAAACAATTTCAAAGTCAAAGGATAAACAATGGAACCAACATTCATCGTTACTGGAAATGATATCCCCCCAACAGAGGCCGTTGAGGGCAGCATTTTCCAAGAAGCTTCAACAGGCAATTTGTTCCGTTATCAAGACGGCCAATGGGTTGCTATCGCCAGCGAGCCGAAAGAAGAGGCTAAAGAATGAGTACAGTTTCTGAACGCCAAGCTGCGTTATTTACAATCACGGACTCAGGGCATATTGCTATCGCCAAGAAGATGATGGAAAGCGACTTGTTCTTGGCGTGGGGTACATTACCCGACAATCATCCAGAAAAAGCCAGCCGTGATAATTCAGCACCTTTCCCTAACCGTTTTGAGGCTGACCTGATTAAAGAGGTAGGCCGACGCAAGATTGTGCAGAAAGCCTATCTTGAGCAGTACAATGATGGCCCAATCGTAACGCCAATTGCTAACTATCGCAAGACAACTACTCCGACCCGCACCCTGATGTTGAGTGTGACTAATGAAGTTACAGACGCACCTAATGCTAAAATCTACCAATTGGGTGTATATGCGGACACGGTAGCGAAGCCAGCTGCTCAAGGTAAGAATTGGCTGTTGCCTGAAGAGATAGCAGACAAGGGCTATTTGGTAGTCATGGCCAACATTCTACCGATACAACGCAATAATGCAACTGTTGAATCTCGGCAGTTCATAATCAATTTCTGAGGTATTTATGATTCAAAATCCACACCCAGATTACCGCAACAATTTTGATGGGAACAAGCAATATTCTGCTATCTCTTTCTTAGCTGGTGCGCCGTTGCAAGCCAGCGAGTTGAATGAATTGCAAGACATTCAAGCGACTAAGACCGAAAAGCTGGCTGATTATCTGGTTTCATCTGGTACTATCCTGTCGGGCGGTGAGGTTAAATCCCTGTCTGCTTCTCAAGTTGAGATGGCGGGCGGTACAGTGTCTTGTCAAGGTAAGCTCGTGTTAGTGCAGGGTGCTGTACTCAGCCTTGACCTAGCTGCTGAAAACACCGTAGGCGTGCGCCTCGTTGAAGAAATAGTTACAGCGCAAACTGACCCAAGCATTGCTGAGTTAGACCCTAAATCGCCTCACTATGGCGAAGAGACGGCTCACCGAGTTAAGACTACAGGTGTTTGGGTTGTATCTGAAAAGACCAACCTGAACGGTGATTTGTTCTTTCCTGTCCTGACTATTCAAAACGGTAACATCACTGGCTACATCAGCAATACTAAAGTTCAAGACTATGTGTCTTCATCAATCAGTATCTATGATAAAGGCGTTCACGGCTCGTATGTCGTTGACGGCTTAGTCATCACCAACGTGCGAGACGATACCCGAAACCGTAAACATGTCTTGGCTGCTTCCTCTGGTACTGCCCGCATTCAAGGTATTGAGGTCAAGAAAGGTACAGAGACCGTCTTTTATGTTGATACAGCAGAAGCCGATGACCGACAAGTCAACTCCGAGCCTGTAACTTTCAGGCGCGGTCAATTGCTTTACGGCCTTCGCAATAATCCGTTGAAAGCTATCACTAAAGTAACAGGCACTAAACGGATAACACGCACGATTAATAGAGGCAGTTCAGCTGGCGGTGCAGATGCATTGCCTGATACTCCTGTATTGCGTATTACACAAGTGACTCAAGGCGGTACAACCTACTCAGCTGGTAAAGACTTCACCCAGACTGGTGACCGTATCTCATGGGCGCCAAACGGTGCAGAGCCTAGCCCAGGCAGTCAATACGTTGTTGAATACGAATATGTTGCTACATTCAACGGCTCAGTCGTTAATGGCCGTCTGAATTTAAGTGCAACTGATGCCAACGCTTTGGTTGACCAATCGACACTGTCTGTATGGTACACATTCTACTTGAACCGTATCGACCGCGTTGTGATGTCCAATATCACTCGTGAAATCAAAGTCTTGAAAGGCGTGCCGAATATTCCGACCGCTGTATTGCCTCCAGCAGCTGCCTCAGATAGCGAGATTTCACTTGCTACAATCACTGTAAGCTATGGTGTTGCGCCTGTAATTGATATGGACTCAACCGTTCATATGATGCCTTTCTCGACACTGAAAAAGATGAACAGCCAGATTGCTGATTTGCAATTCAACGTTGCTCAACTGAGCTTGATTGAAGAGGCTCGCGCATTAGACCCTGTTACAACCAAGAAAGGTGTGATTGTTGACTCCCTGAGCAATGAAAACATGCGTGATAAGGGTATCCAACAGAATGCCTTGATTCAAGACAAGACCCTGACTATTGGTACACGTATAGCAGGTCAAGTTACCCTGACGCGCGGAAACGTTACATTGGATGGCTTGAGTTATCCTGTAATCCGCAAACAAGAAGTGCAGACTGGTTCTCAACGAATCAACCCGTATGCCCGACCAGGCAGTTTGCCTAAGGCTAACGGTACAGCAACTCCAAGTATCATCTATGGTAACGCTTGGGATGCTGGCTATGACTTGGAAGTCTTGCCTCGTTCAGTTGCTGTTGTAGTTGACTTATCGGGCTATGAAGCCTCAGAAGAAGTTGTCTTGATGTTGCGTGGTGAGCAAGTAGGCCGAGTTCAGACTTCAAGTGCTGGTGCAGCTTCAACTACAGTCAATATTCCGAAAGGTTTGCAATACGGTACATACACGATTGAGGCAACTGGTACTCGCTCCAAAGCGATTGCTATTGTTCCTGTATCTATCAGCCGCAACGACCAGAGCTACAACCAGTTCTTGTTGAATCAGCTTGACCAGAAACAGACCGCCTTGCTTGAGCAACAAGCTAAGGACTTCCAATCCCAAATCGACCGATTGCGTCAGGACATGGAAGCTGAGGTGTCTGCTATCAATAGCCGTCTGAATGACCTGCAAGCGCAGTTGAATCAGATGAAAGACGCGTTCAATAACTTCAAGTCTGCTATGACTGCTGAATTGGCCAAGTTAGGTTTCCGTCTGGATGATTTGCAAGGTCAGGTTGATGAGATTCGCAAACGCTTGCCTGGCTTCTGGTTGCATTACTATGACAGAGACAACCGCCGCACCGACCCTAACCAATTCTTGAAAGTGTATGCGTCAACTGAGTATAGCAAAGGCGCAATCCAATACAATCAAGGCAGTGCTGGTACAGCTATCGGCTCGCAAATGTGGGAAGTAGGTGTTACAGCGACTAGGGCAACTAAAACACGCTATACGGTGGTTGCTAACGATGACCAAGTAAGTGTATGGCTCAACGGTCAAAGGGTGGCTTCTTACTCGAACGGTTCAACGCCTCGTTCATTCGACTTAAACTTTAAACAGGGTCATAACGTTGTTCAGGTAGTCTTGAATAACCAGGGCAACAACTTGAGCCACTTGCAGACTTCTGGCGATTTCATTGATGGTACAGTCATTCAGATGAACCCTGAATGGATGCAAGCTCAGTTGACTGCTGCTCAAAACGGCGTGGCTGCTCATGAAGCAGAGATTGCACGACAAGAAGCTGCCCGTGCAGAAGCTCAACGACTGTCCCAGTCACAACGCACCTTATGGTGGAGCATGCGCCGTCGCACTGACCCGATTGCTCAATCATTCACTCTGGACATCACTCGACAACTCAGCTCAATTGACGTATTCGTGACTGAATTGCCTACACGCGATTTAAGCCTGAAAATTGTCGAAACGACCGCTGGTCAACCCAATATTGAACGGTTGGTTGGATACGGTGAATTAGCACTCGCTAAGGTTCAGAAAGGCTGGAATACGATTCCTTTATTGACCCAGACTGTTATCAGCGCAGGCGTTGAGTATGCATTCATCGTCATCACTGAGTCGTTTGAAGGCCAGATTGGTATTGGTAAAGTTGGCGACAAATCAACAACTGGTACTTTCGTCCAAACACAATTGGATGCAGGTGTAATGTTTATCTCTGCGAATGAGAATACATGGACTGCGGTACAGGATACAGATGTCTGCTTCCGTATGAAGTCTATCAACTTCGCAACTAGTAAGACAGTCAAGCTGGGTACTATCCCTGCTAACGGCCGAACTAACAACCTGACGGATTTCCGCTTGGTTGGTTCTCAATCTACAAGCTCAAGCACAAGCGTTGAGTACTACATGCAGATTGGTACGGCTCGCTATCCTTTAGGCTTGAATGAGACTACATTTGTACCAGCTGTAACGACCGCGGCAGGAAACATCGACATCTATGCAGTCTTGACTACAACCGATACATCTGAAACACCAATCATCGGCTCAGGCTTGACTCTGGTTTACGGTTTGGCTGAAACTCCTGCTACATATGTTGCTCGACAATTTACTATTCCGAACGGCTTGATTCAACCAGCCAAGATTCAAGTTGTATTGAGTCAGCTGTTACCAGCCTCAACTAACATCACTGTTAGCTTGCAGACTGATACTGATACTAATACTTGGACGGCTGTTCCTCGTAAACAGTCAGTTCAGGAATTAGGCGAAGGCTGGGTTGATGTATTGTATGAGATTCCTAACATTCAGAAGGCTAACGGCCGTATCAAGATTGAATTGACTACAGACAATTATGCTAATCGTCCAGCAGTCAAGAATATCCGCACTATGATTGTGTAAGAATTCAGCAACCTGATTTCATAACAGATTTCAGGTTGCTGTTCTTTCGGCTCGCTAATCGGATTCTTGCTTGCTCAATCATCACAACGCAAGCAGAACAACCAGTCTCAAGACGGTTGAGTGTCTGATTCTAGGTTTAGGCCGTCTGATTTCTTGTTTTCCAGTCTCATGGCTTGAGAGATAAGGGTGAGGGATGTCAGGGTTGTTGTTTCTTTTTATTAGATAATATATAACCTGTGGTGTGTATATTGTGTATCACATCTATGACATTGAAATCGTTTATTTCGTTGGTAAGTATCTGAATCTCAAGCATTATTTTTAGCCAAAATTCTGTATTTATGTACGGAATCCCAATCCTTACAGGATTCATTCTTTAACAGCACTGCTATGCGTGAGGATTTCCCCAAGTCGTCAGGCATAACCGTGCTTCAATTTACACTAGGAGTAACACTATGGTGAAACCTTGTATTCAAGAACAATCCGTCTTGCGTTACAGCGACACTGCCTCGCACGATAAAGCAGGCATGGTGCCTCTGGCTACACGCTGGGGTGAAGTCCCTGAAGACCAGTATGCAGTGACTGCTGCTTCCTTGCTGATGTTGGAGAATACTGTATCCAAAGTCGAAGCATTGGTAGCAGACGCAGTTGACCTTGCGGCCCAAGCTGGTGAAAAAGCAGCTAAGGCTGCGGTGAAAGCAACCAACACGCTAACAGACGGCTCGTCAACTTACAGTCAGCTCAACGGCGAAACAGGCATGAATATTACAGGATTGACTTACATTCCTGGCCTGTCCCGCATTGAATTGCGTTGGGCTTTACCGACTTATGAACGTGCTGCCGAAACTGTAATCTATCAAGCAACAACTGAAGCCTTTGAGAATGCTGTTGTTATCAAGAAAGTAGAATATCCAATCTCAGGCGCATTCATTGATGAAACTAAAGCCCGATATTACTGGGTGCAACTAGTTGATAAACAAGACCCAAGCCGTCATGGTCAAGTATTTGGCCCAATCCATGCCGACCCTTACGGCAATTTGGATAAATTGGTAGAGACCTTGCGCGGAAAGATTACCGCAACCGAGCTTGATGCTGAGCTAGTACAAGGCCTATACAAGAACATCCAAGAAGCAACCGACCGCACAATCAATGAACGCCTTGCTTCAGTCCGTGAACGCTTGAATAATCTTGACAATCTGGTTGATTCTCGTGTTCAAAACTCGCTACAAGGCCTCAATCAGGTAACAGATGCGTTGGAACAGGAAATACGCCGTCTAGGTTCAAATTACTCAAAAGTTGTTGAGAATACCGAGAAAGCTCAAGGCTTGTTGGAAACTTGGACTTCCAAGACAGAAGAAGCCTTAGCAGGCGTTCAGAAAAATACTTTGGCCTTGACTGACGCCAATACGGCCTTATCGCAAACTCGTGAGACCTTGCTTGCTAAGGTAGGTGCTAACGAAGCCGCAATCAACAAAGAATCCGAAGCAAGGACAACCCAGTATGAGTCGATAGCTGACGATATTAAACAGCTGCGAACTAAGACTGAAGCGAATGAGGCTGCTATCGTTGAGGAAGGCCGATTGCGCTCAGACCAATTTGGCTCACAAGCTGAGACTTTGAAAGGCTTGCAAGCAACTTCTTCTACTCAAGCAGGCCGTATCCGTGAGTTGTCCCAGACTGTAGCCGATAACGAACGCTCGTCAGCAGCCAAGTTTGAAAACTTGAAATCAGGCTTGATGGGTAATCACCACTACAACTACAACTTTACAGCAGGCAAAGATAGCTGGGAAGCCTCGCAAGGCGTGTTGGAAGCTAAAACATCCAATAATCCGAGTGACCCTTCAAACACCCTGCTGAACCTGAAAACTAACGTCACCACGCTGGTGTATTCTATGACTAAGACCGCTATCAACCTTGAGAATGTTTACAATGCTGTAGCGAGCCTCCGAAACATCAGTGCAAATCCCGTCAAAGTGCGTGTAGGCCTGATGACTTTTGATCATCGTGGCGAAGCTCAGACTCACTCAAATGTTGATTCCCGATATTACTGGGTCAGCGAGAAAACACTTGCGCCTAACAGCGGTTGGGCGTCACTAGGCGGTGAAGCTAAGGGCGCAACCAAACAATGGCCTATCAACTCAGACCTGAAGCTGACTGCTATCCCATTAGGGGCGAAGCAGGGCGTGCCTGTAGTTGAGATTGTAGGCGAGCGTGGCTCAGAGGTTGATATTGGTTCTATCGACTTGCTAGACATCTCAGCAACTGCCGCTGTTGGTTCTGAAATCTCCCACTTGAAAGAGACGACAACGGAGGCCTTTGAGACCCAAGCCAAAGAGATTAAGAAGCTGAACAGCAAATTTGGCGATAACATCGCTGAGATTGAGAAGCAGCAGAAAACTCAAGCTGAGGCTCAGAAAGCCCAAGCCGAACAGATTAACAACATGACGGCAAAAGTCGGTCAGAATGAAGCTGGCTTACAACGTCTTGATGAGGCTGTTACATCTGACCGTAGTTCAACTGCGCTGTCCCTGAACAACTTGAAAGCAAGCTTCAACAGTGCAATGGTCAACCATGTTAAGAATCCGACTTTAGTGAACGATTCGACAGGCTGGACGGCTAACCCTACTGCTAAATTCAAGCGTGTTCCAAGTACAAGCTTGTTGCCTACAGGTAAGACTGAGGCTGATGTCCCTTACTACACCCTCTTCAAATCAGAAGGCTATGTAGGCAAATTCTGGGGCACTGACCTGTTAATTGACTGCGATATTCCAAAGCTGGTATCCCCTACAGACTTGGTTCATTTCTCAGTTAAAGTAGCCAATCCCGCCACGACTAACCTGACCCAAATTAAGGTTAGAATCAACGGCGCGCAAACTATCCTGTTGGGTGAAGTTGCTAAGGGTAAGTTTGAGATTGTATCTGGATCAGTACCATTGCCTGCTAATACGACCAGCTTGCAATTACAGATTTCAACCCAGAACAGTGCGATTACTGAAGAGAATGCTATCATCATCGCTTTTCCTCAATGTCGAACCAATGCTGCACCGATTGAGTCTGATGCGAAGCTAGAACATCTGCGTCTGGCCGTAGCGAATGCTGACCAAGCCTTAGCTCGTGAGGTTAACAATTTACAGGTCAACTATAAAGCAGCTGCTGCGGCCATCAAAGAGGAAAAAGAAACCCGTGCTAGTGAGACTGAAGCCCTTTCCCTGAAATTCCAGACAATGGAATCTGAGTTCAACGGTAGCAAGGCTAAAATCCAGAATTTGGAATCAACAGTCACTACTGAGACAGAATCGGTCGCAAAACGTGTCCGAGAAATGGGCACTGAATTCAACGGCAAGATTTCAACCGTGACTGAGGTAGCTCAACGCGGTGTCGATGATGCTGCTACAGCCTTGCAGAAAGCGGTTGATAACTTAGGTTTGGCTAAACGGTATGCTGACGACAAGTCGCTAAAAGCTGTTACAGATGCTGAAAAAGCCGTCCGAGATAAACTGAAATTAGGCGGTCGAAACCTAATTCGCAAGAGTAATCCCGACACCAACGATAGCCAATATCTGCATACGTTTGCTATTACAGAAGCTCCAGCATTTGGTGATGATGTGACTGTAACCTTATGGGGCGATTTAGGCGAAGGCCGAACTGACTTTGCTGTTTACAACTCACGCGGTTTTGGTGAACTTGCTAAGTTGAAGAAGATTTCAGATGGTGTCTATCAAGCCCAGTTCAAATGGGCGGATAATACCTACACTGGTCCAGAAGACAAGTTATCCAACACTACTCTTAATGTGTATGCCTATCCTAGTTCATCAACTTCAGCCTTTAGCATCAACAAGGTTAAGTTTGAAAAAGGCACTGTTCCGACCGATTGGACACCTGCACCTGAAGATGTTGAAGACAAGGTCGATAAGGTAAAAGTTGAGATTGAACGTCAGGTCAAAGAAGCAAAAGACTTGGCTGTTTCATCAAATGCTAAAATCAAGGAGCATGAGACCTCAATTAATAATGCTGAAAAGGCATTGAACCAAAAAGCCGTTGAATTGACGGGTCAGTTCAACCAAGCATTAACCGAAAAAGTTGAGGTGCTGAACAACGCAGTAGCTAAAAAAGCCTCAGGCGAAGAAGTCAAAGCACTCTTGGGCAAAGTGACAGCCATGGAACGTGAAGTCATTGAGTCCAAGTCCAAAATCAATCAATTCTCCGAGACCCTAGACAACGCCCAACAATCAAGCACCCAAATAGTGCAAGATGCTGAGTCAAGGTTCAAGAAGGTGGTTGAGAGCAGTGTAGAGACAATCAACCGAGATATTGGTACAGTTAGACAAGCTGCTGCTGATGCAGCCTCAAAAGCTGACCAAAATCTGCAAGCAGCCCAGAATTATGCTGACGGTAAGAAAAACGAAGCCCTCAACGCAGCCAAGACCTATGCAGACGGTCAGAAAACAGCTGCAATTCAAGCTGCTTCTGCTGATGCAACCAAAAAGGCGAATGCTGCTAAAAAGGCTGCTGAGGATGCGCTGAACCCAGCTATTCAAGCAGCGCAACGAAAGGCTGACGAAGGCGTATCCAACGCTCAACAAGCCGTACAAGCTGCTGAGAGAAACTTGCAAGCTGCTAAGAAGTATGCAGACGATAAGACGGCGGAAGCAAAAGCGCAGGCTATCCGAGATGCGGAAGAACAATTGCGCCAAGCCAAAGAGCTTCTTCAAGGTAAAATTGCTGAGGCTAAGACTTTGTATGATAACTTGGAATTTGGCGGTCGCAACCTGCTGAGAAAGACTAAAGGATTGACCGACACCAAGTTTTGGAAGTTTTACAAGGATGCTCAACAGACTGTAGCAGAACAACCTAGAACAGATGATGTCCTGACTATTAAGACAGGCTCAGCATTCTGGGCAAGCTATCGTCAAACCTCAGTTGATAATCCGTTGCTTGCTCTTGAAGCTAACAAGACCTACACTGTATCATTTGAGGCAAAATCTAGCAACACTTTAGACCGCTCAATTAGATTGTTTGTTCGTGAATATTTTGGCGATTCAAACGACAACAGGTTTTCCAATTACTTCTCGCCTCTAGTAGCTAACGATTGGGTTAAGCATAGTTATACATTCACTGTTGATGAGCTTAAAGCCAATCATAAGGCGTGGCATGTTATTTGGGAACTGACTGCACCTGATACTCAACTTGAAATTCGCAACATGAAAGTTGAGAGGGGTAACAAACCTACCGACTGGACACCTGCACCAGAAGATGTTGAAGGCCAGATTGCTGATGCTAAGCAGAAGGCTGAAAATATCGGTACAGACATGGAAAGGGCACTTGAGGAAGCTAAAAAGCAACTTGAGACTAGAATCCAGGAGGCCGAAAAGAAAGCTACTGACGCTGAGTCTAAAGTCAACAACTACACCAAAACGAAGGACACTGAGGTCAGCGCAATGGCTGAAAGTGTCAGGGGATTGGAAGGCAAGTTTGTCGAAGAAGCTGAGAAAGTCCGTGCTACAGTGACGACAGCCATCAACGACATCCAGATAGGCGGTCGAAACTTAGCTAAAGATTCGTACAATCCAGACAAGGCCAAGCATGCCTATTTGAAAGCATACCGTATTACCAAAGCTCCTGAGTATGGCGACAAAGTTACAGTCACTGTATGGGGTGAATTAGGTGATACCCGAAACGGTCAGATTGGTGTTTACAATACTTTTGGTTATGGTGAGCTATTCAAGCTGACTAAGATTGCAGACGGTGTATGGCGTGGTCAAGGCTTTTGGAATAAGCATACTTCACCAATTGTTGGCGGCCAAGACCGTCAGAACGAAACCTTGAATCTGTATGCGTATCCGAACGATAATACAGACAGAAACGCAGTCAATAACCTGTTCACTCATGTGAAGTTTGAGTTGGGTAACAAGGCTACAGACTGGACGCCTGCACCTGAAGACCTTGAGAGCAAGATTGAGGACATCACCACATGGAAGATTTCCGCCCAATCAGCACTTGAGCAGGTTCAACGGACGGTTAATAGCGCGCAAGGCTCAGCAGCTACACTTAATGATGCCTTGTCCGCTCGTTTCAATGAGGCGAAAACTCAAACGCGCAAAGAAGTCCGTGAAGAGTTGAATCCAGAGATTAAAAAGGCTAAGGAAGCTGGCGTGAATGCCGCAGGGGCTGTTAAGACTGAGCTGACTCCTAAGATTACAGACGCCAAAGACCAAGCCGATAAGGGTGTTGCGGAGGCTAAAAAAGCTAATGACGCCATCCCTCAGAAATTGGAAGAAGCTAAACAGTATGCTGACACCAAAAAGACTGAGGCGATTACAGAAGCAGTTACTGAGGCGCGTGATTGGAAAGCAGTCAATGCTAGAACTGACCTGAATACTCTGAAAGAGACAGGTCGATTCTTCATTAAAGCAACAGCCAATCCGAATGCGCCGATTAACAACTGGCTGTACGTTGCAGTTGATAAAGGCACTGACAGCAGGATTACCCAGAAGATTCAAGCTGATAATGACCCTAACATCCGCTATTACCGTCATTTCAACGGTAGCAGTTGGACTGATTGGGTCAAAGAAGCTAACCTGTCTGATGTTAATGCTGTTGACGGCAAGGTGACTGAAACTAACAAGCGAATAGACAATCTGCGCGTGAGCGGTCGAAACCTTTTGGCTGCTACTCGTAAGCTGACTACATTCTACAAGGGTGTGAATGTTTGGCATTATGCTAAACACCCTGATGAAAGGCAAGAAAGACTTGAGCCGATTTCGTCAGGAGACGGCTATGAATACCTTGACGCGGATAAGCAACCTGCTAATACCTCAACTAATTACGTTCAATTGATTAGTAGAGTAGCAGGCCGTTGGGTCAATTGGCGTCAGTACAGTAGAGAGGGTAGCAGGGCAGCTAGAGACGATAGCTCACCAACATTAGCTAAAGTCCAATCAGGTCGTTGGTACACTTTGAGTTGTGAAGTTAGAAAGACAGCAACCAGTCCTAATACCCGATTGCAATTGAACTTGAGGGAATACTACACGACTTCGGGATTCAAAGACAATGGTGGTTGGGTTGACGTCAATTCTACCGAATGGCAACAGGTTCATGTAACTGTATTTGTTGAATACGGTCGAGGAATCTTGGGTCATGACTACTGGCTCGCCTACTTTGAGCTGTATGATGTCGGTGAAGTCCATATCCGCAAGCCGATGTTGGTTGAAGCTAATGTTCCAGCTGATTGGTCAGAAGCTCCTGAAGATTTGGAACGCACTGAGATTGAATTCTCTGCTGACTTGCAAGAGTTCAAATCAACATTAGCAAATAACCGCGAAGCTTTAGCTAATCAAAGGACACAATTGGAAGCAGGTTTGGGTATTTCTGCCAACCTGATAGCCGATTCCGAGTTTGTCGAGGGCTTGTCTGAGCAGGCATTTACTGAAGACAGTAATACAACTGGCTATGTACGCGGTATAGTGGCTGTTGATAATGGTAGGTCACCCAAGAACTTCCTACCTAATAAGGCTGTCCGCGATATCAATGTTGGTTATGTAGGCCGTCTGAACGAAGCTAATGACTCAAACTGCTATTTCGGTACTTATAATGTCCCTATAATCCCAGGCATTTACCAATACAGCATTTATGTCCGCAATGACGCTAAAGTAACTGCTGAGGTGTATGCTAACTTCCTTGATGAAAACCACAGTCAACTAGCTCAGCCTGAAAGTAAGTATTGGAAGGATGATTTTGGCTCAAGAACGATTCAACCTGCACCAGCCAAGCCTGCTGGTCAACAGTTGACTTTAGGTGACTTCACTAGGGTTGTATTTAACATTGATACAACTCATATGACTAATCTGCACTACACCAGGATTGTCGTCAGACTGAACTCAGTACCAGCCAATAAGGTCGGAGAGAATGTTGTATTGTTCTGCCGTCCTCAAATCGTCAAGATTAAGAAGCTGGAACTGGCGGATGTAGTTGAGTACACACCTGGCCCAAGTAGGACTTCAGCCAAAGCCTTATTTACTGAGGAACGCCAAGCGAGGACAACTGAAACAGATAGCCTTGTGAAGCAGATTACCAAAGGCTCAGTCAAATTCCCGAATGGCACAGGCGACATAAATCAGGTCAGCGCGGTTATGAATCAAATCATGACTGCGACAGCCAATAAGGTCACTGCTGATTTGACTAAGAAGTATCAGTTAGATATTGGCGGAGACAACTTGGTTGAAAACTCTGATTTTAAGGCTTACGAAAACTTACAATCATATCCAAACTCAACCTCAAGAAACAAGACTGCTACAATCTATCAATACATGTACCCAAACGCAGGTACTATGGCGCCACTTATCATTCCAGATGTCGGTTTGAATGGCTCGAATGCCCTGCGAGTATCTTGGACTGAATTCCCTGCGAATCAGAACAAGGGGCTACAGATAGCATTTAGCAAAAAGACTTGGGCAAGAGGTCAGTTTTACATCTTAGCGGTCGCTGCAAGGCTTCCTGCTGGTGTGAATGTGAGGGGCTGTAAAGTCAGGTTGGACGTTTCTAATGCGCCTTTCTGGCAAGATGTTGAATACCTGAATCAACCTGAACTGACTAATGATTGGCAGTGGACTATCTGTAAGGCTCGTAAAACACAAGAAGATAACCTCAACCAATTGTTTATCTCAGTCAACGGTGCTAATAGCCCGTCACTAAGAAGCGTTGAATTCTGCCTCCCTTATGCTAGTCAAGGTTCTACTTGGGGCGGTTATAAGCCACCAACAATATCAGCCGTCTTAACCGAGACGAAAGAGATTGCACTTGATGCTCAAGGTAAGGTCAACGCTAAAATCGGTATGACGGTTGATGCAGGCGGTCGAGTTATCGGTTGGGAAGCTCAGAATAGAAACGGCTCAACTGAGTTTAATGTGTTGGCTGATAAATTTCGAGTATTGAACAGCTTGAATCAAGGTGGTTCTCCTTTCACTATTGAGAATGGCGAGGTAATATTCAAGGGTAAAGTGCGTTTTTCAAACGTTCAAGACCCTCCAGCCATCCCTAAAGTGCCAATGACTATCACGGCTGTGGGCGTGTCCAATCATCTGGATGTAGCCAAGCGAGTAGCACTGCTGACTACAGATACCAGAGACCTGCACCGCGCAAGTAACGGTCGAGGCGTTTGGTTGTCCATTATCAACAACACAACTGGCACACTGATATCCAATGTTCAGTATGATACCTACACGGCTGCTGGCTGTACCGCATTTGCTAATGCAGTCAATAGCTTGAATCGAGGTAGCAATCTGGTAATTGTGAGGTCACAAGATGCGTCACTGGCTGATAACCAAGACTTCATAAGGGCTTTGAATAGCTTGGCAGCTGGCTTTGGTAATAACGTCAACAAGGCTTTGAAAAGCGAGGATAGAACTAGCTTCAGCCTGATTAGCCAAGTCATTGGTACTGACCGCTGTACGTCAGAAGCTATTGATGGTCGTAAGAATCCTGACCAAGTTGCAGCTGTATGTTCAGGCTTGTTGAAAGACGGCGTTTACTCGTTCATTTCAGCACCTACAAACAACAGTCAAACTAGCTTAGTTGATATTGCGGAAGCTGAGGCCAATAAAAAGGCTAATGCCGCCAAAACTGATGTTAAAAATGACTTAGCACCTGTAATCAATCGAGCCAAGACTGACGCGATTACAGAAGCCCGACAGTCTGCATTATTCACAACTGCTCAAGACCTAAACAACCTGACTCTGTCTGGTAGCTATGTCCTCAAAGCAACCAATAACGTGAATGCGCCGATTAACACGCGGTTGTTTGTTACGGTTGCAGGCGATGGAACTGGCCTTATCTTACAGACCGTGACGCGAGACAACGACAGTACAGTCCGTTACACTCGCAGAAAGGTTGGCGGTACATGGTCAGATTGGGCTAAAGAGGTCAGTGCTGATGACGTTCAACAGTCGATTTCAGCTTTGAAGATACCGAATGTGTTGTATGCTCAAGGGGCTTACAATAACAGCTATGCTCAGATGAAAGTATCAACTCCTTCTGGAATCCACAATCTACCGATTGCAGATAACATAGGTATTGCGGTACAGATTCTGAACATTTCAACGCTGGGTGTTGAGTTTGCTAAAGTCTATCCTGCTAATGCTACCAGCTATGCTCAGTTGGCTGCTGATTTAAGTAAGACCGCCTACAACGGCAAGATAGTCATGATTGTATCTAGGGCTAATGTCGGTATAGTGGACGATACCAACCTGAGGTCAGCTTTGCGTAGAGCAGGTTCAACAGACCTGATTTACAACACGCTGAACAAGCGAGGCAACAATACATTTGCTTTGATTGGTAAGATTGGTTCAGAAGGCTCAGCCCAAGAATCTATCATGGCTGTTGGAGGTTCAGGTGGTGTCTTTGGTGATTTCGCTCAAGTTTCTGCAGTTTGGAACAACGGCGATTTAATGCCAGGCAGTCAGACACTGATTGACGGCGGTAGGATTACAACCAATTCTATCACTGCTAATCAAATTAGTGTTGGTAGCTTATCCGCTATCTCAGCTAACTTAGGTCATGTTACTGCTGGCTCAATCAATATTGGTGGTAAGTTTAGAGTTGATAGCAATGGTGAAGTAACGATTAGTTCAGGCGGTTCTACTGGCTTGAAAATTACTAACCAACGCATTGACGTGTATGATGAATCAGCTAGATTGCGTGTCCGATTAGGTAAACTGGTTGATTAATCCGCAAGGCTGGCTTCGGCTAGCCTTGCTATCTCCTTTCAGAGAGGAAATATGTATATCATTGAAAAAGAATACACCAACCCAGATGATGGCAAAACTTCAGCCGTCTTTCTAGCTGGTAAGATTGAGATTGACTGGATTAACAACCTGTCTGAAATCATTATCGTAGGCTTCGTCAGCCTCCAAGACTTCATTGACGGGAATCCGCCCAATTTAGTCAAATTGCTGTCATTCGCAACATCTCCAGCTCAATGTGAAGACCCTATTTTGTATCTGTTCCGTGAGCTGACTTTACAAGACGGCTGGTTACCTCTTAAGGGCGGTAATATCAAGCGATTGTATGACCTTGATATCAACTTCAACACTACATACGCAAGGAACGCAAGATGAGAGTGATTATTATGGGCGACAAGCCTGTATTCTCAGAGATTAACCGCAAGGAAGAGATTACACCTGAAACCTACTTGCTGACTGATAAGGAAGAGCATGATATCAGGGAAAGCCTTGAGAAAGGCGGTGAGGTGTACGTTACAGCAGACAAACGACTTGTATGGACAGGTGCGAAGCCTGATGAATACTACACCTATGAAAAAGCAACTGAAACTTGGGTTGTAGATGAAGACAAATTCAAAGAGAAACTAGCTCAATACAAAGCTGACTTGTGGGAAAAAGTAAAAGCAGAACGTGAGACTCGACTGGTGTCAGGTTGCTATGTACCTTCAATCGGTAAGTGGTTTCATACAGATATGGTTAGTCAAATGAGTTACACACGAGCTATGGACTTCTTCAATCTGGACACGCCAGCTTCCAGAAAACCAATAGCTTGGAAGACTATGGATGGAAGCTTCACTGAAATCACTAAGGATAAATTAACTGACATCATCTCAGCTATCTTTATCCGTAGTCAAGAGATTTTCAATACAGCTGAAGGCCATCACATGACAATTAACACCCTGACTAGTCTAAACCCATATGACATCAAGGCAAATTGGCCTGAAGTATTTATTAAAGAAAACAACATTTAAAGGATACAAATGGGTACTAACTATGGTATTTACGGGTTCCACAATTCTTTAATTCAAGTGTTTAAATATGAATTTACAGAAAAGGATATGAATCAGTATACACAACAGATACAAAAAAGATTCTGGGGAAACACTAGAGATACTCTTATTAGAGCTTTTAAAATACCAGTTTGCCCTAATTTCAATAAAGAGCCCATTTTAAGAATAGTGCCGTCTTTAGCTAAACAAGACAATAATTTTCATCCTGAAAGGTGGGTATTATCTACACGCCCTGACAAAACTAATGAGATGGACTTAGACATATATTGTAGCCTAGAGGGTAACAACACCTATCTAAATTTTTTCCTTTCTATCGGATTACCCGATAAATATAGTGGCGTTATAGAACAAAATGAATTATTTTACAGCTTTACAGTTATTGGGGAGCTAGAATATGAGCAATGGATTAGTCTTAAATAATCGCACAGTTATTAGTGGAGGGGGGTTCGGTAAGTCTTTAGTCAAGTTGGTTTTTGATAAGAAATCTGCTCTTTTAGTGTCACACAGGCAATATAACGGAAGAGTGCATCACCTGTTTAAGTTACCTGCTGAAGGTGAATATTTTATTAAGGTATCTTCAAGTGTTGTGCAGTTGTTTGAAATACTTGATGTTAATTATCACTGTTGTGTTGTGGTTACTAACTCCATTGAAATACCAGATTTTGAATTATATACTTTTAGTGATAAGTTATCAGTATCGAAATACGGTGTTGCAGTGTGGGATGAGCAGGGTACAATCATCACAAGGCTACCAACTCCAGTAGCAGTAGAGAGATTAAAGCCGCATGTAACTAGTATTGAGGTAAATATCACTGAATACTTAATCCCACTTACGCAGTTCAGTATGTACTTTGTATCAGGAATATTCTACGAGGATTCAGGGGATGACTCAAAGGATTTTGAATTCACCTCTTGGGGGTTTAATGGAACAGGTCTTGAAATAGTAAATCCAACTACATTGCAAATTTTTACTGGAGATGAAGCTGGTAATGGTTACACATTTGAACCTAACTACGCAAGACCTAGTGTGTTCCCAAGTTTTAAACGATATTACAATTCACGTAATTACCCTCCATTTTCAAACCAAATGTATTTATTGAGGTTTATAGAATAATGCGTTAAAAATTCATCTTCATTCTCAGATA
>ERZ773027.180-NODE-180-length-41688-cov-5.089640_pt1 | contig 41688 bp, 29 predicted proteins | sample MGYA00511032_ERZ773027 | MGnify/ENA primary metagenome ERZ773027 (study PRJEB29015, sample SAMEA2738138) | human oral metagenome | biome: human oral; feature: human-associated habitat; material: saliva | place: China | collected 2190 ... | reverse complement strand
GCCGTCGCCACCCCCAAATGGGTGCCTGACCTGGTGACTTTCGGCAAGGTTGTGGGCGGAGGGATGCCGCTAGCAGCCGTGGCCGGTCGCGCCGACATCATGGACCTACTGGCACCACTGGGACCGGTGTACCAGGCGGGCACACTCTCAGGTAACCCGCTAGCCACCGCCGCCGGACTGGCCACACTAGAGCTGGCCGACGTCGACGTTTACAACACCGTCAACGCCAACGCCCAGGCTGTGGGTGAGATTGTGGGGCAGGCACTAACCCAGGCCGGAGTGGCGCACCGCGTGCAACGCACCGGATCACTGATGTCTATCATGTTTGGCCCTCAAGCGGCCAGCAACGGCGTCTACAACTACGACCAGGCGCGCCAGCAGGAAACCTGGCGTTATGCACCCTTCTTCCACACTTTCCTGGAGGCAGGGGTGGCGCTGCCGCCGTCGATCTTTGAAGTGTGGTTCCTATCCGCAGCTCACGGCGAGGCAGAGCTGGAAAAGATCGCTAGTGCTGCCCCGCGCGCTGCCGCAGCAGCCGCTGCAGCCCCAGCACCAGGCCAGTAACCAGCGCGCCAAGCACCAAGCCGAACACACCCGAGCAAGCCGTCTCCACGCACCACTTGACCACGCCGCTTAGCGAGTCGCCCAGACCCTGGGCGGCGTGGGTGGCTGCGTGGGCGGCGTGTTCCACCAGGTGATGCAGGGCGCCCACACCCAGGTTGTTGAGGGCCTCAATCACAATGTGACCACCCACCCAGAGCATAGCCACGGTGCCAACCACCTCGATCACGCGGAAAACGCGCGGCATGGTTTTGACGATGGCACGACCCAGTTTCTCCTGGCCGCGACGCACCAGGGCCAAGCCCAGGTCGTCCATTTTCACCAGCAGCGCCACCAGGCCGTAGACAAAGAACGTCATGATGAAGCCCACCACCACCATGATGGCGACTTTGCGTAGGTTGTCGTTGGTGTGCAGGCCCGCCAAAGACACCAGCATGATCTCAGTGGAAAGAATCAGGTCTGTGCGCACCGCCGAGCTGACAATGGCTTTTTCCACGGCGGCCGGATCTGCGGACTTGTCACTGGCACCGTGGGAGTCCTCATGTTCCTTGATGACCCCCCAGGCACTAAGCACTTTTTCTGCGCCCTCAAAACACAGGTAAGTGCCGCCCACCAGCAGCAAAATAGGCAGCGACCAGGGTGCCAGCCAGGTCAGCAATAAAGCCACCGGCAAAATAATGCCCAGCTTGTTGATCAGTGAGCCGCGCGCGATGCGTTTAATAACCGGCAGTTCGCGTTCAGGCTTGATGCCCTGCACGTATTGGGGAGTCACGGCAGTGTCGTCGATAACCACCCCGATTGCCTTGCTAGATGCTTTGGTTGCGGCTCCCGCCACGTCATCAACCGAGGCGGCGGCGGCTTTGGCCAGGGCGGCAATGTCGTCAAGAAGGGCGACTAGACCGATACTCAAGTGACTCCTAAAACTGGTGTTGCATTCAGTGTTAGTTAATATCCAAACTGATTTTGTCTCTCATGACAAGCACAGGCAGGCATGCAGACAAATACAGGCACTGCAGACAAATACAGGCAAAATCATCCCTTCCCTATGATTTTTTCATGGGGTTTTATAGGGAACGGACGAAATCTGCGTATCTGTAAACCATATCTGCGCGTCTAGCCATGTATGCCTGGAAACTACGTGTGCTTGGTTGACCAGAGACATGGTCAGACAAAGGGGGCCTCTGGCTGGTCAGGGTTAGCAAAATGGGCACATGCCTGCAGAGTTCAGCGTCGTAGAACTATGCGGCCACCGAGCCACCAATCAGCTAATCAGTGGCAACCAGGCAGGCCGGCGGCAACCAGCCAGGCCGGCGTCGTCGGTACCATCGGCGTCGACGTTAGAAGACCTATGAGGTTGAGCCAAAAACCAGACCACTCAGGTGGACATGCAACATACATGCCTTGAACCGCATAGGTATACACAATGTGAGCATGCGCCACGTAAGTGCCATGCAAATACTGATATTTCGTCCGTTCCCTATAAAACCCCATGAATTTTTTATAGGGAAGGGATGATTTTGCCTGTATTTGTACTGCCTGTATTTGCATGCATTTTCTGCCTGCAGACATATTTTACCTACAGACATATTTTACCTGCATTTGTATATCAGCCCAGGACTTTGGTGGACTCCACTGCTTCGCTGTTGGCCTGGTTGCGCCGCGCCAAAATTGGCCGCAACACCAAACCAATTATTAATGCCGGAATTATAAATAACAGCAAATGCCCAATATGCCCCAGATATTCATTGCCACTATATCCAGCCACTCCACAACGCAGCGCGTCAATTACCGGCTTTGCCGGTAAATATGGGCTTAATTCAGACAAGAATCCCGGCAAAATAGCCAGCGGGAAAGACCCACCCGCACCGGAAACCTGCATCACCAAAAACAGAATACTAATCGCCTTGCCAACGTTTCCAAACGCGCTCACAAACGAATAATTAATCAGCGAAAATACTATTGCAGCCAACCACGCAGTTAACATAAATAGCCACGGGTGCACCGCTTGCACATCCAAAAACAGCAATAAACCGCCAGCCACTAAAGTCGCCTGCGCCAAGCCAATTGTGGCAAAAATACCCCAGCGCCCAAAAAATACTTGCGAAGGTCGCAATTTAGACACATTAGAAACCGGCTGCGCCCGCACCACCACACCAATCAACATGGTGCCCATCCACATTGCCACAGTTGCGTAAAGCGGCGCCATGGAAGAACCGAAATTTTCCACCGCGTAAATCGGGTGTCGCTCCACTACAGCCGGTGTGGTCAGGGCTTGGGCCAGGCGTTGGGGGTCATCGCCAATAATTTTTTGCACCTGCGCCAAGTCGCCACTATCAATCGCCCCGCGCAGCTTTTCAGACAGTGTCTTCATCTGAGCCCCGGCAGCGCTGAGGTCTTTAGCAGCGCCGCCGAGGTTAGTTTTCATTTGTGTCAGCTTTGCTTGCAGCGAGTCTGCCCCACCGCCTCCCAGCGAGGTGGAAACTGACTCGCGCACCTGCCCCAAACCGTCGGAGACCTGCGCCAAATCTGCGGCCAGCTGGTTAGCCTGGGGAGCGATATTGGTGTCAACCGTGGTTTTGAGGCCGCTTAGCTCGGTTTTGGCCTGGCCAATCAGGTTTTTCGCCTCGGTAATGGAGGCCTGCGAGTCACCGGATTTATTGGAAATCTGCGTGGCCGCCGACTGCAGCGACGTAGCCGCGCTGTTGAGCCTGCTGATAATCCCATCGAGGCTGGTCAGCACCCCTTGCGCGCGGGTGGGGTCAGGTAGCTGGGTGATCAGCGTGGCCAGATTATCGCGCACCTTCTGGTAGTTGGTGGCCTGCGTCTGCAACCCGCTGGCCTGCTGGTTCAGGCTGGTCACGACGGCGGACACGGACTGCCCGGAGGAGGTGTTTACCTGGTCTGCGGCGGCGCTGACTGAACTTAGCGCCGTGGTGGAGGCGTTGAAGGCCCCCTGTAAAGCTTGGTTCGCATTGGCGACGGCACTCTTGATGTTTCCGGTTTCGGTTGCCACCTGCCCTAGCTGAGTGCGTAGCTGCTGGGCGTCTTTGCTGCCTTGCCCCACCAAACCAACAGAACTGGTTACCAGCCCGTTAGCGCCGTCGACCAAGCCACTATAGGAAGTGAGCAGGTTAGCGGCACTATCAAAGCGGGTAGACAATGTCTCCACACGCCCCACCACAGTATTTAGAGCGTTAGTAGCCTCTGGGGTTGATAGCTGGGTAGACACCGTCTGGGTTAGGTTCAACACCACCTCCCCCACAGTTTCGGTGAACACGGCATTCACCTGGGTGGAAACCGCCTGCGCCCCAGAGCCGGCAATCTTAGGGGCAATACCGTTACGTTTTTCGTTGATGTAGTAGTTCAGCTGTGTACTTTGGGCGCTGGAGGAGAAGAAACTGAGCATATTTTTGCTAAAGCCCTCGGGAATCACGATGGCCGCATAATATTTACCCGATTTAGTGCCCTCCAGCGCCTGGGCGGGCGTGGTCACCTCCCAATTGAGTTGCTTGTTGGCGCGCAGCGCGGAGACTACCTGCTCGCCCGCATTAATTTTCATGGGGACCAGGTCACTTTTGTAGCCAGTGTCGGCATTGGCGACGGCGACAGTCAGGTTGCGCGTATTGCCGAACGGGTTCCAGGATGCGGCCACGTTAAACCAGGCAAACACCGCCGGAATTACCACTAAACCGAGGATAATCACCAGGCTGATCACATTTATACGGGCGCGGCGCAGATCGTCGCGATATAGCTGCCAGGCCCCAGCAAGTGGCTTGGCCTGGGCTTTTCGGCTGGTCCGGGTTTGGGTGGCCGTGCGGGTTGGGACGGTAGAGCGCCGGGCCGACGCCGCACTGCGCTTTTCGTCTGCGTGCTTCATCGACCTTCTCCTTCGTCTACAACCGGAATTTGTGCGGTTTCAGCCTGGCTGCGCCCTAGCGCATCGTCAGGCACCTGCCGACCACTTTCGCCAGCCTTTACTGAGCCGGCTTGGCTGCGCCCCGCCGCCGCAGCGGCGTCGACACTAATTTCAGCTAACGCAAGCCGCGAGCGGACCCTGCCCTGGCGCCGTCGCCCCATATGTCCATGCAGCATGGCCTTGATTTCACCGTCACCCATTTCCAGCAAAGCCGCCTGACGCTCCAGGCGGTCGCGGCGGTACTCCATGTAAACCAGGAAGCCAATCATGGCAACCAACCACACCATCCACACCGCCACATAAGTGATCCTCTGGTTGGTAGTGCTAAAACTACTGGTCAGGGCGGTAACCGCTGGCACCACTACGCCCAGCACAATCGCCGCCACGCGCATACGCGGATACAGGCGCTCAAAACGGCGGCGCTGATAGTCGGTTTCCCAGCGGTAATCTTCACGGTCGGCCAGGGCATGGAGAATCTGAGTGGTGCGCCAACGGCGCGAATCGCGGGTCTCCTCAGCGTTAAACAGGCCGCCCTCAGCAATGGCTGCAGCGGTCAGGCGGTTGATGTTAACCAAGAAGGGACGCAAGCCGATCCCAACTGCGAAAGACCCAGCCGCCATTAGCGCCAAAACCCCCAGGTCAGACAGGAAATGGTGGGCGTAGAAGCCACCAATAACCTCTCGCACAGCCGCCACCCCATATTTAAAGGGCAGCACCGGGTAAACCCAGCCAAAGAAACTAGGCACCATTTCAATTGGGTATAGACCGGAAGAGCCAGGAATCTGTAAAATTACCATAACAACACAAAGACCCTTACCAATATGCTGAAAGGATGCACTGAGCGCATAGATAATAGACAGATAAGCCCAACCGATAAGGATTGTTGCCAGGTAGAACAGCACCACACTTTCGTGCTGTACACCTAGGATCAGGTCGCCGGTGGTGACCACAATGGCTTGCACTGCACTAATTGCGGCCATTAACAGCCAGCGACCCATATATGCCTGCGTGTGCGTGATAGCCCCGATTCCCTCGCTGTCTACGTTCAGCTTGATCAGGACCACCAGCATGAACGCACCCACCCATAAGGTCAGGTTGGTGAACACTGGGGCCATAGCCGAGCCGTAGTTAGCTACCGGGTAAACCTTGTGGGTACTTAGCAGCGTGGGTGAAAGCATGAAGTTAGCAACCTTGTCAGCGCTCACGTCAAGCTTGTCGGTGAGCTGACGCAAAGCTGAGGTGCCGCTGATTGCCCCCAGGTCAGCGCGGGTGGATTCCAGATCGCTTTGCAGCTGCGTCAAGGTGGTGGCGCTTTGGTTCAGGGCGTTTTGCGTGGCGGCCAGGTTTTTGTCCAGCTGGGTGAGCATGGATTTTAGCTGCGTGATCTGCTGGTTTTGGTTGCTGATAGTAACCGCCAGTGTGCCCGAGAGGCGGTCCATGTTGTACAGCGAGCTACTGACCTGCGGCAACGAAGAGGAAAAAACACTTTCCCGCGCGGAGCCAAAGGCAGTGGTGGAGGCGTTAGCCGCAGTGTTTAGCGCACTGGCGGCGTCGCTAAGCGAGGTGGAAGTGGCCGAAATTGAGCTGCCCACTGTGCGCAGATTGCTTAGGCTGGTGGCGGCGTTGGTGTTTTGCTGCGTCAAAATTGCCAGCGCATCAGAGCCCCCGGGCACATTCCCCAACCCGGCGTTTTGTAGTTGGGTCAGGATTTGAGCTTGGGTTTGGTTGATTGACTCTAGCTCACTCACGACGCCGTCAACTCGCCCCTGTGCGGATTGCACCGCCCCGTTAAGGTTGGCTGCATTTACTGACAGTTTGCCGGTGGCTTGAACCGTGAGGCTAGCTGATTTATCGAGTATGCCCGGGGCTTTGGAAGAAAAGTCGGTGATGGTTGTGGCCGTGGTGGACAGCAGCGTGCCGGTGTTTGTGGCAATCTGGCTCAGGTTTGTGACCTGGGTTTGCAGCGCAGTCAGTGAGTTTTGGGCGCTAGCAATTTTGGCTCGCGCCTGGTCGATTTGCTGGCTTTGACTTTGTACTGAAGCCGAGGCGGTAGCTAGTTTTTGGGCCCCCTGGGCCAGGGATTTATCTGTGTTGGCGTTAGCGGTGGCGGTTTGGGCGCGCACCTGCTTAGAAAAGTCTCCCAACTTGGTGGTTACCGCCTTGGATACTTGCGAGACAAAAGCGGAGTTAATTTTTCGATCCAATGTAGTGGCGCCAGCGTTAGTGATTTGCGGGGCCACCGCATTGAGTTTTTGGTTGACGTAATACTCCAGCTTGGGCTGACTGTAATGCTGCGGGTCCATGAAGCTGACCAGGCTGGTGGAGAAGTTAGCGGGGATGATGATAGCCGCATAGGACCTACCGGTTTTTACGTCGTCGATAGCCCCCTGCCGCGTGGTGAAGTACCAGCCCAGGTCGTGATTGTCTTTAATTTGGGCGGCTACTTGGGCGCCGGCGTCGATCTTGCCGGTAGCGGCGGTGGTGGCGCCCTTATCTTCATTTACGACGGCGACGCGCAGGTGGGAGGTGTTGGCGTAGGGGTCCCAGAAGCCGGCGATATTGAACCAGGCATACATTGCGGGTAGGAAACACACGCCCACCACTACGATCACAGCGAAAGGCACACGTAAAATACGCCCAATATCGCGCCTGAAAATTTTGAAAGCTACCCGCAAACCCACGTCACCTTTCAGTTGGCTATGTATCGGCTGCGCATGTATCTGGGGAAAACTCGCAGCTAACAAGATTTCAAGTCTAATTATCCACGCTCACCAACCACATACACCACTCATGGAGGTCAGCGGTGAAAGTAAGCACCTTTAATGTGACCTATGCCCTTATGCGTGTGGCGTAGTTATTAACAAGGGTGAAGCGCGGAATTAAACTCAATACATGGAAAACAACGCAGCCGCTTTCTCCACTCGCGCGATTCACTTGGGTTTTGAGCCAGATCCGGTCACCGGTGACGTGGTTCCCCCTATGCATGTGACCAGCACTCACGTACAAAATGCTCCCGGCGATCTCAAGCAGGGCTTTGAGTATGGTCGTTGTGGCAACCCCACCACCAACGCTTTCGCCGGCGCCCTGGCCGCCCTAGAAGGCGCCACCCATGGATTCGCCTTCCCCTCAGGCATGAGCGCCGAGGATACCGTGGTGCGCCTGCTAACCCGCCCCGGCGATCACATCATTCACTCCACCGATGTTTACGGCGGCACTCACAAGCTTTTCAGTGTCATTAAGCCAGCCGAAGGCTTCACCTCAGCGGCTGTGGACCTTACCGATTTAGGTGTGGCCGCGCGCGAAATTCGCGCCCAGCGCCCCCAGCTGGTGTGGGTGGAGACCCCCTCTAACCCCTTCCTAACGGTAACCGACATTGCCGCCGTCGCCGAGCTATGTCACGAGGTGGGGGCACTTTTGGTGGTTGACAACACCTTCGCCACCCCGCTGCTGCAGCGCCCGTTGGAGCTGGGCGCGGACGTAGTGGTGCACTCCACCACTAAGTACATTGGTGGGCACTCGGATGTGGTTGGTGGCGCGGTGGTGCTGCGCGACGGTTTGCAGCTACCTGAACATGTCACCCCCTTCTTTGATTCTCGCGACGCCGCCGAGGAGCTGACCCGTCTGCAGATGACTTTGGGGGCCATTGAGTCCCCGCGCGACGCTTTCCTAGCCCACCGTGGCCTAAAGACCCTGGCAGTGCGCGTGGAACGCCACTGCACCAACACCCAGGCGGTGGCCGAGTTCTTGCAGGCCCACCCCAAGGTAACTGCCGTCTACTACCCGGGCCTGCCCAGCCACCCAGCGCACGAGTTGGCTCAGCGCCAAAACCCGCTGGGTAGCGGCGGGGTGCTTTCTTTCGAGCTGGCCAATGAGGACGACGCCATCCGCCTAACCGGCCTGACCCGCGTATTTGCGCTGGCTGCGTCGCTGGGCGCGCCCGAGTCGCTAATCGAGCACCCGGCAATCATGACCCACTCGACCCGCACCGGCGGGGTTGGGGGCGTGCCCGGAACCCTGCTGCGTCTGGCCGTAGGCCTGGAGGACGTCAACGATCTAATCGCCGACCTTGATCAGGCCCTAGCCCAGATCTAAGGCCGCGCTAGCTGCCTGACTGGACCAGCTGGGCGCCGTCGTCGGCACTAAAACCAACCCAACGCAAGCCGCCCTGCCAACTGGGTCACACCAGTAGCGGGGCGGCTCACGTGTGTCGAGCCTTACCTAGCCATAGGTCTCTGGCATAGGCTGACGCGGTGAGTACCGCATTGACACATCTTCCTGACACAGCGCTAGTTTTTGAAGGCGGCGGTATGCGCGGGGTGTACACTGCCGGACTGGTGGCCACCCTGATCGAGGCTGGCCTAGATTTTCCGCATGTTTCCGGTATTTCTGCGGGTAGCTCGCACACCGTTAACTATGTTTCACGTGACGCCGCCCGCGCCCATGACTCCTTTGTGGATGTGGCTCTCAGCCCCGAATTTGGCGGCTACAAGCACTGGCTAGGCGGGCGCGGCATCTTCAATGTGGACTATCTCTACCACGACATTGCCGAGGCTGACGGCGATTTCCCCTTCGACTACGACACTTTCATGGCCAACCCGGCGCAGATACGTGTTGGCTCTTTTAACGCCACACGCGGCCAGGCTGTATGGTTCACCAAAGAAGACATGCATAGCGTCTCTGACGTGGGCTTACTTGCGCGCGCGTCGTCCACCCTGCCGGTGCTGATGCCGCCGGTAGAGATCGACGGCGACACTTACGTTGACGGCGCACTTGGCCCCAACGGCGGCATTCCGCTGGACGCACCCATGCGCGACGGTTACCGCAAATTCCTGATTGTACTCACTCGCCCGCGCGACTTCATTAAGCCGGCCACGCGTCTGGGCACCCACGCCAGTATGCGCGCCGCTTTCCCACGTCTGCCTTCCATTGCCGACGCCGTCACCGCCCGCAGCGCCCGCTACAACGCCGCCCGCAAAACCGCTTTCAGACTGGAAGCTGAGGGACGCGCCTATGTCTACTGCCCGGAGGTCACCGAAATTTCCAAGCTCGAAATGCGCTATGAAGTGCTCGAAGAGGCCTACCAGGTGGGTTACGCCCAGGCTCAGCGTGAGCTGCCGGCAATCAAGGAATTCCTGGGGGTCTAGGTAGGGTCCACAGTGCCCGGGGCGCAGGCTAGCTTGGGAATTACCGGCCAGGCGCCGTCGTCGAGAGCACGGGCGACGACGGAAAGGACCCCGGCGCCGTCGTCGAGAGCACGGGCCAAGGGTGGAAGGCAGCCAAACGTGGCGGCATCGGGAGCACAGGGCGACGACGGAAAGGACCCAGGCGCGGCGGCGTCGCGAACACCACCCCATAAGACGGCCCCAAATCAGGGCATACTGAGCGCGTAATTTGCGCCACGCAGACACCCTAAGACAACTAGAATTTACTAAATTCCTAGTTTTCGAAGGAGACGTCATGGCACACGAGGCGCTCGTGCAGGCTCTACCCAAGATTGAGTTGCACGTACATATTGAGGGCACGCTAGAGCCGGAGCTGAAATTCAAGTTGGCCCAGCGCAACGGCATCAAGCTACCTTTTAGTAGCGAGCAGGAAGTTAAGGACTCCTACACTTTCGACGATCTAGCTTCCTTCCTGGACGCCTACTACGACGGCATGAACGTGCTGCTCACCAGCGAAGACTTCTATGACCTGGCCATGGCCTACTACCGCAAGGCCGCCAGCCAGGGACTGCGTTACGCAGAAATTTTCTTTGACCCCCAGGCTCACACCTGCCGTGGGGTCAGCTTCCACACCGTGATTTCTGGTCTGCGCCGCGCCCAGCTTGAGGCCGAGCAAACCCTGGGTGTATTTAGCCAGTTCATCATGTGTTTCCTACGTGATTTCCAGCCTGAATACGCCATGGCTACGCTGCTGGAGTCGCTGCCCTACCAGCAATGGATCGTGGGGGTAGGCTTGGACTCTGACGAAACCGACCACGAGCCGGCCAAGTTTGCCGCAGTCTTTGCCCGCGCCCGCCGCGAGGGATACCAGCTGACTATGCACTGCGACGTCGACATTAAAGACTCTATCGAGCACATCCGCCAGGTCATTGAGGACATTCAGGTGCAGCGCGTGGACCACGGCACCAACGTGGTGGAGAACCCGGCGCTAGTTAAGTACCTGGTGGAGCACCGTATTGGGTTGACCAGCTGCCCGATTTCGAACCTGTGGATTTCTGAGTCTGACAAGGTTGAGTTGGTTAAGCAGCTAGTTGCCGACGGCGTTTTGGTGACTATCAACTCTGACGACCCGGCCTACTTTGGCGGCTACATCGGCGACAATTTCCAGCGCGTGGCTGACCATGATGGGGTTGATGAGGACTTCCTGCGCACCCTAGTGGCTAACGCGATCGAGATTTCCTGGGCGCCGCTGGCTGTAAAGCAGCGCCTGCGCGAAGAGCTAGCTGCGCTCTGATTACAGCCGCTGGCAGGCAGCCGGAGGATGGCAGGCAAAATCAGACAAATACAGGCAAAATCATCCCTTCCCTATAAAAATTCCATGGGGTTTTATAGGGAAGGGATGAAATGTCAGTATTTGCGACGGCGCCCGCATATTAGCGACGACGCATGCAGGCCGAGGTTCAACCCAATGCGTCCCGACGCAAATATTAGGCAATATCAGCGGGTAAATAACAGTAAATACTAATTATTTACTGGGATCCCACTTACCTGAAGCGTCAAAATAGTAACGCTTGCCGTCAATAGTTTGGTAACCGGTAAGCATTAGACCCTTATATGCACCACTCAAATTAGTGGAACCTTTACCCGGGTCTAAGTAATACCAAGCATTACCGGACTTAAACCAACCAGTGGTTAATACGCCGTCGTCCCCAAAGTGATACCAACCCGGATAAGCCTTATACCAACCGGTAACCATTGCGCCACCGGGAGTGAAGTAATAAGATTTCCCGCCAATAGTATTCCAGTTGACATACATATGACCGTCGCCGCCGTCTAGGTAAAAGCGCGCCCAGCCCTCAATATGCCAGCCTTTACTTAAACCATTAGTGGTGAAGTGGTACCAGTATTTGTTGCCTAATTTATCGGTTTTCTTTGAAGCAGCCCAGCCGCTGGCAGCCCAACCATTTGCATCAAATAGATACTTAACGCCTTTAATTGTGGCTACGCATTTGCTGGGGTAAGAGCCGTCAGAATTGCGGTACCACCAGGAGTCGCCGCCCTGATAAACCCAGTCCCCGCCTTTAACCGCGCAGGTTTTGTCTACCCAACCGTTACTGGAGTCGATGACGCCGGTGCCAGGGGCACCCATCTTGCCGACGACGCCAGCTTGGGTTAGCCGCGTTACCGACGACGCCGCTACTACCGGGGCCGCCACGGACGACGTCGTCACCACCGGAGCTGCAACCGCGCCACCTCCAAGAGTCGCTGCAGCCACAGCCGCAGTCAGCAGGAAAGTGTTGGTGCGGCGCAAAATTCGCTTGCCGAATCCGCTGTTTTTAAGCACTTTAGACCACCTTGATCCGAGAATTTGACTAGCTCAAAAATATCCAATTCCCCTTAAGATTGCCTGAACATTGTGAAAACTTGGGGAGTTTCACACTCAAAGTGGCAGGTGACGCAGGCTTTTACAGCGTCCAGGAAGCAGGCCTGTTTAGGCTGGCTAAGCGGACCGTAAGGAGGCTGGACACAAGAGTCTACCGAGCCAGATCGTTTGGGCAGGTCAGATTGCTGGGCAGGTCAGGTCCGAAGTGCACATCTAGGTTACTGGCTGACTCCGCAAGTCTTTGGCTCGCGCCACAAATCCTGATCCACACCGTAGAGCCTCGGTTCACAACCTGCCCCTTGGTTAACAACTCATACAGCTGCTCACAGATACTGACATTTCATCCCTTCCCTATAAAACCCCATGGAATTTTTATAGGGAAGGGATGATTTTGCCTGTATTTGTCTGTGCTTGCCTGTATTTGTCTGTATTTATTCTCCGCGCAGTGCCTCTACAGGATCTTCACGCGCAGCCTTGGAAGCCGGCAGCAAACCAGCCAAGAAGGTCAAGCCCATAGAAATGAGCACCAAAATCACTCCGGCAGCAACCGGCAGCGTGGCAATGTCTTGCACCCCAAAGCGGTCTGCCACATAAATATTGGCTGGAATAGTCACCAACACGCTCACGCCCACACCCAGCAAACCTGCCAGAGCCCCCACAATCAGGGTTTCCGCATTAAACACGCGGCGAATATCGGCTTTAGACGCGCCAATTGAACGCAAAATTCCAATCTCTTTACGCCGCTCCAATACGGAAATAAACGTGATAATACCAATCATAATCGACGACACTACCAGCGAAATAGACACAAATGCCACTAGCAATGCGGTCACAATATTAATGATGTTGGTGATTGAACTCATCAGCATCCCCACAAGGTCTGAATAAACAATAACCTTGCCGGTTTGTTTGGCAGCTTTAGCTTCCGCATTGTAGTTGGCAAGAATAGACTTAACCTGGTCTTTATCGGCGAAAGACTTTGGGTAAATATCAATGCGTTCCGGCTGGTCAGCGTGCGCATACCCTAAAGTGAGTAAATTTGCGCGAGCCGTAGTGGCCTTAGGATTAAGTAGCTGAGTCAATAATGCCGCAATTTCTTCCGGCTTCATATTAAACTTAAATGCGTCTTTAAGTTTATTCGCATCTACCCGCATGGCACTGGAAAGGTTGCCCATAATCTGCCCCATGGCGTTTTGCACCTGAGCAGTCAATTGGGTTTGCAAGGTGGTCATCAGCTGGTTAAGTGAGCTTTGCAGCAACTGCCCAACTGCTTTACTTAGCGCAGTACTAACCGTTGAGCTAAGCGCACTAGCCACTTTACTGGAGATCTGAGCGGCCAGGTCAGCAGAAACATTTTCAGCAATTTGTTGCACTGCCGGATCATTACCCAGGGCCTGGGTAAGGTTAGCAGTGAGCTTGGCTCGGTCAATTATGGTGTCGCCGCTAAAGATTGGCGCCAAGAGCTTTTGCACCTGTTCGGTTTGCAGATACTTTGTCACCGCCGCAGCAATCTTGGCAGGATCGGCTTGGCCTGGCGTGTCCGAGCCGCCACCGTCGTCGTCGCCCCCATGCTGTGCATACCAGGGTATAAAACCACCCACCACCTGAGTGAGGATGTTACTTAGCGCCTGCGCGCCGCCAGGTTTGATCGCCCCATTAGCTAGCGTGGCTTGCACCACTTTAGCTAGATCGATGTTGGCCAGTTGCGGAAACTGTTTCTGCAAAGCTGAGTAATCCAGCTTAGAGGCATCTAAACCATTTAAATCAATCGCAGGCGTCTGACTTAAATCCAGGCTACTTAAGTCCAGCTGTACATTTCCCACAGCCCCGCTTAAATCCATCCCAGAGAAGTCTAAATTATTCAGTCCCGCATTAATAGACGACGGATCAAACTTAAACGCTGCAGTCAATTTATCTTGATCAATAGTGATTAGCGAAGATAAATCGATTTGCGGGTTGGCCTGCTCTTTGGCTTCTTCCTCGAAAGTTTTACCGGTAAATACGTTGCGTTTGGGATCAGCTAGCTGCTGCTTAACAATTGGCGACGCCGCCGCCTTGGCAATTACCTGTTTCGTTAACGCCCCGGTGTAATAGATACCCGGAGAAAGTACACTCGACTGCCCAAATCCGCCGCCACTAGAAGTGGGTTTAACTATACCTACAACCTTTAGGTCAGTGCCGGCAGCTACAATTTGTTTGAGCGCAGCAGCATCATTATCGCGAGCACTCCAAACCTTATATTTAGCATCATATTTGTAAAGATCGGGCACGTTAACTAGCTTGAATTTAGCGCCCAAAATTTGCTGAGGTGCCCATGTAGCAGCAGAGTTTTTTAGTTTCACACCCTCATTTTGACGCAGTTTAGCCATAGCATTTTGCAGCTGTCCATAGTCACGCAAACCTAGCGTATATTCAAGCCGCTCAGGCAAGCGCCCATTAGAATCTAGCGCCACCACCAGCTCATTTGCCGCCGTCGGCCAACGCCCACTAACTACATCATAGCTATTTTCATACAGTGAACGATCATTAGCTAACTGTTTGAAAATATTTGTGGAAGTCATAGATTGGAAAGCTCCAAAATTAGTGGAGCCTTCAGTGAAGGTCACATCCGGATTTACCTGCACCGGCCCTTTAGAGCTTTTTGGTAGATAGATGCGCGGATTAATACCGTAATTATATTCAATGGTGCGCACATACTTATTTATATTGCCACCATTACTCTTTAAATAGCTTTGCAGCGAAGTTAAATCATTGGTTTTCATTGACGCAGTCACATTAGATAACTGCGAGGCGGTATGAATTTTTCCGTCATTTGGCGCCGCTTCACCTGACGCCGATGAAGATAATACGCCAGTTAAATCCATTCCTACCCGCTCAATAGTGAGCGGATAAGAGGCCATAGCGCGTTCCTGGGTGGTAATAATGTAATTATTCGCCCCGCTTGCCAATGCCAGTACCAGCGCAATACCAATAATGCCAATCGACCCCGCAAATGAGGTCATGGCGGTGCGCCCCTTTTTGGTCATCAGGTTGGTAAAACTGAGCCCCAGCGCAGTCAGCGGACCCATGGACACGCGTCGCGGCCTGCGCCCAGGACGGCTGGCATCCACACGGTTTTTGTTGTGCCCCCGACGTTTTGCGCCCGCGCCTGTCCTGCGTCTGCCCGAGTTCCGTTTTGCGCCCGCGCCTGTCCTATGCCTGCCCGCGCGTTGGCCTTCCTCAGGTCCAACGACGCCGCCCTCGCTCTCAGCCCCGGCCGCGCCGTCGTCGTCACCAGAGCCCACCGCAGCCTGAGTGTCAGAATGCAGCAAATCGCGGGCAGCTAGCTCACGATAAACATCCTTCGCAGTCTCCTCGCTAGAAGAAACCAAAGCCACATTACGCCCCATAACGTAACTAATCGGCCCAGCCAGCAACGGATAATGCGTACAGCCCAACACCAAAGTGTCCACCGCCGCCGCCTGCAATGGCTCCAGATACTCCTTAGCCACATCCAGCACCTGCGGGCCGGTAGTAATCCCAGCCTCAGCCAACTGCACAAAACGCGGACAAGCCTGCTGAGTTAAGTTCAAGCCCGGGATACCCTGCAAAGCCCGCGCGTAGGCCCCAGAGTTAACCGTTCCCGCCGTGGCAATCACACCCACACGCCCTGAACGAGTCAAAGCTGCCGCTGTGCGCGCCGCCGGAGAAATCACCTCAATAACCGGAATGCCCATCCCTTTGGTGTACCGCTCACGCGCCTCATCCAAAGCTGCCGCCGTGGCGGTATTACAGGCAATAACCAGCATTTTTACGCCCGAGTCAACCAGCTCATCCATCACGTTCAAAGCCATAGAACGCACTTGTTCCAAAGGCTTTGGCCCATACGGGCTGTTCGCGGTGTCACCGATGTAAAGCAAACGCTCACCAGGCAGCTGATCGAGGATTGCACGCGCTACCGTCAGTCCTCCAACTCCTGAATCAAAAATACCAATCGGTGCGTCATTCACGTCATTAGACCCTAGTCGATTCTGGCTTTAATAAGCACTTTTCTTATCAGTGATAACAGACACCGCCGGGCGCGTTCAAACTTGAATAAAAGCGTGCGCCAACATAGCTAAACCTTACTAACGTCACCAAAAACGCTGTGAGCTTGCACTTTACCCAGCCACACAAAGCACTTTAGGGAATCGGGAGTTATCCCCAAGACACTGCAAAACCTTTAAGGTGTGGCTAAAGTTAAGCCATGAGTACGGCACTTCTGACCGACATGTATGAACTGACCATGCTGCAAGCTGCGCTGGCAGATGGTACCGCCAAACGCCGCAGTGTGTTTGAGATCTTTGGACGCTCGATGCCCCCTTCACGTCGCTTTGGCGTGGTTGCCGGCACCGGGCGTTTTCTTGAAGCTCTGGAAAACTTCCACTTTGAGCCAGAGCAGCTACGTTTCCTAGCTGATCAGCGCATTGTTGACAAGGCCACGATCAACTACCTGGAAAACTTCCATTTTGACGGCAACATTTACGGCTACGGCGAGGGTGAATGCTACTTCCCGGGTTCTCCCCTGCTAACCGTTGAATCTGACTTCGCCCAGGCCTGCATCATTGAGACCATGGCGCTGAGCATTTTCAACCACGACTGCGCCGTGGCCTCAGCCGCCTCACGTATGACTATCGCCGCCCACGGACGTCCCTGTATGGACTTTGGGGCCCGACGTACTCACGAGGACGCCGCCGTTTCCGCCGCCCGCGCCGCCGTGGTTTCCGGCTTCACCTCCACCAGTGACCTGGAGGCGGGTATGCGTTACGGCATCCGTTGCGTAGGTACTTCAGCCCACGCTTTCACGCTGCTGCACGACGACGAACGCACCGCTTTTGATTCCCAGATTGCCTCCCTGGGCGTGGGCACCACCATCCTGGTTGACACCTACGACATTGCGCGCGGCGTGCAGCGCGCTGTTGACGCAGCCAAGGCCGCCGGGGGCACTTTAGGTGCCGTGCGCCTAGACTCTGGTGACCTGGTGGCCGAGGCCTTCAAGGTGCGCGCCCAGCTAGACTCCCTAGGCTGCCCTGACACCAAGATTGTGGTCACCTCTGACCTGGATGAATACGCTATCGCCGCGCTGGGTGCAGCGCCGGTAGACATCTACGGTGTGGGTACCAAGCTGGTTACCGGCTCGGGCGTACCCACGGCTGCGCTGGTGTACAAGATGGTTGAGCGTGAAAACAGCGCCGGCGAGATGGAAAAGGTAGCTAAGAAGTCTAGTGGCGGTAAGTCCAGTGTGGGTGGCCGCAAGACCGCTGGCCGCGTGATCATTGACGGTTCCGCCACTGAAGAGCTACTGATCAGCTCGATTGATCCCGAGGCTGCTGAGGCTGAGCTGGAACGCAACCAGGCCCGCCCGCTGCAGGTGCAGTTGGTGGAAAAGGGTCACATCCTGCCTGAGCACTACGACGACGGCGCCCTCACCCGCGCTGCTGAGCGTCACCGTGCCGCCCGCGCCCAACTGCCCTACCAGGCCTGGCGCCTGAGCGAAGGTGAAATCGCCATTCCTACCCGCCGCGTGGATCTTGATTCACGTGAAACCAAGCAGGGCTGAGCGCAGCCACCCCTGGGCTGGCCGCCTACACCCCTGGGCTGGCCTGGGTTAAGGCCAGTAGCAGGGCTAGGGCCAACGCTGAGCAAAACCATGGCTAGGGCTGCGCGCTAAAGCTGAGCTCCCGCATAAATAGTGGCGGTGGATTTACATCCACCGCCACTTGCTGTTTTAGGCGCTCGCGGCGCAGCCGCCACGGCCGGCGCAGCCAGGTGTTTACGCCCCCAAAGCGCGCCACAAGCGCGTATCTGGCGCAGCCCGCGCGACCTGGCTGCGCATGGTTTTAGCGCCGGCCCACAAACCACTTACGCAAGGTATCAACCCGGGCGCGGATCTGCGTCGTCGTCGCCTGCGCTACCTCCGGACCCCCACAAACTCTACGCAGCTCAGCGTGAACCGCCCCATGGCTTTGGCCTGAGCGGCGCGCCCAGCTAGAAACCAGCTGGCTGAGCTCTTTACGGGCCGCGTCGCGCTGACGAGCGTCCTCAATGCCGGCGTTGGCTGCCCGCTGGGCGGCGGCGGCCTGTGAACGTTTTTGGGTTTTAACCTGCTCAGCCTGGCGGGCCTTTAAAATCTGGCTCACCTGGGAGGCGTCAAGCAAACCTGGGATCCCCAAGAATTCTTGCTCCTCCACGCTACCGACCATGGCGCCGGTACCAAACTCGCCGCCGTCGAAAAGTACCCGGTCAAATTCAGCGGTGGAATCCATGGCTTCAAAGCCGGGCAGTAGCGCGTCAGAGGCTTTTTCTTCCCGGTTAGCGGCGGCAATTAGCCTATCTTCAGGATTAGCGAACAGGTCTTGTACGTCATCTTCTTTAGCGGGCCGATCCAGGGCGTGGTCGCGCTCAGTTTCCAGCTCTGCCGCGAGCGCCAGCAGCGGGGTGACTGAAGGCAGGAACACGCTGGCGGTTTCTCCAGGCCGGCGTGCACGCACAAAACGCCCAATGGCCTGGGCGAAGAACAGTGGGGTTGAGGTGGAGGTGGCGTACACCCCTACCGCTAGGCGCGGCACGTCCACGCCTTCGGAAACCATGCGTACGGCCACCATCCAACGCTGGTTGCTGGCGGAGAACTGCTCGATTTTTTCTGAGGCGCCATTGTCGTCACTGAGCACCACCGTAGGTTTTTCGCCGGTGATGGCGGCTAGTTGGCGTGCGTAAGCGCGGGCTTTTTCACGGTCGGTGGCTATCACTAGGCCGCCGGCGTCAGGGATTTGCCGGCGAATTTCGCTAAGGCGCTGGTCAGCTGCGGCCAGGACGGCGGGGATCCACTCCCCGGCGGGGTCTAGGGCGGTGCGCCAAGCTTGGGATTCTAGGTCTTTGGTTAGCGGCTCGCCCAGGCGGGCTGAGACCTCGTCACCGGCTTTGGTGCGCCAACGCATTTGGCCTGAGTAGGACATGAAAATAACTGGGCGCACCACGTTTTCGGCTAGCGCGTCAGCGTAGCCGTAGGTGTAGTCGGCTTGTGAGCGCCTGATGCCGTTGGCATCGGGGGCGTAGGTGACGAAGGGGATGGCGGCGGTGTCGCTGCGGAAGGGGGTACCGGTTAGGCTCAGGCGGCGGCGGGCCCCACTAAATGCTTCATAGATTGCGTCTCCCCAGCTTAGGGCGTCTCCGGCGTGGTGTACCTCGTCTAGGATCACCAGGGTGCGGCTGGCGCCGGTGCGGGCACGGTGCAGGTTGGGGTTGGAGGCTACCTGTGCGTAGGTTAGGGCGACGCCGTCGAAGTTGCTGCCTGCTCCCCCGCCGGAGTTGGAGTAGGTGGGGTCTATGCGTAGCCCCCAGCGGGCGGCTGAAGCGGCCCACTGGTATTTGAGGTGCTCGGTGGGGGCCACGATGGTTAGTTTGTGTACCTCACCGGCGCGTATGAGCTCGCTAGCCAGGGTTAGCGCGAAAGTGGTTTTACCTGCACCGGGGGTGGCTACCGCCAGGAAGTCTTGGGGCTGGCTAGACATGTATGTGGCGAAAGCTTCACGCTGCCAACGGCGCAATTGAACCAATTTTTACCGATCCCTCTCATAAATCAAGCCACATAAATGAATTAAGCCAGTAGATTTAGCCACGCTTAGCGCGGCTGACGCCCGCACAAGGCTACCCCCAACAAGGGTGAGGCTAGTGCTTTTCTCGGCGCGTCCTGTGTTTTGGGGCGCTGCCGGCGCCGCGTATCTGTGGTCTTGGCGCGCTGGCGGCCCGAGCCCACTAAGGCGCACTGCGCCCCCAATTGCAGCGGGCTTTGCACACCGCCCCCTGATTTTGGGCCCAAAAATCTAACGCCCGGGGCTGGGCCCCGGCGCGCAGATTTACAGTTTTGAGACAGTCGCAGCTTCTAGTTGAAGGCGCTTTCAGCCCAGGCTTCCAGGCCCGGGTTTTAGCTCCAAGCCTTAGCCTCAGCTTTTAGCCCCGGCCGCCGAACGGGAAACGCGGGCGCCTGGGGCCGTTACCTTTTGGGGACTGGCTCATCTGCTCGTAGATTGACTTGCAGGTGGGGCACACCGGGTAGGCGGCAGGGTCACGCTGGGGGCGCCACACCTTGCCGCATAGGGCCACTACGGGACGCCCGGAGGCGGCGGCAGCAGCGATCTTGTCTTTACGTACATAGTGGGCGAAGCGGTCTGCGTCGCCGTCGTCAGTGGAGCGGAGCTCTTCACGCTCCAAAACTGCGGTCCCAGCTGACTGGCTGGGGCTACCGCCGGGTTCCATGGGGTCCAAAGGCTCACTCATAGCTGTAATTTTATGTCCCCTTGGGGCTTTAACCTTTGTCATCACGCTCTCAGCGGTGTAGGCGTCATTACAGGGGCCCTGGCTTAAGGGGTGGTTGGGGATCTTTTCGGGCTGGCTGGCGCTCAAAAACCGCCAGTTTTCCTGGGCTGTAGCCTGCCTTAGCCTCACCAGTGGCTTTGCCCACTTACGACGTCGCCCCTGGCGCAACGCCCAAACGCACCGCCCCGCTCATGGCATTGCCACAACTGCTTGCCAAGCTGATCGCAGATCCTGGCGCCGCCTAGCCCAATAACGCCGCAGCCGCTGCCAACAAATGCGGGCAGCGGCTGTCTTTATAACTGGGGAACGACATCTGAAGCGGGCTGTGCCGCCCCTCAGTGGCTTGTGGCGGCGTTACTTGCTCAGCTTGGAGGCGGCAGCGGCGTCTAGCAGCACCAGGGCGTCAGGGTGACGCTGCATTACTGTGGCCGGCCACTGCTCACCTACTTCACCCTCAACTAGGTGCTTGATGGCCTCAGCCTTGTTCTCGCCGGTGGCGATCAGCACCAGTTTGCGGGCCTCCATGATGGTGGCCAGGCCCTGGGTGATGCACATGGTGGGCACCTTGTTGATGTCATTGTCGAAGAAACGCGAGTTGTCACGGCGAGTCTGCTCGGTGAGCGTATCGAGGTGGGTGCGCGAGTCTAGTGGGCCGCCAGGCTCATTGAAGCCGATGTGACCATCAGAGCCGATACCTAGAATCTGCACGTCGGCGTAACCAGCCTCAGCCAGGGCGCGCTCATAGTCGTCGCAAGCAGCCTGCGGGTCAGGGTTTAAGGCATCAGGGCCGTGTAGGGCGCCGGGGGCCATGTCGGTGCGCGAGCGCAGGTTGCGTTCCATGAAGTTGGCGTAGCGCTCGTAGTGGTCAACGGGCAGGCCTACATATTCGTCCAGCATGTAGCCAGTGACGTCCTTGAAAGATAGCTTGCCTGCTTGGTTGCGGCGCACTAGCTCGTCATAGAGCGGTAGCGGGCTAGAACCAGTGGCCGTACCCAAAACCGCGTTGGGCTTAGCCACTAGGACGGCTTCGACGGCGTCTGCGGCGCGCTCAGCGATAGCTTGGGCATCAGGTAGAACAACAACTTCCATGTCCATCTCCAATGATGTAACGAATGAAATCAGATGATTAACTTCGACTAAATTATAGCCCAATCGATCAACTTCTATCATTAAAGTGAACAGCGCCATATACGGCGCGGGCTGTGAACATAAGCTCACAGCCCGCGTTAGCCAGCGCCGTCGTCAAACCCTAGCTTTGGGTATGACCAGGCCACTGCGAAATAGTGAACAGTAGTCGCGCCCAGCGCCCATCTAGCAGCTTGCCGCCCATACGTACACCTACAACCATCACAACCAGCGCATTAACCACTCCCAGAACCACGCAAAGCCAGGCCAACTGGAAGTTTTCGCTAACGCCGCAGTAAACGCTCAGGGCAATGGTGGGCGTTACCAAAAGCATAGAAGCCAGCATTGAACCCATCTGAGCTAGTGAAGCCAGCAGCGCGTCAGCTCCACTGCCTTTGGCATTAAACGGGCTAGCTTCAGGCGGGTTGGTTTGGTAGGGGAAAACCACTGCCAGAATTTGGGCCACGCCTACCACTACTCCCCACACGGCCAGGTTTAGCCCCAGCAAAATGGGTAAGTGTTTGGCCTGATTGGAAAGCAGCGGCGCGATCAGACTAACCACCAATACCAGCGGCAGCTGCCAGATCGCCGTTGCCACCAAGCGCCCTAGACGCTCATGCAGGCCGCTAATACCGCTTAGCAAGGAGGTATGAATGGCGGTGGAGTCAGTAGCTAAATCATCTGCCACAGATAAACCCATAACTATGGATATCATCAGTGAGGCAAAATAGACCATAATTACGCTGCCAGAGCGCTGTGCTTGACCAATAAACACCACCATAAACAGCACGATCATAAAAATGCAGGCTATAAATGATATTCGCAGCCTAAAATCACGCACTAAATAGCGCAGGCTGCGCGCGCAAACCGTGGCCGCCGGGGAGGGCATGAATTTAGTAAAGAATTCTTGCGCAGCAAACACTTTACTAAGTTCACTGTTTTTACCTGCGCCCTTATCATTAGCGGCTACATCGGCGGTCATAGCGTTAGTCATGGCCCGCTGCCAAAGCCAGTACAGGCAGCCCACTAGCAGCGCACTAGACACTGTAAAGGCACTTGCTAGCAGGTAGTTTCCACTAGCTGCCTGAGCCGGCGCAGCGCCCGCCCAAGCGGTAGGCAGGTATTGACTGTAGCGTGCCAGCTTCAGCCAGCCGCTAAGGCTGCTATCTAAATGCAGACTAAAAAATAGGTTGGGTAGCTGCGCTAAACCAATAATCAGCAATAGGCCAAAGCTGGTAACCAGTTCCCGGCTGCGACGTCGATAGCCAAGCGCGGCCGCAGTAACCAGCCACCTAGAGCCGATCACTGCAGTTAGCCAGGCTAGCACCATATTGACTAGGGCAAATGCCGCTGCCGCTACGCTGCCGTGTAACAGCCAGGTAATAACCGTGGTTAGTAGCACCAGGCCGGTAATAATTCCTGGCCCACCAGCCCCGGCGGCCACAATTAACCCGGCTGCTAATTTACGTGAAGGTACTACCCAGAGGCGTAATTGGCGCGGCTCTAAAGAGTTATCTGCACCGGTTATTAGTAGCGGGAAAATAAGCCAGCCAGTAACAGTTAGGGTTACTAGTACACTTAAAACCTGCGGGGTGTAGCGCCAGCCCAGCATACCTAAAGCAATTAGGCCGCCAATAGCAAAAGCTAAAAATGCGAATAGGTTTAGAAATAGCCAGGCTTCAAGCAGGATTTTCCACCAGACGCCGCGCAGGCTATTAATGGTTAGGCGCCACCTTAGTTTGACGAGGGTTGCAACCATGTCATCTCCTCGTGTTGCATGGGTCCGCCCACTAGCTGCACGAAACGCTCATTGAGGTCCATGCCGTCAGCCACCTGCGCCACTGTTCCGCAGGCCACTACTCGCCCGGCATTGATTACGGCCACATGTGTGCACAGCTTGGCCACCGTATCCATCACGTGGCTGGAGAGCACCACAGTGCCCCCGCGTGAGACAAACTCGTGCAGGATCTGGATAATGGCTTGGGCTGAAACCGGGTCTACCGCCTCGAAAGGCTCATCTAGCACCAGCACGCTAGGGGCATGGATGAGGGCGCAGGCTAGGTTAATTTTTTTGCGCATGCCTGCGCTGTAGTCGGCCACCAGCTTGTTGCCGGTGTCGGCTAGGCCCAGGGCCAATAGAAGCTGCTGCGTGCGTTTGAGCACCTGTTCACGATCCATGCCGCGCAGTAGGCCGCAGTAGATGAGTAGCTCTGCACCGCTGAGGCGGTCAAAAGTGCGTAGCCCGTCTGGCAGTACCCCTAGCAGCTGCTTGGCCCGGCGGGGTTGAGCCCACACATCTACGCCTAAAACGTAGGCTTTGCCGTGATCTGGGGTTAGTAGGCCCGTGGTCATTGACAAGGTGGTGGTTTTGCCCGCTCCGTTAGGGCCGACGACGCCGTAAATAGACCCGGCAGGGATTGATAAGTAAAGGTTATCGACCGCTACTTTAGAACCAAAAACTTTAACCAAACCCACCATATCCAGGGCATTTGGGCTCTGGCCAGGGGCGTTAGGAGGAGTAGCTATGCTCATAAAGCAATTTTGAACACGTTTAGGCTGCTGGGGCCTCATTCGCTGGGATGAATTCAGGTCCCCTATAGGCCTTTTAAGGCTCCCTGGAGGGCATTTGCCGGGCCAAAAGCCTGGGTAGGCAGCGGGGGCTTTAACCGGGTGCTAACACATGACTAAGGCGGCGTTAGCGCGCGTCATAGGGGCTAACAAAGAAAGCAAAACAGGACAGCACCGCTCGGGTGCTGCCCTGTGTTAACTGCGCCTGGGCGCAATCAGTTGTTGGCTACAGCCTTCTTCAAGGTGGAGCCGACGGTTAGCTTAACGCCGTAACCAGCGGGAATCTGGATTTCCTCACCGGTACGGGGGTTACGGCCGGTGCGGGCCGCGCGCTCAACGCGCTCGATACCCATTAGGCCGGTGATCTTCACGGCTTCACCCTTAGCAACGTTCTCAACCAAGACATCCTGGAAAGCAGACAGGAAAGCCTCGGCCTCGGTCTTGGTCAGGTTAGCGCGCTCGGCAATTGCAGCAATCAGCTCAGTGCGGTTGACGGACATAGTGTTCTCCATCCGGAATGGTAGGGATTCGCCGGCGGCGTCTCGTATGACAAACGGTACGCATATTGCGCTAATCTGTCACCTTCTACACGCCATGCGATTGAGAATATACGCTTATATGTCCTTATTAGAACACGATCGCAGGCTTATTGCACGTTTTTTACAGCACCTACAAACCATGAAGTGATGCTGGTGGGGTGGGTAATGGCGGTTCCAACCACCACTGCGTGGACCCCCATTTGGATCGCCTGGGCGGCGTGAGCGGGAGTGTGAATGCGTCCTTCGGCGATAACAGGCACCTGCGCAATGTTTAGCACCTGCTCAATCACCTCCCAGTCGGGCCCTTCAGTCTTGGGCCGCTCACCGGTGTAACCCGCTAGGGTGGTGCCCACTAGGTCCGCTCCCCCATCCTGGGAGGCCTTAGCGTCATCCACGCTGCCACAGTCAGCCATCACCAGCACCTGCGGAAAAGCAGCCTTTAGTTCGCTTACCGTCTGGGCGAAGCTGCGCCCATCAGGACGTGGGCGACGGGTGCCGTCAATAGCCACAATCTGGCTGCCGGTGGCGGCCACAGCCACAGCGTGAGTGAGCGTGGGGGTGATAAAGACGCCGTCGTGACCGTCTTTCCACAAACCAATCACGGGCACATCCACATGCTGGTTGATAAGGGCCAGGTCAGCTAGCCCCTGGGCGCGGATAGCCACGGCCCCACCCTGCACGCAAGCCTGGGCGATCTGGTCCATAGTGCGCGGGTCACGCATAGGCTCACCCGGATAAGCCTGCGCCGAGGCGATCAAACCGCCTTTGATCTGCTCAATTACATTAGTCACAATTTTCTCCTAGTTAATTAACTGCCAAGCTCCGCGCGCGGCTCCCACAATGGGGGCGGTGGAGCCCAGCTGGGCGCTTACGAGTTCTAGATTTTCCAGTGGCCCACTGAGCTGGGCCTTAAAGGTTTCCTGCAGCGGGCCCCACCAGCATTTGCCGGCGTTAGCGAGGCCGCCCGAAATAATGATGCAGTCAGGGTCAAGCGTGTAAGCCAGCCCCACCAGTACATTTGCTAGCGCCTGGGCTGAGTCGCGGTAAACCTGTGCGGCTAGTTCATCGCCGGCTTCAGCCCGAGTTTCTAGCTCACGGGTGCCGCTGACCTGCGCATCTCCCCCCAGGGCCAGGTAGCGCCGGTAAATTTGGGGGCCGGCGCTGATCGCTTCAAGGTGACCAAAGCGCCCGCAGGTACACGGCTCGCCTTGCGCCCCAACGGCTGGGAAGTGGCCCAGGTCCCCGGCTAGGTGGTGGGTGCCGCGCCAGGTTTGGCCGTCAATTACGACGGCGCCGCCTACGCCCGTACCCACGGCCACCACAATGGCGCAGCGGGCCCCGCGTCCAGCTCCCAGCCAAGTTTCCCCGCCGGCGTGAGCGTCCACATCGTTTTCAACGTGAATGGGCACGTTATAGCCAGCTTCTTTAAGGCGCTGACCTACCCCTTCACGCACCTGGGTGCCGGCCCATTCGCTGATGGCGTCGGTGGAGGCCACGATAGAGCCGGTGGTTACATCCACTACCCCAGCCGTGCCGATCCCCACCCCCGCAATGGTCCATGCACCGGTGTTGGTGGTGCCCGCAGCAATAACTTTGCCCGCCAGCTCAGCGATAGCGTCAAGCATGGCCGCGCGCCCGTCATGGGCGGGGGTAGGTACTTTAAGGATGGGGCCAACTAGGTTGCCCTCACTATCAACCAGGGCGCCAGCCATTTTGGTGCCGCCTAAGTCAATTCCCACAACAAGTTTTTGCATGATCTTCCTTCTATCCGGCACAGCTACCGGCAGTTACGCAAATGGCCGGACCCAAATAAATCAGGTCCGGCCATACGCAGGCCTTAACTAGGCCAGACCCACGGCGTGCACAATGTCGATTACGCGCTGACGGTTTTCGCCTTCTAGCGCCTTAACCGGCGGAGCCATGTAGGCATTGTCTAGTACACCTACAGCCTCCATGGCGGTCTTGAACGCGGGGATACCGGTGCCGTCAGCCCCCTGGCCCTTAACCGCGAACACGATCTCGAAGCCTGCGCAGATACGGTCCTGAATCTCGCGGGCCTTGTCCCACTCGTGGGCACGCGCGGCTTCAAGCAGCTGCGCGTAGGAACGGGGGTCTACGTTGCCGTAGCCGGGCACGGCGCCGTCGGCACCTAGCAGCAACATGCCGTCAACCACGCACTCGTGGCCGGTTAGCAGGCTTAAGGGGTGACCGGCGGCCTCGTTGGCAGCCACCAGGCGACGGAAGCCGACGTCGTCGCCAGAGGAGTCCTTAACACCTACGATTACGCCTTCCTTACCCAGCTCAACCAGCATGTCGCGGCCAAGCTTTAGGCCACCTAGACGCACGGGCACGTCGTAGGCGAACAGGGGCAGGTCGATGGCGGCGTGGATGGCGCGGAAGTGGTCGGCTACTTCAGCGGCGCTGGGCAGGGCGTAGAAGGGGCCGGCGGCCACAATCGCGTCGGCGCCTAGCTCCTGGGCGCGCAGGGCCCGGTCAATGACGCGCTTGGCGGTGGTTTCAATGGCACCTACCAGCACCGGCACGCGGCCAGCAGCGGTGGCTACGGTGCGAGCAGTGACGGCGTCGCGCTGGGCGTCGTTTAGGTAGGCCACCTCACCTGAAGAGCCGAGGATGAACAAGCCGTTCATGCCTCCCTCGATCAGGTGCTCAATGACGCGGTCTAGGGCTTCTAGGTCAACTTCACCCTCAGCGGTGAAGGGGGTTACGACCGGCGGAATCATACCGGTGAAACGCTTATCCATGATTGTTCCTGCAATTCTTTTTAGTGGAAATTATCTGATCTTTTAGCTGTGCTTAGGCCGCCGGGGACGCCTTAGGCCCCGCGTCGTTCAAAAGCGAAGGCACAGCTGAAAGCAGCTTGCGGGTGTAGGCATCTTTGGGGTGAGCAAAGATTTCCTCAGTGGTGTTTTCTTCAATGATCTTGCCGTAGTACATAACTGCAATACGGTCAGATACATAGCGCACCGTGTTGATGTCGTGGGAGATGAAAACCAGGCCCAAACCCAGCGAGGCTTTTAGATCCTGTAGTAGGTTGAGCACCTGGGCGCGCACCGACACGTCCAAAGCACTGGTGGGCTCATCGGCCACGATAATGTCGGGGTCCAAAGCCAGCGCACGGGCAATAGCCACACGCTGACGCTGACCGCCGGAGATTTGGCGCGGCAACACATCCAGGGCACTTAGCGGCAAACCAACCAGTTCCAGCAGCTCACGTACGCGAGCCTCGCGGTCCTTGGGTGAACCAATGCCGTGTACGTTAAGCGGGTCAATTAGGGTGTCGTGCACGATCATGCGCGGGTTCAAGGCGGTGGCCGGGTCCTGGAACACTACCGAAATGGAGCGGCCCAGATCGCGCCGGTCAGCCTTGGAGTGGGTGAGCTTGCGGCCCTTGAACAGCACCTCACCACTGGTGATGGGCTGCAAACCCACCATTACGCGGGCGGTGGTGGATTTACCACAACCAGATTCACCCACGATTCCCAGGGTTTGGCCACGGCTGATGGTTAGCGAAACATCGTTAACCGCGTGCACCGTGTCAGGGTGGAAAAGCCCACCGGTACGTGACTTGTGGATGACGTTGACGTTGCGTAGTTCAACTACCGGATCTTTGGGGTCCCATGCCTGGCTCATCACTTTGCCTCTTTCTTCAGCAGCGCCTCAAGCTCAGGGGTGATAGCAAACACGTGGTTGGGGTTGCCATCAACCGGCTTGAGTACAGGGCGGGTGTGTAGCCCAACCTCGGGGTGGCTAGAGCGCGGGGCGAAACGGTCGCCGTCGACAAACTCACGCGGCGAGGGCACGGTGCCGCGCACCTGGTGCAGACGGTTGGAGCCAGCCTCAATGGAGAGCACCGCACCCAGCAGGCCACGGGTGTATTCGTGGGTGGGGTTGGTTAGCAGCTCCATGGTTTCAGCCTGCTCAACCACCTGGCCGGCGTACATAACCGTGATGCGGTGGGCCAGCTTGGCCACCAGCGCCAGGTCGTGAGAGACGAAGACCATCGCGAAGCCGAGCTCTTCACGCAGCTTGTTGAGCAGGTCAACCACCTGCTTTTGCACGGTTACGTCCAGGGCGGTGGTGGGCTCGTCAGCGATCACCAGCGAGGGGTCGCGAGTCAGGGCCATAGCGATCAGTACGCGCTGACGCTGACCGCCGGAGAGCTCGTGCGGGTAGCTTTGCAGGGTACGTACCGGGTCTAGACCCACCAGTTCCAGCAGTTCCTCAGCACTGCGGGTACCCCCGCGTCGAGTTAGCTGCCTCATCTGGGCCTTGATCAGCATGGAGGGGTTAAGCGAGCTGAGCGCGTCCTGGTAGATCATGCTCATTTCGTGGCCACGCAGGTCATTGTGCTGCTGCGGGGTCATCTCCAAGATGTTCTTGCCCTTGAACAGGATTTCACCACTGATGCGGGCGCTGGGCGGGAGCAGGCCCATAACCGCCATGGAGGAGATGGACTTACCGCAACCGGATTCACCCACCAGACCCATGGTTTCACCCGGGCGCACCGAGAAGGAGACGTTGTCAACAATGTTGACCTCACCGTGCTGGGCCGGGAAGGCGATGGACAGGTTTTTAACCTCCAGCACTGGCTCCTGTTCGGGGGTGGCGTAAACCAGACGGTCGCGGCGCTTGAGCTCAGAGTCGCGCAGCTGGTTTAGGCGCTCGCTTAGAGATACGTGCTCTTGCACCTCAGGACGACGAATCTCGGGGTAGGAGGACTCGAAAATGCTCTTTTCGGTCACCAGCTCGCCATCCTTGCCGTGGCCTTCACCAGCGGCTTCTTCCAGGGCGGCTTCGTCAGCTTCGACGTCGGCGCGCGAACGGATACGCGGAGAGGCCATAGCGTCAGTTAGGCCCTCAGACAAAACGTTCAGGCACAAGGTGGTGATCAAGATGAACAGACCGGGGAAGAAAGTCACCCACCAGTGACCGCTGAGCAGCAGGGCCTTACCTTCAGAGAGCATGTTGCCCCAAGTAGGTGTGTTGGTGGCTTTGATGCCGGCGCCCACGAAGCTTAGTGAGGCCTCAAATACGATCGCGTCTGCCACCAAAACGGTGGCGAAAACCATGATCGGGGCGATGCAGTTGCGAGCTACGTGCTTGAACAAGATCCAGGGCACCGAGGCACCCATTACCTTGGAGGCAGCCACATAGTCTTCTCCGAACTGGGAGATGATGTTGGCTCGCACCACACGGGTTAACTGTGGCACATACAAAACCGCAATGGAGACCACCACCACTGGCAGTGTGGGTAGCGTGGCGCTAAGCGCCAGCACCAGCACAGCCGCCAGCGCAATCCCGGGGAAGGACATGACTACGTCCAGGGTGCGCATCAGGGCTTCGGCGATCCATTTGCGGCCGGTGGCGGCGATAGCGCCAAGCACTACAGCCGCAGCCAGGGCCAGGGCGGTAGCGGAGATACCTACTACCAGTGATACTCGCGCACCATAAATGATGCGGGAGAGCACGTCACGACCTGAGCCGTCGGTTCCGAAGATGAAGTCGCCTCCAGGCGGGGCAGCCTGGCTGGTGATGTTGGTTTCGGTGCCGTCGTCGAGGGTTACTACTTCCTCTACGCTGGCCAGGCCGCTTTGGCCGGGTTTGAAGGGAGCAAGTTCGGGGGCGAGTATGGCCATAAGCGCGAGCGCTACCAGAACCACTACTGCGATTTTGCTTCCCAGCGGCATGGCTTTCCATCCTTGGAAGCGCGCCGCAGGGGCAGTTACCTTGTCTAGTTTCTTTTGGTGGCGCATCACTCACACGCTCCTAATGCGCGGGTTGACCAGTACGTAAAGCATGTCAACGATGATGTTGATGATGATGAAGGCGGCGGCCACGGTGATGGACACACCCTGAACGATGTTTACGTCGTTACGGGTGATGCCCTGGAAGATCAACTGGCCCATACCCTGGATGTTGAAGATCATTTCGATAACCACGGCTCCACCCATGGCGTAGCCGATGCGCAGGCCCAGCACGGTGAGCGGGGTGATTAGGGCGTTACGTAGCACGTTGCGGGCTACCACAATGTTTTTGGGGATGCCGGCGCCAATGGCGGTGCGTACGTAGTCTTTATCGAGTTCTTCAACCATGGCGGTACGCACTACACGGGTTAGTGACCCGGAGTTAGGTAGGGCGACGGCGATAGCGGGCAGGGTGATTTGGCGTAGGTAGCCTTCGTCTCCGAATGGGATCCACTCAGTGATTACTGAGGGGAAGGTGCCGGTGCCTCCGGGCACGTCCGACCACCACTGGATCATGAGCAGTGCCAGCCAGAAGGAGGGGGTGGCCAGGGAGGCAATAGAGATGACACGGATGACCTGGTCGGGCCAGCGGTCACGGTAAAGGGCGGCGATGATACCCAGCACCAGGGCGATGATTACCGCCAGGAACATACCGATGAAGGTTAGCTGCAAGGTGATGGGGAAAGCGCTTTTAACTAGTTCGGTAATGTCATTACCGGTGAATGACTGGCCTAGGTCTCCCTGGCAGAGGTTAACTAGGTAATCCCAGAATCGTTGAAATAGTGGGTCATCTAGGTGATGAGCGGTGCGATACTGCGCTAGTGCTTCTGGACTGGCTGATTCTCCCAGGGCCAGAACGGCCGGGTCTGCGGGAGAAAGCGACATTACCAAGAACACCAGCAAGGTCACACCAACCACCATGAATGGCAGCGCGATTAGGCGCCGGCCAATTAGGCGGATCAGGTTAGACACGAGTTTGCTCCTTTGCTTTTGCGTTCACGTCTTCTATGACACGTGTGCGCCCGGCAGGTTTGTGGTCCGCCGTTGTGTCTATTGTCGGACATCTGATGTCTAATAGCAAGTGCTATTGATTGTTTGCCTACAGTGGCAAAGACTACTAAGAGATTTGTCGGTTTTGGGCTAGTCAGTTTGGGTTGGCTTCGGGCCTGCCGGTTTGGGCTAGCTTTAGGTCTAACCGGTTTGGGCTAGCTTCTGCTGGTTTGCGACCTAACCGGTTTGGGGCCAGCCAGCTTTTAAGCCAGCTTTACATGCGGGGCCGACGACGCCGTCGCCCCACTCCCCTGGCCAGCAACGTCCCAGCCGGGCCGCCAGCTGCACCATGCGAAACCACGCAAACCGCCCCACAGGGCCACCAGCCCGCCACACAGGAACCCAAGCAAACCACCTGGCCGGGCCGCCAGCCCGCCACACAGGAACCACACAGGAAACCAAGCAGCAAACCGCCCCACAGGGCCGCAACTCCCTTAGCGGGCGCGGCCAGGGTGCACTTTAAGAGGTGATGCCTACTTAAGCCACCCTGGCCGCTAAAACTTACTAGCTAAGCTAGCAACAGTGGCTAACTTAGCTAGTAAAGCTTTTACTTGGTGGAACCTACGTTCTCGAAGGACAGACCGGTGATCGCGATCGGACGGAAGTTAACCAGGGTCTCGCCGTTGTAAGCGGTAGGAGTCTTGCGGTGGAAGATCGGGTACAGCGGCACCTGCTCGCTGAGCAGGTCGAAGATCTCGCCCCAAGCCTTCTTCTGGTCGTTGCCGGTGAGCTTGAGGGCGGCGTCGAGCTTCTCCTGCACCTGGTTGTAGCTGTCAGCGCCCTTCCAGTGCATACGCTTGTCGGTCCACACGTCGGTGGAGTACCACCAGCGCATGAGCAGGTCAGCATCGTTACCGAAGACCGAGGGGTCACCGGGGGCGATCAGCACGTCATAAGCGTTGGGGTCGCCATCGATGGTGCTGTAGACGTCGGAAGACTTCTTCTCGTCGTAGCTGATCTTTACACCCAGGGCCTCGAAGTTTTCCTTGAGGATGGCGCGCACGGAGGAGAACCAGTCGTGGTTGGAGGCCAGCACCTTGATCTCGGTTACGCCAGCTTCGGCCAGCAGGCTCTTGGCCTTGGCAGCGTCGTACTTGTAGACCACCTTGGCCTGCTTGTAGTCGGCGTGGGCTTTTTGCACGAAGCAGGTGGCCGGGGTGGCCAGCTTGGCCATACCGTTGTCGCAGATCTTGTTGTAGTCCATGGCGTACATGATGGCCTGGCGAGCCTTGACGTCCTTGAACTTGCCGTTCTGGTTGAACATGGCGAACAGCAGACCAAAGCCCTGCACGGTGGAGACCTTGTTGGGGGCCTTGAGGTTGGCCAGGTCAGCTGCGGGCACAGAGTCGATGGCCTGTACGGTGGCCGAGGTCAGGGCGTTGGTGCGGGTAGCCGGGTCGGGCAGGATCTGCCAGGTCATGGTCTTGGCTAGGGCCGGGCGCGGGCCGTTGTAGTTTTCGTTGCGCTCGAAGACAACCTTCTGGCTGGCGGAGCCGTTGTCGGTCATCTTGTAGGGGCCGGAACCGATGGGGTTGAGGTCGAAGGTCTTGGCGTCCTTCTCGACGGCGGCCTTGGGAACAATCTTGACGATGCTTAGACGCTCGGGAACTAGGGAGAAAGCCTGCTTTAGCTTGAAGGTGATGGTCTTGTCATCCTTCTTCTCTACCTTGTCGATGAAGCCGATCATCGGACGGTACAGACTCTTAAGCTCGGGGTCGAGTACACGAGTGTAGGAGAAGATAACGTCTTCAACGGTTACAGCAGCGCCGTCGGAGAACTTGGCGCCGTCACGCAGGGTGACCTCCCAGGTGGTGTCATCTACCTTCTTGGGGGTTTCCTTAGCTAGGGCGTTGTAAACGGTGCGGTCAGCCGGGTCTAGCTCGGTTAGACCCTCTAGGGTGTGCCAGTTGGCGGCAATGGTTAGGGCCGAGCTGGTGGTGGCCGGGTCGTAACCGTTGGTGCCTAGCTCGTAAGAGATACCTGCAATAATGGCACCATCTTTGTTAGCCTTACTGGTGTCACCTGTGGCGCCACCGGCCTTCTTCTTCTTAGTGGTGCCACCACCACAAGCTGCTAGGGAAGCAGCAATACCGGCGGCGAGGCTTAGGGTACCGGTGACCTTGAGGAAGTCACGGCGGCTGGTTGAGCGAATGGGATTCGACATTGAAGATCCTCCTGGATGCCTGACGTCTTATGTCTGACGTTGGTGAAATGAACTGTACCATGAAGTTGTGTTTTGAGTGTACGGTTAAAGGACACAATTCAATGACGAACCATTCGCGGAGGGGCACGTGTCTAATAACTCCACACCTTTTGGGCAAACACCTATAGATCTTTCTAGCATGTCAGGCGGCGTTTCACGCGGTAGTGCCAGCCTGGGTCAGGCGCGCGTGGCCATTGAAGCTATTAAGCATCACATCATTAGCCACAACTTACAGCGCGGCGATCCACTCCCCACCGAGACGCAAATGTGCAACGATTTAAATGTTTCGCGCTCATCTGTGCGTGAGGCGGTGCGCACTTTAGCGGCTTTGGACATTGTTGAGGTGCGCCATGGGCGCGGCATGTTTGTGGGGTCAGTTTCTATGCGCCCCATGGTGGAACTGCTGGCTTTTAGGGGCCTGCTGAACCCGGGCGATGATTGGCGTGCTTTAAAGGATATTGTGCAGGTGCGCCAAGCCTTGGATTTGGCTTTAGCGCAGCCGGTTATTGATGCTTGGCAGGATAAACCTTCAGCGCTTATGGAACAGATTTTGTTGGAAATGGAGCAGCTGTCTCAGGCGGGCCAGCTTTTCCCCCAGCAAGACCGCACTTTCCACAATGCTTTGCTGGCGCCGCTAAATAACCACCTGTTCCAGCAACTAACCGATGCTTTTTGGGAGGTGCACATGATTACTTCACCGTCTTTGGGTGTGCCCACGCCGGAGGATATTCATGTAACCGCCCAGGCACACCGTTTCATGTATGAGGCTGCGGTTGCTGGCGACGCCGATGCTTACTGCGAGGCCGTGGTTACCCACTATCAGCCTCTCCTTGGCGTCCTAGACTCCAAGTAAATACAGGCACAGACAAACACAGGCAAACACAGGCAAATACAGGCAAAATCATCCCTTCCCTATAAAAAATTCATGGGGTTTTATAGGGAAGGGATGAAATGTCAGTATTTGTGCGCGCCAGCCTGCAAGGCACACCCAAAACCAAGCCTTAGCACATGGCCCTACACCATATGCCTGGCCTACCTATGCATTTGCAATACCATTTTCCAAGGCTGGGCCTGCAGCACCAGACCCCGCACCTGAATCTGCAATGCAATGCTTGCACCTAGATCTGTGACCCTATCCCACGCTGGGTGCTCCTGAATTCCTGGCACTCCTACCCCGCGCCGCTAGGCCTGCCCGGCCAGTCGTGCTTCATGCTCTAGCAGGTCAACTTTGACCTGCTGATTCCAGCCGAATTTACCAATTGAACCATCGGCCCGAATCACCCTATGGCAAGGAATAAACAGTCCCACACTATTAACCGCGCAGGTGGTTGCGGCAGCTCTAGTAGCACCTGGAAAACCAGCCGCGTCAGCTAACTGACTGTAACTTAGACGCTGTCCAGCTTTAGTTTGGCGCAAAGTAGACCAAACCTGGTGGCGAAACGGGGTGCCTTGCTGCCAAATTGGGAAGCTAGCAACTGGCTCAAAATTTCCTTCAAAGTACTGCTTGACAGCGTCTAGCGCCCGCTCAAGTAGCTGGTTGGTGCCAGGGCGGACTTCCCGGCCCACGTCGTCGGGAAGAGCCCGAATGGAAGCCATAACCCGGCCCAAATCCCCAGTAAAACCAGCCCCGTACAGGCGCGAGTCGTCACCCAGCATGGTGAACTCCCCCGCCGGGGTGTCAATGGTAACGGTGTGCAGCACCCTCCTATTTACACACATATTTACACACAAAATCATCCCTTCCCTATAAAAATTCCATGGGGTTTTATAGGGAAGGGATGAAATGTCAGTATTTGCGCGCCAAGCGCGAGCTATCAGGCGGCGGAGTAGGTCAGGCAGGTGGCCTGGCCGTCGCGCTCACCCATGCGCACGGAAGCGGCGGTGCACTCCAGGTGGCTGTTGTGGGCGCAGTCCGCGCTCTGGCAAGCACCCACGGAGGTGACGACGCGGTCCAGACCGCCGCGCTCGTTGAGGGAGATGAAGGTGGAGCAGCCGGCAGCCTTGACGTTCACAGCCAGGGCGCGGCAGCCATCGTGGTTGTAAGAGCAGGAGCTGACCGAGCAGTCGGTTACGTGTGCAGTTTCCATTTTGATTCCTTTGCGCCGGGGCGCCGCAGGAAGCAGCGCTTGTTAAATTAATGCTCAGCCCGACGCAAGCAAAATTCAATCATTGTCACTTTTCCTTGAAATCCCAACGGTGCGCAGCTTTAGTTAGGGCACACAAATACGCAAGAGGTTAGCACCGCTTTTGTACGACTAAAGATTGTTAACCCTAATTTAGGTAATGCTTTACATGGCCCTTAAAAGGGGCGGTTTTCGTAAGGTTTAGTGCGTTTATGGTGGCGCACGCTTCAAGCTGGCGATATGGCGCTCGCTTTAAGCTGGGGATGTGCGCAACTTTGAGCTTGGCAAGCTCTAAGGGCTGCGGTTCTCTGGGTTTTAGGGCCGACGACGGCGCAGCGGGGCAGGTGGTTAGGTTCAGGTGGGAGATCGCACGCCTGAAGTTGATAACTAGACAGCTGAAAATAATCCAGCATCACAAAGTGTTTGTTGCTCTAGCGGGGTGGCATCCTTGCTAGTCCCGCATTGTCTACCATCTTTTCTAAATCAAATATCCAAACTAACGAGGGGAATTAAATTTAAATGCATCTATTAGATGCACCGCTTTCTTCACTATAAACGTCATCTGTTTCAGCTCCTGGTACAGTGCTCTAGTGGTGTAGCAAGCTGTAAGATATTTGAGAATCAATCACCTCTCCCCCTGATATACTTCGATTGAGTTTCGTGTGCGCACGGCCCAGTTGGGATTGAACCACCCCTCCCCCCTGATATACTTAACGGCTGTAGCCCGGAGCGTGGGCACCGTTGGGATTGAACCACCCCTCCCCCCTGATATACTTGCTAGCGATAGCCCCCCAAACCCCCTATGTTGGGATTGAACCACCCCTCCCCCCTAATATACTTGGAGGGAGAGGTTTTCCTTGCAACTACTGGGGTTTCTAGAAATTTTTGGCTAGAAAATCATCAGCTGCTCAGGTGCAGATTCACTCTTTTGAGGCTTTGTGTTACGAAAATAGAGCCCACTAGCCCACTGTTTGTCACTCACGCCAATCACACGCACCTGCCCACCCTCTGGAAGATGCGTTTTGATAGCGCTAAGCACTGCATGATCCTGCCCACCGGTAGGCCAGTATTTCGCATAGACACTGAACTGGACCATTATGAATCCCCAATCCAGTAAATCATGGCGAAACCTAGCTGCTTCACGACGTTGTTTCTTTGTCTCCACAGGAAGATCAAACATTACTAGACACCACATTGCGTCATCCGCCATCGTTTTCACCGCCGAAATCAACCAAAGTTGGACCCGTCCAAGCTGTAACTTGTAGTCGATCTTCCACGCCTTCCGCGTAGCGACCAAAAGCTTGGGCTAGAGCCTCTGCTACAGCCGGGATGCCATGGCCATCGGAACTAAATTTCTGTGCAGCAGCTGCAACCAATATCTTTTTCACTTCCCTATCAGTTGGGCTAGCTGTCTTAGGGAGCTGAAAAACTACCTCATCTATTGCGGGCCGAAATGGCTCAATTAGATCATCGGCAAGAGCAAAAGCATTTCCCCTATCATGATGGAAAATACCCAGTGCAGGAGCCAAGCCAGCAGCAAGTACAGCTCGCATAACCATGCCCGCGCAGCACCGAATAGCCATAGTCCAAGCAAGAGTTCGACCCTACGCGTTCACCTGATCCAGGGATACGCCTGGTCTCTAAAGCTTTAGACCAATACAACCTAGCTGCTTGGGCTTCTACATTTGCTGGATCACCAGAACGTACTTTATTCACCAAAGCCAATAGCTGACCACTACCAGGAATTTTAAGATTCTCTAGGACCGCCGCTTGACCAGTAATTTTGGCGCGTACCAAACGTGCCCATGCGTTCTTTTTACGTGGTAAAGTCATAGCAGCCTGAGCTCGATGCCTCGCGGCCACTCGGCCATGTTCAGACCAACTATAAGCAGCGCCTTCAGGAATACCTCGCCAATCGCAGAACAGTAGCGCTACATCCGCTGCACATAACCGATGCAGAACTGACGCGCTTAGCTTAGTACCCATACCAACTAGAACAATTGCCAAGTCAGCAACTGGTACATGCACTGTTTCACCAGATTCTGGGTGAACAGTAATACCACCACGATCTGATTCAAGTGTTCCTTCAAAACCACTCAAATCAAGAACTCGCCATGCACCATCCATGGTTAGCTCAAATCCACTGATACGGGAAGATGAGCCCGCGACACCCAGCGTTCTTCACCCAAGGCATTACGGCGTATAACCGTAACAGGACCATTACCTAGCAAGATATTAGGTGACACACACCAGCCTTTTCCGCCGACTAATTTCACAACATCTTCTGAAATATCAGCGTTAAAGCCTTCTTCAGATATGAGATTAGGCCTTAGGCGAACCCTTGCATCATCTGGAAAACCACAAACTCGCCAAGAAGAGGCTTCTGGATATTCTTTAAGTAAACCGCCAATTTGACCTGAAGGATAACGATCCGTCTCGATCCGAATCTCATCACCTTCAACTAACCAGCCAATTTGTGCTGCAGTTCCATCTGCAAGAGCTTTGCGGATAGTTTTAGAAGCAGTTCGCATTGAGATGGTTGATGGCTTAAGCGGTTCGGTGAACAAATCCTTGTGCTTCATGCGGCGCAAATCTGTTTGGAATACGCGAACCATAGCGTAGGTAGTTTTCTTACCATCGATTTGATAAATACGTGCATGATGAATAGTGTCACCAATACCAGCGAAGCCGCCACGCACTTTAATCGCCGGAGCACCAGTAGTAAAGAAGTTTACTTCATCGGTTGGGCCAAAATGTTTACCGTTTACAGTAATGTGTCGAGTTGTATCTGCAGGCAACCCATTTTTAACATCAAAATCAGGTTGCTTGGTGAGCGCTGTCCATAGCGCCGGCGTCTCAGCCCTGTCGATTAGTTCAACAGAAAAGGCTCCGCCTAACGCGTAACTACATAGTGACTTGATAGTATCATCATGTGCTTTAGCTAAACTAATACCAAGACGCTTGTTTTCACTGAAATGTACTTCATCTTTTTCTAAAGCATCATTGAATAGCTCTACGGCAATTCGCATTGCTTTAGCCCAAGCCTCCCAATGACGATTGCCATCACGGTCAGACCCGTGGAATTCTTCCCAAGTTTCTTGCATCTCAGAGATTCGTTGTGAGTCACGCAGCTGTCTGCGCCAGGACAATGTCTTAGATACAGACTGGTTCATCAATGCAATAACCAGGGCATCCATCGCGTGATGCCTGCGATCTAGGCGAGTCTTACCTTTCCCACCAAGCAGCTCCACTCGATTCTCAAACCCCGAAGCTTTCCTAGCTTCAGCGATTATATCCCCACGATAAACCCCTACTTGAGGAACCTTTTGACCAGCATCTTTCAAAAGGCTTCCGTAATATCCCACGATACGCCCGCGCAGCTCAACGGCCATCCAAGCCACAGACTCTAGCGAACGGCCATCAAATTCCTCCTCCGGCTTCTTAGATTCCAGGCGAGCGATAACCTCTTCTCTAAATTTTTTACTTTCCTTCTTCGAATAAAATTCGATTAGAGAATTATCGTCATAATCTTTTGGCAAATCAGTTTTTTCGAGAATCATTGAATTTACACGCTTTTTAACTCCCTCCCAGGAGACCTTAGGCCCAGCCTTACCAGATGACACCCAGACGGCAAAAGGAATTTTGCTCTTACTCTTATTGCATGTTTCGCATACTGCAGCCAGGTTTGAACGTTTATTGTTTGACCCACCATTTGTTCGAGGAACAATATGGTCCATTTCTGCTTCTCCAAATTCAAGGTCAGTACCACAGTAAAGGCATTGAGAATTTTGGCGTTGCAGCGCAAAATATTTTATAGTGCGACTCCTGTTTGCATGCCCATATATCCCTAATCGCTTAGCAATCTCTTCAGCAGCTTCATCATTCTTCTCTCTGCGAGCCTGGTTTTCCCTAATAATCTTTTTAGCAACCTTATCGGAAGTTAACCCTTCACGCACATGTTCAATATTCACAGATACTGGAATACCCCAGCGTTCTGTGGCCGCATCAATCCAGCGTGCTGCTTGTTTCAATACACGATCTACAGCAGGGTTTCCCACAGGCGAATTGATAGGCTCTGGAGTAGGTTTCCAGTCATTGTCTACATTAAACAACTTCTTGCGAGCTTCATGAAGGTCAATCCCCTCTTCTAGCATCAGTTGAGTAAGCTTAGTCAAGCTGTTAAGCGAGTATGCTGCACGTCCAGCAGGTAATGAAATCTTCTCCAGTTCTTCCAGGTCTTTTTCGCTAAAGCTCTGCGTTAACTTAGTTAAATCATCAAGCTCGTCATCCGTTTGAGCCGTATCTGATCCACCTGAATTAGATAGGTAATCAATCAGTTGCCCACGTTGGTCCTCTGGAGCCTGTTTCCACCAGTCCTTAAGAGCCTTAACTTTGCTCTGCTTAATGCTTGCAGAAGTTACATCCTTCGGAGGGTACTTTAAAGCCGCTTGACCGTCATATGCAGCGCATGCAGTTCCCTTCAGATCAAAACGATCAATATTCAGTTTTTCAGCTACATCAAACCAGGTAACCTCATCATTAGGACCAACATTGCTAAGATAATTTGTCAGCGTTTGCAGCTCTTTGGAACTCAGCCTGCGTTTACTACCTGCTTCATCAATACGTAGGTTAGTAAGGGTAGCTACAATATTAAACTTTTGGAAAGCTGGGTGAGCTCTCTCTGCACGAATATATTTTTCCTGGCCAGGCAGTTCATCGTGAACTACTAGTTTGTAGGCTGCACCCACCTCACGCGGATTCTTTGCTTTAAAGACAGCTTCAATTAGGCGCTGAACTTGCTCTTGTGAAATTTTCTGAGTAGCACAAATACGGCGGATCTCTTCAGCATTATCGCTTTGGTGAAGCTTACCGCCGATGACACCTTTATCACCACGTACTTTACCTAAGACTATATTGCGTAGATTATTCTCGCCGCTGTCCTTTTCAGATTCTTCTAACACCTGCAGGGCAGGGGTTGTAGCTAAGCTTAAAGAGCCCAAAATAAACGCATCTACTAGCTGACCTTGGGTGGCTTCTGCAGCAAATTCTTTCCCGATCACACGAGATACATCTTGATTTAGTTTAGTAAGAAACTCAGAAGGATACGGCAAACTAGCAAGCGAAGCAGGCTTCATATAAGGATTACGCCAGCCTCGGTGCCGCGCAATATGCCGCATAGCAATAGACAGCATTTCTTTGCGCTTGACATCATCAGCAATATAACCGTCAAGAAGCCAAGCGCGCGCGTGCCAAGGCTCGCGCGGATCTGGATAACCCTCAAGGTTAGGCAGAGGCCAGCCAAGCTCTTCTAATAGTAAGCGATCAAGTGCCACTAGGCGTTTTTTTGTTTCACGATTCGCCCGCCGGTTACGACGCGCCACTCCTGAAATCTTCTTGCGGGTCAGTGAACTTTTTTGAGCAGATGGGTCAACTCCAGCATCATGCCGAAATACTAGCGAGTTGAGCAGTCTGATGGGCTGATCGTCATCATCGACTTCTACAGCACAAAAGCCAATGGAGTTAAGGCCAACATCAATACCGACCTTATAGCGAACATCATCTTTGGGAAGCGTAACGGCCATAACTCATTATGGCACGTCACAGGGGTAATGGGAGGCAAAAAATTACCGGGACTTTTTGAAAACGAATCCAAAAAGTCCCGGTGGAGCATTCCAAAGGCCGCTAACGAGTCGACCTCTTATTGAGATTGAACCTCGTAAATATTACCACTCACCGCCCCCGTTGCAACCACTAGATCAGCCAAAAACCAGACTCTGCCTAGCTGTCAGTGTCCGTGCTGGCCATTACCTCACGGATCGCTACTACAACTTAGTAACTTTGCTAGGCATCTGCGGGAGCCGTGACCTTAAGGTTGACGATGACACCTATGCAGACCCACAAAACCCCGCCAATAAACAGGCAAGCAACCGGCTGCGTAGACAGGTGCAGCCAGTAACCA
>ERZ773027.179-NODE-179-length-41762-cov-9.477714_pt1 | contig 41762 bp, 60 predicted proteins | sample MGYA00511032_ERZ773027 | MGnify/ENA primary metagenome ERZ773027 (study PRJEB29015, sample SAMEA2738138) | human oral metagenome | biome: human oral; feature: human-associated habitat; material: saliva | place: China | collected 2190 ... | reverse complement strand
GTGCCTGACTACGAATCAGTAGGTTGGGGGTTCGAGCCCCTCATGGCGCACCATATGACAAAAGCCTTGAAAATGCTGTATTTTAGCACTTCCCAAGGCTTTTTTTATTTTTATTTTTTGCTTTATTTTATTTGAATTATAGTCCTAAACGCCCCCAAATACCCCCTTATGTGCGTTACCCCATGTGTCACCTTATGCGTCGCCATGTCTAAAGAATAAAAAAAGAGCTTTCGCTCTCTTTTCATTCTTTATGAACATTATGACTTGGATCTATTTTATATATGACAAAGTACCCATCATTATTAAAATATCCATGTACCCTGAACGGGTTTCTATCTTTTCCGTAATGAACAACTTCTCTTTCTATCCCACCAATTTTCTGCATACATTTTTTGTTACCTTTTGTTCTTAAAAATAGATTATCAGTCTCAGAAATGGTTAATTGTTTATATACCGTTTGATCTAGAAACCTTTGAAATGTCTTTATGTGGTTTTCTTTAAGTTTAGAAAAACAATATTTTTTATCTATATTGTCCTCTAATGCAACTTTAAAAACAACCTCTGCTTTTATGAGTCTCTTTGCTTGTAGTTTATCAGGAGCCGTCTTGTCCGTAAGTTTACGACCCATTATTCACCCTGACCCCCTGAGTAAATTCCCAAGTAAAAATCTCTCATAGTCTTTTTGCTTATTTCTTTTGCACAAGGTTCATATTCACCACAACCTTGCCTTGCTTCCCTCCATGGTTTTTCTAGATGTGTTAGTGCTTCTAGTTCGTTTGCACTCTTGTCTCCATATGTTAGCCATACAGATTCAAGTAGCTCTTCCTCAACATCACTCAATTCAACTGTCTCGCTTGCTTTTGGGATGTTCGTCCATCCATATTTCTTATATCTGTTGTATAAGGTTTTATTCACTGGACCATGAACCCATGCCTCGAATCGACAATTTTTTATCATATCTCTTTTTAGAAGAGCTTGCCCCCACGCAAAATAATAGTAAACCAGCTTTTGCAGTTTCTTGGGCGTCATCGCTTCCTTGGTTAAAAACCAATTTGCTATGTCAAAAACTGACCTATCCATAACATTTACCTCCTAATGTATATCTATAATATACCACAAAATCATCTTTTTTGACATTTTTTGCGATATTTTTATGCATTTTTGTATTAAAAAGTTTACAAAACGCAATATGCTTATTTCAAAAAATAAAAAAAGAGGGCAAACGCCCTCTCCACTTTTACTTATATCGCAACAAGATTTGCTTTGTTTACTGCAGCAGTAACAATGGATCCTTTGCCAATAACAACACGATTGCCGCTCACCTCGATTACATCGTATGTGTCATAGTACGCAGTGAAAGGCTGTCCATTGTATTGTATCGCATTTAATACTTTTACCTTGTCGCCCACTGCGATCGAACCTGTGCTTACTGCTCCAACCTTTATGATTGACGATGCTCTAACGGCCGCAGTCACTGCTGCACCTTTGCCAATTACGATACGATCTCCATTTACCTCGATTACGTCGTATGTTGAGAAGTAAGCAACAAATGGCTCTCCGTTATACTGCACTGCCTGGACAACTTGCACCTTGTCTCCAATTGCAAATAGGTCACTTGATGTTGTCGGTGGTGTGACCACTGGTTCTGTTGTAGGTAGTACTGCAGGCGCACCCTGACTAAATCCATTTAGTCCAAGGTCTATCATGATGTTTGGATAGTCCTTGTAGCAGTAATTCTGATCTGTTGTGACTCCTGCCACCTGCGTGCTTCTCAAGAAGTTTGTTGAACCACCAAATTGCCACATGCCGAAGTCGAGTCCTGACGGTTCTTGCGTACCCCATGAGGCAATCCACCAATCATACTTTTGGTTGAGTTCATGCCCACTGATATAGTTGTTATACCAATCTATATTCGTGTACACCCCTACATAGTATCCATTCCTCTCGATTTCGTCACAAAATGTCCTTACGAGTGAATCGAGCGTGTCTCTGCCGAGTCCTTTTAGTGATGGATCTTCAAGGTCGAGATATACAGGATATTCAAGCTGTGTCCCTGATATAACACTTAGGCATGCTCTTGCTTCTGCCAGGGCCTCTGCAGGTGTTGTTGCGTACATGTACCAATATGCTCCCACGGGAACTCCAATCGCCTTGAGCGATGCATAGTGCGTGTCGAATGCTGCATCTTTTGCAGTTGAATATCCCGCTCTCAAAATTGCAAACTCGACTCCCTCCTGCTGTGCTCTGTAGTATGCGAATCCACTCTGCCATGTGCTAATGTCTATTCCGAATTTTTTCATCGTTTATTCTCCTTTGCTTTCGTCTAGTTCAGGCAATCCTGCAACGCTTGTTAGCAGTGATAGTAGTCCTGCTAGTGCGGATGCACTTACAACTACTGTCCAATTGACATCTGTCAGCAGTGCTGTTGTTCCGATTGTTGCGATTGCAGTCTGTGCGACTGTCTTAACTGCTCGTGTTCCTGCTTTCACTGTCCAATCTTTCCAATCTCTGTTTTTCATATTTTTACCTCCTTGAAATAAAAAAGGCAGCATTTCGCTGCCCATTTGACGATTTTTATATTTTGCTATCTTTGAGTGGGAGCTTTTTAACTTCGCTAATGATTTTCTCGGCCGTCCCATTTCCATTCAGTCCTTTGTAAGGGATATATAAGTAGTCGACTAAGTTTTCGTATTCATCGCGCGTGATGTATCCGCGCATGATGTAAAATTCTCCTAAATAGCAAATTCTGTCATGCCCAAGACCTCTCATCATTAGAGCGTAGTCACTCTTTCTTTCCATGTACCTCTGCACTAGCATACTGATAAAGCTCCAAAGCCCCGTGCTTGCAAAAACCGCGAGTATAATTGCTCTTTCCATACCTAACTCCTTACTCCTTTACTTATCCTTCTCGATTAGTTCCCAATCACTCTTCTCTGGATTTGAGACATTCTTGTCTTTAAGCGATTTGTATAGTTTGTTGTAATAAATTACCATGTCGCCTTTTTTATATGTTTTGTCTGCTGCCCAATATGATGCACTTTTCCACCAATTATCATAGTCGGTCGAATTTCCAAGTTCTACTTCTGTCCATAATTCTCCATCGTTGATTGGTATATTCTCATAAGTCGAGTTGTGTTCCTTTCTCGACAAATAAAGTTTGTCGTTGTATGTTACATAATGCCCTAGTGGATAATAAGAACACACTTGCCATCTCTCCACCATTGACACTACAGCTTTTTTATTTTTCTCTAACTTTAGCAATGAATTAATTAATCGATTGAGCGATTCCAGTCTTTGTTCTTCGAGATTCTTTGTCGTTTCTACCGTCTTTATGATGTTCGTCAAATCCCTTTCTTCAAAAGTTCCAAATACAATCTTCCCATCCTCTCTTGTCGCTGTAAATTTGTATTCTTCCCTATCTGTCTTGTTAATATTGAGTGCTTTCATTTATCTATACCTCCCATCAATTTTTATAAATGGCAATTCGGCAGGCACCTGGTTCGCGGCCCATGCGGGTGTCGGCATCAACAATACAACTTGCAATACTTTTGTATTTGTTGATGACCCACATGTGTACACACCTCCGTTGCAATGGCCCGATACCTGCACATTGCTAATCGTTTTAAAAAGGTTGTCGGGTAGAGATAAGTTCCCAATCCATCTCCACCAACAAGAATTCCACTGTACCATAGCAATTGGCGTTATTTGTTTTATTTGACACGATGCTTGACACGATCCATCGCTATATCTCACCACATCAAACTGTCCTTCTTTTGTTTTTTGTATAGGTATGCAAAATCCTAACTTGCTAAGAATCTTCCCAAGGCCCACTAGTCCAAGTGATATTCCTGTAAGATTTCTCATGCTTGCCAACTCATCTGCTTTTAAATCGTATCTAATGCCTCTGCAGTTAAGTCCCTCTTCAGTCGCCTCATCAAAAAATGTTACTCCGTCTCCTCCTGGATATCTCGAAATAACAATTTTCCCCGTAAACATTGATGTTGTGCTTTTCGCGTGTGCATCGAATAGCTCCGCTGCAATTTCATATGTTAGTGTTGGATCAAAGCCACTTATGACTGTACTTGTATCAAATTCGTATGAATTGATTTGAACATTTTTACTTGAGAAACTCTGCGATGATTGTTTGCGCCATTTGACATTAAGTACGCGCAAATTAGTGTTGTTTACTGATGCGATATTTCCCGATGTGGTTATCTTTATGAATGTGCCTGATGGATCGAGTCGTCCATTTACATCGCAAAACGCAAATGTTAGGCTCTTTATTTGTGGCTCGTGATAAGGTACGACATTATAAGTGTGGATGTATTCGGTTGTCCTCCCTCTGCTGTCTGTGACTATCGTTTTTGATTTTATTTGTCCTTCTGCTTTGATTGGATTAAAAACAACTTCATTCCCATCATAGCTTGCCTCTTCAAAAGTCGTCTTTATGGATTTTATCGTTGAGCCATAAATCCCTTTTGCATTGATGTTTATCTTCGGCCGTGAAATGCTTTGAACCCATAGTCCATGAAACTCTCCAGGCAGTGAAGAATTTCCCTCTGTGATAGTTTTTGATTCGATTGTCGGCACAACACTAGTAGGCACCTTTATGGTGTATGTTTTAATCTCGTCCCATATCTTTGTTTCGCCTGCATATGTCTCCAAACTTACAGTCAAAGTGGTTTGTCCTTCGCTTGGTATTTTGGAGCATAGTTCTATTGGCACTTTAAATGAACATTGATTAATAAGACCCGTGTCAACTAAAACCCATCGATGTTCCTTTTCCGTTAGAATATGCCAATATACTCTGTGAGTGAATGTGTCCGATGCAGGCGTCCACTTTATTTTGAATGTTTCTCCAAATTCGCTCCCCGATATGCTTTCCGTCTTGCTCCCTCGTGGAATTGTCGACAATGTGAGCCCATTACTAGCTGTAAGCCATCCGACAAATGATGGTTTTGCATCAAAACTCGCATATGCACTCACTGTCTTTGTTCCATCGCTGTTGTGTGGAACTGTGACTGTTGTTGCATATAGTACCTGGCTCGATCCATTGATATTGTATGACGATGTGAAATGGTGTGTTTCTCCATTGATAACTAATGTGCCACTGCACCCACTGTTCCATATCGCCCAAGCGCCTGGTGCTGCGGTTAGTACAACCGATGCAGTTACTCTCGAATAGTTACCTGCTATGTTTTGTGATTCTTGTTGTAAGCCGATTGATAAGTAATATTGCGCCATATTAACCCCCTATCCAAACATCGTTCAGTGTATTACCAACAGTTTTGCCTTGCTTGTTTCTTATTTCAGACCCTAGCCTAGTCGCCCATTGTGATCCATATCGCATCTGACCTGACACAGCCACATTACGAACCTCGAGAAAGTCATTCGTGAATTGAGCTACTACCTGCCCTTTATACATGAACTTCAGTGCGTCATTTGTATATAGCGTTGTTACTTCAGAATCGACCTTTCCTATTTCTAGTCCTCTAACGCTAGTTCTGAGCCATAGTTGTTGATTTGACATATAGCCACCAATTTCATCAAGTCCCTTTTGTATCTCGTTGTATGTCAGCGTGAGATTGTCTGCCTGCACCTGCAGTTTGCTTTGGACTTCCTCTCTAAAGTTTCCAAAATCCGTATTTGATACCCTGCTCTTTATAGCCTCTGCTATAAGTCCCTCTGCAGTGGTTTGTAATTGCAATAGCTGACTATTCATCTGTTCGATTATCGTCTCTCTGTTGCTTATTATTTGCCCTTCCACATCTTCAGGCGCAGGTGTCCAATCGGTATATAGAGTGCCTCGCTCAACTTTAGTCTTTGTCCCCTCTATATATGTGCTATATGTCTTTATATATGCATCGTTTTCTTTTGCCTCAAATAGATTTGATGTTTGCACCGCCACATTGTCTGTTCCGTCTTGTAAACTTTCGAATCTTAAAAATTCTTTGTTCTTGTTATATACTGCTATTTTTAACCAATGGTTAAACTGTTGCACTTGTCCAGGCTTTGGAATCCACTGCTGTATTGCAGTAGTGGATTTTACCTCGATGAAATCACTCACCATTGTGTTTGCCTCTGCAGATGGACTCAACGATCCGTCTTCGTTAAGAACTCCTCTTGTTGTTGCCTTTTCTATATAGAGATTTCTTGCGCCCGTCTTGACTGTCTTTTTTACTTCTTGCTCTATACTGTCTGTTAGTGCCTTTCCAAAATTGATGACTAGCTTTCCATCTCTTACTGTGAGTACTTCTTTACCTCCGGCGACGATTCTTATCCTCTGTAGGTCTATGTCGCCTGCAGTAATGTGTTTCGCGTTCAGCTCGATTATATTTGCTATTGCAGATGATATCTTTTTAGTTAACACCTCATCTGTGCTAATCCTATTTACTATTTGTTTTACATCCGCAGTGTCAGCCTTCTTAATCCACTGACCACCTTGGTGCTCCCATAGTTCTACATAACCCCCTGCAGGTTTGAACCAAATGTCGCCATCTTTCGGATTTGTTGGTGTTTCCGTATCCATAAACATCAACCCTTGTGATGTAGCGAGTTCCTCTATGTATTCAATTTTTCGTTGCAGTTTGCTCTTGTATTGATATGATGACTGCGATTGTGTTTTACCCTCTGCACTGCAGTGGGAACTTAGTCCTCCATCAAATGTTAGCGTCTGCGATACGATTGGGATGTCTATTTCTATGTTTGCCCCCCATACTGCTGTGATCCAATCTCCTACTTCTAAAGCAGGATCGCCTCTCCATTCAAGTGTGTATGGATAGTAGTTTAAGTCACGACATTGATTGTACACGCGATCTAGTACTGATTGTGTCATCCATGGATTTGTAAGTTTGAGTTCAGTTCCATCTATGTTTCCTGCAGTGATAACCTTCTTCTCATCTTCAAGTTTATTTTCAATTCCTCTAAATCTATATAAAATCTCGCCTCGTACTAATCCCGATGGCTTGTACATGTCCTTTGTGATGTGTTTCCCACTTTGCCTTAGTTTTATAAAATCAAGTTTGCCCTCACGATCAAAGATTGCAAAAGCACCATTGAGCTGTGCTATATAAACAATTGCCTCTCTGTAGCTGCACTTTTTAGGCATTGCAGTTATGACATCGTCGATGATTGTCAATCCATCTACTGTGTGAATTCCTGTCGCTAGTACAATCTCTTGCAAGATTGCTCGTGCCGATGTTGGCATTTGCAATGTTGATTCATAGTTGCCACCAAGCCTGCAGAACTCGTTTTCAAGTTTTATTTCAGTATAGTTTGAGTTTCTGTCGAGTTTTACATCAACGACAAAAAACGAGCCTAATTTAATCGGCTCGTAACTCTCATCGTCCTTTCTTACAGAAATAACCAAAGTGCTCGGCATCATCTCCTGCAGTCCTTCGATTATCATTTTTATTTTTACTGTTAGTCCTGCTATATAGCCCCCACCAAGAGGGAGCTGTTTATCGCCACCAAATCCCTCTTCAAGTGTGAAACTAATGATGTCTTTCTTTGTGTAGGCTTGTCCGTTAAGGAGTAGTTCGCAATCAAACATCCTGCTTGTGTTGTCTATCGCTGTTTTATAAGCTGTGCTTGTACTAATCATAATTGCTCCTTACTGCTGAATCAAAGACACTGACGCGCTCTTGTAATAAGTCACGCCATCGCTTAATGTACCAAGCAAGTTGTATTGCAATGTACCACGATACACCGTCAGTGTCTCTCCTAAGATTACGCATGGATAAAAAGTTCCTGATAACGCATTCTTTATTTGATTTAATTCTGCTTGAGTCAGTACCCCCCAATTGATTGAGAGGTTTCGTTTTGCTGCAATGATATCCCCTGCCATTATTCCGCTTGCACTACGACCTGTGCTTGATGACCATATGATCTCGTCTGCTGCCGTTATCTCCACGGGTGATGCAAGTCTTATTCCATTTATTGTAATCTCGTTCATTCTGTCCCTCCTAAACAATAAGCGGACATTCGCCCGTGTTGACTGTGATGTTGTTGATCATTTCCACGATTTCCTTTGTCACCTTTCGTCCGTCGAGCGTTAGGTTCAGCGACATTACTGCCTTAAGCAACTGATTAAGCAGCTGTACCACTTCACGATTGTCTCCGCCTTGCGAAAGTGCGGCCGCCTGCTTTGCCATTTCGAGCAGTTTATTTTCAGGCGCTACAATTTCTCCGTAGTGCATATTGTCACCAATCATTGCAAGTTGTGGTGTGTTTGCTTTTACATAGCCACCCTGAGCAAGCCTTGGCAAACTTACTGTGCTAAATCCACCAATTCTCACTCCTGGCAGTTTGTTGATTACTCTAATCGCTCCATTGAGTAATCCTATGCCTCGATTAATTGTTCCTTCCACAGTTGCTAGTACACCATTGATGACCGATCTTACTGCTCCACCGATTGCATTTCCGACCATTGTTCCGACATGGGTAAATGTGGATTTGATTGTATTCCATATGCCACTGAAGAATCCCGCAATTCCACTGAAAGCATTCTTCACCGCTTCGTATGCAGTGTTAAATATGTCTTTGAACCATTCAGGTACAATTGCAAATACATTCTTAATTGCTGTCCATTTATCACTAAACCAGGTCCCAATCGTTTCAAATGCTGCATTGATATGATCTCTTGCTGCATCAAATATGGTCTTAAAGAATAAAATCACGGGTGTGAATATGACCTTAATTTCTGCCCAAATCTTCATGAAAAGACCTAAGATGAATTCTTTGAAACCCTCCAACATTTGCTTTATTCCATCAAAGCATTTCTGCCAGTCACCCGAGAAAACTCCCGTTAAAAATTCGATGACGCCTCTTAGTATGTCAATTGCACCCTTGAACATCTGTGCGGCTGCCGAAAAGAAACTCTTTAAGTGACCCCACCATGTGTCAACGAGGGCTGCAACAATTGGCCCAAAGACCTCAATAAGCCATGATAAGACGGGTTGCAATGTTGTCTCCCAAAATACCTTTATTAATTCTGCCACATCACCAATTAGATGTGCAAAACTCTGCAGTGCTGGCGAAACATAGTTTGTCCACATCTCAGCAAAGCCACTTCCGATTTTTGAAACTACAGGTCCTATATACTTATCCCATACATCCGACACTTTGCTCACTAACTTTGTGAGCCCACTTTCGATTGATTGCCACATAGGTCCAATCTTCTCGTCGTATACTTTTCTTATAGTATCCCATAGATTAGTCATTGACTTTGCAATGCTATCTGCTGCATTACCAAGCGCACCAAAAATATCCTCAAAGATTTTTTTGAACCTTTCCTTATTCTTTGCGAAAGGCTCAATAACCGCTGATGCGATGTCAGAACCAATCTTTGTCATTATTTCTTTGGATGCAAGCCAGCTATTTGTAAATATTTCCACGATGGCCGATGTCAGCTTTACAGCACCTTCCGACTTTAATGCTTCCGCTACCGTTGCCATCAACTCGGCCGCGTCACCTGCAACATCAACTAGCTTTGTTGCACCTCTGAACCATCCCGCTATGCTTTCTTTTATAAAATCTGAGTTTCCCTCAAAATAGCGAGCTACAGCGCCTGTTATATTTTCTGCGATTGAAATGCCTATCGATGCAGCCGAACCAACAATCCTTCCTAGACTGAATGCCGTGTGTCTTGCAAATGTATCTGCTGCACTAATAACCTCTTTGCTCGTAAAAATGTCTATAATTGCTTGTTTGATATTCTCTATATTTGCATATGTCTTTGCGAGGCTATTACCATTCAATCCCACTTCAAATCCATCTGCAAACGCATCTTTTATTCTGTTCAGATAGTCAAGGACCCTCTGCAGTCCCTTGCTATATTCTGACAATCCGTCGCCCTCGGCAAGTTTCCCCATGTCGACATCTGCACCTTGTGGATTTGTGCTGCCTCCTCCACCACTGCCTCCTGAACCACCCGATCCACCGCCACCACCTGAACTATCTGCAAGGTCGTCTAGCTTGTTGATTTTATCAAATCCCATGAGTGCTTTCATTTCTTTGGCCGCATTCTTTATTGAGGATCCTGCTCCATCTGCTGCTTTGCCAAGGCTATCTGCTCCACCTGCTGCGTTCTCAAGCCCACTGCTTGCGCTGTCCGCGTCTTTTGCTACTTGCCCTATTCCTGAGCCCTTGGTTGATTTTTTCTTCGTAATAAGTTCCGTAAAGGCCTTAAATGCATTGCCAAGCGTCATCAGTTTGCTCAACAATACATTAATCCACCTCAAAATAGGAGAGAATATATTAATAAGACCCTGACCTACACTTGCCATGAATGATTCCATTTGAAGTTTTAATATTCTAACCTGGTTCGCCCATCCATCCGATGTACGTGCAAAGTCTCCCGATGCAAGCGATAATTGATCCATTACAAATCTATATCTTAATGCCACCTTCTCTTGCTCTGTCATAGCTGCAGTAGTCTTGCCAAATCCGTTGGCCATTGCGTATTGATCTAGAGCACTTTGGGTCATCACTACACCAAGTTCCTTTAGTGTTTCCGTTTCGCCAGTGAACACGGATTTGAGCTTTGTGAATGCTTCGTCCTGACTTATGTTGTAGAACGATGCCACATCGCCTGCAAGACCCGTTAAAGCAGTTGACATCTCGTATGCTTCCTTTTGCCCAAATCCGAATGCCTTGCTCATCGCTCCAAATGTACCGATGTACTTCTTCGCCATTGTTTCCGACAAGCCATACGATGTTGCAGCCTTCTGCGCGAAGTCATCTATTTGTTTTGACATCGCGGGAAATGCCACATCAACTACATTTTGTACTTCCGCTAAATCTGATCCAAGCTGTATTGCTTTCTTGTTAAAATCAATCAACTTTTTGACAGCAAAAGCACTCGCAATCAAAGTTCCCGCTTTCTTGGCAAGACCCGTCACTGACGACAAATCGCGTTCAAATCCTTTTTTGTCAAGTTTCAAACCTAACGCTATATCTCCGACCTTATGCATTAATCTGCTCTCCCTTCGCTTTTTACTTTGCCATCTCCACAAACGCGCTCTTTATAGTTTCAAGAACTGCCATTAGTTCGTCATCCGTCTTTGATTGAGCAAGCCTGCTTCTCCACTCATTTCGTATTCTGTGCTGCCCTGGCGAAAAATGTTCGAGCATTTGAGGGTCTTCCTCCGCTCGTATTTGCACTATACGACCTAGTGGCGTTTCCGCCGACAATCCCACAAGTAGTGCTTTGAATTCAGGCCATTTCATTCTTTTGAATTCTGCGCTATATAGAGATAGTCCATACTGCGTTCGCATGGAGGAAATGATAAGGTCGAAGTCCTCTATTAAATCATAGTATGGATCGTCTACTCCCCCACTGTATCGTTTGCTCCCACCACACTATCCATTGCTGTCTCGATTAATGCTGTGAAATCTTTGAATTTGAGTTTTAGCTTATCGATTTTCTTTCTGTCTTCCAAGCTAAAAAGTAACTCGTACATTTCAGGAATTGACTCCTTTTCAGGTTTGCCTGATGCTTGCATGATTTTTAACACCGTGCTTGCATCTGCATTAACTTCTATCTCAACGCTTTTTATTTTGATTCTTGGATTTTCATCAAAGTTTAGTTTTTCCGTAATATCAATAATTTTAGCCATCGTATTCGTCCTCCTCGTCCTCTTCAACTATAATCGGCATCCCTGCTCTATTGTTCTCACTAGCAAGTTCATCGATTCGTTTTTCGCTCATATTTGATGTATCTACTACATCACCTGCCACATATTCGTGGCCCGTCTCTGCATCTATAAATGTAATCAATGCTGTATATCTCATTTTTACCTCGTTTCAAAAACGCATAAAAAAGAGGGCTTTCGCCCTCTTCCGTATTCCCTGCTATACTGCAGGGACAACAATCGGTTTGCCATTTGACATTGCATCAAACGAAAGCGGTGCAACGCTTGTGCTGTCGCCTGCTCCGAATTCCTTGATATTGAGCACTGCTCCAAGGAATACCACTTTTGTGCCATCAGGGAATGTCCACTGAAAGTCTGCCTCTGCATCTCTTCCGCTCTTAAATGCAAGACCACCAACATAGTCGTTACCTGCATCGCCTACATTTCTCTTGCCACTTACAGAGATGGTCACGCTCTTTGCTGTCATCAATCGCCTTGCCCATCCTTCTTGGTCAAAAGGTTTCCACTCCTCGACGCCATTGTCAAAAGACACGGAGAAACTTTCCATGTCCGCAATCTGTACAAATGTACCACCAGTCACACTCTTTCCATCTGTGCCTGCTTTTGCCGCTGCACCAGTGTTTACCTGGAATTGGTTCTCATATACTGGATATACTCCCGTTTTCTTTGCCATTACTCTTCCTCTCTTTCTTTGAGCTCGTAATATAAATTCATTTCTATGACACGCTCATAGATTCCGTTATCATCTGTTCCAACATCAATCGGCTCGTTCTGTAGCAATTCAATCACATTGATTCTGTGCTTGCCAATCACTACCTCGCTTTTACTTTGCTCCATGATTTGATTGTACAAGTACATTGCTCTCTTCTCGGTCTCCACAGCATTGTTGTTGTGGTGCAGTAGTATGCTGATTGATTTTACCTCAAAACTCGCATTTTCTCTGCCACCAATTGCTATGTTAGGAGCACGCTCGTCTTTGCGTTGATATACCCCTACTGAACTCTCCTTCTTGTTGTCGAGTTTTCCTACATAGTAGTTCTTAGCTGCATTGAATGTTTTGAGCCAATCTTTAATGTCTGCTAATCCTAGCATTTTTAAACCCCCGTTAATCTCTTATAAAACGATGCAAATGTCTTTGTTGCGAAGTTTTCCTTAGAGCCTCCTGGAAGCCAATCCCCATACCATTTGCCCTTTGCGTTTGGATTTTCGCTCTTGTCAAATTTGTATTCAGGATGATAATAAAGGCGTCTCGCATATACCGCGTTGTGAATAAAGTTAATCTCGCCTGCTTTTGCGGCCTCTCTATCAATCGAAAAGGATTCGTTCTGCAGGTTTCCTGATTGCCTTGGAACAACCTGCGCTTGCACCACTTCCGTGTGCAGTGCCTCTGCGGTCATTTCTAATGCTTGTATTGATGCTTTATTCAGCTTTGCAATTGCGGGTCCCTCTATTCTCACTTTAGAATCTGCAACCATCATATGTTTACTCCAAATCTATCCTCGTGTAATTAACACTACCATCAGGATTACGCGCTTTCATACCTGATACTATGTTACGCGCCTCCCCATGCACAGTGGCCATACCACTAGTTATTACTGCGACCCCTGGAGCGATATCACCTTGAAAATATGCCGAACCTGTAATTTGCACTATCTTCTTCTGTGCTGTTAGGATTTCCTTTGCCACATCTTGATAGTTGCACTTTAGATCTTTTATGACAGCCATAATAGGCGCTCCCTCTTCAGTAAGTCCCTCTTCAGTAATTTCTAAATGAATAGGTGTTGTGCATACCTTCTTCATAACAAGGCATGGATATTTCATTTTAGATCACCTTCCTTGCTAGTCCCGTCTGTTTTATCAGACTATATATGTCGCGTGGTAATGCCACTCCATCTTGTACGATTACATTCCATGATGTGCCAAAAGACATCGACACCCCATTAATGCTGTACGATGCTAATACTGATTGTATTAAATCTTCGTTTTCGTACTCGAAATCTGCAAGCCTGCAAACTGCCCTTTTTATTTTTTCTTGCTGAAAAAGGGTCAGGCTATTAAAACCCAACCCTCTAATCCTATTAAATGTCAAAGAATCAATGTGCTCGCTTGCGCTTGTAATGAACCTTTGTACTTCCTCTGCAGGGAGTTTGCCGCTATATGTGTTGATATAATAGTCTTTATCAACATACATGCTATCACCCCCCTTATTTCTTCGAGGTGTTCTTTCCCTCTTCAGGTGCCTCTGCAGTTCCCTCTTCTGAAGTTTCGATTGCTTTCCTTAGCTCCTCGTTCTCTGCCTTGAGTTTTTCGTTCTCTGCCTTGAGTTCTGCTGCAATTGCCTGCTCGTTGCCTTTTCCATATTCGATAGTTTCGCCACTCTCATCAACAAGATTGAACCCTCTTTTCAGATAGTAGTCCTTCTCTGTTTCGTTGATTACATAGACTTTGTTATCTTTTTCTGCGTATATCATGACTTACCTCCTACTCTGCCTCTGCGTTGATGCAAACGCCTGTTGCCTTGTTTTTAATCAAGAATAGATCCATGTAGAATCTGCTCTGTAGCAAATATGAATCCGCTGTCTTTGCATCGTGCCCTGGCGTGAATACATTGATATAAGAATACTTGTCTCTCGCTACTACACATGAAGGGTGGACTAGAATTGCTCTGATCTGCTTTGCTGTAGGTGCGGGAACTGCCCCCTCTGTGAAGTTGTACTTTGTCTTCATGCGAGCAGATGGTACGCTAACGATTTCTACATCGTCGATGCTGTGTACGTTTCTGTTGATGTTCTTGTTGCCGGATGTTACATCTAACGTTCTCTGTATTCCATCTGCCCTCTTAAGTAACTTTCTCACTGCGGGCGTCACATATAGAATTCTGCCCTCTGATGGAACACTTTCATCGTCCATCTTTTCCATTGCCTCGTCAAACCAATCAAGCACATTTGCCGCTGTGAGTGCAGTTGTGACAATGCTTGCTCCGTTTGCTGCATAAGTCTTTGCTTCTGCATAGAGCTTTGAGAAGTTGTATTTGTCCTTCTCAGGAATTGTCTGATCTGTTTCAAGCGCATTCTGTACGTTTGCCATGTCCAACACTAAGTTTGTCTCGTCAACGTCCATAGGATCTACTCTTAGCTCAATGTCTCTGTCGTGTGTGAGTTTCTTAGGCTCCCACTCGTTTGTCAGGCTTCCTGCATTGAATCCACTTCCCTGACGATTGTGATCCTTATAGCCTGAAACTGTGATTGATGGGAGCTTGATTGTCTGCGCATTCAAAAACTTTACTCCAGGGTTTGACTGCGTAAGCGCATATGATGTTTGCTCCCTTGAATACTTCTGCTGTAGCTCCGTCGAAAACTGTTCTGCATAATTGTATACTGCCATTTTAAATTCCTCTCTTTCTAACTAATTACCAAAAATCTTTTTAAGCGCATCAGCTTGTGAGGTATTTGTTCCCCCCGTTGCTCCTGCGCCTACTTGCTGAAATCCTGCACCCTGCTCATCCGTCTTTTTGAGAGCTGGCACATCCTCCAAAACCTTGTTCACTGCAGCGATATAATCGTCCTCTGTAGATTCTACGGTGAGCGTACTTCTGTCAACTAGCTTTAAAACATAAGGCAAGTTGCTGATTTCTACATTCCCTTTTAAGGCTGCAATCTGCAATGCACTGTCTATTTGGGCTGCGTGAGCCATTGTCTGCGCCTGTGTTAGTTTTTCCTGCAGGTCTTGTACATTTGGTGTATTTGCTTCTTTTTGCGCCTTAAACTGCGATATAGCCTGCGTGACTTCGTCCTGACTTAATCCCTGCTGTTTAAAGTAGTTCTTTAGCACCGCCTCTTCCTTCACAGTCTGTGCTCCACTTACTATGCCTGCGAGTTTTTCGTAATCAAAGTCAATCTTTGCTGTTCCCTGATTGCTTACTCCTGCATTTGTGTTCTGTGTCGCCTGATTCTGATTTCCTTCGCCTTGTGCCTGGTTCTGTGTGTTGATTCCATCTGCCATTTTAAAATACCTTTCCTTTCAGTTTTTCGAGTGTCTCTCGTTCTCAGTTGTAAGGGTGTCTCCCTCTTCAGTTATTTCACGGTGTCTCCGTGTAGTTTTCTGTCTTCGGACAATAAAAAAAGAAAGCTATGTGCCTTCTTGGTTTATCTTATTCTTGTTGTGATTTGTGTTCCGTCCTCTGCAAATGGGATGTTAATATCCTTGCTATACACATCCATGTATACTTCGTGCTTGTCTCCGTTGTATGTAAACTCGTAATACTTAGCACCCTTATGTGGTGCAGACATCAAGCACTTACTATTCTGTAGTGTTTTGCATGACCATACGCAAAATACATTGTCACGATCTATTTGGACATTGATGTCCTTTCTGCTGTTTTCGTATTCTGCGACTTTTCTTGCGCATAGCTTTAGAAAGTCTTCGTGTTTCATTTTTTCTTCCTCCTAATCCTAAATATTCTTTGTTATTTTATGTTGCTGAAGCTAAGTCGATTCCTTCGATTTCCGCCCTCACCTCTAAGCAGTACAAATACTCACCCATAGCTGCCTTTTGCTTTTTGAGCAAGTCTATGCTACACGTTGGCGTGAATTCTGCTGTCTTTGCTTCGAGCTTGATTACAAGCCTGTGCAACTTGTTGTAGCGTTCCTTTGTTTGATAGTACTCTGCACAGAATCTGTCCTTATAGTCTGCGCTGTTCATCAAGTCGATAGTGTCTGGTAATTTCATATGATCCTCCTTTTTCCACTAAAAAAGCACCGCACTTTGCGATGCCTAATGTTTTATATGAGTTTATTGATTTAATAAAAGCCTAATTCGTGTGCTATTTTATCTGCCTTTTTACTCATTCTTTTTCTTAGCTCTTCAGGTATTACTATCTTCTTTGACTCTTCTGCGCTTGGCATCTTGCTGTCGTCTATAAAATACGATGCATTGCGAATGTCCTCTTCCCTTTTCTTTTTATTCATCTCTCTATCTCCTTGTAAATGTAATATGCTTAGTTTTGATTAGTGTTTTAATTATTTCTCGACTAGTTTCCTCTTCAATCGCCCCAATGGGATATCCTATCATCTCTTCTTTTTTCATAGTATATATCGTATTTATCAGTTTATCAATATTTTTGTTCCCTTTTAGCTTGCCTATGCGATATACATCCCCATTGTGACAAATTATAGTGGATCCACTCTGCCATTCTCTTTCAAATAGTATTCTTATATCTTCTTTTGATGGTAATGAGCTATTTGGGTGATTGTGTATCACCTCAAATGGTGTTTTTCGACTATTTAAAAATTCTGTTTCACTATCTAAAAATCCACACGCTTGGATGATTTCATCATCAACTGCCTTTGTGTTTTTTACAAGTAGCTTACCCGTGCGGGCGTCTAGCGCTACGATTTCCTCATACAGAGTGTTATTTCTTGATTTAAGTATTTCCATTGCTTCTTTGTACATTGATTCACTCACTACCTTGCTATTAACTATCCCTTCAAACTTTTTATGAAATCTGTATGAATTCACAAGTTCAAGATTCACATGGCCCGCGTCTCTTATTCCATCGTCTTTTATGTGAGCGAGTTCTCTTTCTGTGTATTCGAATTTCTTTTCTATCCACTGCTGTTCCCTTAATTTAAATATCCTCTGCTTGTCTGTGTCTAAAGAATACCTAGCAAGTCTCCCACACATTTCAGCTTGTCGTTCGCAATATGTTACTTTTGATTCCCTCTTTGCCTCGCTGACCATCTTTACTAGATCTCGTCTTGTGATATGCTCAGGCTTTGTGCTTATCCCTGGGAAGTATGTCGTATGCGAATCTTTACAGTTTGGATGATATAGTCCTGCGGCAATAGCAGACGAAAGCAAAGGATAGTTCCCATCTTTGCTTGTTCCACCACTCCACACATCGTCAATGAATACCTTCCCAACGAAAGGAGCACACAATGGACATGCGCTCGTGCGCTTGTTTAATATAACTGTACTGATGCCCCAATCTTGGCGCATTTCACCTTGCCCTTGTAAGTATGCTCGTTTTGTTGCTGTCCTTATGGCCATCTCAGCATACTTTGACACACTGACCCTTGCTCCGTTTTTATACTGCACGCAGTTTATCCCTGCACTTAAAAAGTCGTGGGTTGCCATGTCGATTGCCTTCTCGTATGTTCCCGCTCCACTTGCTGCATACATTTGTGCATCAAAAATAATCTTTCGGTATTGATCGTTCGCTCTTCGAAGGATTGCGTATTCCGCCTTCTCCATATCGTTTGTGGTTGCGTTTATAATCTTCTCGATCTTGTTGTCCTTTTGAAAGAAGGACGAACCTCTTCGATATGCCTTGCCTTTTCCTTTTCCCTCTTTGATGGATTCCAGGATTGCAACCTCTTCATCCATCTTGCCTTGATTGAACGCTTCGTTGATTGCCTCGTCTATGTGTGGATTTATTCGCTTGAATTCCTTATTCAGTTTCTTTGCGTATCTGCGCTTGAACTTGTCGAGTTCCTGCAGTTGAACTGTTTGCCATTGCACCCACTCTAGTCCCTCTTCAGTTTCCTGTGCTGTGTGGTGCTTTAGATTCCTTATAAGCGATGCTGTGATATCGTCCTCGATTCGTGCGAGTGACCTTGCTACATCATAGTCCATTGCTATATACCTTGTATCCTTGCCTCTTCCATGCCCTTATCTCTGCTTTGAGCTGTGTTTTGCTCTCGCATTTAATGTTTAGCATTTGGATTTGATTGTCCTTCCTGACTGCGTAAATACCAAAAGAGACAGAATCGGACGCTATCTTTAGCAACCCCTCTGCCTCTGCATCGCTCATTTGGTACACGCGCTTTAGTATGTGTACAATTACCATCGCTCTATCCTTCTTTGTTTACTCCTCAATCTCAAAACCACCAAGTGATTCGTTCGCAGATGGCTCATCCATTTCTATGAACCCTTGCTCGGCTTTAAGCCTCTGCACCTCTTGTGCTTTCCATTCCTCTGTTTTGGAATCGCCATATAGTTCCTCGATTGTTGCCTCTATACTTAGAATGCCTCCTGACTTTGCCTTTGCGATAGTTTCCACCTGCGACTCAAATGACGGATTTGCGTATTCACCAAATGTGATTGTGACTTCCACCTCTTCAAATGGTTTCTTTTCCATCACTGCGGCCGCGTTAATTGTCATATTGACGAGTTTTGGTATGCACGATGACAGTGCCTCAATGATTGCGTCTCGTGTATATAGTGTCGCCTTTTCCTTTTCGCGCTGTGCCTCTGCATTGTCTAGCTTTTTAACATCGATTCCAAGCGTCGACGGACTGACTATTCCTTGCAGTGCTAGATCTAGTGCTGTGATGTATGTTGACAAATAGCTATCGTGTGGAATTGCAGGCTGTTCAATTTCTATCTTGTTTGACGCTCCCTCGCGGTTGTCTGTGTCCGTCTTTATAAAGCGATTATCAAACGAGTTGGGTTTCATTACCATTCCCGTGTTTGGATCGCGCGGCAAAAAGCATTCAGGAATGTACTCCCTTGTCCTGCCCGCTCTTAATGCATCCATCCACTGCGACCATGCTTCGTCCAAACTGTCAAAGCTGTCTGTCTTGCGGTCAAATATAGACTGTCCTCTTCCTTCCCACTTGCTTGATCCATAGATGTTAAAAGGCACAGCAAGTATTAGATTATCGTCGAATGTGTAGTCCGATAGCTCGCTCGTAAACTGCGTGCTATTTAGATCTACCATTTGCTCGTTGCGATATAACTCGTTTTTCAGATAACCATAGCCATATCGCTCTATGAGTGTGTAGTTGTGTCTTTCCTCTGTAAAAAAGGTCTTTACAATCACCTCTTTGAGTCGCTTGCGATTAAATATCAGTTCCACTCTGTCTCCCGGCACCCACTCGACGATTGGCAATTTGCTTATTTTAGGATCGAACCCTATCTTGAATACCCCATCGCCTATGTACAGCGCCTCTTTGGTTGCCTCTTTGAGTACCTCCTTGATGTTATTCTCTGCAGCTATTTGCTCCCATCTATCCTCGATGTCTTTTGATTTGATTTCGATTGAGTTTAAATCCGTCAAAGTAATGCTCGTCAGCATATCAACTATAAGTCCAGGTAGTCCCGTGTGTACCCTTTTGATTTCCATTCCTGGTGTTGACCTTGCTCCCCAAAACGATACACTTGCATTCGGACTTGGAATCTGTGTGTATAGTTGCGATAGCTCGTATGCATCACCTCTGTACCATATGCGGTTCTTTGCCGCATTGTCCTCAAATGTCATTGCAGCAGTTATCCTGATTACTCCAGGCATTGCATCTTCGATTTCTAAAAAATTTCTTAAGCTATTTTTAATCATATTCATCAATCCCACTTTGTCTTTCTTCCTTTCCGATGATTTCCTTGTATGGCAACCACGCATACTGCGATGCATTGATTGTGTGGTCGTTTCCATCTTCAGGCATGTCTTTCTTATCGTCCCAACTGTATGTGTCCATCTCTTTTAAGTGTTCTATACAGTGGTCGCAGACTAGATATAAACCCTGTGCTATCCATCCAATCTGTAGATTAATTCGGTCTATAATCTTTGTCTTTTTATACGAACCGATGAAGTTATATATACTTCCGTGTGTTCGCTTGTATTTGTTCAGTTCCGTCAATGTTGCCTGGTCCGCACTGTCCACAAACACATCTTTAGCAAACCCCCATTCCTTTCGGTTCTTTTCGAGGAATTTGACAAATCGTTCTGCTGTGTCCGATGGTGCGATTGGTATGTCTACTGATGCGTTGTTGTATACCTCTTCATCGAGCGTTATCAATACACCCTTTGTTGTTATGCCCTGAAATATCATCGAAATCGTATCAGGGCTCTTGCTTGAGTAAGCTGTGTCTAGTCCCGCAGTAAAACGAGCAAACTTGACCTCTCCTCGTTTTATTTGCTCTTTTAGATAACTAGCCTTGATGGTGTGTTTCTTTTGCTCAAAGTTAATAAAAACGATGCCCGTTGCTCTCCCACGCAAGCCTTGAATCTTGTTTTTGTATAACTTTGTCCCTGGCGGTGCAGATTGTTTCTTTTTTTCGATAGCCTCTTCAGTGAGGCTTGCATTATCTTTAAAACTAAAAAACCAATACCTCCATCCAGGAATTGGCGGTTCTACTAATTCTTTTAATATTTCTTCGGGAACATCCGCTCTGTACTTCTTGAAAGGTCTCGCGTGGTTAATAAACTCTTTGTATACAGGCAGTGCAGGATTGTCGGGATTGAGTGTCGCTAATAGATATTCGTTTCTTACTGACACCTCTCGCACGAATTCCATATTCGCTGTGTTTATCTCATCTATAAAAACACAGCCATACTGTCCTCCAAGTGCTAACTTCCACTTCTGTGCATCGTTGTAGCCTAATACATAGATGATCTTGTCTTCAAACCTTATGTGAGATAGTTTGTTCTCCTTGTCACCATTTCCCCTGTACTCTGCGTTCTTGTGTACATCAAGGATTCCGTTGTCCTGGTTGATGATATTCTTCTCGGCCGTTCCGATTGTTGTGCTTGCTAGTATATGCAATTTCTGTTTGCTTTTAGATACCATTCGCATGAACTTGACAGATGCACCAACTGTTGTCTTTCCCGATGCTGTAGTCCCCTCCAAAAACTCAGCACTTACCCCCTCTGTGGTGTTGATAAAATCAATATACTTTTGGCTCAATGGAAAGTTACTCTTCAAGGCCCTCACCGCCCAACTGTGTCATAATTGCATCTAGTTTGGTGCTATCCTCTGCAGTAACCGCAATGTTACGCGTATCTCTCCACAAGTGTGGTTTTCTATTTCTTAACCAAAAAATCTGCGCAGTGGTGTCCCCCTGCACATGCTTGGTTATAATCTTCTTTCGTTTTTTGCCCTTCGAATCGACCTCTATCGTTGTCTCTTCATAGTCATATCCAAGTGCATTTTTGAGGAGCGCATTTTCGACTTCGATGTCTACGACTTCCTTGCCTTTTTTTAAGGCGTTACGAATGTCACTATATTTGTTCTTCCATTCGTTGAGTGTTTTTCTCGATATTCCAATGTTGTGAGCTATCTGCTCATCTATAAGTCCATCGCGCGCCCATCCCTCGATTTTTAACAATCCTTCCTTGGTGCGCCATTCGTCATATTTGCCTTTTGCCATAATGCCCTCCTTCCGTCATTTTATGTCAGCCTTTCAGCTTTTAGTCCCGTTAGCTCTTCCCATCGTTTTAAGATGACATCACAGTACCTTGGATCTAGTTCCATGGTTAAGCATTTTCTCTTCAGATGTTCGCATGCTATAAGAGTTGTCCCACTTCCACCAAATGGATCCAAAACGACCTCGTTTGTTCTGCTGCTGTTCTGTATTTGTTTTGCAATTAACTCGATAGGTTTCATCGTTGGATGTTCTATGCTCTTTGCAGGTTTGTCGTACTGCATTACTGTTGTCTGCGTTCTATCATCGATAAAATAGTGTGCAGCTCCTTCTTTCCATCCGTAAAGGCAGGGTTCATGCTGCCAATGGTAATCTTGTCGGCCTAGAACCATCGTATTCTTTACCCAAACAAGCACTTCTCGCACTGATAAGTCTGTCTGCTCTATTGCATCTAAAAAAGCCTTTCTCATCGTGTCTGCGTGCCATATGTAGACCACCCCCCCAGATTTTAACCATTCTGCCATGTTTTTAAACGCTGCCTCTAGAAAGGCTGTGAAGTCGTCAGTTGATTGATGGTCGTTTTGAATCTTTAGTTTATCCTTTGTCTTGCCTTCATATGCCACATTGTATGGTGGATCTGTTACTATCAAATCTACCACTCTGCCATCTACAAGCCTCTTCATGTCCTCGCTGTTCGTGCTATCACCACATGCAAGTATATGATCTCCTAGCCGCCATATGTCTCCTGGCTTTGTGACTGCCTCTTCAGGTAGTGCCTCTTCAGGGTCAAAGTCGTCCTCGTATTCCTCTTCAGTTCCTAGTTTGATTATGCCTGCGATTTCATCTTCCGTGAAACCCGTTAGCTCTAAATCAAAGTCCATCTCCTGCAGTGCTTTCATCTCGCTTTCGAGTATGTCGTAATCCCATCCCGCATCTAGTGCGAGTTTATTGTCTGCGATTATATATGCTCGTTTCTGTTCCTCACTTAGATGCTCAACAAATAAGCAAGGCACCTTGTCTATTCCGAGTTGTTTTGCTGCCATCATTCTTCCATGACCTGCGATGATTCCGTATTCCTTGTCAATTAGTATTGGATTGATGAATCCGAACTCTTTTATGCTTTCTGCAATTCTATTTAGCTGTGCCTCACTGTGCGTTCTTGCATTGTTCTCGTATGGCATTAGCTTGCTGATTTCTATTTCTTTGTAATTCATTTCTTCTCCTGAAAATAAGCAAAACAAAAGGCAGCTATAAAACTGCCCTTTGCTTAGTGAATTATGAGTTTCAAACACTTTAGTTTGAGAGATGTATTGCGGTGTGCCGTTGCCCTTATCCCGTCACACTCCACACTATCATGATAACACTGTTTTTTTTCCCTGGTTTCCGAAGTTTTGATTTTAAATCAATTTAAGGTTCTCTGCTGTCTTGTAGATGAACTTTGACTTGTATGATCCATATGTGCTTACTGCTGCATCACGCGGATACCTCTCAAAATATAAGATGCTATTCCATACCCCATTTTGGTATTCGTATGGGATAGTGTCGAGCGCCTTTTCGATTGCCCTCGTCTTTTCGATGAATGCATCTCTTTTGATAACCTTCTGTGCAACGATGTCTTGTATATCAGTCCCTCGTGGTTGTCCATCAGATAGCTTTGCACATTCGTCAAGGATATCTTGTGCCTTTGCTTTGAGTCTATAATAATCTCTAATCTGCCATACCGTTTGATGATATACTTCTGTGGGCAGGTTATACTTGTTATTCTTTTGCCTTTGATAATCTCTCATTGCACACTAACCGAGCTCGGCAATACCAAGCTGTTTTTCCCTTTCCCTTATTTTTATAAGACCCTCTGCACGGACTTTCTTTCCTCGTGGCCATACCTTATACCTTCTTGGTTTGTCCAAGGCTATCTCAGTGTATTCCAGGTAATCAAGTCCCGTTACAGGATGTGTGTATCTCCTTATGCTGTCTTTTGCTATGTAATAACCTTTGATTGCCTTTGGATCGTCAAATAGAGCCGCAATACTTACTGGCTCTCTTTTAACTATCGGTTTCTCTAAATTTCGACTGCAGGAATATCTGCGCTTAGTTGGACAATCTTCATCTCTAAAAGTTTTCTGTGTCTCTTTTATCAAATAGTTTGCAAGTAGGTGATAATCCCCACTGTCATCAAACAGTGTTGGCTTTACCCATCCCTTGCCCCATTTCTTGTTTATAAGGGCTGCATCGCAAGTGTTGATTATAACATGGTGATGGATTCGCTTATTTTCGTATTCTGTAACAGCAATCCACTTTAGCTCGTCTCCCATTGCATACTTGAGTCTGTTTAAAAAATTCTTGAGGTGCTTCTTTGCCTCTGCAGGTGTTGGCTCATCATGGCCATATGTTAGTGTGTAGTGTCCTGATCCATATCCAAAATTATGATTGATTAATCTTCTAAAGTTTCGCTCTGCTATGATGTCGTTTATTTTCTTTACATTTTCGGGTGTGGCATTCATTCTTTGCGCCCTCTTTCCTTTATGACATCCTGATGGAAGTTTAATGACATGCTCAATAGTTCTTCCTGCTACGCATGTCTCTTTTATAGCTACTTGTTTTATCTTGACCATCTCTCGTTTTTTCCCTCTATTACTAATACTCTTATCGAGCTGCAATGCTCTTCACACGAGCTCGTCTTTTTTCCTATATATATATAATGTAGGTTTTTATAAATTCTTGAACTTGTCACACATCGCAATCACCTGGATTGCTTCCTTTGCTGCATTGACCGCATGGATTCTTATTTTTTCAACTCGTCTCTTTTGTATGTCTATATCTTCGTCTTTGCGGAGATATGCCCACCACGTCCTTATAATCTTTTCGATTTCTTCCGACTCCTCGGCGAGTTCTTCTGTCTCTTCCAATATGACTGCGTACCCTTCGTGGGTGCTGTTAAATTGTGGGTGTATCTTGTTTGCCTCTTCAAGCTCTCTTTTTACAAGGGCCTCTATTTCTTTATTCATTTTCAATTCTCCTGCTGTATGTTTGGAAGTATACCTTTAGTCCCTTTTGAAAGGCTGTGATGTATTCCTTGCGAGCACCTTTGCTCTCCAACCAATTGTCTAGCATGTAGATTATGCATGCTCTATCGAGCAAGCGCAGGCAAATGCTCATGTAGTCATCCCAATCGCAGATTGATGGAAGGCTAATCTCTGCAGGATTGATTATTATTGCTCCTGGAAATTTATCCTCGGCATCTTTCTTTGCCTCTTCAAATAGTTCTTTATAGTTTGCCTGACCTGTTATCTTTCCGCTTAAGTAAATCACTGTTTCGTTTTCGTTTTTCATCGTTTCCCTTTCTTCGACTGTTATATCTTCTCGCATACATCGACTTCATACAAAATGTGTAGTCCACTACCGTTGTCCCAATCAACCATGATGGCTCCTGCGTCGTCTACCCCTTGTACAGTTCCCTCTGTGCCTCTTGGTGGTGCGTATGGATCCTGCATTGATATAAGACGGACCCTAGTTCCTTCAGGGTATTCCTCGCGTAATTGTTTAACTACTTCTCTACTTGGTAAATTCATGAACATTTTGGTTCTCCTTTGATCAAATATAGATTCAATTAGATAGGTGCTTTCATATATGTTGCCGATAACTACTAATCCATAAAGCCATATATTGTCTTCGCATAAATCTTCTAGTTCAAGGTTGGTTCGTTTTCTTTTGTCCTTTGGAATTTGCTTGTAGTCAATTAAAAACCGACCATCTGCATAATGTACTTGCCATTTCTTCCAATCCTCTTGATTTTCCGATGCCTTACTTAACAATATGTCGCCCTCGTATATCTCTACTCCGTTGAAATCTTTTAGCCCTGTTGATTGCATTAAGATAATCTTTTTTATTGGATTTGTGACGATTGCCAATTCGCTAATATGATATGTTGCTATTTGTCTTTGACAGTCTATAAAATCTACCTGACATACTCTTTTAAAGTTTTTATCCCATACTCTAAATTTGGGTGTCGTGTGGTGATTATTCATTTCTTTTTCCTCATCATCCTAACCATTGCATAAACATATATTAAATTTGCTATGGTCATACCTATACTAGTTGCGATTATAAGATATTCCCTATAATTCATGATTAACCCCTTTCATCCCTTTTATAGCTGTTTTACTTTCTTTACATGCGAACATCTAAATATTATGTTGTCTTGCTCACCTTCGCAAAAATAATAAAATCGCTTCACGTAACGTTCTATTTTTTCTTCTGTTTTTCTTAGGATGCCTCTATATGCAAAATCATCAAATAGTATTACTTCTACATACTCACCTAAGTGCGATTCCAATTCTTTCCTTGTCATTACTTAACCTCTTCAGCTGCACCACCAAGGCTCGTTTTCTTTATGCAAAAATCGTTCATGATTTTGTGCATTACATCGACGGAAGTCGATGCTGCAGTTTCGCCTTCGTGATACCAACACCAACAATGCGTGTCGTCTTTGATTCCTTTTACCTTTCCTATTTCGTATCTGTCGCCATTTCGATATATAAATAAATCGCCTGGCTTGAATTCGTTTAAGGTTTCTCTTTCTTTCATATTTACATCCTCTCTGCTATGTGTTTTATTACATTAACTGTCACGCCGTTACCTGCCTGCTTGTATAGTTGATTGTTTGAGTTTAGCTGTTCTGCCCTTTCAAAATATTCGTCCTCCCAACCTTGCAATCTAAAGCACTCGCGTGGTGTTAGTTTTCTTATTGCAAGATAGCAGTTATATTTTTCGCTCCATGTTGCCCACACACTGCAGTCATCGTATAGCTCTACTACAACTCCTTGATTGCAAGATGTATCTAGTGTCTGCGCGACTTTGTCGCCTACTCTTCCTCGTCTTGTTGTGCTATTTGGTACTGCGAGGTTGACGCTATCTCCCTTGTCTGCAAGAGCATATCCTTTTTTTGTAGCTTCCTTTATTTTGATTTCATCCACCCCACTTTTATCATTTGGTTGCACGGATATTGCAACGCCATGTCTGTCTTGTGCTGTTAGTGTAAAAGAGGGTTCGCCATCTTCTTTCATTCTTCGTCCATTCTGTCGCTTGTTTTCTCGCTCAGGCGTTAGGACTGGAATTGCTATTGCTGTTCCCTCTGCAGAGTGTGTTTTTACTCCGCTGTCTTCCCTTGCAAGCAGACAATTTGCGATGTCTATTTTCTGAGGTGCCTTTGATGATTTGTCTATACCAAACTGCTCTGAAAATGCTAGTGGTATAGCAACTGCAGTTCCTGATGGGCCTTGCTTTGACACCCCTCGATCCTCATTCGCTGTCAAGCAGTTTGCAATTTCGAGTTCTTGCAGCTTGCTACTTGTCTTTACAACCCCAAATGGTTGCGTTATATATGCCTCTAGGCCTCCACCTCCACATTTTGTTAGGCAGGGAGCAATTCCCTCACGATCGTAAACCCTGCAACGATTGGGATTATCTCGTTTCACCCCCCCTATAAGGCCTATTTGCTTAATACAATTTTCTCCGCCTGCTTTCTCGATAGGAAATACTTCCCGTCTACCTGCTCCTCTAAGATGTCCAACAATAAACACTCTTTCGCGGTTTTGTGGGACGCCATGGTGTTTCGAGTTGATAACTTCCCACTCCGCATCGTACCCAATTTTGTCCAACTCAACGAGAAGTCTTGCGAAGTCGAGTCCTCGATTAACAGAAAGTAGATTCTTAACATTTTCAATGAAAAGGGTGTCGGGTCTATCTTCCTCTTTGAGCTGTTCAATAAGGTTTGTAATTCTAAAAAATAGGCTTGAGCGATTTCCTTTAAATCCGTGTTGGTGTCCTGCGATGCTAATGTCCTGGCAGGGAAATCCAAAACACCAACATTCTGCTCGCGGTATGTCGTCTGCGATAACTCTTCGAACATCATTTGCGTACCATTCTCCATTAAGATACTCATCCTTTAAAATCTCCTTCTGTCTTTGTCTGAGCGGTAAGGTAAGCAAGTATTCTCGTTGCTTATTTGTGATGGTATGCATTGAGCGATAGCTTGCTTCTGCATACTTGTCAAACTCACAGTGACCAATACACTCGTGTCCTGCAAGTTCCATCCCATGCGTGAACCCCCCCACACCGCTAAAAAAATCAATGAATTTCATATTTCTACCCTTACTGTCTTCGCAAATTCGCGTGCCTTTCGCTTTCCGTACGAAATGCCTTCTGCGTCTGCGGCCGCTATTTCTCTGTCGAGATTCTCATTGTTTGAGGCCGTTCCGATGTTTTCCTTTTCTTTTGTTGCCTGATAGCATCTGCGTACGCTTTCTCTTTGTGCCTCTTCGCTACATTTCTTTGAGCAGTTGCGTTGCTGCATATACTGTGTGTAGTATTTTTTGTGACATACCTTGCATTCTTTAATGTGGACATTTGACATAAGTTCGACTATGTCATCTATGATTTCTTGTTTGAACTGCCTTATTTCTTGATCTGTGTTCTTCTTACTTATTAGCATCGAAACTCCATCGTGATGATTTCGAACTATGATTCCTTTTGCAGTTTCCTCGTACTCAATGTAGACATAGAGTTTGCTGTTCTTTATCATCAATATTCCTCCTAAAATGGCACATCTTCATTTAGCTGCTCGAATCCATCAGGAATATCATCGTCATTAAATGTTGCCTTTGCAGTACCATTGCTTTGTTTTGCATCTTTCCACTCGATGAATTCGACTCTCTCTGCAACAACATCAGTGGTGAATACCTTGTCGCCATTCTTCTTTGTATAGCTGCCTGTTTGCAGTCTTCCCTGGATCGCAACCATCATTCCTTTCGCTAAGTATTTCTCGCAGTTTTCTGCCTGCTTACCAAATACAGTTACACGTGGAAAGTCCGTCTCTTTCTCTCGATCGGCACGAGTAGGCCTATCTATTGCCATGCTGAATGTTGCCACTGCCATCTGTGATGTGGTGTATCTCAGCTCAGGGTCTCTTGTTAGCCTTCCTATTAGGTGTACACTATTCATTTCTTAGGTTCCTTATTATCCTTTGTGCTATTTCGTGTGGATTGTCTCTGTTGTCTTTTATAAAAGTCGACATATGCGAATGGTACATACATCTGTGCATGCTTTCGTTATATTGATCACATTTCCTGCAACACCTTGTACATACAGTTTCTTGTTCTTTCGGACATTGTCTCCACACATTTTGTTCCATATGACTTATTCCGCAGAGTGGGCAATTCATGGATTAATTTCCTCACAATAGTTCTTGCCAATGATCTGCATCCATGCTTCGACCGCCTCTTCCAAAGTACATCCATCCGTCATCAAATCCTCGATGTACTTTCTCTCAGTTTCAGCACGCAGTCTGTCGCGCTCTTCAACTCCTGATGGTTCTGCGCTATGCAACCATCTATGATGCTCAGGACACACATCGATTTGAAATCCAAATTCAATGCTTGTCTGTCTTAGTGGCCCATAAAACAGTTCATGCCTTTCTGCATAAGGTCTGCCACAATACTTACAAACGCGCTCAGCTTTGTCTTTGTAGCCATTCATCAGCCTTTTTCTCTTTTTGCGTTTCGGCTTTGGAAAAAGTGCTCCTTTAAAATCACTCATAATCACTTCTCTCCTTTTCGATTTTTACTGCGGACACATCTACAATATCCTCTTTTGTTAAAACGAACTCGTTGTTGTGAAACATCTCAATTAACTCTGCAGGTGATGTCGCTATCTCGTCAGGCAGCTCAATTTGAAATGTGACTTTTAATCTGTACATAAATACTCCTTTATGATCAATGCCTCGCGGTCGTTTTATATCTAACCCCTTTTGAAAAATATTTGAAAACCACGAGGCAATTGATAGCTTTGTTAAATTTCCTTTAGTGCGGTGGTCTTTGCGTTTCGCAAAACTCTTATTTTCGAACCACCTTTGATGGTGATTGTGCTACCCTGCACAGTGATGCTTGCCTTTTCGATTTTTTCGTCGAGTACCATCTCTCCTATTCCGTGAACTAGATCTTTCGTGTTTTCGTCTAGCTCTCTGAGATTAAGGTATTCATCTGCTTTGGTGATTTCTGTGATTGCCTGGTTTAATTTGTTCCTGCGTTCTTCGATTTCTCTTCCTTCGCATAAACATTTCCTTGATACATGCTCGTCTGCTTGTTCTTGAGATTCCGACAAGATGAGTTCTGTGTGACCACAGTATTTGCACCTGCCCTCGTAATCTTTATAGTCCTGCATTCTTTATAATCCTTTCCGCATATTGCTTTCCATCTTTGGTATTACCGCTGTTGTAAACGCTCAACGCGTCTTTATAGTTCCCATACTTGCCAAGTAATTCAGCTAGTATGTCACAACCTACTTTTACATTTTGTTTGGGATCGTATAAGTCGGTCACGCCTAGTCTTTGCATTCTCGCTTTATGCCATCTTTCCTGGATTTGCATCAAGCCGACCGATTTCCCATCGTCTCCCTCTGCAGACGATAGCCACCCACTCTCCTCTTCAATTAGTGCCTTTATTATGCGTGGATCCAGTCCATACCTCTTTGCAGTTCTCTCTATATGGTCCTCTTCTTCTAGCTCTGCGACGGTCTTTGGTTCGCCTAAATTCTGTGGCTCGTTAATTCCTGGAAACTCTATCGCTGTCGCAATTGCGTTCAATCCGAGTACTATCGTTATTGTCAAAACCAAATAAACAATCTTTTTCATTTCGTCCTCCTATATTCCTCTTCTTGCTGCGAGTTTTTCCGCTACATCTTCTATGTAATAGTATCTGCGCTTGCTATTCCTATTGTCATAGTTGCATCCTTCACATAGCTCAACTGCATCTGCTTTACGCATAGTCATTAAGAACGCAACTTTTTCTGCAGATATAACCATCTTCCCTTTTACTCCTTTAGAGAGCCAATTTTCTATTTGTGTTTTTGTCATAATTTCACGTCCTTTTGTATAGTCGGCTTGACTTTATTTGCATAATAAATCTGCAATGGTGCATTGCAAGTTTTCTGCGAGTCTTTTTAGAGTACTAACTTTGATATCCTGTTGCTTTCCATTTTCTAACATCGATATTGTCATTCTTGATATTCCTGACTTTTGAGCTAACTGTTCTTGCGACATGTCTAACTCCATGCGTCTTTCTTTTATACGAAACATTAGATTTTCCCTTTCAGCTTTTTTATTTCAGTATAGTCGACTTTACTATATGCGTCAAGTCTTTTATACATTTTCGTTGACTTTTATTTTTATGTATAATATACTTTACAAAAAGGATGGTGAGTTATGAATTTAGGAGAAATAATACATAATTATCGCTTAGAAAATAAAATGACTTTAGAAGATGTCGCTAATAAATGTGGAATAACAAAAGGTTATGTTGCAATGCTAGAAAAAAATATAAACCCTAAAACAAACAGAGCTTTAATGCCTTCGCTTGAAACAATTTTGAAAGTTTCGCAAGGCTTGTCTATTGACATAGACACCATGTTTGACCTGCTTGATGATGATATACGAATCGCACTAAATCATAAGCCATTAAAAGCAATCTACGGCAACATCTATGCAAACAATCAAAGTATTACTCAGACTTCTCACAATGGCAATATATCAAACTCTATTGGTGCAGATAATAATACTTCTACTACAAATAACTACTATGGCAACTGTGGACACTGCGATGATTCGTCTAATTCCTCTGCAGGTGTCTCTCAAAATAAAGATTCATTCTTTTCTATCATGGATAATCTCAGATCTATGAGCGATGATCAATTAGCCGATGTGTTGCAATATACAGAGTTTATATTGAGCAGAAAATAAGAGGTAGAGATTGCTTTATGCAATATGCATTTTATATATTTGTTTTTAAAGAAAGGATGTAAAAAAATGAAAACATGGAAGTTAGTGTCGGGAATCTTATCTATTATTTTAAGCGTATTCGTCACATTTCAGTCTGGCATTGCAGGACTTGGTAATGCATTGGCTGAAAATAATGAGGTGAGTGGTTCTGCAGGACTTTTGGTCGCAATATTAATGCTCGCTGGAGGAATCGTTTCTATTGCTATTAAAAATAAGGTTGGGAAAGGCGGCAACATTGCACTTGTTGTGCTCTTTGGGTTGGCTGCCATTTTAGGAATAACAAACGCAGGAAGCTATACTGACTTAATTATTTGGTCTATTTGGTGCTTAATTTGTGCAGTGCTCGCTTTAGTTGCAATTTTAAAAAATCGCAACTAAAAAGCCGTTTCCTTAAGTGAAAGGGTTATCATGCCTAAGAAATATAAATTCAGGACTTCGTTTACATTTGATGGCAAGCGTTATCAAATATACGCGGACACCGAGCGTGAGTTGTATCAAAAGGCGGAGCGCAGGAAACTTGAATTGGAAAAGGGTCATGTGTACATAGAGTCGTCTATGTCCTTTACTTCCTGGTCTAAAACCTGCATTGAGACATATAAAACAAAATGCTCTGATCGTACTAAGCGTAATTTTGTTTACCTTGTCCAATCAAATATTGACCCTATCATCGGATCGTATTCGCTTAAATCTATCAAGCCACTCCATTGTCAGCAAGTGCTCAATGGTCAGCGCGGACGATCATCTTCGCAGATTGCAAAAGTTCATCAGGCAATGAACTTTATATTTGGTAAAGCTGTGCAAGAAGGCTTAATCAATAGCAACCCTGCCGAGTTCCTGGAAAAGCCTGCAGGTTTTAAACTCAAGCGCAGAGCATTGACGGAAGAAGAGCAACAGTACTTTACTAAAGTCGCTTTGACTGACACAAAGTTTTATGCGTACTTAATGATGTTATACTGCGGATGTCGACCAAGCGAGGCATATAACTGCAAAGGTAATGATATCATTGTCCGTGACGGATTCTACTATCTACATGTTCGCGGGACTAAAACGGCAAGCGCCGATCGTGTCGTTCCTCTTCCTCAATGGCTATACGATTTATTCAAGGATACAAAGGCTGATGATTATATATGCCACACTAGAACAAACAAGATGGTTAAGGTTAACTATCGGCAAATAACATGGGAAGTTTTTAAGAACAAGATTAATATTGCAATGGGATGCGAGGTCTATCGAAACAAACCCATTCCTCCTTATCCACTTGCAAGCGATATTGTTCAATATTGTCTGCGGCATACATATTGTACCAATCTTGCAAAAAAAGGGATTGATATCAGGACAGCTCAAAAGCTGATGGGCCATACAGACATACGGATGACTGCCAATATTTACACTCACATCGACATGAGCGATTTAGAAAAAGCAGCTCGTATTCTTGCAAATGGGTGACCCTATGCGTTTAAATCGCCAATAGCCTTTATAAATAGCCATTTATTTAAATACTACGAATCAGTAGGTTGGGGGTTCGAGCCCCTCATGGCGCACCACGAAAAAGCCTTGAACACTGTATAAGCAGTATTCAAGGCTTTTGTTTTCCTTCTATATATCTTTTATATCTATTGAGTGCCCTTCAAAATCCACAATCTGATCCTTTTCATCATCTGTAAGATTATCAATGAATATACACCACTCATCTGGATGTCCACCCACAAATTCCATTTTGGGCATATCAGTTTGACTTGGTTTTGTCGCATATAAGCATAGTCTGTTATCGCCCCAAAATCTTGTAAGCCTTAAGACCTCACCTCTATATATAACATCTATATTTTGCATATGAGTTACTCCAAATCCATGTCCAAGACCTTTTGTTTAAGCTTTGCTTGGCTGTCCTTACCCTAAAGCTTCTTTTATTTCCCCTTATACGCCGAATACTTGCCCTCTGGACGCTCTTTTATCTCACCTGTTTTGTATGCCTCAACAAGGCGCTTTACCGCCTCTGCCTGTCTTAGAAGCTCGGCTCCCTCATCAGTATCGATAACGAGCATTCTCGTCTTGAGAGTATCCACAGTCTTCATGCTAGGGCTAAAGAATTTCTGAGTGCCGTCCTCTCTCAAAGGCTCGTAAGGCTTGTGTTCAGCTAGAGCCATAAATCTTGAATTAAAGATAAATGTGTATCCTGCAATACCTGTCTGCTTTTGATACGCCTTTGATATACCGCCATCTATTACATAAAGGAGGCCGCCTCCTTTGATTGGGCTTTCTCCATTTTTGATCTTTACTGGAACGTGTCCGTTCAAAATCTTGGAATGACTAGGGTCAAGTCCAAACTCACGCAAAATCTTCTCGCAAGGCTCCTTGCTATTAATCAGCTTGTAATAAGGTCTTACATGTTCCTTGTGGCTAGCTTTGTCGTCGATGAACAGCCTCTCAAAAGTCGTCATCTTCTCCTTACCAAATAGCGGAGAATCCTTTGCAAGCCAGAGGTACCACATCAAATCTCCAGGCTTTCCGTACTTCTTAATTTTCTCAGGCGAGAAATACGAAGCTCTAATCTGTTTATCGAGATGATCCATCAAAGCTCTACCTGCACACTTTGCTCCGTAGATATCCACAGGAAGGAAGTCACCGTTCTCATCCATAGGAATGCATCCGTGGAAGAGCAAATTGCCGTTTATACGCTTGTAAAGTGCTCCATGGCTAAACATATACCTTATATGAGTTTGCAGCCTCTCAGAGTTAATTATCGACGCTGAGAGCGAATTCATAACTGCACGCTCATCCTCGGTAAGCTCGTATGGATTGTTTGGATCAATTGTTGGGAAGAAAGTATCGTTTAGCGGATAAACTGTGCCTTCGACATTGACCGTACCATTCTCAAAATCAATCTTGTCTAGCAAAAGTCTCTTGTCTAGATCAAATTCAGGATGCTCTTTGATAAGCTGTCCCTCAAGCTTAAACTGCATTATTGCAATTGCCTTGTGCATGCGTGCTGCAAGCTGGTCGTCTACAGGGTCGAATTTATTCTTGTCCAAAACATGTGGCCAGAACTTCTTGCATTCGTCGTTTCCATATGTATCAGCAGCAAATGTCGTAAGTCTTCTAAGGTTAATTCCGTATCCAACCTCAAGCATATCAAAGTTGTTATAGCTGATGTTCATTCTGATGATATTAGCTATACAAGCCTGGTTTCCTGCCGCTGCACCCATCCAGACGATATCGTGGTTCCCCCACTGGAAATCAACATCGTGGTAATCCATCAAATAGTCCATTATTGTATCTGGATGCGCACCTCTATCATAGATATCCCCTATGATGTGAAGCTTATCAACTGCAAGTCTGCTTATAGCGTCGGCCATCTCTGTAATAAAGATTTCACCAAAACCAAAGTTTACAATCGTATTGATAATCTCGCTGTAGTAGTGAACGCGGTTTTCCTCATCGTCAGCGTGAAGCAGCTCATCCATAGCATAGTCGAGATACTTAGGAAGTCTATTTCTAACCCTTGATCTAGTGTATTTTGTTGAAACCGACTTACAGATTGTAACAAGCCTGTAAATCACAGTCACGCACCACTGCGAAAAATCAATCTCGCTCTTCTTACGCCTTTCGATTTCAGCCTGAGGATTATATATCAAAGCCGCTAGGTCCTCCCTATCGTCCTCGCTCAAAATTCCCGCATAATGCTCATCAATCTTTGTCTTTATCGTACCTGAAGCACTTCTTAGCATGTGAATGAAAGCCTCATGCTCTCCGTGAAGATCGCTCAAAAAGTACTCAGTTCCCTTAGGCAAAGCAAGTATTGCCTTAAGATTTATATACTCGGCAGTAGCCGCTCTTATATTAGGGTATCTGTCTGCAAGAAGCTCAAGATAATTTGAATCTGACATTTTTTACTCCTTTTGAAAATCGAATCCGCCTCTCCCCGAGACATCATCAAAGCAACTATATTCTCTACTTTGCATTTATCCTATATGCTGACAACGGCTCAACCTTGTCAGTATGAGCCGTTAGTCTTCTATTCTCAATATATTTGCGCCGAGCGCACGGAACTTCTCTACGAACTTCTCGTATCCACGCTCAACATGGTAAATCTGTGAAACTTCAGTAGTTCCAGACGCAACAAGACCTGCGAGTACCATTGCAGCACCTGCACGAAGATCAGTAGCGATTACGCTTGAACCCTCAAGCTTCTTTCCACCCTGAACAATTGCGCGATTTCCTTCGGTTTTAATATTTGCACCCATTCTATTAAGCTCTGCAACGTGCATGAATCTATTCTCAAAAACGGTCTCAATAACAGTGCTTGAACCCTCAACAGTCGTCAAAAATGACATGAAAGGTGACTGTATATCAGTTGGGAATCCTGGATATGGAAGAGTCTTAAGGTCAGTTGCTATAAGCTTCCTCTCTTTGGCATTCACATAAAGACCCTCTTCAGTTATCTCAACTGTAACTCCGCACTCTCTAAGCTTTGCAGTTATAGGCTTAACGTGATCTGGAACCACATTCTTTATCATAACCTCACCACGAGTAATCGCAGCTGCAAGCATAAAAGTAGCAGTCTCTATTCTATCAGGAATTACATTGTGAGCAGCACCGTGAAGTGACTTAACACCTTCGATCTTAATGGTATCAGTACCTGCACCTTTGATCTTTGCTCCCATTTTGTTCATGAAGTTAGCAAGGTCTACAATTTCAGGCTCCTGAGCCGCATTCTCAATATATGTTGTTCCATTTGCCAAAACAGCAGCCATCATGATGTTCTCAGTCGCTCCTACACTTGGGAAGTCAAGGTAGATAGCCGCACCCTTAAGGCCGTTCTCTGGCGCTGTTGCTTCGATATAGTTTTCCTTTGCTATTATTTCTGCTCCTAGTGCCTCAAATCCCTTAAGATGAAGTCCTATAGGTCTCTCACCTATGGTACATCCACCCGGCATATACACCTTAGCATATCCCGCTCTAGCTAGAAGAGGTCCCATCAGCAAAAATGATGCGCGCATTTTACTAGTATGCTCGTAGCTCGCCTCATGCTTTGATAGCTCTTCCATATTTATCTCTAGCACGTTTTCCTCTATCTGATTGATGTTTCCACCAAGAGATACCAAAATCTCCTTCATGACCTTAACATCTATCAAATTAGGCACGTCGCTTATCTTGCATTTTTCTTTTGTTAGGATAGCAGATGCCATCTCTGGTAACACCGCGTTCTTGGCTCCGCTTATCTGAACCACTCCATAAAGTGGCTCACCGTTTTGTACTAAAAATTTTGCCACGACTTCCTCCGAATTCAGCAATCTTCTATGACGATTTCTATAGCTTCTTTAGCTCTTTGATGCATGCTCCACACACGTTCTTGCCGTGCACTTCCTGTACATCCTCATCGCTCCCACAAAACACACATCGCGCTTCGAACTTCTTTAGCATTATGTAGTCATCCTGAACAAAGACCTCAAGGCTGTCATCCGTATTTATGTCTAGGCTTCGTCTTAGCTCAATAGGAATTACAATTCTCCCTAGCGCGTCAACCGGCCTTACTATTCCCGTCGATTTCATTTAGCTTCTCCCTCCAACTAGTTCTTTCCGTTTTTGATAAGTGAAATCAAAGAGCTTATTGATTTTGCTATGCTCGAAAGCGAAGCGACCCTTGATTCATTCCCAGCAGCAGCGCTTGCAAAGCTTGCGATGGTCTTTGATATATCATCTACAACTGGCTTTGTCTCAATCGCCTTTTCGCTAACGATTCCGCTAACAACAGAAACATCCTCCAAAATACCGTTCACTCTCTTAAGTGTCTGTATAAGACGTGCAACTGCTACAATCAAAAATATGAGCAATATTATCGCTACTGCTATCAAAATAATATATAACATGTTGTTCAAATCAATAGTAACCATATAAGCCTCCCGGTATCTCCTTTGATCTCCAATTAATTTATCTTAATAATTAATGACTAACTTAGCCTCCAGCCTCAAAACTAGACCTCATAGGCCTCCAAAACTTCTTTCGTAAAGCTGCCATCTTCATTTCTTACGCTGATGTTCTCAAGCCATTTAAGCTGCCTCCTGCCTCCCTTAACAAAGTGCATAAGCAGTATATTAGGCACGCCACCAGGCTTACCGCTAACAAGCTGAATAGTCTTAGGCTCAAGCGCAAATCTCCTGCTCGCCTCACATATATCTATCAGCCTTCCTGGTCTATGAACCATGAATAAGCTTCCGCCATCCTTGAGCAGAAAGGCCGCCGCCTCTAGGAATTCCTCAAGCCCCGCAAGAAGTTCATGCCTTGCAATAGCCTTTGCCGTATTACCGCTCACAAGGCCCCTGCCTGACTCCATATACGGTGGATTGGTCGTCACTACATCAAAGCTTTCTGCCCCAAGTACCTGACTCTCCATGCCCTTAATATCCTTAACATTGGCAAGTACAAGCTTAAGTCTATCCATCAAAGAGTTAAGCTTAAGGTTCTCCTGCGCAAGCTCAAAAGCCTGCTCCTGAACCTCAACTCCAACAAATTCCTTAGCACTGCATCTAGCTGACATAATCAGTGGAATTACCGCTGTATTTGTCCCAAGATCACAGACCCTCATATCTTCAGTAATCTGCAATTCCCTGCAAGCCATATTAGCTAAAAGCACTGCATCCGTTCCGTAGCAGAAGGCATCCTCATCCTGAACTAGCTTAAGTCCACCGAAACCTATATCATCTACTCGTCTCTTCATGCTAGTTATTCTTCATAAGCTCCTCGAGCTCTGCCTTGTATTCTTCATCGACCTCGTTTAGAATTTCTCGATCATTGTTATGTACGCCCTTTGACCTTTTATCCTTACAGGATTTGTTCTTGTCAAACTGCCTCTTTATCTCTTCCTTGCGATATGTGTAGATATCCTCTGAAAGCTTGTCGCTTCCGTCCTCTTCCTTCTCGCCAGTAAAAAGCCTTACTCTCACGGTCTCTCTAAATATATTAGAATCTACAACCTTTGCTCTGCCGTCACTTGTCTTAACTATCTCACCGCTCTCAGGCATACCCTTACGAAGCTCGATATACACATCGTTCTCATACTTTAGGCAACACATTAGCCTTCCACATATACCCGAAATCTTTCCAGGATTTAGGGAGAGATTCTGAGTCTTTGCCATCTTGATAGATACAGGCTGAAAATCTGTTAGCCACGAAGCACAGCAAAGTCCTTTACCACAAGGTCCGCATCCGCCAATAATCTTGGCTTCATCTCTAACTCCCACCTGCCTGAGCTCTATTCTCATCCTGAAAACACTAGCCAAATCCTTGACAAGCTCTCTAAAATCTATCCTTCCATCTGCAGTGAAGTAAAACACAATCTTGTTATTATCAAAAGTATATTCCACATCTATGAGCTTCATCTCAAGTCCGCGCTTGTCAATCTTCTCCTGACAAATACGCATCGCTTCAGACTTCTTGCTCTCATTCTCATCCCTACGCTTGATATCTTCTTCCGTAGCTATCCTGATAATAGGCTTGAGCGGCTTAACCACGCTCGAATCCTTGATAGCATTAGGCTGCATTGCAATATATCCAAATTCGAGTCCTCTAGCAGTCTCTACGATTACACCGCATCCGACCTCGAGTCCTTCCAAATCTAGCGGATCAAAATAGTATACCTTACCATTGTTGCGAAATTTAACGCCGGCTACATTTATCATCGCTTACCTTCCCATCTTCAAAATTAAATTCTTCATAGCATATCTAAAATTAGAATTGCCATTAATGCTGCGTCTAGCCTCCTCAACATAGGAAATGTACTTCGCAGCTTTATTTCTATTCATTACCGCAGAGCCACTGTTTATCAGATACTCTCTCAAAACTCTTTCTATCGCATCAAGAAAGCTCAAAGCCCCGCGTCTATCCTTCACACATTTATCCAGTAAATTCTTCTGCTCATAAAACAAATTGCGATCAACGACCATCTTTATCAAAGCCTCAGCATTAGCGAGTAACTTTGCATCATCTGCCAAACACAAATCTGCATCATTAATTCTGATGCTAGCACATCTTGATCTAACAGTCGGAAGTAGGTTTACGCTGTTCTCAGATAGCAGCATTATCAAAGAGCTCGCCTTCGGCTCCTCAAGTGTCTTAAGAAGTCTGTTCTGTGCTCTATCCGTCATTGTATCAGCAGATTCAATGATTGCAATGTGCATCTTTCCCTCTGCTGAAGGAAGCATCGCAAGTTCACCCTGCAAATGCTCTATTGCCTCGTTCTTGATAGACTTCTCATCCTGGAGGTAGTGAAGATCCTCGTAAGAATCCTTATCTATGCGCTTGCAAATGCTACACTGATCACACCCCTCCCCAGGTTTTTCCTTGCATAAAGTTGCCTTTGCAAAAGCCTTTGCAATCCCTGGCTTATCAATTAGGCTATCGCCCTCGATAATATATGCATGTGTAATATTGCCTTTTTTGATCGCATCGCCGAGAGATTCTAGCGATTTACCATATTTAAAATACTTACTAAGCCCCACAACAACCTCTGAATTTATCTTGCAAGAATCACATTGAGCTTATCAATAATCTCAGACTTAACTGACTCAATATCTTTACACGCATCAATCCTTATGATTCTATCTCTATTTGCCTCGTCATCCATAAGTGCAAGATATCCATTATACACTCTCATGCGGAAGGAATCCTCCTGAAGCTCCATCCTATCCTTACCTTCTCCCCTGCTATCTATACGGCTAGAAGCACTATGTGGATTTATATCAAGAAAGAATGTATAGTCAGGCATAGATCCATCTACTGCGTATTTGTTAATATCCCAAATTGCATCACCCATCTGCCTACCATAAGCCTGATAAGCAATACTCGAGTCTACAAATCTATCGCATACGACAACCTTGCCCTCTGAAAGCGCAGGTTTAATAACTTCACTTACAATCTGTGCACGAGAAGCAGCATAAAGCATTGCTTCAGTCATAGCACACATTTCTGCATTAGCTGGATCCAAAAGAATGTCTCTTATCTTTTCCCCTATGCTTGTGCCACCTGGTTCCCTAATAAATAAAGCATCAACACCTCTAACCTCTAAATAATCCTTAATATTAGCTAGCTGTGTAGACTTTCCGGAACCATCGCCTCCCTCAACGGATATAAATATACCCTTGTTCAAAGCAGGTTCACACTTAGGCACGATTCCTGGCATTCTCTTGTCATTGCACATATCTATTTCCTTTTAATGACCATATCTATCATTCTGTGAAAGAGCAAAAAAGTTATATATGCCATTGGACAAACTAAGAGTATGCAAAATATAATCTTAAAAATCAACATATATCTGCTCCTTAAATGTAAAATTACATATAGGTAAATTATACCATTTGTACCAGATAATTACAATCTAGTAAAAGAATTCTAGACATAAAAAAAGACTGCATAAGCAGTCTTTAATGAACCGGCAATGTCCTATCTTCCCGGGCAGTCGCCCACCAGGTATTGTCGGCGCTGAAGAGCTTAACTACTGTGTTCGAGATGGGAACAGGTGTGACCTCTTCGCTATAATCACCGGATTAAACCTTACTAAATAACGCTTCTCACTAGCATTTCTTTTCCTTTGAAACCACTGGTCAAGTGTTCGACCTATTAGTATCAGTCAGCTTAATACATTACTGCACTTACACCTCTGACCTATCACGTGGTAGTCTCCCACGGGTCTTACCTTAAAGGAGGAAATCTATTCTTGTGGGGGGCTTCGCACTTAGATGCTTTCAGCGCTTATCCCGTCCATACGTGGCTACCCAGCTATGCCCTTGGCAGAACAACTGGTGCACCAGAGGTATGTCCATCCCGGTCCTCTCGTACTAAGGACAGCTCCACTCAAATTTCCAACGCCCACAGCGGATAGGGACCGAACTGTCTCACGACGTTCTGAACCCAGCTCGCGTACCTCTTTAATGGGCGAACAGCCCAACCCTTGGGACCTACTCCAGCCCCAGGATGAGACGAGCCGACATCGAGGTGCCAAACACCCCCGTCGATGTGAACTCTTGGGGGGTATCAGCCTGTTATCCCCGGGGTAGCTTTTATCCGTTGAGCGATGGCCCTTCCACTCGGAACCACCGGATCACTAAGCCCGACTTTCGTCCCTGCTCGACTTGTTGGTCTCGCAG